>OUNO010005074.1_pt1 | contig 12146 bp, 15 predicted proteins | sample 1779811 | NCBI WGS metagenome assembly OUNO01 (sample SAMEA3914804, study PRJEB12502) | metagenome | biome: forest; material: soil | place: Canada | collected 2010-06-25 | depth 0.3 m
GTTGAGCAAGCCCTCGCCTCATTCGCCCGGGTGGTAGACGCGCTCGATGTGGCCCCTTAGCTGGTCGGGCCAGAAGTAAACCTCGCGCAATTGTCCTTGGGCGTAGACACCGCCGAACACCGCCAGGGCGTCCGTCGGCGCGCGCACGTGAGCGATACCCCAGCTGTCGCGCGTGATGGTGACCTTGGCCGCCTCGGCCCGCTCGCGGACAGTGTCCGCCGACTGGGCGCGGGCGGCGCCCGCCGCCAGGACCAACCCGGCGCAGGCGGCCAGGATATGCCTAGACATATTCAGGGGCGGCTCGCTCTCTCCTCGATCCCGGAGCGGCCCTGGCGGGCGGCCAGGACGACCCCCACTTCGTCCGGAGTTACGCCGAGCGCCGCCAGCAACGCCAGCCAGTGGTAGATCAGGTCGGCGCTTTCGGCGACGACGCCGGCCCGGTCGCCCTGGACGGCGGCCAGCGCGGTTTCCACCGCCTCCTCGGCCAGCTTCTTGGCCGCCAGCGCCGGGTCGGCCAACAGCTTGGCCGTCCAGGAGTTGTCGTCGGGCGTGCGTTGCCTGGCCTCAACGGTGGCCCACAGCTGCTCCAGCACGGCTGCAAAGTTGCTCATCGGCTGCCCTTCAGCACCTCATCGGCAGGCCCGCCGCCGCCATCGCCCGTTTAGCCTCGGCAATCGTCACCTCGCCGAAGTGGAAGATCGAGGCGGCCAGCACTGCGTCGGCCCCGGCCTCGACCGCGGCAACCAGATGGGCGGCGTTTCCGGCCCCGCCGCTGGCGATCACCGGAATGTCCACCGCCGCGCTCACCGCGCGCAAGAGCTCGAGGTCGTAGCCGATCTTGGCCCCATCCCGGTCCATAGAGGTGAGCAAGATTTCCCCGGCCCCGCGATCGGCCGCGGCCAGGGCGTAGTCGACCGCATCAAGGCCGGTGTCGGTGCGCCCGCCATAGGTGAACACGCGCCAGCGGTCGCCGGCGCGTCGCGCGTCGATCGCCGCGATCACGGCCTGCGAACCGAAAGCGTCGGCGCAGCGCGAGACCAGAACTGGATCCTCCACCGCGGCGGTGTTCACGCTCACCTTGTCCGCGCCGGCGCGCAGCAGGGCGCGGGCCTCGTCCACGGCGCGTATGCCGCCGCCCACGGACAGCGGCATGAAGCATACGTCCGCCGTCCGAGCGACGACGTCGAGGAAGGTGCGCCGGCCCTCATGGCTGGCGGTGATATCCAGGAACATCAGCTCGTCGGCCCCGGCGGCGTCATAGGCGCCGGCCTGCTCCACAGGATCGCCGGCATCGACCAGATCGACGAACTGGACGCCCTTGACCACCCGGCCGTCCCGGACGTCCAGGCACGGGATGACGCGCACCTTCAGCATCGCGCCGCCGCCAGGGCCTCGGCCGGCGCAATGGCCCCGGCGTAGAGCGCGCGGCCGAGCACAGCGCCGGCCACCGGCGTCCCGCTCCGCGCCTTCAGCCGCTCGATGTCCCTGACCGAGGCCAGGCCGCCGGCGGCGATCACCGGGATGCCCACGACATCGGCCACGGCGCCGAACACCTCGATGTCGAAGCCCTGCTGGCCCCCGTCGCGGTCGATGTCGGTGACGATCAGAGCGGCGACCCCATCGTCCTCGACCCGCCGCGCCAGGGTGGCGGCGTCCAGGGCCGTATCCTCGGTCCAGCCGGCGATGGCCACGCGCCCGGCGCGAACGTCTACGCTGACCGCGATCTGCTCCGGCCAGCGGGCGGCGGCCTGGCGCACGATCTCCGGTGAGCGCACCGCGGCGGTCCCCAGGATCACCCGGCTGACACCGGTCTCGATCCAGCCCTCGATGTCGGCCAAGGAGCGCACGCCGCCGCCGAGTTGGACCGGGATGGAGACGCTAGCCAGGATCGCCGTCACCGCCGCGTCATTGACCGCCCGCCCGGCCACCGAGCCGTCGAGATCGACCACGTGCAGCCAGTCGAACCCGGCCGCCGCCCAGGCCCGCGCCTGGGCCGCCGGATCGGGGTTGAACACGGTCGCCGTGGCCATGTCGCCGCGGACCACGCGCACGCATTGGCCGTCCTTCAGGTCGATGGCAGGATAGAGGATCACGGGCGCCACCTCAGGAAATTGGCCAGCAGCTCCAGGCCGGCGCCTTGAGACTTCTCGGGATGGAACTGGACGCCGGCGAGGTTGCCCCGGGTCACCGCGGAGACGAACCGGCCGCCGTGATCGGTCCAGGCGGCGACGCCGTCCGGGTCGGGCGCGGTGAGCGCGAACGAATGGGTGAAATACATGTCGACACCGGCCGGCAAGCCGGCGAACAACCCACCCGCCTGCGGGGTGAACTCGAGGTTGTTCCAACCCACGTGCGGGACCTTGTGGCGCCGCCCCTCCGGCGTCAGCCGCACGACGTCGCCCGCGATCCAGCCCAGACCTGGCGTCTCGCCGAATTCCAGCCCGCGCATGGCCAGAAGCTGCATGCCGACGCAGATGCCCAGAAACGGCGCCCCGCGCGAGATGGCCGCGGTTTCGATGGCCTCGCTGACGCCAACGCACGCCGCAAGCGCGGCGCGGCAAGCGCTGAACGCGCCCACGCCCGGCAAGACGATGGCGTCAGCGCTGCGGATCACCTCCGGATTGTGGGTGGTAACGATGACCGGCGCGCTGTCGAGCCTTGCGGCCGCCCGCCGCAGGGCCTTTTCCGCCGAACGCAGATTGCCCGACCCGTAGTCGATAAGCGCCACCTGGCTCATGATCTGGCTCTAGAGCACACCCTTGGTGGAGGGCGCGGCGCCGGCCGTCTTCGGATCCGGCTCGACCGCGTCTCGCAGGGCGCGCGCTAGGGCTTTGAAGCCGCTCTCGGCGATGTGGTGTGAGTTGTCGCCGTACAGAGTCTCGATGTGCACGCAGGCCCCCGCGTGCATGGCGAAGGCGTGGTGGAACTCCTTGAACAGCTCGGTGTCCATCTCGCCGACTTTCGGCCGGGAGAACTTCACCCGCCAGATGAGATAGGGCCGGTTGGAGAGGTCGACCGCGCACCGGGTCAAGGTCTCGTCCATGGGGATGTAGGCATGGCCGAACCGGCGGACGCCCTTGAAGCCGTCCAGGGCCTGGCAGACCGCTTGGCCGATGACGATGCCGGTGTCCTCGACGGTGTGGTGCATGTCGATGTGCAGGTCGCCGCGGGTCTCCACCTCCAGGTCGAAGCCGCCGTGGCGGGCGAAGCTGTCGAGCATATGGTCGAAAAAGCCGATGCCGGTGGCGATGGTCGCCCGTCCGGTCCCGTCCAGATCCAGCCGCACTCGGATCTGGGTCTCCTTGGTGTTGCGCTCGACCTCGGCGATCCGCGGCATGGCTTTAGAGTCCTTTGGAGGCGGCCAGCGCCTCGAGATTGGCCTGCGGGCGCGGACCGACGTGGGCGATCACCTCGGCCGCCGCCAGCGAGGCCAAGCGTCCGCACTCGGCCAGCGGCCGGCCACGGGCAAGGCCGACTAGGAAACCAGCCGCGTATTGATCGCCAGCGCCGGTGGTGTCCACCACCTTGGCCACCGCTTCGGCCTCGACCTGGACGGTGGCCCCGTTGGCCAGGATCACCGATCCCCGCGCGCCGCGGGTGACGGTGGCGATGCGCACCCGCCCGCGCAGGGCTTCGAGGGCCGCGTTGAGATCGGCGGTCTCGAACAGGGCCCCGGCCTCGGCCTCGTTGGCCAGCAGGACGTCCACCTCGGAGTCGATGAAGGCGAGAAGGCTGGACCGGTGACGCTCGACCACGAACGGGTCGGACAGAGAGAGCGCGATCGAGCGACCCGCGCCCCTGGCGATGGCCGCCGCCTTGGCGAAGGCGCGCCGCGCCTCGTCCGGGTCGAACAGGTAGCCTTCCAGATAGAGGGTTTCCGACTGGGCTATCGTCTCGGCGACCACATCGGCGGGGGTCAGCCGCACCGAGGCGCCGAGGTAGGTGCACATGGTGCGCTCGCCGTCGGGGGTGACGTTGATCAGGCAGCGGGCGGTGGCCGGTCCGTCGGCCAGGGGCGCGGTGGCGTAGTGCGCGCCGATGGCGCGGATATCGTGGGTGAAGATCTCGCCCAGCGGATCGGCGGCGACCTTGCCCACATAGTGCGCGCGGCCGCCGAGGCTGGCGACGCCGGCGATGGTGTTGGCCGCCGAGCCCCCCGAGGTCTCCACCGCCGCCGACATGCGGCCGTAGAGCGCGTGGGCGCGCGGCTCGTCGATCAGCATCATCGAGCCCTTGGCGAGGTTCTCCTCGGCCAAGAAGGCGTCCTCGGCGCTGGCGATGACATCGACGATGGCGTTGCCGATGGCGGCGACGTCGTACTGGGCGGCCATTGGCGCTCCGGGGGCGGGACGGGCGCGAGGTACACCAGGAACGGCGCCGTGGCGAGCTTTAGAGGAAAAGCTCCCGCGACGGGCAAAGGTCCCCGACCACGCACTCCGCGCATTTGGGCTTGCGCGCCACGCACACATAACGGCCGTGCAGGATCAGCCAGTGGTGGGCGCGGGTCCGCCTGAGCGGTGGAACGATCCGCATCAGATCGGTCTCCACCTCGTGCGGGGTCTTGCCCTTGGAGAGGCCCAGGCGGTGGGCCACGCGAAACACATGAGTGTCGACCGCAATCGCCGCCTCCGCGCCGAGCTCGTTCAGGACCACGCTGGCGGTCTTGCGCCCGACGCCAGGCAGCGCCTCCAGCGCGGCGCGGTCGAGCGGCACCTCCCCTCCATGCCGCTCGATCAGCAGGCGCGACAGGGCGATGACATTGCGCGCCTTGGTGCGGAAAAGGCCGATCTGGGCGATGAACGGGATCAGCTTGGCCTCGCCCAGCGCCAGCACGGCGGCGGGGGTGTCGGCGACCTCGAACAGACGCGCCGTAGCCCGGTTCACCGACACGTCCGTGGCCTGGGCCGAGAGCACCACCGAGACCAGCAGGGTGTAGGGCGAGCGGTAGACAAGCTCGGTGCGCGGATCGGCGGCGGCCTCGGCGAAGCGGTCGAAAATGGCCGCGATCCTCTGGGCTTCCCTGGATTTCGAAAGGCGGGCCATGGGGACGACCATCACCCGCTTCGCCGATCTCGCCAAGGCGCGGCGCGCGGCCTATGGTCAGGGTCGATGGACGGCCCCCTCTACATGGATGCGGTCATCACGCCGCACCGCTCCTTGTCGCGTAAGGGGTTCATCATCCTCATCTCGGTGCTGACCGCCATCAACACCGCCACCGCCATCGTCTTCCTGGCCATGCGCGCCGCCCCGGTGCCCCTGTTCCTGGGCCTCGACCTGATCGCCGTCGTCGTCGCCTTCATCGCCAGCCGCCGGGCCGCTCTCAAGCGAGAGCGGATCCAGGTCACCGCCGCGGAGGTCAGGGTGGTGCTGGAGACACCCAAGGGCGAGCGCACGGTGTGGCAATCGCCCACCGCCTTCACCCGCGTCGCCCTTGTGGGGCCGGACGAGGACGACGCCGATCTCCAGCTTCGTCTCTCCGATCGCGCCCTGGGCGTGGCCCGCGCGCTGACAAGGTCAGAGCGGCGCGATTTCGCTGTGGCTCTCGAGCGCGCCATCCGCCGGGCCCGGACGGGAGCGGCCCTGGTCTAGGATTTCGTCGGCGAGGGTTGGCCTTCGCTAGTTCGCCGGGCCCTCTGGTGGCGCGCCCAACATTGTGGAGCCCGTCGTCATCAAGGCGTTGCCTATCTCCACGGCGGTTTGTGGATTCGTGTGGAAGATCAATTCGACCTTTGGCGATATCTTGAGGACCAGCGCCGGATCTCCATTGAGACGAAGCGCCGCTACCTTCCACAGCATGACGCCAATGTGAGCGTGAGCGATCACTTCTCCCGACTCTGGGGGCTGCGTCCCGGATAGTCCGGCGGCCGCGGCGATGAGAGACCGACCGAGAAACGCCGACTGATGCGCCGTCAGCGTTTTGAACCCGGCGATGGGTTGGCCATGTGCGTCGATCAATTCAACCCGGCCGCCAGGGGCGATCCGCGTCATCATCTCCTCCTCCGCCGGCCTTACTTCTTTCGGTCCGGCAGGGGCCGATGAAGCCGTCGCGGCGCGGGCGATGGCGCCCCCGCCTTTCAGACTCGGCATGGGAAGCTCAAAACGTGACGTCGATAGGGGTGGATCTTTCTTCTCCGGCCGCGGTCTCCCGAACGCCACCTGACCGGCCTCCATGACGCACAGCGTACCCGGTATATCGCGCGCCGGGTCCGGTCCCTGAGGGGCGAGCATTACCCAGGCCATGGGCATAGGGAACCCGGAAAACATGTAATCAAACAATGACTTGAAAAAACGGCCGAAGGCCTCGCCATTTCGGTTTCCCGTGACCACGAGGTTGACCGGGGGGTTGTCCGCGTGGCTCCAGGCTTTCGTCAGCTGCTCGGTGATGATGGCGCGCGGGACGTCTGAAGCGACAACCACTATGACGGCGCCGCTTTCGCGGATCAGACTGCGAAGTGACATTTGCATGCCGGCGATCGCGCCGGACGGATCGAAAGCGCAATAGAGGAATAGCACGTCGCAAGAGGGGACCTGCGCGGTCGAGGTCTCCACTTTGCCTTTGAACAGACCGGCGAAAGCAGTTTGGTCTTCCGCGGAGATGGCCTCGCTGCTTGCTCCGGAAAGGTTGAGGAAGGCGATCTTCGGCCAATCGATGACGATGGGAGCGGTGGATATACTTGGAGGCATAGTCGGCAATACATTTCGCACTTCCGCAAGCACCTCCGTGTTGCTCTCAGCGTGAAGCGCTCGCATGTTCCAGTCAGCGAGAGAAATGGCGGGGATGCCGGATTGCTCCACAGTCGCCGGATCGAGCTTCGACATCGGCACTGCCGCCTCCAACAATATTCTGATGGCGACGCGGGGCTCCAGGAATCTTCGATTCGAGTTGATGAAGTTGAATGCCGCGGCCCCCAGCAAAGCTGGCCACTCCGCGGGGCGAAAGTCCGCCAGGATGTGCGCCGTCTTGCCCCACGTCCGCGAAAGCGCGCGCCGCGGAAGTTCAATCAGGCTGATCGAGGGAGGGACGCGTGGTCGTCCGAACTCCGCGGCGCCGACGCTGCGAGCGGCGTGGCCGAGCAGCTCCGCAAGATCCACCATTTCCGAAGGATTCGACAGGGCGCCTCCCGCCATGCCCAGAAACGTCAATCGATCGCTCTCTATGGCAAGCAGAAAGATCTGCACTGCGCCGCCCAAGAAGTAGACGTCGGTCGCGCTCGCTTTCGGCTTCAGGGAGGCGAGGAAATCGCCGGGATTTCTGTTGGTAGGCAGGATCAACTCGCGCCAGACAGCAGCCTGCGCCGCGAATCCGGCGCACGCGCCAATCGCGTTCAATATCGAAGGGACAAAACTACGCGTGGGCGCGAACGACCGCGCTGCGTACTCGCCCGCGAACATGTCGCAAAGAGCATTCACCGGCTTGCTGCTCAGCACCTCGGCGTCGATGCTCATCTGATTCCCTCTCGGTGGTCGCTGGCGTCGGACGAGATGCCGAGCGGGCCGACACCCCGCTGCCCAGGTCCAGTATGATTGCGCCGCAAGTCCGTCCAGACTGAGTTGCCGGCGCGGCGAACGGGCGGCGACGCTGGTCTAGGATTTCGCGGGCGTCAGCAGCGCCGCGCCGACCAACTCCTGCAGCAGGGGCGAGCGCGGATAGGGCTCATTGCGATACTGGCGGAAGCCCTCGGCGACGTCGACGCCGAAATCGCGCCCGCGCCGGCGCGACCAGGCGTCCATGGCTTCGATGGGGTCGGCCAGGTCATGTTGCTTGGCCAGCCAAGAAAGTTGGCTCTCATGGGCGCCTAGCATGCGCCGCTTGGTTTCGAAGCTGGCGGCGATGTCGACGGCGAAATCGGGGCTGATCCTGCGTCCGTCGCGGTCGCGGCCGCCGATCGGGTCGGTGAAATAAAGGTGCGGAACTTGACCCAGCGGAGCCGCCGTCCCGGTCCGGTAGTTGGGGGCGCCGGCCGCGAAACAGGCGTCGCGCACCAGGGCGCTCGTGGCTTCGTGGTCCGGGTGGTAGTCGGCCGGCGCGGCGGTGATCACCAGCGCCGGGGCCAGGCTGCGCACCAATTCGGTGACCGTGCGCCGGGTCGGATCGTCGTTGAACAGGCCAAGATCGGGCAGGCCCGGGCAGTGATAGCTGGCCCCGATCATGCCCGCGGCCGCGGCCGCCTCGCCTCGGCGGATGCGGGCGGTTTCCTCGGGGCCAGTGCTGACCGAGCCGCAATCTCCGGCGGTCAGGGTGGCGATGGCGATCGCATGGCCGGCCTCGGCCAGCAGGGCCAGCGTGCCCGCCGCCAGGGTCTCGATGTCGTCGGGATGGGCGTGGACGGCGAGGATCCTGACCATGGGGCGAGGTTGCGAGGAGGGGGGGTTGCAGGCTAGCCGTCAACCTCTCAGGCGCTTCGCGCCACCGCCCCCATCCAGGCCCCATCCAGGGGGTGGAGGATTGTTGCGGTTGCGCGCCGCTCAGCCACTCGATCCAGGCGCCGTGGGGATGGGCGATGGCTAGGCGCCGGTCCTCGCCGCTGGGCCACAGGGTTAGACGCAGCTCCATCGTGGCCGGATTGAACCAGGGCCGCCTGACTCTCCGCCGGCAAGTATCCGAAGAACACCGAGTGAAACACCACGGTGGCGACGCCCGTACTGGGGCGCGCCTCGCGCCGGGCCCAGACGACCGCGTCTTGCGCCTCCACGGTGATCCCCGCCGCCCGGGTCTCGGCGATGGCGCTCTCCAGCCGCTCCAGACGGTCGGTCTGGTCCGGCCAAATGTAGGCCTTGAGCCGTCGACGCTGAACCGGTTCGGCGAGGTCGACCGGCTTGCGGTCGCAGGCCCCACGACCCGCACCTTGGCCTCCGGGGGTGGCGGTTCGCCGCGCCACTCGATGTCGAGCGCCGCGCGCGCGTAGGGAGGCCCCCATTCACCGATCTCGCCCAGACGATAGCGACGCTGGTCCCACAGCTGGTTGAGTCCGGCGCTGGCCCCCAGTTCGAGGACCTGCAAGGGCAGGCAGGTCTCGGCGGCGACGGTCAGGAACCCGGGCAGCAGGACCGCCGAGCGCCGGACCTCTTTGGTCTGCGGCTCATGGCCCATGAACTCGGCGACGCGCGCCACCTGCGTCTCCGTGGCTTCCAGGATGAGCGGCCACGCCTGGTCGCATCGCCCGGCCGCCCGACGCCTGGATAGGCGGCGGCGAGCGCATCGCCCGGGTCTTCGAGCGCCAGATGTGCAGGGCGCCCAGCCAACGCAGCGCCACGGCCTCGGCGAACAGCTCCCGCCGGCTGAGATCCCACCGCGGGGCGAAGGCCGCGCGCAACCAGGGCTGGTCGATCAGCGCCGCCGCCGCACGGTCCAGCAGGGCGCCCGAGAACGGCGAGCCCGTGGCCGCACAGCCGGCGCCCTGCCGTTTGAGCACATCGGTGAGGGCGTCCGGTGCGGTCATGCCCTGATGTGAAGATGGGAAGGCGGTGGCGGGTCAAGCTTGAATGAGCCCGTCAACTTGCGAGCGCGTCGACCTCCTCGCCGGCCAGAGCCGCCCGCACGGCGCGCCAGGAGATGCGGTGGAGCGGACAGGGGCCGAGCGCCTTCAACGCCTGGATATGCGCGGGCACGCCGTAGCCCTTGTGCGCGGCGAAGCCGTAACCGGGCCAGGTCTCGTCCATGGCGATCATCAGCCGGTCGCGGGCCGTTTTGGCCAGGATCGAGGCCGCGGCGATCGAGGTCGAGATGCCGTCGCCGCCCACCACCGTGGCGGCCTTGCACGGCAGGTCGAACAGGTAATCGCCGTCGATGAGCACGAAGGCTGGCGGGACGGTGAGCGCCTCCACCGCCCGGCGCATGGCCAGGCCCGTGGCCGCCAGGATGTTGAGAGTGGCGATCTCTTCCACCGAGGCGAAGGCCACCGACCAGGCGACCGCCCGGGCCTTGATCCTGACCTCGGCAGCCGCGCGTTGCTCGGGGCTCAGGCGCTTGGAATCGTCCACCCCGGCAAGGCGCGCCTTGGGCGGCAAGATCACGGCGGCGGCGCACACCGGGCCGGCCCAGGGACCGCGTCCGGCCTCGTCGACGCCGCACACTGGGGCGGGATGGCCGCGCTCAAGGCGCATATGCACTCCCCGCCGGGTCACCTGATGCGCGCCACTTCGGCATGTCGATAACAGCTTACGGTGTGGTCGTTGACCATGCCCACTGCCTGCATGAAGGCGTAGGTGATCACCGGACCGCAGAACTTGAAACCCTTGGCCTTGAGGGCCTTAGCCACCTCGGCGGCGAGCGGGGTCTGGGCCGGAACCTCGCCGATGTCGCTCCAGCGGTTCTGCACCGGCTTGCCGCCGGTGAAGGCCCACAGGAAGGCGGAGAAATCCTCGCCGCGCTGGCGCATGTCCACCCACACCTTGGCCCCGGCGATGGCGGCGTCGATCTTGGCGTTGGAGCGCACAATGCCGGAATCGGCCATCAGCCGGGCGCGATCGGCTTCGCCGAAGCGGGCCACGACCTCCGGGTCGAAGCCGGCGAAGGCCCGGCGGAAGGCCTCGCGCTTGCGCAGGATGGTGATCCACGCCAGGCCGGCCTGGAAGCCGTCCAGGACCAGCTTTTCCCACAGGGCCCGGCTGTCATATTCCGGAACGCCCCACTCTTCGTCATGGTAGGTGACATAGAGGGCGTCGGCGGGATTGACCCACCGGCAGCGGGTGAGAGCGGGAACCATGCGCATCCTCAACGTGGCGGACTTCAACTGGATGACGGGGGCCGAACGCCACACCGCCAGCCTGTCGCTGTTCGACGTCTGCCGCAAGCTGAGCCTTGCCGCCACCCGGGCCGATCACCTGGTGGTGGAATTCTCCGACCGGGCGGTGGCGCGCATGGCCGGGCCCGTGCGCTTGCCGGGCGCGGGCGAGGCTTGGGCGGCGCGCCGGTTCCTGCAGTCGGTGGACGAGCTGAAGCCGGATCTTATCCTGCTGCATTTCGCCGACCGCATCGGCAACGCCGTCCTCGCCGAAGCGCGGGCCCTCGCGCCGGGGGTGACCATCGCCGACGTCAACATCGATCCGATCGACGGGGCCAAGAACCAGCGCCGCCTGGCCTTGCGCCGGGGCGCGGTCGACGCCCTGTTCGTCACCACCGCCGAGCCGGCCCTGGGGGCCCATGCCGGCCCGGGCGCCTTCGCCGCCTACATGCCCAACCCAGTGGATCCCTCTATCGAGACGGGGCGGGGGTTCGACAATGAGGCCCCGGCGTTCGACCTGCTGTTCCCGGCCAGCGACGAGGGGCTGCGTGAGGTGGGCGAGGCGCGCCTGTCGCCAGCTGAAGCCGTCGGTCGGCTGGCGGCGGCGATCCCCGGCCTGCGCGCCTCGACGCCCGGGATCGCTGGCCAGCCCCAGGCCCGCGGCTATCGATATTTCGTGGAGCTGGCCTCGGCCAGGGCCGGCTGGTCCCTGAGCCGGCGGGCCAGCCTGCCGCTCTACGCCTCCGACCGCATGGCGCATTTCTTCGGCTGGGGGCTGGCCGTGCTCATCGACCGCCGGGCCGGGTTCGACCGCTTCTATGGCCCCGGCGACGCGGTGTTCTATGACGACCTGGACGGGCTGGCGGCCTCGTTGCGAACGCTGATGGCCGATGACGCCGAGGCGCGGGAAATCGCGCGCCGGGGTTGGACGAAGACCTGGGAGCTGTTTCCCAGCCGCCGGGTGCTCGCCTATCTCCTGGCGCAGCTCTTCGATGATGGTGGGGCCAAGGGCTACGAGTGGCCGTGCGAGCGGTGGAGTTTTTGAACGCCGCCGCGTGACGCGGCTCCAGGCCGACGGCGCTGATCGCCGCGAGATCGCGCCGGGGTGGGAACTGGCTGGCGCGCCGCGACTTTCGGTTTCGAGAGACCTCGTATGAACCCGCCGAGCGAACCTGGGGGGCCCAGTCGCCGTGGCCTGCTGGGCGCGGCCGCCGGCCTGGCGGCGACCTCAGCGGTCACGGTTAGGGCCGAGACCCGCGCGCGTTCGCCCCCGTCCGAGGCGCGGCCTCAGGTGCGGCTCATCGTCAACGGCCAGGAACGAGCCCTGAGGGTGGATGTGCGCACCACCTTGCTTGACGCGCTGCGCGAGCATCTGGGCCTGACCGGGGCCAAGAAAGGGTGCGACCACGGCCAGTGCGGCGC
>OUNO010001012.1_pt2 | contig 12145 bp, 12 predicted proteins | sample 1779811 | NCBI WGS metagenome assembly OUNO01 (sample SAMEA3914804, study PRJEB12502) | metagenome | biome: forest; material: soil | place: Canada | collected 2010-06-25 | depth 0.3 m
AGGACGCGGCCGTCGGCGGTGGGGACGTGGGTGTGGGTGCCGAGCACGGCGGCGACGCGGCCGTCGAGGTGCCAGCCCATCGCCACCTTCTCGCTCGTCACCTCGGCGTGGAAGTCGACGATCACGGCGTCGGCCTCGATCCGGTCGAGGATGCCGTCGACGGTGTCGAACGGAGAGCGGGCGACCTTGAGACCGACGCCGCCGCTGAGGTTGATCACCCCGACCCGGATGCCACCGGCCTCGACCACGGTGTAGCCGCGGCCCGGGTTGCCCTGCGGGTAGTTCGCCGGCCGCACGACGCGCTGCTCGCGTTCGAGGAAGTCGTAGGCGTCGCGGTGGCGATAGACGTGGTTGCCGGTGGTGATCACCCCGGTGCCGGTGTCGAAGATGTCGTTGGCGGTCCGTTCGGTGATCCCCATGCCGCCGGCCGAGTTCTCGCCGTTGACGACGATCAGGTCCGGTGCGTGGGCCTCGCGCAGGGACGGCATCGTCTCGCGCAGGCCCTTGCGACCGGGGCTGCCGACGACGTCGCCTATGAATAGGACTCGCATGCCGGCCAGACCCTATCTGCGAGATTGAGTCAGATGGATAAGCCGCTGAGCACGGGCGAGATCTTGGCGCGGGCCGTCGCCTACCCGTACGCTGCGCCGCTGCGCTCCTTCGTCCAGCGCGACGGCCAGGCCCACGCGCTGCCGCTCGGCGGCGCCGACCTCGACGGCCGGCGCCCGCTACTCGCCTACGGCGCCAACGCCTCACCGGCGATCCTGGCGCGCAAGCTCGCCGCCCACCCGCACCAGGAGCTGCCGATGCTGCGGGCCGAGCTGGTCGGCTTCGACGTCGTCTACTCCGCCCACATCTCTCCCTACGGGGCGGTGCCCTCGACCCTGCAGCGCAGGCCCGGCACGATCGTCCCTGTCTTCGTCGCCTACCCGACGACCGAGCAGGAGGAGCTGCTGACGGCCACCGAGCCCAACTACGAGCTGCACCGCCTGCACGACCTTGACCTCCGCACCGAGCTCGGGCCGTTGGCGAGCCTCGACGCCTACATCAGCCGTCACGGCTGCCTGGGCCTCGACGGCTCCGAGGTGGCGCTTGCCGCGGTCGAGGCCGCGGGCCGCCAGCTTCCGTCGCTGGGTGAGATCGAGGTTCTGGAGCGCGTCCGCCACATCCTCGCCCCCGAGCTCGACCTCGAGCGCTTCGTCGCCTCCAGCCTCGACCCGGGTCTGGCCGCCGCCCGCACCGCCGTCCTCCACGGCGCCGCCCGCCCGTTCCACCACTAACGCTCGGTGCATTTGAGCCCCTCCAGGGGCCAAAAAGCACGGAGCGCTAAATCAGACCGTCGCGAAGCGGCGCAGCGCCAGGCGGGCGAGCGCGCCGTAGGCGACAAGCAAGATCGCCAGGTGCAGGAGCGGCCCACCGATGCTCGGACCTGAGGAATCGAGCGCCGCGGTCATCGCCTGCAGGGCAGGCTTGAAGGGGAAGATCGCGGTGACGATCCGGACGACGTCGAAGATCCCGGACCCGACCGCGCCGGGGGGGACGAGCGAGAGGAAGGCGATCGGCAGGGTCAGCATGAAGGCCAGCAGCGAGACCGAGCGGACCTCTCGCGCCACCGCCCCGAGCGCCGCCCCGGCCGCCGCCAGCGCCGCGCCGCCGAGCAGGATCGCCGCCAGCCAGAGGCCGAACCGGCTCCATTCCAGCGGCACGAAGATCTCCAGCCCGGCGAGCATCAGCAGGGTGACGACGACCCCGACCCCGACTCCGAGGAGGATCTTCTCGGCGATCAGCGCCTCGTTGGAGACGAGGCCGCGGGTCAGCCGCAGGAAGGCGTTCTCCTCGCGCTCGAGGGCGAGCGAGCCGGCGACCAGGAGGACCGTGACGAAGGCCAGGGTGAAGGTCGCGGCGACGGCGATGGCAAAGATTTCCAGCGGTGGGGATGAGCCGCCGACCGCGACCTTCTCGACCTGGATCGGCTGCGCCAGGCGTTCGATCAGCGGCCCGGCGATGTCAAGGTTCTCGCGCGCCTGGTCGGCGAATTCGGTCACCCCCCGCAGCGAGGTGCGCAGCCCACCGGCGGGCAGCGCCGGTTCCAGCGCCTTGAGGATCTGGGCGGTGGCGCTGAGGCCGAGGATGTGGACCGACTGCCCCAGCACCGGCAGCTCACCGCCGTCGATCAGCAGCTGCAGGTAGTGGCCCCCTTCGGCCGCGATCCGCTTCGCGATCGCCAGGTTGGCCTGGGCCAACAGGGTGGTGATCCGTTCGTCGACCAGCTTCGCCTTGACCGGGTCGGATTCATTGACGAGGACTTCGACCTTCGGCGCCCCGGGGGCCAGGGTCGAGAGCGAGTTGATCTTGTTGACGAGGTCGGCGGGGAGGATCAGCGCCGCCAGGGCTTCGCCGTTTTCGACCTTCTTCACGGCCTCGTCGCGGTTGTCGACGTCGACGCACTCGACCCGGCCGCAGATCCGGTTGCCGACTCCTGCCGCCGGCAGCTCCTGGCCGCCGACGCTGACCCGGCTGTCGGCCGGGACTTCGTTGAGGAAGACGACCCGCGGCTTCTCGGGCCCACGTGAAACGGCGAAGCCGACGAGGACCGCGATCAGGATCGGGTAGGCGACCAGCAGCACCGCCTGCAGCGGCGAGCGGCGCAGGATCTGCAGGTCCTTGAGCAGCAGCCAGCGCACGGCTCAGTGCCCCCGGTGGTGCAGGTAGGCGACGAAGGCGGTCTCGAAGTCGCGGTCGGCGGCCTCCGGGGCCTCGCGCCGGACTTCCTCGCGCAGCGCCGCGGGCGAGCCGTCGAACAGCGCCTCGCCGTCGGCGAGGACCAGCAGCCGTCCGCCGTAGCGCTCGGCCTCCTGGATGTCGTGGGTGGAGAAGATCACCGTCGTGCCGCCCTCGGCGAGGCCGCCGACGAACTCCCAGAGCCGGGCGCGCTGGCGCGGGTCGAGGCCGACGCTGGGCTCGTCGAGCAGCAGCACCGAGGGCCGCGAGAGCAACCCGATCGCGATGTTGACCCGCTGCTGGTTGCCGCCCGAGAGCCGGGCGACGATCTCGGCCCGGCGCTCGCCCAGCCCCGAGAGCTCGAGCATCTCCTCGGTCGAGGCGCGTGGGTCCTCGTGCCCCTCGAGCCGGGCGAAGAGCAGCAGGTTCTCCTCGACCGTCAGCCGCCGGTAGAGCGCCGCCTGCTGGGGCACCCAGCCGATCGCGCCGCCCTCGGCCGAGACCGCGCCGGCGTCGGGCTCGAGGATCCCCGCCAGGATCGAGAGCAGCGTCGTCTTCCCGGCCCCGTTGGGCCCGGTGATCGCGACCAGCTCACCTGCCGAGGTATCGAGATCAACACCTCGAAGCGCCTGCCTCTCGCCGTAATGCTTGACCAGCCCCCGAGCCTGCACGCGGCGAACGCTACCGCCAGGTGACGAAGGGGTATCCCCATCCCTTCCCTAAACTCGCGATAGATGCCCTTTCCGAGCACCCGCCTGCGCCGTCTCCGCAGCTCCGAGACGTTTCGCGGCTTGGTCCGCGAGACCGAGCTCTCACCTTCGCACCTGATCCAGCCCGCCTTCGTCATCGCCGGCGAGGGGATCCGCGAGGAGGTCGAGTCGATGCCGGGGATCGAGCGCTTCTCGATCTCGGGCCTGGTCGAGGAGGCGGGCGAGATCGCCGCCGCAGGGATCGGAGCACTGCTGCTGTTCGGCGTTCCCGCCGCCAAGGACGAGGTCGGCAGCGGCGCCTACGACGACGAGGGGATCGTGCAGATGGCGGTGCGGGCGCTGAAGGACGCGCACCCCGACCTGACCGTGATCACCGACGTCTGCCTTTGCGAGTACACCTCGCACGGCCACTGCGGCGTCTTCCGCGACGGCAGCTCGGAAGTCGACAACGACCTCTCGGTCGAGCTGCTGGCGAAAATCGCGATCTCCCACGCCGACGCCGGCGCCGACGCGGTGGCGCCGAGCGACATGATGGACGGCCGCGTCGGCTCGATCCGCTACCAGATGGACGAGGAGGGTCACCCCGGCGTGCCGATCATCGCCTACAGCGCCAAGTACGCCTCCGCCTTCTACGGGCCCTTCCGCGACGCCGCCGACTCGACCCCATCCCATGGCGACCGCCGCGGGTACCAGATGGACCCGGCCAACGCCGCCGAAGCGGTGCGCGAGGCCGAGCTCGACCTCGAGGAGGGCGCCGACATGCTGATCGTCAAGCCCGCCACCCCATACCTCGACGTCGTCCGCCGGGTCAAGGACGCGACCGGCGCGCCGGTCGCCGCCTACCACGTCTCCGGCGAGTACTCGATGCTCAAGGCCGCCGCTCAGAACGGCTGGATCGACGAGCGCCAGGCGGTCGTCGAGACCCTGACTTCGATCCGTCGGGCTGGGGCCGACGCGATCGTCACCTACTACGCGAAGGAGGCCGCTCCGTGGCTATAGCGATCCGAGTGACCGAGTGTCACGATCTGATTCTCCGCGAGGGAACGAGCGTGAGCGCGATATGTCGGTAAAGACGCCCCAGTCGAAGGCCCGCTCCCGCAAGGGCGGCTCGGCGATCCCGCTTGACGAGGCCGACAAACAGCTGATGAACCTGCTGCAGTCGAGCTTCCCGCTTGACCCCGAGCCGTTTGCCCTGGTCGCCTCGGAGGCCGAACTCGAGCTCGACGACGTCCTGGCCCGCACCCAGCGCCTGCTCGACGGCCGGATCATCCGCGAGATCACGCCGATCTTCGACACCCGCACGCTCGGTTACGAATCGATGTTGGTCGCCGCCAAAGTCGACGCCGAGAACCCCCAGCGCGCCGCCCAGGCGGTCAACGCCCACCCCGGCGTCTCCCATAACTACCTGCGCACCCACGACTTCAACCTCTGGTTCACGATCGCCACGCCACCGGACTCCAAGCTCGGTCTGCACGGCACGCTGGAAGCGCTGATGGCGGAGACCGGCGCCGAGTCGATGCGCGAGTTGCCGACCCTGACCCTGTTCAAGATCAACATGAACCTGGAGATGGAGAAGGGCACCGAGGCGCTTGCCAGCACGGTCGAAGCGGCACCGCCGCGGGAGATCGGCGCGCAGCCCTACGGCGATGACGACATCGCCCTGATCAAGGCCCTGCAGGGACCGATGGCCGCGGTCGAGCGGCCCTACGACGAGGCCGCCGAGGAGCTCGGGATCGACACCGACGAGCTGCTCAGCCGCCTGCGCGACCTCACCGATCGCAAGATCCTGCGTCGCGTCGCGGCGATCCTCTACCACCGCCGGGCCGGGTTTTCGGCCAACGGGATGGGGGTCTGGAAAGTCCCGGACGAGCAGATCATGGAGGTCGGCGCTCGCATGGCCTCCTTCCGCGGCGTCTCCCATTGCTACCAGCGTCCGACCTACGAGGATTGGCCCTACAGCGTCTTTACGATGGCCCACGGCCGCTCGAAGGAAGAGTGCGACGCGGTCCTCGACGCGATCGCGGCGGATTGCGGGATGGGCCCCGACGACCGCTCCACGCTCTACTCCTCGACCGAGTACAAGAAGATCCGCCTGCACTACTTCACCGACGACTACGCCGCCTGGGAGGCAGAGCATTCCTAGTTCCGAGGGGCTGTACGAGCGCGCCCTGCGGGTTCTGCCCGGGGGCGTCAACTCGCCGGTGCGGGCGCTGCGCCAGATCGGCCGCGACCCGATCTTCATCGAACGCGGCGAGGGCTGCGAGCTCTTCGACGTCGACGGCAAGCGTTATCTGGACTGGGTCGGCTCCTGGGGCCCGTTGATCCTCGGCCACGCCGAGCCCTCGGTGATCGCCGCGGTGATCGAGGCCGCCAAGCGGGGGACCAGCTACGGCGCCGCGACGGCGATCGAGGTCGAGCTGGCCGAGCAGATCAGCGAACGCTTCCCATCGGTCGAGATGGTGCGGATGACCAGCTCCGGGACCGAGGCGGCGATGGGCGCGGTGCGGCTGGCGCGGGCGATCAGCGGCCGCGAGGTCGTGATCAAGTTCGCCGGCGCCTACCACGGCCACTCCGACGGCCTGCTCGCCGACGCCGGCTCGGGCCTGGCGACGCTCGGTGTCCCCGCCAGCCCCGGGGTGACCGCGGCGCAGGCGGCGGGGACCGTTGTCGTCCCCTGGAACGACCGCGAGGCGGTCTCGCGGGCGCTGGCCGAGCACGACGTCGCGGCTCTGCTGGCCGAGCCGATCGCCGCCAACATGGGCGTCGTCCCACCGGCCGAGGGCTTCCTCGAGTTCCTCCGCGAGGCGACCGCCGCCGCCGGGGCCCTGCTCGTCTTCGACGAGGTGATCACCGGCTTCCGCGTTGCCCGCGGCGGCGCCCAGGAGCTCTACGGGGTCGAACCCGACCTGACGGTGATGGGCAAGATCGTCGGCGGCGGCCTGCCCGCCGCCGCCTTCGCCGGCCCGCGAGAGGCGATGGAACGGCTGGCCCCGGCCGGCGACGTCTACCAGGCGGGGACGCTCTCGGGGAACCCGCTCGCCGCCGCCGCCGGCCTCGCGACCCTGGCCTGGCTCGACGCCGCCGCCTACGAGCGGCTCGGCTTCCTCACCGACCGCCTCGCGGACGGTTTCGCCGCCCTCGCCGCCGACCGCCCCCTGCAGGTCGCCTCGGCCCCCGGCCTGACCACCCTCTTCTTCAGCCCGGAGCCGGTCACCGACTTCGCCGCCGCGACCGCCTGCGACCTCGAGGCCCATGCCCGCTTCTGCCGGGCGCTGCTCGACCGCGGCGTCTACCCGCCGCCGGCCCAGTTCGAGGCCTGGTTCGTCTCCCTCGCCCACAGTGAGGCGACCGTCGACCGCACCCTCGAAGCCGCCGCCGAGGCGCTCGACGAGGCCCTGGGATGACCCCCAACCCCAACCTGCGGTTCCTTTTGCACGCATGACGTCCGAAAGGAACCACGCACCGGAGGAGGCGCTGCGCCTCCTCGCCCAGCAGTTGCGACAGGAGGACACGCCGATCTCGCCGCACGTGGTCGATCCTGCCGCCGCGCCGCGCCTCGGCCTGCTCGCCGCCGCGGGCCGCCGCGCCGCCGCCGCGCCAGGGGAGTACTCGCTGGTGATCGAGGCGGTGCACGAGGGCTACCTCCTGCACTACGGGGAGTCGCGCCTGCTCGCCGGCCACGACCCCGACCTCGGCCTGCTCGCCGGCGACTACCTGTACGCGCTCGGCCTCGACCGCCTCGCGGCGCTGGGCGACACCGCCGCGGTCGCGGTCCTCTCGGACCTGATCAGCCGCTGCGCACAGCTCCAGGCGGAGGGCCGGGGCGGGGAGGTCGCGGATCTCTGGACCGCCGCCGCCCGTGAGATCGGCGGCTAGGAGTGACCGAGAGCACAGCGGTTCGGCGGCCAAGGCAATAGACTGCGCGGTCGCGAAACGCGAACGACGTGGCAGATGACGTGGACAAGATGAACGGGGCCGACGAGGCTCCCCAGCAGCGGGTCAAACCCGACCCGCCCGGCTACTTCGAGGGCGAGTCGATGACTCGGCGTCGCGCCTTCACGATCGCCGCCCAGGGCCTGGGCGGAATCGCCGGCGCGGCGATCGTCCTACCCGCCATCGGCTTCGCCGTGGCGCCGATCTTCCACCGCGGCAAGGAGCGCTGGGAGGCGGTCGGCCCGGTCAGCGACTTCGTCGAAGACACCTACCGCCAGGTCGTCTTCACCGAAACCGAGGGAATCGGCGACGCCGGCAAGACCACCGCCTACGTGCGCAAGAGCTCGAAGGAACTGGAAGAAGAACCCGGCAAGTTCGTCGCCGTCTCCAACCGCTGCGCCCACCTCGGCTGCCCGGTTCGCTTCGTCGAGGCCGCCGGCAACTTCATCTGCCCCTGTCACGGTGGTGTCTACGACTTCCAGGGCAAGCGGATCGGCGGCCCGCCGGTGCGCCCGCTCGACCAGTTCCAGACCCGGGTCCGTAAGGGCCAGGTCGAGGTCGGGCCCCGCTACAGCGTCACCAACCAGATGGATCCGGTTCGCGCCCGCGACCCCGGGGAGTTCACCGGCGGGATCTGGGAATACCTCTACCCGCCGCGGCCCTCTACCTTCCCGGCGCCCTGATGGCAAAACTTCGCGTCCCCAAGATTCCCGACTCGGTGGTCCCCGCACCGCTGCGCAAACCGGCCAAGCCGGGCCAGGGCGGCACGGCGAAAGGCCAGGCTCCCAGCGACCTCAAGACCTCGCCGCCGGAGCGGCAGACGCACATTCAGAAAGTCGGCGCCCAGGCCAAAGAGGCCCCGGTCGACGTGCTCGCCTGGGTCGATCAGCGCACCGGCGCCAGCGGCTTCCTCACCGGGATGCTCTACCGCAAGGTGCCGAAGGGGACCAACTGGTTCTACACGCTCGGCTCCGCGACCCTCTTCGCCTTCATCGTCCAGGCCACGACCGGCGTCTTCCTGGCGATGTTCTACACGCCCTCGGCGACCCAGGCCTACGCCTCGATCTCCCACATCAACAACGACGTGCCGCTCGGCCAGTTGGTCCACGGCATGCACAAGTGGGGATCGAGCGTGATGGTGATCCTGATCTTCCTGCACATGGGCCGAACGTTCTTCTTCGGCGCCTACAAGTACCCGCGTGAGCTCAACTGGGTGATCGGCGTGGTGCTGCTGATCCTGACGATGACGATGGCCTTCACCGGCTACCTGCTGCCGTTCGACCAGCGCTCCTACTGGGCCTCGATCGTCGGCATCAACATCAACGGCACCGGCCCGATCGTCGGTCCTTACTTGAGCGACTTCCTCAGAGCCGGCCCCGAGCTCGGGGCGACCACGCTCTCGCGCTTCTACGCGATCCACATGCTGCTCGTGCCCGGGGCGATCATCGCCCTGATCGGCGCCCACATGTACCTGGTCGTCAAGCTCGGCACGACGGCGCCGCCGTGGTCGAAAGCCGATAAGCCGAAAGTCGCCGTCCCGGCAGCCCAGCTCGACGCCGGCGTCGAGGGCAACGGCGCCGGTCCCTCGAACGGAGCCTCCGCCTCGTGAAGCCCCAGGAGAAGCAGGATTACCTCGAGGGGTACGAGCTGCTGAAGAAGAAGGGGAAGCCGTTCTTCCCCTACGCGGTGCTGAAGGACTCGGCGATGGCGCTGATCGTCGTCGCCGTGATCATCGCGATGTCGATCATCCTCGGCGCCGAGCAGGGCCCCAAGGCGGACCCGACCTCGACCACCTACGTGCCGCGCCCCGAGTGGTACTTCTTCTTCCTCTTCGAGGTCCTGCGCGTGATCAAGCCGCCGGAGCTGGTCCCGATCGCGACGATCGGAATCCCGACGATCTGCATGGTCCTGCTGCTCCTATTGCCCTTCTATGACCGTGGGGCGGAGCGCCGCCCGGAGCGCCGCCCGCTGGCCACTACCGCCGGCTGCCTGACGATCATCGCGATGGGCTACCTGACCTACCTGGGAGCGACCGGGGGTTCGCCGACCGAGATCGACATGAAGGTCGCGCCGCAGTACGAGGCCGGTAAGGAGGTCGTCGCCGGTACGGGCTGCCTGGCCTGCCACAAGATCGGCGAGAACGGCGGCACGCTGGGCCCGAACCTGACCCATATCGCATCCCGGGTCCCGCGAGCGGCGATCATCCGCTCGGTCGAAATCGGGCCGGGCGTCATGCCTTCGTTCCGAGATCTTCCCCCGAAGAAGATCGAAGAGCTGGCTAATTTCCTCTCTTCTCTGGATTAGCCGCCGCGCCCGGGGCCGGCGCATGTCAGAGTCCTGAAGTGATGGACACGATCAACGACAACCGCCAATCGCCCGACTTCGCGGGGCAGGTCAACCGCATGTTCGACCGCGTCGCGAGCAATTACGACGCGCTCAACTCGGTGATGACCGCCGGGCTGCACCACCGCTGGCGTGAGCGGGCCGCCGACCGGGCCGAGCTCGCCCCCGGCGACTTTGCCCTCGACGTCTGCTGTGGGACCGGTGATCTGGCTCTGGAGCTGGCCGGCCGCGTCGCCCCCGGCGGGCACGTCGTCGGCTGCGACTTCTCCGAGCCGATGCTCGACCTCGCCCGCGAGAAGACCTCGGCCCGGGGTGCGGAGGGGGTTCGCTTCGAGTGGGCCGACGCGCTGGCGCTGCCCTACGACGCCGAGCGCTTCGACGCGGTCACGGTCGGCTTCGGCGTCCGCAACCTCGCCGACCTCGATCGCGGCCTGAGCGAGATGGCACGGGTGCTGAAACCGGGCGGCCGCTTGGTGATCCTCGAGATCACTCAGCCGACCCGGCCGCCGCTTTCGGTCTTCTTCTCACTCTGGTTCGATCGCATCGTGCCGCTGCTCGGCGCCTTCTCCAGCGATCCCGAGGCCTATTCCTACCTGCCCGAATCGGTCCGCAGCTTCCCCGACCCGCACCGCCTGGCCGAGAAGATGGACCGCGCCGGCTTCGGGCGGATCCGGTACACGGTTCTCGCCGGCGGGATCATCGCGATCCACAGCGGCGTCAAGGGGTCGTGACCCGACCCTCGGCGGTGCCGCCGCCGGTGACGGCGGTGCTGGACGCTTCGAGCCGCTGGTTGCCGTCTCGCCTCGGTCAGGTGGAGGACCGACTGCGGGAGGCGATCGCCGGCCACGGCGAGCTGCTCACCGAGGACGCGGCGGCGACCCTGGCGGCCGGCGGCAAGCGGCTGCGGCCGATGCTGGTCCTGCTCTGCGCCGGCGAGCAGGGGGGCGAGGGCGCGGTCCGGGCGGCGACGGCGATCGAGCTGGTCCACATGGCGACGCTGGTCCACGACGACGTTCTCGACGAGGCGCCGCTGCGCCGCGGCCTGCCGACCGTCGCCGCCACCTCGGGGCGCGAGCGCGCGGTCGGCACCGGCGACCTGCTGCTTTCGCGGGCCTTCGCGCTGCTCGCCGACGCTGGCGACGCCCGCTCGGTGCAGCTGCTCGCCGACGCCGCGGTGGCGCTCGCCCGCGGCGAGCTGGCCCAGCGCCAGGACGCTTTCGATCTCGGGATCTCCGAGCAGCGCTACCTCTCGCGCTGCCGGCTGAAGACGGCGACGCTTTTCGAGTGCGCCTGCCTGCTCGGCCACGACGACGAGCACCTGCGCGGGTTCGGCGCCGAAGTCGGCCTCGCCTTCCAGCTGCTCGACGACGTCCTCGACGTCAGCGGGCCGCCGGAGCGGACCGGCAAGGCGCGCGGCACCGACCTGCTCGATGGCACCGTGACGCTGCCGTTGATCGAGGCCGCGGCCGCCGACCCGGGCATCCGCGACATCAACCTGCACGGGCTCGACACCGACTCGGCGGCGCGGCTCTGCGACCGGATCGCCGCCACCGGGGCACTGGAGACGGTGCGCGGGCGGGCGCTGGAGATGGTCGCCGCCGGCAAGCGCGAGCTCGAAGGCGCCGGCTTCGAACCCGAACAGCGCAAGCTCCTCGCCCTCGTCGCCGACGGCGTCGTCCAGCGCTACAGCTGAGCCGCCTCAGCCCTGCTGGCCGGTGGGGCGGATCAGCAGCTCGTTGATCGCGACGTGCCGCGGCCGCGAAGCGATGTAGGCGATCGCGTCGGCGATGTTCTCGGACTCGAGCTTGTCGAAGTCCGCAAGGCGACCTTCGATCTGCTCGCGGATCTCAGGCCGGTTGTGCTCGACCAGCTCGGTCGCAACGGCGCCGGGCTCGACCAGCGAGATTCGCACCTGCCGCCCGGTCACCTCCTGGCGCAGCGACTCGCTGAAAGCGCCGACGGCGTGCTTGGTCGCGTTGTAGACGCCGCTGCCGACGCGGGCGATTCGGCCGGCGACGGAGGAGATGTTGACCATGTCTGCGACCTGCCGCGGCTCGCCGGACGCGGCCTCGAGCAGGTGCGGCAGCGCCGCGTGGGCGGTGTAGAGCAGGCCCAGCAGGTTGACCTGGACCATCGTCTCCCATTCCTCGACCGGGGCATCGACGATCGGCCCGAGCAGCATCACGCCGGCGTTGTTGACGAGGACGTCGAGCCGGCCGAGCTCCGCGGCCGTGCGGCTCACCGCCGCCTCGGCCTGCTCGCGGTCGGTGACGTCGGCCTCGATCGCCAGCGCCCGGCCGCCATCGGCCTCGATCGCCGCGGCGAGGGCCGCCAGCCGGTCGCCGCGCCGGGCGACGATCGCCACCGCCGCGCCGCGCTGGGCCAGCATCCGCGCCGTCGCCTCACCGATCCCGCTGGAGGCGCCGGTGACCAGCGCC
>OUNO010000473.1_pt1 | contig 12132 bp, 13 predicted proteins | sample 1779811 | NCBI WGS metagenome assembly OUNO01 (sample SAMEA3914804, study PRJEB12502) | metagenome | biome: forest; material: soil | place: Canada | collected 2010-06-25 | depth 0.3 m
CCGACGCCTCCGACGCCGACCGTCCCTCCGACGCCCACCGTCCCTGCGCTCCCTGCGCTGCTACTCGCGCCCGCGCTGTTCGCAGCGCCGCCCGCTTCGTCGCCAGCGGCTGCACCGCTGCCGGCAGCGCCTGCATCCTCCGCGCCGCTTTCAGCGGCTGAGCCCGCCGTCGCTGCACGCCCGGAAGAGCCCGCTGTTGGCGAACGGCCCGCGCCCGCTGCAGCGCCGCCTTGACCGTCACCGGCAGCGCCCGCTTCCTCGAAGTCCGGCGCGACCTTCTTCTTCGCTGGGCTGCTACATGCCGCGACTTGCGCCCCAACCAAAACAAAGGCCGTGAACGCTCTACCCCAGCGGATGGAATCGAAGGTCATCGTGTCCTTCTTACGCCAAGTCTCCAATCCACTTGAGGCAAATTCATCAAGCAGCTATTTTCTGGCTGTGTGCTGAGCAAGAAGCGCTAGAGACCGAGCGGGCTTCCGTCGACCAGAACGATCAGCGGCGTCTCGCTGACATCAAGCGTAACACTCCCTGCCGCGCTCACTGGCGGTACCGAGTGACCGGTGGCCGATGCGCTCTCGAGCGTGATCACCGCGGTCGGAGTCGCTGCGCTGGCGACGGCCAAGTGAAAGCCGGCCACCGTCGTCCCGTCACTGGTCGGCGACCAAGCCACGTACGCACCTTGGTTCGTGGCCGGATCGTAAAAGCGCGCCACGGATACCGGGTCAGTCGCTTGGGACGCGCTGCCCGCGTACGCAAAGCGGGCCAAGCGCGCGCGGAACGTGGCCAAGAAATACCAAGCGGCCTTGGGCGCCTCCGAGCCCTTCTCGCTCAAGATGCCGGCGGTGCTGAACTGCACGTTGCGGTTGGGGCACTTAGCGAGATCGCCCGTGCAATCATCACGCGAGACGTACAAGAACGCTCGGTCGATGCCCGACTCGAGCAACGCCAGGAAGCTGCGCACGAGCCATTGACCCTGCACCACCTCGGCGGAGGCGCTGCCGATTGCGGGCGCGCGCAAGCGTGAGTGATCCGCCGTGTCGTAGCCGAACTCGGTGAGCCACACCTCTTTGCCGGGTAGGAATTGGTCGCGATACGCCGCGAGGCGCTTCAATTGTGCGCCGAGGCCGCACTGCTCGGGCGACAAAGCGGGGCGCGGGTTGGCGTTACCGAATTCGTCGGGGCCGAAGCAGTAGTCGTGCACGTTGATCACGTCTGCCGGAAAATCTCCGTTGCGATGAGCCGTGGCCCAGGCGCGCATGCCGTCCAAATACGTCGTCACGTTCGTGATCAGATCCGCGCTCTTGCCCGAGCCCGCCAGGCCCGCCATCACGAGCTTGGCGTTCGGATCCGCGGTCTTCACGCCGAAGCCGGCGCCGAGCCGGCCTTGGTCGCCGTCGCGATCGGCGCTGGTCATCGCGGCCATCCCGGCGGGTGAGAGCAAGTTGTCACCGCCGGTCGTCCAGTTCTCGTCCAGCTCGTTGCCGTCCTCGTAGTACGTCACGAGGCCGAGGCCCGACTTGGGCGTGTTGCTCGCGGCAAGCTTCAGCTGCGCGGCGGGTACCACGGCACTGCCGTAGCGCGCGGCGAGCTGAAAGAAGAACTTCGAGTGACCGACCCACGAGGCGGGCAGCGTGACGTCGGCGCCCGTAGCCACGGCCGGATTGGCGAACTTGAGCCACGGCACCGAGCCTTGGATGCACGGCAAATTGATCAAGCCGGCATCGTGAAACGACTTGTAATAATCATCGTACGGAATGCCATTGCTCGTGGGGCTCAGCGCAATGGGCTCGTTGGGATAAGCCGGAGTCGCCTGGTTGCCATCGCCCTCGTTCCACTGCCAAGGGTGATATTCACGCACGTTGCCGACGGCCAGGATCTTGTCCATCGGATCGTCGATGAACGCGTCCAGACCGATGAAGTCGTTCACGGTGGGACCGAGCCCGCCCGCGCCGCCTGGACTCGTTCCGCCGCCAACACCGCCGCTGGCACCGCCCGCGCCCAAGCCGGCAGTCCCGCCCTGGCTGCTGCCGGCACTGCCGGTACTGCCGCTACTGCCCGCCGTAGGATTGCCCGCGCCGGCGTCTGCAGTGACCGCGCCTCCGTTGCCCCCGCCCGCTTGCGCTCCGCTCTTGCCACTCGAGCAAGCCGCAACGTTGAACGACAGCAGCGCGGCGCTCACCCAGCAGCAACCCAGCGCGCACGAGCGTGACGAGAGACAGCGAGAGCGGCTCATCTCCTCAGCGTAACATCAGCTCCGGCATTGCCTCAGCCCATCTCGAGTACCGCACCAAAGGTAGGTGTGCGTCAGTGATGGTGAGTGCCGCTCTGGAATTCGGCAATCGCCCTGCCTATCGAGCACGCAAGCGCAGCACCGGGCGCGCCCGCCGCCCACGCCGCCGAAGGCTATGACGGCGCGCACCGTAGCGCGTGACCATCAACCCCCCGTGCGGTTTGGCGCGCAGCAGGGGCCCAGCAACGCGCGGGTCGCCATCGGGAGAGGTGTCGATGGTCACGCACAGCGGGCCGAGCGCGGCTCAGCCTTCGGCGGCGCGGCTCGAAGCGCCGGTCGGCGCAACTCCAGCGAACCCATGCTCATGGCCGAGCAGCAGAATTCGCGCGAAGTCGTGATCGTCCGCGAGCGCGACCAGATCGACGTCCTTGGTGACCCGCGGACGCCCCAACAGCGAGGCTGCGACACCACCGATTACCGCAGCGGGCACATTCGCCTCGTGCAGCCACTCCGTACTGGCGGCAATCGCCCGTAGCAGGGGCCCAGCAACGCGCGGGATCGCCATCGCGAATTCAGAGCGAGATGGGTCGCTGCAGCTTCTCGCGGAGCTTGCTCCAACGTGAGCGCACGACGGCATCATCGGCCAGCGCGTCAGCCCAGCCGAAATCATCTACGGAGAGCATGAGACGCTCGAGCTCGTCGAACCGCTCCTCCAAACTCGAAGCGGCTTGCTCCTCACGAGCACGCTCGGCTACGAGCGCCCAGCGGCGACGGAACGCAAGGGCCTCACTCGGCGACAAGCTCGCTGGCATTCTCGCAGCTTATCACGCGAGGACGAAGGGCGCAGCAACACCTCGAGTGGCGGGACCGGGCCAAGCCAGCGTTCAGCGCTTCTCTCGACATTCCAGCGGTGCATCTGCGGAGCCTGCAATTTACCCTGCGCCAAGCCCAGGCAGCGCCGCCTCAGCGCTGCGCCCTCTTGGCCAAATGCTTCGGCTCCCCTCGTCTAGCGCTCCGAGAGCAAGGGGGCCTGCGCACGGATGACGCCGCGGCCGAGACTGGCCAGGAGGTCACCTTTGCCAAGCAAACGCTCGGCGCCGTTTTGATCCAAAATGATCCGCGAATTGGTTTGCGAGGCGACTTGCAGCGCAATCTTTCCGCCCAGGTTCGACTTGATGATCGGTGGCACTGTTTCGCGATCGGGCCGCTGGGTTGCGAGGATCAAATGCACACCCGCGGCGCGCGCTTTAGCTCCGAGCCGACGAATGCCGGCGAAAAACACCTGGGAAGACGCCTTGTCGGTGAACAGATCTTGGAATTCGTCGATCACGAGCACGCGCCGATTGAGGCGGTCGGCGGCGGTGGCCTGCTCGTTGAACTCTTCGATGTCCATGACCTGGGCCGACTCGAACAACTTGTAACGCTCCTCCATGACATCGACGAGTTGTTCGATGACCGGCAGCGTGTCCTCCAAGCCTGCGCGAATTGGGCCTTCCAGATGCGCGGCGACAGCCGAGCGAAAAGAAGCGCCGTTGAACGTCACGCGCTTGGGGTCGACCAACACGAAGCGAATCGCCTCCGGCGCGTGAAACTGGAGCAGCGCCGCGACGATGGACTGCAGCAACACCGATTTGCCGCTACCGCTCTGACCTGCGACGAGTAGATGCGGCGTGCTCGAGTCTGAAAGATCGGCGCATAGCACCTCGCCGTCGGGTTGCTGACCGACGACGAAACGCCCAGGACGCTGGAGCAGCCAGTCACGCTTCTGCTCGAGCAATGGACCGAGCAGAACGCGTCTCGGCTTCGGGCGTTTCACGACGAACAGGCGGTGCCCGCCCTGCTTTTCGTAACTTACATCGAGGTCAGCGTCGGCTGCCAAACGGTGACGTACATCTTCGGCTGCGCGATCGAGTTGGCTCACCGGACCGCGCGGGCGCGAGACTTCGATCAGGTACAGCGTGGGGCCGACGATGGGCGCGCGCGGGCAAACCGCCGTGGCGCCCTGCTTTTTTAGTTCTTCGAGGATGCGGTCGCGCAGCACTTCGGCCTCTTGGCGCCCCTGCTCGTCGTTCCCGTGTGCGGCCATGGGCAGCGGCGCCGCATCGAGCGCCGTCGCGCTGGCCGCTGGTCGCGGGCGTGTCGCAGCGACCGGCGGATCGTCGCGAACGGACAAGCGTTCCGGATAAGTCTCGCCACACTCGCGGGCTACGGGGCAAGCGGCGCACAAGTCCTTACGGTGCGTCGCGGGGACATCGCTCGAGTTCGCGGCCCACGTCGTCATGTTCGCGAGTAGCGGAAGCACCACGCGCTCGACCATTGCATCCGCTGAATCAGCGGTGAGTGTCGTTTCCCGCAGCGTGGGGCTGAAGCGCAAGATCACCGGAGTTGCGACAACGTCGTCAGCCACTCGCAAGAGTGCGCGATAAAGCGCTACTTGCGCGCGGTCCATCTCGTCGTTCGCCTCGTCGGTCAGCTTGTATTCGATGACTTCCAGGTTGCCGTTGCGATCTGCATAGAGCGCGTCGAGCCGGCCATGAACCAGCGGTCCACCGACACCCAACACGGCTTCCAAAGAGCGCTCGCCTGCGCGTACGACAATTGGCAGCGCCTTCGCGGGCGCCTCGTGGAACGACGAAAGCCTGCCCGCCAGATGGCGAGCAAACTCTCGCAGTGCTTCGGCGAGATCATCCACCTCACCCGGCATCGTGGCGTAGGCAGCGTCGGCCTCGAGCTCACGGAACAAGTAGTCCAGAACCCAGCTCGTCAGCTTCGCTTCGACCTCGTCCCGCGGCGTGCCCGCTTCCAGTGAGATGAAGGGGCTCGGCGGATGCTCGACGTCGCGGCTGAACAGCTCGACGATGCGGTGGAAGGCCGCGCCAAGACATGATGAACCCACCGGAAATGCGACGGATTGCCGACGCAAGCGCCCGAGCGCAAAAATGCGCGGGCAGCGCAACGCATTGCGTACCTCCGTGACGCTGATTCGCTCGCTCATAGTGCCCTCACCCCGACGATCGAACGCCCGAACCAACGCACCTCGCTGGAGCTCGCTTCGAGCTCGGCCACGACGGATGCTCGAGTCGCAGCGGGATCGAGTCGAGTCACCTCACGCACCACACGGTCCAGAGATGCGATGCGTAGACGGCGAACCAACGCTAAAGCGGTTTTGGTCGTCGTCTCCACGATTGCCACTGTCGACGCGACTTCGACCTCTGGCTCCTCTTCCTCGCCTTCACCGAGCACGTCGCGCACGACGGTCCACTTTGGTATGTCGAGCTTGGCGGCTACCCATTCGCTGACGGTCGCCGCGCTGATGGTGGCCCCTCGAGCATCGGTCAAGTCGCCCGAGCGCGCTGCCTGCAGCAACGAATCGAGGGCCAGCAAACGTTCGGCGTCATCTCGCTCGAACCATATCCAACGCGCACGACCGGTCGCGAGCAGTGCGCTGCGCTTGGCCAGCGTATCCTTCCAGGTGGGAGGCAAATCATGGGCGCGTTCTCGTAGTACCACGACCGCTTCGCGCTCGGCGACAGTGGTGAGCTTGGCAATCGCACTGCCCAGGCTCTTGTGGTGCGACTGATGGAGGAATGCGAGGCGCGTCGAGCGCGCGCCCAGCGCGAGCTTCAGCTGCACGCCGTCAGCCGACTTCTGCGCGCTGAGCTGTGCCGAGCCCAGGAATTGACCGCACGCCAAGAGCCCATCTGCAAGGCGCGACGGATCGATTGCCTCCCGCCGCTCGGCGGCCTCATCCGCGGAGACGCGCGCCGCCGACAGGCGCTCCTCCCATTCGGCGTCCAATCCTGGGCTCTCCACGCTGGCGCCCGGTTCGGCTACCTGAGCGGCAGCAGCGGCGCGCGGCTCTTCGTCGAGCTCGATGGGCTCCCCCTGGAACGCGCGCCGGCATTCCACCAGCAACATGCGTGGCGTGACACCGGGGCGCTGACACAAGCGAGCTGCCTGGGCTTCGGTGAACGGCCATGGATAGGGCAAGGGCCGCTCGGGTAGACGCTCGATCCAGATACGCAGCAGCTCTTCGCGTTCCTTCGGCGAGGGCAAACTCAGGGTTTCCCTGGCCATCAGGAGACGAGAGCGCTGCGACATGTTCAACGCAGGCTCGATGCCACGGCTCCATTCGGTATCGAGCGCCATGTGCACGAGCACGAGCCCGCGCATCGAATCGACGAGCTCAGCCGTGAGATTGGCGTAGGCAAGCAACCGAGCTCCAGGGCCTTCGGCATCGACCAAATTCTCGAGCTGATCGAAAACGAGCACGATGGGCGCTCCGAGCGATGCAACCGCCGAAAGCGTGCGCAGCGCGGAGAGCGCCATCTCTTCCCCGAGCGACGCCGTAGCTCCGATGCGCTGCAGCTGAGTTACATCGCAGTCACGCCCCGACAGCCAGGCCAGTAGCGCGCGCTGCATTGCTGCAGTTTTGGCAAACGGAACCTGTAACAGCCGCCGCAGGTAACTCTCATCGGCCTCCTGCCATACGCCGAGCACCTGCTCGACGGCGGTGTCGAGCCGCTCTTCGCGTTCCGAGTCGCTCAACGCTTCGCACTCAGCGAGAAAAGTATTCGGAAAAAACACGCCCTTGCCCGTCAAGTGCGCGAGCAACGAGCCCACGAGCGTGTGCGCCTGCGGCACCCCGGACACACCGTGCGTTACATAGCCGAGCTGCTTCACCACCTCGCCGAGCACGAAGCGCGGTGTGATCTCCATGTGCACCAGCGGTCGCAAATGCACGAACACGGCGTGCGGGCCGAGGCGGCTGCGCAAACGTGAAAACAAATGCGTCTTCCCCGCACCAGGCGGACCGAGCACGACGAGCGAGCTCGAGCGCAACGCCTGAGGCTCGGTACGCGCGACGGTTCGAGTCTTCGCGATGCTGCGCTCGATCGCGTCGCTCACCGAGGCATTCAAGCTGGGGAGGTCGACGAATTGCTCCGCCCAAGGGTCGGCATGCAGCGAGTCCAAAAAGGTAGCGGTCATTGCGCGTTGTTCTCCGTTCGCCTAGCCCAAGACAGCCGCGTTCCTTGTGGACCAGGGGGACACAAGGTAAGTTCTTCTGCAGAAAGCCGATTGATCCCGCCCTCGGGTCTCAACTCGAGCAGGCCGCTGCTGGCGGCCGAGAGCAGCGCATCGCGCGCGGCATCCGAGGTCAACGAAGGACGCAAGCGCGCGACAATCGACGGCACGAAGGACAGGCCCGTTTGCGCGTCGCGCGTTGCATCGACTGCGGAGAGCACATTCGCCAAAAGCGGATCTCCTGGCTTTTTCTCTGCTCGCAGACTGCTATTCGGGGCGCCCGGCGGAACTGCTCGCGCGACCGCCTCGGCTACGTCTGCACGCAGCAGAGACAAGCCGTTCTTGGCGCTGGCGGCTTTGGCGACGGTCTTTGCGAACGCAACGAATTCCAGGAGCTCTTTGCGAGACAGGATCGCGGCACTGGCCGGCACGAGCACCTCTTCCTTGCCCCGAAGCACCAAATGGGCCGCCCCGTTCGCAACCAGAGCGAGCGCTGCGCTCTTCGCCTCGACAGCCGTCGCGCCGGGCGCATGTGCCGCGACACGCTTCAACGGGATGAACGCGCCGTCACTCAGCGCCTGTCTCAGCTGTTCCAGCACGGGCTTTCGGAGCGCAGACTTCGTGCGCTCGAAGCCTTGCTTCGCGATCTCGTCAGCAACTTGGACACGCGCCCAGGCGGGTCCGAGCGCGGTCAGCTTGACGACTCCGTCACTCGCCAGCACTGCAAGCGCACGGGATACTAATTGCGCGATGTCCGGCGCCTGCTGTGCAGACCTTTGCTTCGCCTTTCCCATAGAGCATGGAACATACGCTAGCTGATGGTGGATGGGGGTGACCAGAAGTTGAAATCGCTTTGGCAGTCACGGCGACTTGAACAAAAGACGCAGCGCGCCCAGGGGGCGTGCATTCGAAGCAGGTCGGCGACCCGCGCCAAGTCGCGACATGGCGAGAACCGGCGCACAGACTGCAAACAATTGCCCATTGAATTGGGAGCACCGATCATGCAGTTTTGGCAGCCCCTCAGGAACTCTCGCTGGTTCCCCAACTCCAGCGGTCCCGATCCCATGTCGGACCGGCCTCGGGCGAGCTGTAGCTGCGCGCGATCACGCTGCGAGCCCTCCGAACGGTGCGAGCGCTTGCTCGACCGCGCCCAGTTGCGCGCGGGTGACGATGCCACGGCGTAGGGCTTGTTGCGCGGCTTGCTGCAGTAGCTCGGGCGATGTCCCGGCGCTGGCGCAGTCGTTGAGCGTGCGCGCGGGATTGGTCATGGGTACCGGGCCAATCCACGCGCGTTCTTTGGCAAGCAGATCGGCAAAGTGCAGCACGATGTTTCCAGGGATGCGAAAGCGACGCTTGCGCCATGCGCTGGGCAGCGTGAGGTGCACACGATGAGGCAGTACATCCGAAAGGTCGTGCAGGGCCAGGGCCGTCTCGTGTGACATCACGCCCTGCTGTTCGGACCACAGCCATGCAATGACCAGCTCTTCATTCTCTGCTGGCGGGTAGTGCTTGATGCGATAGATGCCACGTCGAACACGCTCGATGGTGCCCCCTTTGACGTGATGCACGAGCAGCTGCGCGGAGTACCCAGCGGCCCCCGCTTGCTCAGTCGTGCAAAAGCCCTCTTGGGCGGCCGCTGTCATGAACAGCTGATCCCAATTGGGCGCGCCTGGCGAGTGTGACACGCACAAAACTTAAGTAAAACTTTATCTTTGTGCAAGTCCGACCGCCTGCACCGCACAAAACTAACGTAAAACTTTAGTTTCGTGCGCGAGACGCTCACCCTCAATCCTGCGCCGTCGGCCGCACCACGATCTCGCTCACGTCTATGTCCGCCGGCTGCGCGATCGCGAACGCGATGCTGCGTGCGATCGCTTCGGGCGGAATGGCGGTGCTCTGCTTGTCGCGGACTTGCTGGCGAATCGCGTCGTTCGTGATCGACTCGCCGAAGTCGGTGCGCACGAAGCCGGGTGAGACGTTCGTGATCCGCAAATGCGGGCCGGCTTCTTGGCGCAGGGCTTCGGTCAGGGTGCGGACGGCGTTCTTGGTCGCGGCGTAGACGCCTTGCGTGGGCACGATGCGCAGGCCCGACGTGGAGAGCACGTTCACGAAGTGGCCGGCGCCCTGAGCGCGAAACACGGGCAAGGCCTCGGCGATGCCGTACAACACGCCGCGCAGGTTGACGTCGATCATCGCCTCCCAATCAGCGACTCGTAGCTCGTCGAACGGCGAAATCAAGCCGATGCCCGCCGAGCTCACGAGCACGTCCAGCTGCCCGAAGCGCTCGCGCGCCAGCGCCACCAACGCCGCGAGATCCGCGCGCTGCCGCACGTCCGTCACGACGTGCGCGCTCTCGCCGCCCGCTCGCGCAATGCGCTCCGAGAGCGCAGCAAGCCGCTCCCCTCGCCGCGCGCCCAGCACCACGCGCGCGCCGCCCTGCGCCAAGAGTAGCGCTGTCGCCTCACCAATGCCGCTGCTCGCGCCCGTGATCGCAATCACCTTGCCCGCAATGCCCGTGTTACTCATGCCCCAGAACGTAGCGACGCTCCCCGCCGCCACTTGGCGATTCTTGGCGGAATCGACCTAGGCGTGCAACCGCAGGTTTCGCGCAACCGTAGGTTTGCGGACACAAGTCGGCGCGCTCGACGAGATCGAACGAGCACTCGAGTCGAATACGGCATGTCGCAAGATTGCCAATGAGGAAGCTAGAGGCTCCGCGTTCGGTAGAAGTTCGGGTGAGTCGCAGCGGCTGGCACGTGCGCGATGCTGCCCCGCTCGAAGAGGGTTCGAACCTCGAATGTAAAGGAGCTTGGATATGAACAAAGGGAACTCGTGGTTCATCGAGAGCCAGAGCCGCCCTCTGCGAACGGCTCGTGCCCCGACGCGACCGAGCACCGACGCGACCGAGCACCGACGCGACCGAGCTGTGGTTGACGCTGCGCCGCGCGTTCCCGTTCCGCTCGCACCTTCTGCCGCCGCACATGCATTCCAATTGCCCATTCGCAAGTTCGTGCACGAACTTACATTCGCGCGTTTCAACCCTCCCGCACCGCAAATTCGCCGGGAAATCACGAGGGGAGGCTGGCGACTTTCGAAAACACAAGTATGTGCACATACTTGTGTTTTCGTTTTGCGAACCCCTGCTGACGAACGTGTCGAGGGGCGAGCCCTCGCGGCGCCGAGGCACGGTGAGGCCTGCTCGCTATCCACCGTCCCGCTGTGCGGCGCGCCGATCGGGCTCATGGTGACCAGCTCACCTTCGAGCAACTCGATGCGCTCGTCTTGGAACGCGCCGAGTGAGACCAACTGGTCCTACTCGACGCGGCGCAGTGGGCGGATGACTTCAGCGGTCGAACGGGTTGCCATGACGAACGCTCCGGGAATTTAGCATGCACCCACTCGCGCCCCGCTTGGCGATTCTTGACGGAACCGAGTGGGCTACTCTAGCTCAACGGGTGACGATGCCGGAGGCCGGGGAAACGGCCGAAATCCGCGTCGGCGGTGATGAGCTCACAGCCGTTCTCGATGGCCAGGGCGGCATGGTAGGCGTCTGCAATCAGCTTGCCGCGCGCCCGAGCCGCCAGGCACAGCCGAGCGAAGATATCCCAGCTCGCTGGACCGTGCGTGAGCAAGCGTGCGTTGGAGCGACTGCGCAACCGCTGAATGAACTCCAGCGCGTCCTTCGTGGTCGTTGGCTCTTGCCAGATTTTGGGATTGGTGACGATGCGAACGAAGCCGCTCGCGCCCAACTCCGAGAGCGCGAACGGCTCCGGCCCCTGCGCCGCGTTGGTCAGCCACTCTGCGTAGCGCTCGTGCTCCGGTGACTCGACGCGGTGAGCGTAGATCAGAATGTTCACGTCAGGGAGTTGCACGGCGCTTCAACTTAGGGATTGCCAAGGCCTCTCGATCCTCATCCTCTTCAGCAAGCAGGATTTCTTCGGCGGTTGGGAAGCGAGCGCCGGCTTTGCCCCGGACCAACAGCTGGAATGGCGGGTCCTTGTCGGCGGCTTTTCGGCTAGCCAGATAGGCGGCCAGCGCCTGACCCACCACCGCGCCGAGCGTGCGCTTCTCTTTCAGAGCGAGCCGCTTGGCCCGCTCGAGCAGGCCGTCATCGATATCGACGGTAGTTCGCATGTGTCTTGAATATCACAACAAGCATCAAGATGCCACCAGTGATGCGTAACGCATCACTCGGGAAAACGGCTCCGTCCTTGCGGTCGAGCCGTTTGCGCCAGGCGCGTTCCCGCCGCGCCGCCCTGCCCCAGCGCAGTCTGCAACCACGGCACCGTGAGGGTGGGCCTAGCGGGCGATCACTTCAACACGTCAGCAACGGCGATGGACACGTCGGGAAACCCGCTCAGGGCAATCGATCGGCCGCGCTCGTACCGCTCGCAGTGCGCGTACGCCCCTGGCGAAGGACCGGAGTACACCTCGATGCAACGCTCTGGCAGATTGACCACCCAATATTCGGGCACGGCGCAGCTGGCATACAGCCGCAGCTTCTTGCCGCGGTCCAAGGCGAGCGAGGTTTCTGCTACTTCGATGATCAGGTAAGCCTGGGAGGGGTGATCGGTGTCGTAGTCTCCGAGCCGAACCACCGAGAAGTCCGGCTCAGGCTCGGACAGCTCGAGCGCTGCGAACGGACTTTGGCACTTCACGGTCGCGCGCCCGTCAAGGGCGAGTACGAGCAAGCGATTCAGCCGATCCACCGTCGCGCTGTGCGGCGCGCCGATCGGGCTCATGGTGACCAGCTCGCCTTCGAGCAACTCGATGCGCTCGTTTTGGAACGCGCCGAGAGAGACCAATTGGTCATACTCGACGCGACGCAGAGGGCGGATGACTTCAGCGATCGAACGGGTTGCCATGGCGAACGCTCC
>OUNO010000286.1_pt1 | contig 12115 bp, 11 predicted proteins | sample 1779811 | NCBI WGS metagenome assembly OUNO01 (sample SAMEA3914804, study PRJEB12502) | metagenome | biome: forest; material: soil | place: Canada | collected 2010-06-25 | depth 0.3 m
TCGACGTCGATCGAGAACGTCGACAGCGGCTGATCGGCCACGTTCAGGAACGTGTTCTCGGCGACGTGGGCGTAGTTCTCGGTATTGAATTCCGCATCGGCCGGGCCATTCACGACCATCGGCGAGCCTTGGGCGTACCTCTTGGCCATGTGTGCGCCGCCGAGTCGCCCCGCGCCACTTCCGAAGCCGAGCCCGCCGCCACCCGAACCAATGCCACTGAGCCCGAGGCCACCGGCACCCGGCGTTGCCGGCGCGGCAGAAGATCGAGCCGCCATCGCCTGCGGCGCAGCCATCGTCGCAGCGGGAGGTGCGGCCTTATCGGCGCTGCGTTCGCGCAGCGCTTCGGCGGGCAGCGCTTCGGTGGGCAGCGCGGGTTCCGGTGCGACAACGCCTGACACTTTGGCGGGGGTACCGTCGGCGCTGGGCTGCTCGGTCGCGCCGTCGCCACGCGTGGTCGCACTCGTCGGCAGCTTGGTTTTGGGCGCTTCCTGAGCGGCCGGGGTTTGTGCGCAACCGCTGGCGAGCACGAGCAACAGCGCAGCGGTACGGCCGAGGAGGGAGCGAGAGAGCACGGAGCGCGCGGGGCGCAGGGGGTTGACGACGAGCATGCGTGTTGTGACGCCGCTCGGCGCGAAAAGTTCTCGCGCCGCCCGTCGATTCGACGATTTTCCTGCAAGCCCCGGAAACCACAGGGCTTGCGTCAGAGCCAGGGAAGCTTGGCTGCCTCCCTGGCGTATGCGAGGCCCCGAGCGGCTACTGCGTCTCGATACCGCAACAACCGTAGCTGCAACACGCACTGCCGACCGTGCATTTCTGGCTCTTGGTGACGCAAGTGCCGACGCTGCACACTTTATAAGGGCAGATCGAAATGCCGATACCAGGCTGCGCCGATTGCGGTGTGGCGACCCCGCCCTGGCAATCCAGGTCACTGCAACAGCACGTGGCGTTGCACAGCTTGGAGCTCACGCACTTGTGCTCGGAGCACACATCGCTGGTACACGCGTTCCCGTCGTCGCAATCGGTGTTGCTGTTGCACGCGATGCAGCCGAGCTTCGGGTCGCAGATCGCGGCGCCCGCGGTGCACGCGGTGTTGTCCGGTGCGTTGGAGCAAACCCCACCGTTGCACGTGTCCTTGGTGCAGACTACGCCGTCGTTACAGTCGGTGTCGGCGCAGCAACCCTTGCAGCTGTCGCCGCAGCACTTCTGCCCGATGCTGTCGCACGCGCCGTACGAGCAGCTGCCCGCCACGCATTTCGCGTTGACCTGACAGCCGCTCGCCTTGCAATCTCCGTCCTTCGCGCATTCGGCGGTCTTGACGCAGCCCTTGGCGGGATCACACGTAGCGCCCGTGCCGCACGACTTGTCGTCGGTGTGGCCGCAGGTGCCCTGCGTGCACGAATCCTTGGTGCAACTCACGCCGTCGTCGCAGTCACCTGCGGAACAACAGGTACCGCACGTGGCGCTGTCGCCGGACGCGCAACAGTTCTGGTCCTTACCCGGGCACAGCGCGGTGTGCGCGCACTTGTTGGCGTCGCAAGTGTCGACCGTACACGGATCCTTGTCGTTGCACTGCGCGTCCGCACAACACTCGGCGCAGCCAACGCCCGCACAGCACACGTTCGTGCCTTCGCAGGTCTTTGCCGTGTGGTCGCACAAGCCGGTGGCGCACGTGTCGACCGAGCAGCTGTCGCCGCTGTCGCAGCCCGCGTCGTCGACGCACACTTCTTTGCGGCGGCAGTCGGCAGTGGCCGAGCAATATTCGGTGGCCGCGCAGTTCGAGTTGTTCGGCGAGTGACTGCAAGAACCGGCGAAGCATTGGTCGTCGGTACACTTCACGCCGTCGTCGCAGTCGGCGTCACCGCAACACTCGCCGCACGTGCCTTCACAGCACACGCCCGTGGCCGGGCATTTCGCCGAGTGGGTACACGCGCCGTCGGCGCCGCATTGATCCACCGTGCAGGCGTCCTGGTCGTCGCAGTCTTCCGGGCCCTGACAGGCGATCTTGTGCTCGAACACGCCGCCCGACGCGCCGCTGCCATCGCCCCCGGTTGCGCTGCTTCCGCCACCCCCGCCCGCGGCGGTGAATCGATCACCGCCACACGCATAGGCGGTGAACGAACTGAGCGCGAGCATCACGCCCACGCGCACCCAATGGCTGAAGCGACTTGGTTTCACGGCAAGGACTCCTACAAAGGTAAGCTGGGAGTATAGCAACCCACCCCCGAAAAGCGACGAGCGACAGAAGTCGGCAGAAGTCGACAGAGCGCGCTTGCAGCGGAATTTTCGGAATTGAGGGCGCCGCACCCGCGCGCCCGTCACGCATGGGTCGGTATTGAGCACACATTTGGCCGCTTAATTTTCGTGATGGCGGATCCGTACCGATACACATGGCCATTTTGGCCGCACTCGTTCAATCGACCGACGCCATGTCCATCCCCAAGCCGAGCGCGGACCCGCTGTACAAATTGCTGCGTGACGAGGAGATCGCCGCGTTCAACAAGAAGCGCGTGCCGGGCGAGAGCTACGACTTTCGCGGCTCGAGCTTTCGCGGCTCGAGCTTTCGCGGCTCCGACTTACGCGGGCTCGACGCGGCCGGCATCGACTTTCGCGATTGTTATTTCCGGGACGCCGATCTGCGCGGCATCGATTTGCGCGAAGCCAAGCTGGAGGGCGCGAGCCTGGGCTCGGCCAAAATCTCGGGCGTGTTCTTCCCCGACGACATCGCGCCCGAAGAGATTCGGCTCTCGGTCGAGCTCGGTACCCGCCTGCGCGTGATTCGCCGCGCTTAGAGCGGCGATACGTTTTATTTCGGTCGGGTCTCGGGATTTGACGGCTTTCAGCATTGGCGGAAGCGCGGCTTCGAGCGCAGAATGCGCCGCGCCGAATGCCGCCTGCCGTTTCCCCGCTCCAGCTCGAATACGTCCGTGAACCGGGCGTGTCCGACGCACTCGACCTCGAGCTGCGTGAGCTGATTTCGAGCTCGTTCCCTCAGCCCCACAACACCTTCTTCAAAGAGCGACGCTTCGCCCAAGAGATGCCGCTCCATCGCTGGCTGATGCGGGACGAAGCATCGCGACTCGTGGCTCACTTGGCCGTCCACGAAAAGCGGGTGCTCGTCGGCGATAGCGAGCTCGCGGTCGGTGGAATCGCGGAAGTTTGCGTGCACGAGTCGCAACGCGGCAAGGGGCTGGTGAAGCAACTGCTGGAGCGCGCGCATCGGCGGCTGCGCGACGGTGGCATCGAGTTTGCGCTTCTGTTCGGCGAAGCCCCCATCTACCTGTCGAGCGGCTACGTGCCGCTGACGGTCGAAATCCGCTGGTTGGATCCGGAAAGTGGGGCTTTCCAGAGCGGCCCGCGGCGCTCGTTGTACAAGGCGCTCGCCGAGCGCGCCTGGCCGGACGGCCAGGTCGATTTGCGCGGGCCGTTGTTTTGAACGAGCTCGACGAGACTTCACTGCGCGCTACCGCCGAAGGCCTGGCCCAGAAGGCGGACGGGCAGCTGTCCGTGGGCGAGCAGCGCAGCTGTGAGGCCCAGCTTTCCGAGCTGCGTCTGGCGTGGAAGCGCAACCCGAGCGCGTTCTCGTCCGACCTGCTGGAGATGCTGAAAAAAATCGCGAGCTCGCTCGCGGCGGGCGCCCTGCTGCACAAGCAGAGCGATCCCGCCGCCGTCCTGAAAGAGTGCTTTGGTTACGACGCCTTCCGGCCCGGCCAACGAGAAATCATCGACACCGTACTGAGCGGGCGAGATTGCATCGGGGTCATGCCCACGGGCGCCGGCAAATCGATCACCTATCAAATCCCCGCCCGCATCTTGGGCGGAGTCACCTTGGTCATCTCGCCCTTGATCGCGTTGATGAAAGACCAAGTCGACGCCATGACCGAGGTCGGCGTGCGCGCCACCTTCCTCAACTCGACGCTCTCGGCGGACGAGCGGCGCGCGCGCGTCTCCGAGCTACGCGCAGGTCGCTACGAGCTGCTCTACTGCGCGCCGGAGGGGCTCGAAGCGTCCGTCGGTCGCGCTCTGGGCGAGATCAAGCTCAGCTTGATCGCCGTGGACGAAGCGCATTGCATCAGCCACTGGGGACATGATTTCAGGCCCGCCTACCGCAACCTTTCGGGGATGAAGCAGCGCTTTCCGCAAATCCCCGTGCTGGCGCTGACCGCCACCGCCACGCCACAGGTCACCGCGGACATCGTGCAGCAGCTCGGCATGCGCTCCCCGGCCCGCTACCGCGGCTCGTTTTTTCGGAAGAATCTGCACCTGCACGCCCTCCCCAAAGGCGACTCGCTGGGGCGCACCGCAAAAGAGGCCGCGTTGGCCGTCGCGCGGGGGCGTGCCGGCCAGAGCGGCATCGTGTACTGCCTGTCGCGCAAGACGGTGGAAGCCACTTCCGAGTTCTTGAGGAAGCACGGCGTGCGCGCGGGGCACTACCACGCCGGTCTGGACGCCGAAGAGCGCGCGCGCGTGCAGGATGCCTTCCAGAACGACGAGATCGACGTGGTAGTGGCGACCATTGCGTTCGGCATGGGCATCGACAAGTCCAACGTGCGCTTCGTGATCCACCTCGACATGCCGCGCTCGGTCGAGGGCTATTATCAAGAGCTCGGCCGTGCCGGTCGCGACGGCTTGGAGAGCGACTGCGTGCTGTTCTACTCCTGGTCCGAGGTCAAAGCCTACGACCGCTTTGCGGACGCCAGCGACGACGACGCTCAGGCCGATCGCACGCGAGCTCAAGCGCGAGAGGTCTTCCGCATGGCCGAGAACCGCGCTTGCCGCCACGCGCAGCTCGCACGCTACTTCGGGGAAGAGCTGGCCGACTGCGGCACTTCCTGCGACGTGTGCGCGAATTTCGAGCTCATCTCACGCAAGCCGACGGCCGAGGAACGGGCTCAGGTGCGCGCCGCGCGTAAGCGCGACCGCTCTGATTCGAGTCCGCCCATGCCGCTCGATCCCGATCTTTCGCTCTTCGATCGCTTGCGTGCGCTGCGTAAAGAGATCGCGCGCGAGCGCGGCGTGCCGCCGTACGTCGTGTTCTCCGACGCCACGCTGCTAGAGATGGCCAGCTCGAAACCCCAGAATTCCGAGCAAATGCTGGCCATCTCCGGGGTCGGGCCGACCAAGCTCGAGCACTATGGCGAGCGCTTCTTGAAGGCGCTCGGCAGTTAGTACTACTTGATCACCTAGTCGCTAGCCTCGGGAGGCTGTGATCGTCTGCTGGAACCTAGCCGTGAAGCGCGCCGAACCGCCCCGCGTCAGATCTAAATTGCCAAGCAGCAGGCGCCCGGTTTCGCCGGTTCTCTCGTTTGGTCGTGCCCGCTCGCGCCGATCGTGATCTGCTCCCCCTGAAGAACTGACTAAGTAGTATTAGGCTCACGCTCCGCGCAAACGCACGCGGAACACGGCGCCGACCGGCGTCGGGCCGAGCGTGACGGTGCCGCCCATGCGGCCCACGGCGTGGTGCACGAGCACTAGGCCGAGACCGGTGCCTCGCTCACCCTTGGTGGTGAAGAACGGATCGAAGATGCGCTGGCGAATCGCCAGCGGCACGCCGGGTCCGTTGTCGCGTACGGAGATGCGCGCTTCGAGCGCGGCACGGTACACGCGCACCAAGATGTGCGGGTTCGGTGTGTCGCTGCAGGCATCGACCGCGTTCTGAACCAAATTCACGATCACTTGTTCGAGCAAGGCGGCGCTCGCAAAGCCGAACACCTTGTCGTCTCCGGCGAGCTCGATGCGCACGCCGTTCGCGTTCACCGCGCTGAGCGCGCGCTCCGCGGACTCCCACAGCGAAACCCGCTCCAGATCCGGCGGAGTGCCACGCACCAGAGCCGTGACCGCGGCCATCACGTCGCGAATTCGGCGTAGGGCGATAGCGACGTCTTCCACCGCGGCAATGCGCTCGTCCTCGTCTAGGCGCTGCGCCGCTTCTGGCTCGCGCAAGCACTCCACGCTGCCCAGGGCTGCGGCGAGGGGATTTTTTATCTCGTGCCCGATCGTGGCCAGGACCGATTCCAGCACCGTGGTCGGCACGCTCACGTTGTCGCGATCGAAAGCGTGGTGAGGCTGACGCTGTTGCTCGTCGTGTGCGCGAAAACGTCGCACGCACAAGAGCACGTCGTCGGCGCGCAGTGGGCGGCGCAACGTGAGCGTCGCGCCTGCCGCGAGCGCCGGCCCCTCCGCTTCGTTCGGTCCGAGCAGCGCCAGCACCTGCATCACGGCTTCGGCGCCGTTGATGTTCTGGATCAAGTCCAGCGCGCCCGGCAGGCCGCTCTCGATCACCGCGAACCGCGGCAGGAACGCCAGCTCTTCGACCTGAGTGGGAGCGTCGACCGTGACCACGGCGAACCCCGCGTCCCCGAGGTCGGCCATGACCTGCGTCAAATCAGCGCCCGGGTTGGCAACGACCAGCACCGCGGTCTCGAACAGCTTGAAGACCCCGCTATCGGTCTCGTCGGCAGCAAAGTCCAGGCGAGCATCGCGCAGGGCACGCGGTGGGCGCGAGCGCGCAGTCGTCAAGTTCAAGGGGCCGTTCATGGGTACGCCGAGGGGCGCATCGGTCATGAACGGCTGTTGCAGTAAGGGGTTAAGGCAAGGGGCCGCCGACCAGACGCTCGAGCTCGGCCGCGTACAATGCAGGGTCGAGTGGGAGTTCGACCGTTTTCTTGGTTATCTCCGAGTAAATCATGGCATTCGCCAGCTCGACGCTGGCCATGCCCTCGCTCGCCGGTGCGATCAAATCTTCACTCCCGAGGATTGCAGCGCTGAAATTCTGCAAAACCCGAAGCCGCGGATTGTCCAAGGTCGGAAACGAGCGCGACTCGCTGGTGGTGGCGGGTTTCGCATTCCGCTCTCGGTTCTCGCGCAAAAAGGCGAGTGAGGAGCGTTCATTCCGGGTCAGCTCGAGACCACGTGCGTCGATCACGACTTTGCCGAGGTCACCGCTGACCTCCAAGCGATTCGTGCCCGGCGCTTCACCCGTGGAGGCGACGAACAGTCCACTCGGGCCGTCGTCATAGGACAGATGAGCGGTGACCTGATCCTCGACCTCGATTTCGTGAAAGCGGCCGAAATCGCAGAATGCGTGGACGCGTTGCGGCATGCCGAACAACCATTGCCACAGGTCCAGTTGGTGCGGGCACTGATTGAGCAGCACGCCGCCGCCTTCGCCGCGCCAGGTGCCCCGCCAATTGCTCTCCCGATAGTAGGCGTCGCTGCGAAACCAATGCGTGCTCAGCCAAGTGATGCGCTGCAACGCTCCGAGCGCGCCTGCGCGGAGCAGCCCACGCAGCTCGAGGAACGCGGGATCGATGCGTTGGCTCAGCATCTCTGCGAACACTTGCTGCGGGCGCGGGCGTTGCTCGTATGCCGCGATCATCTTCAGGCAGTCGGCCTTGTGCACCGCGAGCGGCTTCTCACACAACACGTGCAGGCCCGCGCGCAAGGCCTCGATGGCGAGCGGCGTGTGTGCATAGTGCGGCGTCGAAATCACGACCGCATCGATCGCACCGGAGGCGATTAACTCTGCACCGCTGACGAAGCTCGGCACGTTGGGAAATTGGCCCAGGGCAAGCCCGTTCGGGTCGGCAATGCCGGCCAAGACACTGCCCGTCACGCGACCGGCCGCGAGCTCTCGGGCATGCGCGGCGCCGACGTTGCCGACCCCGATGACACCTAGCCTGAGCGGCCCTGCGCCGGGTTCGGGGCGCTCCAGAAACGGCGAGTCCACGGGCCATTTACTCTCGAAGTCGGCTCCGTCACAAAGGTTTGCTATGCGCGGGCTTGCAAAAGGCCCAGCGAAGCCCGATGACCAGGAATTACATGGAGCGCGTCGACTATTTGGTGATTGGAGGCGGCAGCGGCGGGCTCGCGTCGGCGCGACGCGCCGCGACTTACGGCGCCAAAGTAGCCTTGGTCGAAGTGGGCGCGCTCGGCGGCACGTGCGTGAACGTGGGCTGCGTTCCCAAGAAGGTGATGTGGAACGCGAGCGAGATCGCGGACACCCTCGAGCACGCCAGCGGCTATGGCTTCGACGTCGAAGTGCGGGGTCATGACTTCGCCGGGCTGCGCGAACGGCGTGAGGCGTACATCCAACGCATGCGCGGCGTGTACGACAAGAACCTGGCCAAAGACAGCGTGCAGCTGATCCGCGGCCGCGCGAAATTCGTCGGTCCGCACGAAGTGGCGATCGGTGAGCAAGTGATCCAGGCCAGCCACGTGCTGGTCGCCACGGGCAGCACGCCGACGCTGCCTATGATCCCCGGTGTCGAGCTGGGCTCCAGCTCGGATGGTTTCTTCGCGCTCGAGCGCTTGCCGAAGCGCGTGCTGATCGTGGGCGCGGGCTACATCGCCGTCGAGCTCGCGGGCGTGTTACGCGGCCTCGGGAGCGAAGTCACGCTGGCCATGCGCAACGACCGCCCACTCCGCGGGTTCGACGCTTTGCTGGGCGATGCGTTGCGGGAAGCGCTGGAAAACAGCGGGGTGCACGTGCGCCTGAGCAGCGTCGTGACCAGCGTGAGCCAGAACGAGAGCGGCGAGCGCGTCGCCATGCTGAGCGACGGACACACGTTGGACCCGGTGGATGCGCTGTTCTGGACCATTGGGCGCCATGCCAACACCGAGGGGCTCGGGTTGGATGCCGCCGCGGTACGGCGAGACAACGACGGCCACGTGGTCGTCGATGAATGGCAAAACACGACGACCCCCGGCGTCTACGCGATCGGCGATGTCACGGGCCGCGCCACCCTCACACCGGTGGCAATTGCCGCGGGTCGCCGCCTCGCAGACCGCCTGTTCGGCGGAAAGCCGGAAGCCAAGCTCGACTACAACGACATTCCGAGCGTCGTATTCAGTCACCCTCCGATCGGTACGGTAGGCCTCTCGGAGGCCGACGCGCGCGCCGCCCACGGTGATGCCGTGAAGGTGTACACCACGCGCTTCATCAACATGTACTACGCGGTCTCGGAGAAGAAGGCGCTAACGCACATGAAGCTCGTGTGCGTGGGCCCAGAAGAGCGCGTGGTCGGCGTGCACGTGATCGGGCGCGGTGCCGATGAAATGATTCAGGGCTTTGCCGTCGCCGTGAAACTACGCGCGACCAAGGCCGACTTCGACCGCACCGTCGCGATCCACCCGACGGCCGCCGAAGAGCTGGTCACGATGCGCTGAGCGATGGCGGTCTTGGACGTCGGCATCGTCGGCTGCGGCTTCGCGGGCGCCACCAGTGCTGCGCTCTTGGGGCGCGCCGGGCACCGCGTCACGGTGTACGAAGAATTCCAAGAGCCCGCTGCGATCGGTGCCGGAATCGTCCTGCAACCGACGGGCATGGCCGTGCTGGCCGAGCTCGGCGTGCTGGACCGCGTGCTCGGACGGGCCGCGCGGCTCGAAGCACTGCACTGCCTCACGCCGCGTGGCAGCACGATTTTTCGTCTCGAATACGCGCACCTGAGCCCCGGCTTGTTCGGCCTGGGCATGCACCGCGGAGCGCTGTTCCAGATCTTGCATGAAGCGGCGCTGGCTACCGGTGCCACGCTGCGACACTCGACTCACGTCGCGCGCATTCTCGAACGGCCAGGTAAAGCGCAGTTGTTCGACGCCCGCGGCGCGCTGCTCGCCGAGCATGATTTGGTGGTGATCGCGAACGGCGCTCGCTCCGATCTGCGTCGACAGAGCGGGCTCGTCTTGCGCGAACGGCCCTATCCGTGGGGCGCGCTGTGGTTCGTCGCGCGCGATCCCGAGCGCCGTTACGAGCGCCAATTGCGCCAGATCGCCGATGGCACTCAGCACATGCTCGGCCTGTTGCCGACCGGCTTCGGCCCCACCGGTAACGGCGAAGACGAGCATCACGTCAGCTTGTTCTGGAGCGTGCGCATGGATCGCATCCCGGCATGGCGGCGAGCGGGCCTCGAGCCGTGGAAGGCGCAGATCTTGCGCTACGAGCCCGACGCTGCGTTCGTGCTGGATCAGATCCAAAGCGTTGATCAAGTGCTGAGCGCGAGCTACCACGACGTGGTGCTGGCGCCCTGGCACACGCAGCGACAAGTCTTCATCGGAGACGCCGCGCACGCCATGAGCCCACAGCTCGGCCAGGGCACGAACTTGGCGCTGTTCGACGCCAGCACGCTCTGCGCAGAGCTGTCGAAAGATGCGCCGCTGCCACTGGCGCTCGAGCGCTATTCGCGCCAACGACGCGCTCACCTCGGCTTTTATCAGTTCGCGTCGCGCTGGCTGACGCCGCTGTTCCAGTCCGACTTGGACGAGCTCGGTCCAGCCCGTGACTTGAGCATGAACCTCATTTGCCGCCTGCCGCTGCTGCGTGACGAGATGCTGCGCACGATGTCGGGGATCAAGCGCGGCCTGGTGCGCTCGAGCTTGCCGCTCGAGCCAATCTTGCGTCGCTTACCCGAGCCCGCCGGCTGACCCCACGGCCCTAAGCAGCCTGACGTTCAGGTCGCGCGTGCCAGCAGCACCAGCTGCGCGGAGCGTGGCGTGAAACGCCTGCGTTTGAAACCACCATAGCGCGCTTCGAGCGCGAAGCCGGCGCGGCGCAGTAGGCTCTCGATCTCGCTGGGCAGAAAATAGCGCTGCTGAATCAGGATCTCGCGCGCTTGGCCAGCGCTGCGAGGCACATACGTGTAGTTGACGTCGAGGCGTTGGCGATTGCGGCGCAGCTTCGCCCGCTCCAACACGTCCCACGTGCGCCCGGCATACTGCAACGGGGGCAAAGCAGCGACGTCGCTGATTTGTGCACCGGCGAGCGCCGCATGATGAAACGACTCGGCGTTCCACACGTCGAGCACGAGCACACCACCCGGTACGAGCGCACGGCGCGCGGCGCGAAAGCAGGCCAGCGCTTCACGCTGGTTGAGCAAGCAGTACAGCGCATTGTACGGTAAGAGCACGCGCTCGAACGGCTGGGCGAAAGAGAAGTCGCGCATGTCCCCTTGCACGAGCTGGATGCTCCTGCGCTTGCTCGGCGCGAGCGAGCGCAGGCTCTTGCGAGCCAAGGCAATGAACGCCCGATCGAGCTCGAGCCCCACGACGCGCCGCTTCGGCCGAGCAAGCACCGACAACAAGCGACCGTAGCCCGAGCCGAGCTCGAGCACGCTGCGTGCGCCGCGGCAGATTTCCTCGTAAAACGCGGCATCTCCCGGGTTGCCGCGATGAGTGAGCGCGTACAGCGCGGCGTTCACTCGCCTCGCTTCAGCTCGAGCTCTTCCCAGCGCACGGTGAGCTTGTCGACCCGAGCCTTGGCCTCGGCCAAATCGGTATTCAGCTGAGCCACCTCTTTGCCGCCGCTGGCATAGGTCGCCGGATTGGCGAGCTTGGCGCCGAGCTCGGCCACGCGCTGCTCCGCCTTTTCGATCGCGTCAGGCAAGCCGCCGAGCTCGCGCTGCTCGACGTTCGTGAGGCCCTTCTTCTTGGCGCCCGGACGCGGCGCGGGCGTGCTGGCTGGCGCCGCTGCTGGCGCAGGGACCGAGGGGCGCTCCGCTTGTTGTTGCGCGCGCAGGCTGCGGTACGTCTGATAATTCCCGGGGTATTTGATGGCGCGACCGCCCTCTTCGAAGGCGAGCACGCTGGTCGCCACGCGATCCAAGAACCAGCGATCGTGAGTCACGACCAGCGCGGTCACCCCGAAGTCGACCAGCATGCTTTCGAGCGCGCCCAACGTGGCCGTGTCCAAGTCATTCGTGGGCTCGTCCAAGATCACGAGGTTGGCGCTCTGGCGCAGGAGCCGGGCGAGCGCGACGCGCGCGCGTTCGCCGCCGGACAGCGAGCCCACCTGTTGGCGTTGCTTGTGCGGATCGAACGCGAAGCGTTCCAAGTACGAGCGCGCCTCGATCACCTCACCGCCAAGCTCGATCTTGGATTGATCGCCCACCACGTTGTCCCAGATCGACTTCGAGTCGTCCAAACCGGAACGGCGCTGGTCGAAGTAAGCAACCTTGGTATTTTGGCCGAGAATCACGCTGCCTCCCGCGGGCGGCAGCTCACCGAGGAGGGTTTTCAAGAGCGTGGTCTTGCCGCTACCGTTGGGGCCGACGATGCCGATGCGCTCGCCTTCGGTCAGGAACATGGTGAGCTTGTCGATCAGCGTGCGGCCGCCGATTTCGACGCG
>OUNO010230050.1_pt1 | contig 12115 bp, 13 predicted proteins | sample 1779811 | NCBI WGS metagenome assembly OUNO01 (sample SAMEA3914804, study PRJEB12502) | metagenome | biome: forest; material: soil | place: Canada | collected 2010-06-25 | depth 0.3 m
CGAGTGGGAACGAATCGACGTGAGCAACTGCTGTGGAGAACTCGTTGCATGCCTGCGCCCTGTGGATGGGACGCCGAACCCAATGGCCACGTCCCATGGATTCTGAGGACAGGGGAACGTTCGACTTTCGGGGGAACGTTGGGGGGAACGTGTCGGGTGACGCTGGGTGCGCGCCGCACTGGAGCGTTCACAGTTCGGTAGATGGGACGTTCCCCACGTTGTCTTGGGGTCACAACGGATGTACTCGAAACTCGGACCTTGGAACCTGTGCCGTGACGTACTCGCGAGGGGTCCCCTGGATCTAACGGATCAAGAAGTTGTCGGGATTGTGCGCTAATCTCAAGGTGTGCATGTAATGTGCACCTTTCAGTTGTTTAGGAGAGAAGTTGACAACGGAAGAAGTAAATTCGGGACTGTTGGGAGGTCTGCCAGCGGCAGACCGCACCCTGCTCATTGACCCGCCTCTTGAGGTGGCAATCGCAGAGGTTCGCTTCGGGACAGAGAAGAGTGAAATCTCGTCGGAAGAGGCGTTTCTATTTCGCGCCGTGCTAGAAGCTGGTGGAACGGCCTTTCCGAGGATGGAGCCTGCGCTCCAACAGCAGATGCAGTTCGACGCTTCGTCGGGTCTTCCTCCTCAGGTAACGACTCAATCGAGAGGGTGGCAATTCGTATCGTTCGACAGTCTCGTCCAGGTGACACTCATGCCTCAGATGCTGACCTTGCAAACCTCGAAATATGAACGATGGAGTACTAGCGTCGGCAGTGTCCTTGAGCGTTTGCTTGGAGAAGTGGAAAACCTGTTGCAACCCTCCGTGACCAATCGGATAGGGCTAAGGTACGTAGACAAATTCGTCGACCGAGATGTCAACGATGCATCAGGATGGCGTGGACGGATCGACGATTCATTCCTCGGTCCCATCATTCATTCCTCGCTTGGTTCTTTGGTCATCGGTGGGCAGCAGCAGTTGGACCTTCAACTTGACCCGACGCATGGTGCTGTACTGAGACACGGGCCGTTTCGAGATGATTCATCAGGGGGTTCTGTGAGTTATCTTCTCGACATCGATGTCTACGAGGCGCGAGCAGATAGATTCGACGTCCGGACAGTTCTGGACTCAGCAGAGCAACTGAACCGAACGGCATTAGCGCTTTTTCAAAGCGCAGTCAGCCATGACTACCTCAAGGCGATGCAGGGGTCCGCAAAATGAGCATCGACTACGCCACCGGCTCGTCGCTCGTTGGCTATCCGGTGATCGCGAAGTCGCAGCGCGAGCGAGTCGACGCGCACACCTTGATCGACGTCGATGACGTCTACGACGCCAGCGTCCGCAAGGCACTTCTGGCTTTTGATGGAACGCTGGGAACCCTGAGTTCTTTGGAATTTGCTGGCTGGTTCGGCGACGAAATTGGTTCGAAGACAGCCACTCTCATTTCGTTTCCGCTTGGGGGACTGTCTTCACACGTATTCACGTTGATCGGGCACCTGGAGAACCTGGGTGATGAGACTGCGGCTGTGAGTGACGCTGTTGCGGTAATCGACCAGCTTGCTGGAGAGCTCGGAGTCCCGCTCAGCTACGTACTGAAGGCCGCTGGCGTGAAGCGAAGGACCTACTACTCCTGGCGAAGTATGCCGAGCAGAAGTCCGAGGGTTGCTAGCCAGGCACGGTTGTGGACCTTTGCCCAAATTGTGGAAGACCTTCGCGACGAACTTGGCTCCGGGCTTCGCCAGTGGGTGCATGCTTTGCCGGACCGTCTGACGGCGATTCGAGATGGGCACCCAGATGATCTCATTTCGTTGCTCTGGAGCCATGAGGCCGATATTTTGCAGCCAGACTTGACGGCTCGAACGAGCGGTCTGGCTCAGGACGTTGTTGTCCCGAAATTGAACGAGTCAGTTTTGGTCGACAAGGGCAGGGTGCAAAATGTTTCGCTGCCCGTTAGGCGCCCGCATTGAGTGTCGATGGTTTGGTTCCGGACGATTGGCCTGCCCCGCTCGTTAAAAACCTTGACGAGTGGCGGCAGGGCCATCTCCTCGACGTCGGCGTTCTTGTCTGGCTGGCGGAGGCGGGTACAACTGACGCGGTTACTGGCTTGGAAGTAGCTAGTGGGGCTGGTGTTCTCACTGCCCAAGTCGGTGGTCAGGATGACGGGGCTCATCAGTTCGTCGCAGTCATTTCGCAAACCTGTGACGTCGCTGCGGCTGGCCCGGGCGCCCGACATCCCACGGTGCAAGTCTGTCCTGTCGTGCGGGTCGACGGCGAGTTTTCCGCTGACAAGATAGCCCAGATCAGGCGACATGAGGTGCTCGACTATGTCTATCTGACCAACCCTCCCGCGCAAGGCGAGTGGGCGGTAGACCTCCGCCTGTCTATGCCGATCAGCAAGGCAGTCCTCGCCGCAAGGACTCCCATCAGCGGCTTCGCTAACCACATAGAGGAGATCCAGTTCTCACAGCGGGTCGGGAGCAAGTTCGAACGGGTCGCACTTCACGATGAACTCACCGACGGCACAGTAAATGGGCTTCGTAATCTCCTGAAGACGCGTAAATCTGACACGGAGTGGTGGGAGAAGGTCGAACAAGTTCGACTTTTGATCGATGGAGATCGGCTGAATCCCAAGAAGGTCCAAGTGTTGGTAATTCACGATTCGCCGCTTGAAGGCAGTGAGAGAGCAGTCTGGCGGAATTGGAGGAAGGTGGAGGCCAAACGGCTAGGGAAGGTCGGGATCACACTCGTCCCCGTTCGCTTCGTCAGCCTAGACAAGGTGAGCATCCAGGACTACCGAAACTCAGTACATGTGCCTCTTCCGGGACTGGGCAGGGGCGGATTCGCCTAGTTTCGGATCGTAACCAGCGGTGGCCGCTGAAGGCGGCCCTTCAGCGGCACGAGGTCTCGACTGCGACTTGCTACCGTCGATCCCTCGGCTCATGGGTTGCTGCGACCAGGCCGAAGATGGCGACGTGTGTCATGTCCTTTCGGGGTTGATTTGACGACATCGCGCTTTGACATGCCTGCGAAGGCCAGATTGGGGGGTCGTCCCATCGCGTTTCAGAACACCAAGGTTCTGCGTCTCGGGCTCGTTCCGCTGGTGATTCGCTGGCTGGCTTCTACTTCGTTTGCGATGTCCATCAACCGCATAGCCGTTCCTACTGACGCAGGCGGACTTCCGTCAGTGCATGAGGTGTGTGACGAATTTTTGGGGCGAATCTTTTCGTAGGGGAACGTGTTGTCCGGTGACCATCGAGCGGTGGTGTTTGGGCCTTGGTGTGTAGGAGGTCATCTATGAGTGCCGAACAGGAATCGACTGATCAGCCAAGACCCAAGACGTGCGCGCGGTGTGGGGACCCGATGCCACCGCAGAAGGCGGGCCGGCCGCGGAAGTGGTGTTCGCAGCAATGCCGCCAGTTGGCGTATGAGGAACGCCACGGGCTGGAGTCCTGGAAAGACAAGCAACCCAAGGTCGACGCACTTTCTGATGTTGTCGAGGTGGTGCAGGAACGTGGAGCGAAGCGCTCGGCAACCCGTCTGACTGCTGGTGGTCGTGCGCCGCAGCACAGCTGTGTCGCCACCGTGTGTGCCAATCCTTTCTACATGGCAATGGTTGTTGATGCTGTCACTGACTTGTTCATCAACGACGAACAGCTGAACAAGGATGCTGGGCTTTTCTTGGCGGGCGGGGTCGTCAACCTAGTCAACACGGTCGTGCCGATTGCCGCCCAGAACTTGGTTCAACCCGAGATAGGTCAACCACCCTCGCAATGACCTACGGCGAACGGGTGGAAGCAATCTAGCCAGAGACGCTTACACAATGGTCAAGACGGGCCCGAAACTGGTTCCTGCGAGGATTGGGTCATGCTGAACGTCGAGGTCTATCCGGATGTCGCTGAGGCGCTGATCCGGGCGCGCTTGCGCGCTGAAGCGCACATGGGGACGGCGGACGAAGCTGGCTTCCCGTGGGGTGAGGAGACGGTTACAGAGATTCTGTTGGCCGCAGCCCATCCCCAATTCGTAAGTGTGGTGTTCAACAAACACCAGGAGGGCCGCGTCGGTGCGGACTGGCTCTGGTGGTGGGTAGATGATTCAGGCGAGGCGTTTGGTGCTTTGATTCAAGCCAAACGGCTGCACGCCGACTGGACGATCGATTTCAAGTATCGAGACGGTGCGCAAATGGCACTGCTTCGGCGATCGGCGTTGGCGCTCGAAGTGCCAGATGTATACGTCTTGTATCTCGGCGCACGCGAATTTCGTATGGCAATGCCCGTCGACAGCGCTGACCACTACCGGGTGCTGCGGAGGCACAACGCTGGCGTTTCCTACGTGCCAGGATGGATTGTCCGTTCTTACACCACTTACCCTGGCCCGGTCGTCGAGACGCCTCGCGTCATATCAAAGAGTGCACCACTCGAGCATCTCGCCTTTCAGAACTCCAGTCCGTCCTCTTGGGCTCGAGTGAATGAAGCAGCGCTTCAACCCCCGCTGAGAAGTCTTCTGACGGAGCCGCAGATGGGCGCTCGGTTAGTCGCCCGTAGCCTGCTCGATCTCGTCGCGTCGCGTCGCGCAGAACAGTTCAGAGGTGCGACCGTCGATCCACCGAGTAGTGAACCGGCAACGCATGATCTGTTTGGGGAACTACCAGCTGACCCCGGACACGACGGCGAGCCCTTTCTTGGCGCGATTCTCAAAGGCCTTCGACCGGAGCTTCCCGCGTATGTCCAGCAAGCGCTTGAAGGCGAACCGGTTGAGCTGCCGGTCGATGCTCCGAGTGTCGTGGGCATGACGGTGGTTCGACTGCGCCCTGATCTGAATGCTCAGTGACTCTCGGTACTTGGGCTGACCAAAAACGAACTCGACTTCGCGCTCGAGAGTGCCTACTAGACTCCAGCCATGGATGGGGTTGGAGTAGCTGCCGTGATTGTGGCGGGAGTGAGTGGGCTCGGCGGGGTCGGGACAGCCGTTTGGACGACGCGACGCAACGAGAAGATGACTCGGGCGGCAATCGCTGCAAATGAGCGATTAACTCGTGAGACCCTCTCCGCCAATGAGAGGCTAACGTCGCAGAACCGCATCGAGGACAAGCGCGCCGACGCGTATCTCGAACTCCTACGGCTTGTTGAGTGCGAGGGACTCGCCCTCGAATCGACGATGCAGTGGTTGGATGCAGGCACAGAACCTGACTACGGTCAGCCTTGGCCACGCCGAAGCGAGCGACCTCCGCTTTCGGATCGCGCGGCGATTCGCGCTCTGCTGGCCGCGTTTGGATCCCCTGCATTGCAGTTCTGCACTGACGCTTGGCTGGACAAGGTGAGGCGGTTCGATGGCGAGTATGACTCACTTCGCTTCGACTGGACCATGAACTCATCAGGCGATCCCGATGAGCCAATTGATCGGGCGTCCCTAGAACCCATCAGGGGGATTCTTGAGACTGAAAAGACTCAGCGTCGCGGGGTGGCGGAACAGATCGTTGTTGAATTGAACTCATACGAAGGCCGATAGTTGACGCGAGCCAAGTGGCGGCGTGCTTCGTTCACTCGGTCGGACAGGCCAATGGGATGTTTGCGTCTTTCCGCCACGATCCGACCATAAGCAGACGACTTATAGTGAAACCAAAGCCGTCGACAGAGCTTGCCTTCGTCCTCCCTGCATCGGGGATGCAGGCAGGTGAACAATAGGAACATTCGATGTGGGTTCGAAGTCCCGCGTGTCCCCCCGGCGCCCCCCGCATCGTGAATCGGGGGAATCCGGGGGACGCGAGGGCCCGAAATTCCGGGGAGAAATGGGTTCAGGAGCCTCTCGTAATGAGAAGGTCATCAGTTCGATTCTGATAGGCGGCTCCACCCCAAACCCCGGTTCACCTGCACAGACGTGTCTGTTGAAGCGGGGTTTCATTCATTCCGGCTTGCTGTCGCCACTGCCTCTCGTACCCCCGGCGTCCCCTACGTTGTACGAATGACGAAACTGATCTTCGCGCTGCACGGCAGCGAGCTCGGTCCGGTCCTGCTCGGTGAGCAGTTGCGCGCCGACCTGGCCAAGGCAGGCGTGCAGCGCCTCCAGGTGAACCTCGACGACGATGACGTCGCTCCGGCCATGCGGTTCGGCCCCGGTACGCCGATCACCGCTGTGGTCACGCTGTGGACCAGCGGCGAACCGTCGTCAGCGATCGCTGTGCTGACCGAGATCGAGCACGATGTGCATGCCTGGCGGGTCACCGAGCGCCGGCCGATCGAACCGCCCGAAGTGGCATCTGGCGAACGCGCCGACGCACTGGCCAACATCGCGATCCTGCGCCGGCCCGAAGACATGACTCGCGAGGACTATCTGGCCGACTGGCTGGAGCGGCACACGCCGATCGCGATCGAGACGCAGGACACCTTCGGCTACATCCAGAACATCGTCGAGGAAGCGCTCAGCCCTGGCTCTCCGGAAATTTCCGCGATCGTCGAGGAGCTGTTCCACACCGCGGCGTTGACGGACATGCACGCGTTCTACGGAAGCGGTGGCGACGACGAGGAGCTGAGCCGCCGACTGACGAAGTTGATGGACAGTGTCCGCCTGTTCGGTGCCGACGTCGGGCTCGACCTCGTGCCGACGAGCCGCTACCTCTACGACATCTGAGCTATGAGTGCAATCGACCCAAGCCACGCATGCCGATTGCTACGCTGAATTGTGACTCCTCAAGAGCCGGCACCGGGCATACGGCTGGCGGAATTGGTCGCATCTCTCTCGCTCGCCACTGACCTCGGTCTCGGACTGCCGCAGGAGCATGTGCTTCGCCAGACGGTCATTGCGACGCGTCTCGCCGGAGTCGCCGGACTCTCCGAGGACGCCCAGGCTGAAGTGTTCTATGTGTCCCTGCTGGCCTGGGTGGGCTGCGTCGCGGACTCACATGAGCTCTCTCACTGGTTCGGCGACGACCGCCAGTTGCGCGCGGACAGCTATCAGGTCGACAAGGCCGGGCTGCCGATGCTGCGTTTCCTCATGGGGCATCTTGCTCCGGGAGGGGCTCCCCTTCGACGCGTGACGATGACCGGCCGGTTCATGGCGGGTGGCTTCCGCGATGCGATGGATTCGTTCGTCGCCCATTGCCAGACGACGGGGGACATCGCCGATCGTCTCGGGCTCTCCGACGACGTACGACGGGCGCTGCCGCAGGCGTTCGAGCGGTGGGACGGGAAGGGCGTACCGGACGGGTTGAGCGGTCAGGACGTCCAAACCGTGATGCGTGTGGTCCAGGTCGCGGATGACGCCGAGGTGTTCTGGCGGATCGGTGGCGTGCAAAGCGCGCTCGAGATGCTTGGCTCCCGGCGGGGCACCGAGTTCGATCCGGTCCTCGTCGACCTCTGCTCTTCGCATGCGGACGAGATCTTCGGCGATCTCGAGTCTGTGGATGCGTGGGGTGTCGTGATCGATGGATGTGCGTCGCTCGATCGCCGACTGGAGGAGGTCGAGCTGACGACGGTCCTCGAGACGTTCGCCGACTACGCCGACCTCAAGTCACCCTGGTACCTCGGGCATTCGCGCGCCGTTGCAACCCTTGCCGCCGAGGCGGCGATCCGATCGGGTAGGGATGCGGCAGAGGTCGACATGGTGCGGAACGCCGCCCTCGTCCACCGGCTCGGCGCGATCGGCGTCTCGACCGGCATCTGGGACAAGCCCGGCCCGCTGTCGACGATCGAGGAGGAGCGAGTCCGTACCGTTCCCTATCTGACCGAGCGAGTCCTCAGTCGCCAGCCGCGTCTCGCCGAGATCGGCGCGCTCGCGGGCATGTGCCACGAACGTCTCGACGGCTCCGGCTATCCGCGAGGGCTCGCCGGTGGCGCCATACCTGCAGCCGCCCGGTTACTGGCGGCGGCGGACCTGTACCAGAGCCTGAGCGAAGGCCGTCCCCACCGCGAAGCGCTCCCGGCCAATGAGCGCGAGGACGCCCTGCGTGCAGAAGTGTCCGCCGGTCGTATGGATGCGGGAGCCGTGGCCGACGTCTTGACCGCCGCAGGCCATCGGGTACGCCGCCGGCCGAATCTCGTTGCCGGTCTCACCGAACGCGAGGCGGAGGTCCTGGCGCTCCTCGTGAGGGGCATGTCCAACAAGGAGATCGCGAGCCGGTTGTCGATCAGCGCCCGCACGGTCGGGAGCCATGTCGAGCACGTCTACGCCAAGATCGGCGTCAGTACGCGTGGCGCCGCGGCGATGTTCGCGATGCGCCATGGACTCGTGGATGCCACCGCGAATGACGGGACGGGCGCCCCAAAGATCGGGTGAATGACCGATGCGGCAGCGCGACGCACAACCGTAGAACTGAAGTCATGACTACTTACCCTTCAACGGCGACCACCGACCGGCGCGAGCACGCGCAATGGCCCGTCGCCGGACTGTTTCTCGATGCCCTGACCCGTCGCGACTTCTCAGCGATGGCCGACAGCCTCGAACACGACGTACGCTTCCGGGCGCTCGTCCCCTCCGGCCCCTTCGAACTGACGGGCGCCGAAGACACCGCTGGCCGCTTCGAGCGTTGGTTCGGCGGCGATGACGGCTTCGAGATCGTGGATGCCTCGATCGGTCAGGTCGGCACCTGCCTCTACCTCCGCTGGCGCGTACGGATGCATGCCGCGTCGGCTCCGCATGCCGCCCGCCTGGCAGAGCAGCACGCATTCGCCCGTGCCGGCCAACGCATCGAGTCGCTTGACCTCGTGTGCTCGGGCTTCCACGCCGAAGGAGCCTCGGTATGACGGGCAAGGCCGTCGTGAGCCTGACGACGGGGCTCGAGGACCCGGAGAAGGTGACCGTGGCGTTCCTCGTCGCGGTCGGCGCGGCTGAACAGGGCCGGGAGACGCTGATGTTCTTCACCAAGGAAGCATCCCGGCTGGCAACGAGCGGTGTTGCGATCGGCGTGGCCTGTGAGGGCTGCCCTCCGCTCGCATCGCTGGTCGAGAGGTATGCCGCCGCCGGCGGACGCTATCTCGTCTGCCCGATCTGCTTCGACTCCCGGGCGCTGGACCACGGCGGTCTGATCGCCGGCGCCGAGCTTGGCGGCACGATCCCGCTGTGGCAGTGGATCGGCGACGATCCCGCCGTGACGTTCAGCTACTGAACGAAGCGACTACTGCCAGAGGTATTCGGCGCTGTCCGAGGGATCACGGGTCTCGCTGGGGCCGAGGTTGCGCGGGGTGTCGAGGACGGTGCACATCTTGGGCCGGATCGATCGGAGCGGGCGGAAGGCCTGGTCCTTGCGGATCAGGATCGCCTTGCCACAGATCTGGTCGACCTGCACGTAGTTTTCCTGGAGCAACTGGCGGGTTTCGCCCGACACATCCATACCCAATGACGTGGGTCCCTGCCACTCGACGATCCACGTGGGACGGTCGTACGGCGACTGCAGCACCGCACGCAGATCGCGCTCCGCATTGGGAACGGCGCGGACCATCATGCTCCAGGCGTAGGGGTAGGGCGACTTCATGTCGGCGTAGTAGAGCAGGTTGGCGCGGGCGTACATGACATAGAGGCTGTCATTGGAATGTGCGTTGCCGCGGAGGTATTTGGCCACCGCCAGGGTGCGCTGCTGCGGCGGGTCCATCTTCACGAGTGTCGTGCCGACGACGATGTTGCCGATCGCCAGGACCAGGAAACTGGCAGCTGTCACGGCGCCGAGGTAACGGCGCTTGCTGGCCGCGATGGCGCAACCCGACAGGACGGTGAGGGCCGCGAGCGGCTGGATGAAGTAGTGCGGGAAGTAGTTGCCGCCGCCCGCGATGCCGAGGGCGCCGACGACGAGCCAGACGGCGAGGGTCAGAGAGACCTGCGGATCGGTTCGACGCTTGAGTAGCCACGAAATCGCCCACGGCAGCGGAATCAGACAGCCCGAGGCGATCAGGATCGGCAGGCCGAGATGGACGAACATGTATGAAGCGCTCGGGGCGTTGGTCGCCTGGTCGGCAAGGCTGTCGATCCGGAACCCGGCGACCGCGTAGAGGAACTGGCGGATGCCGACCGAATAGAAGTGGAACCACGCAAGGGTGGCGATGAGGGGCGTGACGACTCCGGCGATCCACCACGGGATCCAGGCGAACGTGAACCGTGACCGGTCGCGGGTCGTCCAGCTGACGAAGAGGAAGACCGCGCCGGCGACGAGGACATCGGCGAATGACTGCTTGATCAGCAATGCGCAGCTGGCCAGGAAGCCGGCGAGGAAGAGCCAGTGCCGGGCCCGCTGGGATTCGCGCGCGTAGAGCAGCGCCAGGATCGAGTAGGTCACGGGGACCGTGGCGAGGATTTCGTTGCTGGTGAAGACCGCGCCGAGGACGACCGACGACGACATGATCGCCGCGATGACGCCGGTGATGCGGGCCGCGCGGAGTCCGCTGATGTTGTGCGCGATCAGCATCGTGCCGGCGACGAGCAGGATCGCGGCACCCATGCCGAGAAGGCGTACGCCGAGGTCGCCGCCGACGACGCCCAGCTTGTAGAGGACGACGAGCAGCGGGGGCCGGTCGAGCCACGAGCCGCCATACATCGAACCCTGGGTCGTTCCCCACGATTGGGCGACGAACGAGTCGCCGCCCTCGTCGATGTTCAGCGGGACGTTGATGAACGGCAGCCGGAGGCCGACGCAGAGCGCGGAGCACAACAGGATCCACCGGAACATCGATCCCTTGAGGGGCTCGACGATGCCGGAGTTGATCTTCTCGCGCGTCTCCTCCAGGACTGTCATGGTGATCTCTGTCCGCGTGGATAGATCGTGAGGCGCCCGAACCGTACGGCGAGGTAGGCGAGGATGACTCCGGCGACGTCATCGACTGCGAAGTGCCAGCCGAGGTAGACGGTCGAGAGCATGACCAGGCCGAGGTAGATCGTCATGACGCGGACGGCGCGGGTGAAGCCGTAGTAGCGCAGCATGAACAGGATCATGCAGGTGAAGCCGATGTGCAGGCTCGCGAAGGCCGCGATGCTCACGAAGGAGTCGTGGGCCCCGGGATCGGCGAGGAAGGCGGCGCGCTGGGCCATGTACTTGGCCTGCGTCGCGGTGACCGAGGTGTGGTCGAGGCCGGCGAACTCCTTGGTTGCCGAGGCGAACGGGCCGAGGGTCGGGATGAGGTAGTAGGAACCGACGCCGAAGATCCATACCCACATCGCCGAGGTGAGGAAGACGTAGCCCTTGCGGATCTCGTTGGCGAAGACGAGTGCCGCCACGAACGAGACCGGGACCATGTAGGAGAACGATTCGTAGATGAACCGGAAGACGTGGGGCGCGACGTCCTCGCCGAACAGATCGTGCAGCAGCACGGCCGGGCTGTGTCCGAAGAACAGCCACTTGTCGAGGCTCAGCAGGTCGTCGTCGTGCATCGTGCGGAAGGCCAGCCAGCTCTTGATGTTGCGGTAGCAGAGGTAGACCAGGTGATAGGCGAGGAGGCCGCTGAGCGCGACGGCGAGGCGTTCGAGGTTCCAGCGACGGCGCAGGGTCGTGGCGGCGGCGCGGAAGCTCCAGCCGGGCCGGGCCGTACGGGCTGCGGCGTCGACGAGCAGGAGGGCCGCGAAGATGCCGAGCGACAGGGCGATGCGGTGGACGAAGATTGAGCCGCCGGGGTCGCGTACGGGCACGCCGACCTGGTGCGAGCGGTAGGCCGTGACAACGGCGAACAGCGCGACAACGAGCCAGACGCCGAGGAGCCAGCGGTACTTGCGCGCTATGCCGATCGGCGTGTGGTCGGCCGACGGGTCGGTGGCGATCACCTGGGGCGTAATGACGTTAACCTCGAATATCGAAAGGGTCCGGCTGTTTGCATGAGCGAACAGCCGGTTAGCAGGACCAATTTACCGTGGTCTGGCGAAACATGCCGCCACGCCGCTGCATTTACGGTATGCGGCCAACCTGAACGTTCGATGAACACCCGGTCAGCGCAGCAGCAGGGCGCTGTCGCCGAACTCGTGCCACAGGTAGCCCGCGACCAGGGCCGAGTCGTATGCCTCCCGCACAGCACGCTCGCCGACGACGGACTCGAGCAGGCTGAGGTGGGACGCGCCCGGGGCATGCCACCCCGTGACCAGGCCGTCGACGACCCTGCTCACCCGGTCCGCGCCGAGGACAAGATCGGTCCAGGCGGACCCGGCGCTGACCGTGCCGTCGC
>OUNO010000350.1_pt1 | contig 12096 bp, 12 predicted proteins | sample 1779811 | NCBI WGS metagenome assembly OUNO01 (sample SAMEA3914804, study PRJEB12502) | metagenome | biome: forest; material: soil | place: Canada | collected 2010-06-25 | depth 0.3 m
GCCGGCGCCGTCGCCGACCTCTGCCCGCTCGCCGACGGCGGCGAGGGCACCGCCGCGACGCTGCGCGCCGCGCTCGGCGGCAGCGCCCACACGGCCGACGCGCACGACCCGCTCGGCCGCCCACTGCAGGCCGAGCTCACCCTGCTCGCCGACGGCGCCACCGCGGCGATCGACACCGCCGCCGCCTCCGGCTTGCCGCTGCTGGCGCCGGACGAGCGCGACGCCGAGGCGGCGAGCAGCGCCGGCACCGGCGAGCTGATCGCCGCCGCCGTCGAGGCCGGCGCCCGCACCGTCCTGCTCGCGGCCGGCGGCAGCGCCACCAGCGACGGCGGCCGTGGCGCGATCGAGGCGCTGCGCGAGCGCGGCGGCCTGCGTGGCGCCAGGCTGGAGATCCTCTGCGACGTCCGCACCCCGTTCGAGGACGCCGCCCGCGTCTTCGCCCCCCAGAAGGGCGCCGGCACCGCTGCCGTCGCCCGCCTCGGCGACCGCCTGCGGCGCTACGCGACCGAGCTCCCCCGCGATCCCCGCGGGGTGCCGATGAGCGGCTGCGCCGGCGGCCTCTCGGGCGGGCTCTGGGCCGCGTTCGGCGCCGAGCTGCGGCCCGGCGCCAGGTACGTGCTCGACCTGCTCGACTTCGAGCCTCGCCTCGCCGCGGCCGACGCCGCGATCGGTGGCGAGGGCCGGATCGACTCCCAGAGCCTGGAAGGCAAGGCCGTGGGCGAGGTCGCCGCCATCTGCGCCCGGCTCGGCAAGGACCTGCACGTCCTCGTCGGCCGCGACGAGCTCGACCGCGGCCTGATCGGGAGCCTGCCGATCCGCTCGATTCGGGAGGCCGGGACGCTGACGGCGCTCACCGCCGCCGCTCGCGAGATCGCCGCCGGCGCCCGCTGACCGAGCGGCCGCCAGGCTCTTTGTTGACCGATTTGATAGAGAATAGGGATGGTCAACGAATGGGATCTCATCTGGCGACTGGGCCTGGCCCTGGTCCTCTCCTCGGCGATCGGGCTCGAGCGCGAGCAGCGCCAGAAAGCCGCTGGGCTGCGGACCTACACGCTGGTCGGGATGGGATCGGCCCTCTTCATGCTGATCAGCAAGTACGGCTTCTTCGACGTGCTGGAAGCAAACGTCGTCCTCGACCCCTCGCGCGTCGCCGCCCAGATCGTCTCCGGCATCGGCTTCATCGGCGCCGGCCTGATCTTCGTCCGCCGCGACTCCGTCCGCGGCCTCACCACCGCCGCCGGGATCTGGCTCACCGCCGCGATCGGCGCCGCCTGCGGCGCCTCCTTCCCGGTCCTCGCGATCGGCACCACCGTCGCCTACTTCGCCGTCGTCTTCGGCCTCGCGCCCCTGGCGCGGCGGCTGCCGGCCTCGCCCTACGCCCCGTCCGCCCTGCGCGTGGTCTACGAGGACGGGCGCGGGATCCTGCGCCGCATCCTCGCCGCCTGCACCTCGCGCGACTTCAAGGTCGCCGACGTCAAGGTCGAGCGCGCCGAGCACGGCCTGCCGGAGCACCCCGCGGCGGTCTCGGTCTCGCTCGAGGTCCACGGCGCCGGCTCGGTCGCCGCCCTCGCCGGGGAGATGGGTGAGATCGACGGCGTCCTCAGCGTCGTCGCCGGCGACGTCAACGAGATGTTCGAGTGATGGCCTCGTCGAGCAGCCCCGCCTCGCGCGCCCGCTCCACCGCCGCCCGCCGTGAGCTGACCCCGAGCTTGCGGTAAATCCCCTGCGCCTGCGTCTTCACCGTGTTCGGCGAGACGAAGACCTGGCCGGCGATCTGCGGGAAGGAGAGGTGAGTCGGAAGGAACTGCAGAACCCGCATCTCGGCCGGGGTCAGGTCGCCGACGGCCGAGACGGGGACCGCCTCGATCACCGTTGCCGTCTGGCCGATCCACTCCTCGAGCACGATCGCGCCGGGGGTCCGCTTCGCGGCCCGTGTCGCTTCCGTCAGCGAGCTCACGGCGGTCGCCCGGTCGCCGAGGCGGGCCGCCGTGCGGGCCAGCGCGATCGAGGTCTCCGCCTCATACCAGGAGGGAAACTCGTCGAGGTCCGCCAGCAGGCGCGAAGCGTGGCGCAGATCGGCCGCGGCTTCCTCCAGCCGGCCGGTACGGGAGCGGACCAGGGCCGAGACCGCCAGGGCCAGGGCCATCACCTGGTACTCGCCGAGCCCGGAGCGGTCGATCTGGGCCCGCCCCTGTGAGGCGAGCATCTCGGCCAGCTGCCAGTCGCCCTCCTCGATCGCCAGCAGGGCCAGCTGGGAGAGGCAGAGGACCTGCACGTTGGGAGCGCCGACGGCGCCGCGGCGGGCTCCGTCGACGAGTTTCTCGCGCGCCTCTTCGCGCAACCCACGCAGGTGCAGCCCCACCCCCTCGATCAGCCGGCACATCGACATCCAGGGACTGTCGTCGGGCAGCATCGACGCCGCCAGCGCGGTGCGCTCGGCGATCGAGGCGACGCCGTAGCGAGCGAGCGTGGCGTCGATCAGGGCCAGGCCGGCGCTGAGCGCGGTCTTCTTCTCCGAGGGCGGTTCGCGTTCGATCAGGCCCGCCGCGACAGCGGCCCAGTGCTCCGTCCGCCCGCCGGCTCCCTGGTTGATGTGGGTGTAGGAGGCGGTCAGACTGAGGGAGGCGTCCTTGGCGACGGTCTCCACGCCGAGGCGGTCCAGCCAGCCGATCACGGTGGCGTTGCGGCCGCGGGTCGTGTAGGCCGGAATGCCCATCCAGAGCAGCTCGCCGGCCCGCTCTACGGCACCGCCGTCGACCGCGTGGGAGATCGCCCGATCCCAATCCCCCTTCGCCGCCCACCACTCCGAGGAGCGGCGGTTCAGGTCCGCTTCGATCTCGGGCTCGACCCGCCGCAGCTCGGCCCGCAGCATCTCGCGGAAGAGCGGGTGGAAGCGGAACCACTCGTCGCGGCGATCGAGCGGCGTCAGCAGCATGTTCGAGCGCGAGAGGTCGTGGAGCACGGCCGCCGAGCCGCTGCGCTCGAGGACCGCATCGCAGAGGTCGCCACTGAGCCGGTCGAGGACGGCCGCCCGCCGCAGGAACTCCAGCCGTCGGCGCGAGACCGAGACGAGGAATTCGTCGCGGATGTAATCGACGACAAAGCGGTCATCACCGGCAAAGCGGGCGATCGCCGGGCCGAGGTCGGGCACCTCGCTGAGCGCGAGGCCGGCGAGGTAGAGCGCGGCGGGCCAGCCCTCGGTCCGCTCGACGAGGGTCTCGAGCTGCGTCGCGCTCAGCTCGAGGCCGAGCGCGGCGAGCAGCTCCCCGCATTCGGCGCTCGTCATCACCAGGTCCTCGCGACCGATCTCGGCCAGGCCGCGATGAGCACGCAGGCGGCCCAGCGGCAGCGCCGGCTCGGTCCGGGTCGCGAGGACGAGCTGGGAACCCGGCCCGATCTGGCCGGCGATCGCGGCGACAGCGGCGATCGCGGCCGGCGAGTCGATCCGCTCGAAGTCGTCGAGGACGAGGACCGATGGCACCGTGCGCGCGGCCAGCGCCTGGCCGAGGCGGGGCAGGACCGCGCCCTCGATGTTCGGGTCGGGGTTGGCGAGGGCGCTCTCGACGTCGGCGGGCACCGGCTCGATCGGCTCGAGCGCGTCGACGATCGAGCCGACCAGCAGCGCCGGGTCGTTGTGCTGGTCGGCGAGGATGATCGAGGCGAACGGCCGCGGGTCCTGTGCGGCCCATTGCTCGACCAGGACCGACTTGCCGTAGCCGGACGGGGCCTTGAGCAGGACCACCGAGGCCGACGACTCGCGGAGCTTCGCGAGCAGCCGTGGCCGCTTGACCAGCGGCGAGCGATGGCCCGGAAGTTCGGGTGGCACCTCGTCGAGCTGGGCGGCGCCTTTGTTCATCGCAGAGTCAATCCAGGTCAGTTGTGGCTCCCCAGCCTCTCCGCAGACTAGCCAGGCAGACAAGGGGCCGCAACGGGAAGCCTGTGCAACTGACGCCCGAAGCGGCGCCGGCGGTACGCCGACCGACTAGCTGATGCCCTGCGTCAGCCGCTCGCGCTCGGACTCGTACTGCTCCTGCGTCAGCACGCCCTCGTCCCGCAGGGTCTTGAGCTTGACCAAGGCGTCGATGCGGTTCTCCTCCGCGGTCGCGGGGCTCACGTCCTCATCGAGCAGAGACGGCCCAGAGGGCGCCGGAACGGGGCCCGAAGTGGTCTCACGCCACCTGCCTATCGCGTAACCGGCAGCGGCGAGGAGGGCCGCCCAGGCCAGCCACGATCTCCTCAGATGGAACATCGTCCCCTCCCCTTCTCCCTCGCGCCCATCAGGTGAAATACCCGATCAGACCGCGCAGAATCAGCAGGGCACCGAGGATCCAGGCGAAGTTGATCGCCATCCGCCGGCCGCTGTTGGTCAGCCAGGCACGAAAGCGCTGGACCTCGACCACGGTCCGCTCCGGGGCGACGAAGTAGCCGACCAGCGGCACCTCGAGGAGGATCAGCAGCATCAGGTTGAAGCCGATGATCACCAGGGCCTGGCCGACGTTCCCGTAGCCGAGCTCCTGGATGTCGCGCAGCGCGGCGAGGTAGGAGACGCTCGGCAGGGTGAGGACGACGCCGAGCGCGAAGGTCACCCGCGCCGACCCCCGTCCGAGCAGCTGCTCGACCTTGGAGGGCCCCTTCTCGACCTCCCCGCCGCCCTTCTTCGCCCTGCGCCGCTCTTTCAGGCGCTGGTCGTGGCCACCGGCGAGGACGTAGGCGACCAGCAGCAGGATCAGCCCGAAGGCGATGTCGATCGAGGGGCTGACCGTATTGCGAGCGCTGCTGGTCGCGCTCGAGTCGTGGACGACGAAGACGACCAGGAACCCGATCGTCAGGCTCGTCAACAGGGCGCCGGCGAGGTAGCCCAGCAGCAGTCGCTTCGGGCTCGGCAGGAAGAGCATCACCGTCACCGCGGCCAGCAGCGTCGCGTTCGCCGCGGCGACCAGGGAGAGGAGGAAGATGTTGCCCATCGCGCCCGGCGCTAGGCGCCGGTCGGGATGGAGGGGCTCTCGGCCTTCGGGTCGTCGGGGAACTCGCGCAGGACCTGGCGGCGCAGGATCTCGGCGCCGGCGGCGAAGAGGAGCGCGAAGAGCAGGATGCCGAGCGGCTTGTGGAAGGCCGCGACCGGCGCCCAGGCGATCAGCGCGACCCAGAGGGCGATGGCGGCGACGGCGCAGGCGCCGGGCTGGTCGCGGACGTAGGGCGCCGCGGCACGGCGGGCCCGGGTCGCCCATTTCGTCGGCCCGGCGAGCCAGGCGGCGATGAAGACGAGCAGCCCGAAGGCGATCGCCGAGACGGCGACGGTGACGAGCAGCGAGGTGCCGATCGACCAGACGGCTTCGGCCGCCGGCTTTGCGGCTTCGTTGGCGACCAGCCCGTCGACCACGGCGCCGCCGGCGAAGCCGCGGACGATCAGCGCCAGGAGCCCAGCCGCGACGAAGCCGAGCCCGGCCGAGCGCAGCGCCTGGCGCCGCCGCGGCCCGGCGAGGTAGATGGCGAGGCCGTAGAGCAGCAGGGCCAGCACCGTCAGCACGATCGGCAGGCCACGGATCCCCTGGGCGACGCTCTGCGCGAGCGAGAGCTGGTCGGACTCGAGGATCGTCAGCTTGCCCGCCCCCGGCGGCACTTTTTCGGCGATCGCTTCGCCGACGCCGATCTGGCTGCCGACCTGGGCGAGCAGCGCGTCGAGGTTGAGGATCACCTTGCCGCCTTCGGTCGAGACGGTTTCACCGCCGCCGTCGAGCACTTCCAGCAGGTCTTCGTGCGCCGTCCGGTTGGCGGTCGCCCAGAGTTCCTGCACCTGGGAGGTCGCCAGAGCGCGTTCGGCGATCTGCGGCGCCAGCTGGCTGATCCCGGCGGCGGCGGGACCGGCCAGCGGCTGCAGCTGGGGTGGCAGCTCCTTCGAAAGTTCTTCCTGCACGTCGACGTTGGCGAAGAGTTGGGCGGCAACGTAGTCGGAGAGCCGTTCCTGGACCTTCTTGTTCTGCAGGATCTTCTCGCTGGTGTGGACCCAGTTGTCGGTGTTGAGGGCCTGGCGGTTGGCCCAGATCGAGAAGATCGCGACGAAGGCGATCAACGTCGCCACCCCGATCAGCAGGGCGACGAGCTTGCGATGACCACCCTTTGCGGTCTTCTCGGCCTTGGCAGTCAAATTCAAACCCCACTCTCAACGGTTAGGCGGCCGGAGCTCTCGGCTTCCAGCAGCTTTTCGTAATCGGCTTCGTTCTGGTCGGCGTAGGTCTCGGCGAACTCGGCGATCGCCTGGTCGAAGCTGTCGCCCTTGCCGAGGTAGGCGGCGATCGCCTGGCGATCGCCGGTTCGGGCGTGGGCACGGGCCAGGCTCCAGCCGCAGAGCCCGGCGTAGTCGCTCATCGTCTGCGGCGACATCGACTCGATCGCGGCCGAGCCCTTGCCGTCCCAGAGCTGGCGCACGTAGAAGTCGCGTTGCTTGTTGTCGAGCCCCTCGACCCGCAGCCAGCCGAGCAGGACGTCGCCGGCGGCCTGCATCAGCCGCTGACCGGCGACGACGCGGTGGCCGTGGTTGCGGAAGCGGCTGGCGGCGGTGTACGGCTCCAGCACCGAGGCGCCGGCTTCCTTGACCTGGAGGAAGAGCGGATCGCTCTCGTCGCGGCCGAGCAGCAGCACGATCCAGGCCCTGGTGCCGACGCTGCCGACGCCGACGACCTTGTGGGCGGCGTCGACGTAGCGGTAGCGGCCGGCGAGGACGCGGGCCTGGTGGTCGAGGGTTTCCCGGTACTCGTCGAGCAGGCCCTTCATCATCTCGGCGATCACCCCGGCGTCCTGGCCTTCGCGCTCGGCGAGCTCGGCGATCGGGACCAGCAGCGGCGGGCGGCTGGCGATCCGCAGCTTGCCGTCCTCGTTCACCGTCAGTTTTTCCAGCGCCCGCAGGCTGTCCTTGTTGCGGGCCTTGGCAAGGTTCTTTTCCAGCCGGCGGCGATCCTCTTTCGTCACTTTGGCCTCGAACCGGGCGGCGACGTCGGCGACGTCGAGGCGCGCGTACCAGACGTCGATCTCGTTCATCGCCGCGAAGCCGGCCATCGCGGCGCGGTACTCGCGGACCGAGCTGAGCACCGCCTCGCGGCGCTCGCCCTTCTTGAAGCCACGGTCGCGGCCGCCGATCGCGACGCTGGCGGCGAGCCGCTTGACGTCCCACTCGAACGGCCCCGGGTGGGTCTCGTCGAAGTCGTTGATGTCGAAGACGAGGCGGCGGTCGGGCGCCTGGAAGACGCCGAAGTTGGAGAGGTGGGCGTCGCCGCAGAGCTGCACCGTCAGGCCCGAGTTCGGGCCCGAGGCCAGGTCGGCGGCCATGATCGCGGCGGCACCGCGGTAGAAGGTGAAGGCCGACGCCAACATCCGCCCGTAGCGCACCGGGACCAGCTCGGGCACCCGGGTCAGGTCCTGCTCGGCCAACACCTCGACCGGCCCGACCCGGTCGGAACCGGGTTTCCAGGCGGCCTGGGCGGAGCGCGAGATCCGCTGCCGGGCTTCTTTTCCATTCATCTCCGCGGTCGCCACCCGACCAACCTACGCCCGCGGCGGTCGCGCCGCATCATCCGAAGCAGGTGATTCGCCTCACCTTGGGGCCAGCTGCGCCGCGATCTCGCTCGCCGCCGCGAAGAACGCCTCGAATTCCTCGGCCGAGCGGTCGCGGGCGCCGCCGTCGAGAGTCGTGAGGATCAGCGAGCGTCCGTCGGTGCCCGCTTGCATCGTTCCCCGCTGCGCGGTGTCGCCGCGGGGAATGGCCTGGGCCAGGACCATGCCTTCCAGCGGCGAGAGCAGGTCGACGACCAGGCCGGACCACCCCATGTCGTCGTAGCTGTCGTTGTCGCTCAAGGTCAAGAACGCCTCGGCGCCGCCGGCGACCGCGCCGCGGGCGACGTGCATCAGGGTGCCGGGCAGGAAGGTGTCGATGTGGCCGGCGCGGAAGCCGGCCGGCGGGATCGGCTCGAAGCCGACCGAAGTCGCGTGGCTGCGGAAGAAGGCCTCGGCGCCGAGCGCCCAGGCCCTGTCGCCCAGGGTCAGACCACTGCGGAACGCCTTCGCGGCGGTCTTGGTGCTCTTCGGCGGGGTCGCGAACGGGTGCGCGGCGAGCTCGCTCTCGACCTGCTCGACCCGGCTCCCCTGCTGGGCGATCGCGGTGGTGCCGTGGCCGTCGATCGCCATCACCCGCTCGAAGACCCGGGCGGCGCCGGCGCAGAGCGCGTCGAGCTCGGCCGCGTCGGCGGTGTAGCCCGGCACGAAGCAGCTCAGCGCCCCGTCCTGCAGCTCGAACGAGAACCCCTCCGGCGCCTCAGTCGTCAGCCACTGGATCAGGCTCGGGGAGAACAGCTGCCAGACCGAGAGCTGGTCCTGGTCGTGGTCGGTCGAGACCGCGTAGCGCTCGAGGAAAGCGTCGCTCTCGAGCCGAACCGCCTTGTCGTCGAGCTCGACCACCTGGCGGTCGGAGTCGGGGTTGGCCCGGTCGCGCTTGCTCAACCCCTTGTCGTGACAGAGCACCCGGACCGCGAACTCGCTGCTCTTCCCGGCTTCGGCCAAGACCAGGGTGAAGGCGCTGCGCTCGATGTCGCTGCGGCCCTCGTAGGCGTAGTCGACCTGGGCGATCCAGCCGTTCTCGAGTCCGCCCGGCAGGTCGCCGCTGGCCAAGCTCCTGACCTCCTGGAGGAACCCGTGGCGCATCAGCTGCGTCGCCTTCGGCAGCGCCAGCGACGCCTCGCGGTGGCGAAGGCCGTGCGCGGCGGCGTAGTCGGCCAGCGTGTCCACCGCCGACGAACCTACCGCCGCGCCCGGCGCCGCTCAGAGGCTGACCGTCAGCCCCGGCGGGTCGTACTTGCTCGCCAGCCTGGCGAGGGTCAGCGCCCCCAGCATCAGGCCGAAGTCGCGCAGGGCGACGTCGTAGTAGCCGGAGTAGGTCAGCAGGTCGAGGATGATTCCCGCCAGCCAGGCGGCGACGACGTAGGCGCCGTAGCGCGGCTTCAGGGCGACGAGGACACCGGCGGCGATCTCGACGACGCCGACCAGGTGCATCGCGGTCGCGGCGCTGCCGGGGACGATGTCGTTGATCCAGGGCGCCAGGTACTGCTCCCAGTCGACCATCAGGTTGAAGAACTTGTCGAGCCCGAAGAGGATCGGGGCGACGGTGAAAGCGATGCGCAACAGGAGGAAGGCCTGGTAGCCGACGTCCCCCTTCAGCCGCTGGGAGAAGGTCGAGGAAAATCCGGCCTCGAGGCGCGGGTCTAGCGTGGCGGTTGACATGGGACCTCCGTCGTTGGTTTGTCGGTCGTCCCTTTGTGTCCCTGGCGGCCGCGGTCTTACCCCGGGTAAGAACCGGGCCGCGGCGGTCGCTAACAATGCGTGACCCCCACGACGATGACGATGCCGATGCAGACCCCAGCCGATTCGAGCCCGGCGCCCGCGGGCGACGACTCGCGGCTCTGGCTGCGCCGACTCGGAAGCGAGGGCCCGGAACGCGAGGCGGCGGTGGCGGAGCTGCATCTGCTGCTGCTGAAGGCGGCCCGCTTCGAGGTCGGCCGGCGCGGCAGCGCCCTCACCCACCTGCGCGGCGGCGACCAAGAGGACCTCGCCCAGCAGAGCGCCGACGACGCCCTGCTCGCGATCCTCGGCAAGCTCGGCGACTTCCGCGGCGAGAGCCGCTTCACCACCTGGGCCTACAAGTTCGCCCTCCTGGAGGCGGCCGTGAAGGTCCGCCGCCGGGCCTGGCAGGGGCGGGAGATCCCACTCGAGGAGGAGGCCTGGTCGCTGCTGGCGGACGCCGGGGCACCGGCCGAGCGCGGCGCCGAGGACGCCGAGCTGTTCGCCGTGCTGCGCGAGGAGATCGAGCGCTGCCTCAGCCCGCGCCAGCGCCAGGTGCTGGTCGCCGTGGCGCTCAACGACGTCCCGATCGACGTCCTCTCCGAGCGGCTCGGCGCCAGCCGCGGCGCCCTCTACAAGAGCCTCCACGACGCCCGCCGCAAGCTGCGCGCCGCCCTCGCCGGGCGCGGCTTCGAGCTCGACGGTGAAGATCGGGGGAAGCGATGAGCAACGTGCGCAAGCCGCCGGAGCCCGCCGAGCTGCGCGCCCGCCTGCTCGGGCCCGGCGCCCCCGAGCTGAGCTGCGAGGAGTGCTTCGCCGAGCTCGATCGCTACGTCGAGCTGACCCTCGCCGACAAACGCGCCGACGAACAGGTGCCGGGGATGCGGGCGCACCTGCAGGGATGCCCCGCCTGCGCCGAGGATTTCCAGAGCCTGCGGGACTTCCTCGCCGAGCAGTAGAGCCACCGCGGACGCTGAGGTAAGAAGTCGCTTCGGGGGGACGCCAACACGGCATGAGCAATCTCGAAGAAGCGCCTCATCCCGATTTGGTTGGACTCGAAGGCGGCCGGTCGATCGACCGGCCCGCGGCCGAACGCGCCGCCACCGACCTGCTGCGAGCCCTCGGCGCCGACCTCGAGGCCGAGGGCCTGCGTGAGACGCCGCGGCGGATGGTCGCGGCCTACTCCGAGCTGCTGACGCCGAGCCCGTTTCGCCCCACCACCTTCCCCAACGACGAGGGCTACGACGAGATGGTGCTGGTGCGCTCGATCCCGTTTCACTCGCTCTGCATGCACCACCTGCTGCCGTTCCACGGGCTCGCCCACGTCGCCTACCTGCCCGGCGAGCGGATCGTCGGCCTCTCGAAGCTGGCCCGGGTCGTCGAGATGTTCGCCCGCGACCTGCAGGTCCAGGAGCGGCTGACCACCCAGGTCGCCGATTGGCTGCAGGAGCGGCTGCAGCCGAAGGGCGTCGGCGTCGTCCTGCAGGCCGAGCATCAGTGCATGTCGATGCGGGGCGTGCAGAAGTTCGGCGCCACCACGGTCACCTCAGCGCTGCACGGGCAGATGCGCGACGACCCGCGAACCCGCCAGGAGTTCCTCGCCCTGACGACGGGCGGCGAGCGCTGAATCCAGGGCGCCCGGACTGAAATACCCGAATCCCGGTCAGGATTGGTATTTTTCACACGGAGGCTGTGTTTAGCCTGCGAAATGCCGATCCCCACAGGGAGGAACCGAACGATCATGGACGCATCAGCGCCCCCGCAGGGCCAGGCAAACGGAGTGCTCGACGGGCTCGACGTCGACCAGGGCAAAGGCCGGCTCGGCAAGGGCGCGCCCGGCTCGCGGGAGAACCCGGAGATCTTCGAGAACGTCCCGGGCCACGTGATCCCGATCCTCGAAGACGAGTTCGACGACTTCACCTCCGAAGCGGGCGGCTTCCTCGAGGGCCGGCGCGAGGAACTAGAGTTCATCCCCTTCCGCCTCAAACAGGGCGTCTACGGCCAGCGCCAGGCCGACGTGCAGATGATCCGCGTCAAGCTCCCGTTCGGCGGCGTCTCCCCCGATCAGATGGACGCCTTCGCCGACGTGATCGAGCGCTGGGTGCCGCTGCGCAAAGGCCACATCACCACCCGCCAGAACATCCAGCTCCACCATGTGCCCCTGGCCGACGCGGCGAGGCTGATCCGCGCGCTCGGCAAGGCCGGGCTCTCCTCGCGCGAGGGCTGCGGCAACACGGTCCGCAACGTCACCGCCGACCCCTACGCCGGCGTCGCCCCTGACGAGGTCTTCGACCCGACCCCCTACGCCGGCGCCTACGTGCGCTACTTCGTCCGCCACCCGGTCACCCAGGCGATGCCGCGCAAGTGGAAGACGGCCTTCTCCTCCTCCCCGGCCGACCGCGCGATCGTGCCGATTCACGACATCGGCTTCCTGCCCGTGATCCGCGACGGCGAGCGCGGCTTCGAGGTCTGGGTCGGCGGCGGCACCGCGATCATGCCCCGCCTCGCGCACAAGATCTACGACTTCGTCGGCGCCGACGACGGCTCCTACCTGAAGGTGAACGAGGCGATCGTCCGCATCTTCGACCGCCAGGACTGGCTGCGCAAGAACCGCGCCCGGGCCCGGATCAAGGTCCTGCTCGACAAAATCGGCCCGGACGCCTTCCGCGACCTCGTCGACGAGGAGCTGCGGGGCGAGTGGGTCGGCGAGCGCGACTTCGCCGCCGAGGTCGACCGCCTGCGCTTCGACGACGACGAGGAGGCCCGCCTGGC
>OUNO010001162.1_pt1 | contig 12062 bp, 13 predicted proteins | sample 1779811 | NCBI WGS metagenome assembly OUNO01 (sample SAMEA3914804, study PRJEB12502) | metagenome | biome: forest; material: soil | place: Canada | collected 2010-06-25 | depth 0.3 m
CTGGTGACCGGCGGGGCAGGCTATATCGGCAGTCACGCGTGCAAGGCCCTGGCCGCCGCCGGTCACGAGCCGGTGGTTTATGACAACCTCTCTGGCGGTCACCGCTGGGCGGTGCGTTACGGCTCACTTGAAGAAGGCGACGTGGGCGACGCGTCGCGCCTGGCTGAGGTGATGGCCAAGACGAAGCCCGGGGCGGTGATGCACTTCGCCGCCCTGATCAGTGTCGGAGAATCGGTCGACCAGCCGGAGCTCTATTACCGAACCAATGTGGCCGGGGCGGTGAACGTGCTGGCCGCCACCCGTGCCGCCGGCGTTGGCCGGTTCGTCTTCTCGAGCACCGGCACCGTGCACGGGACGCCGCCGCGCCTGCCGATCGTCGAGGATATGCCATTCGAGCCGGTCAGCCCCTATGGCCGCTCCAAGGTGATGGTCGAACAGATGCTCCGGGACTGCGCCGCGGCCACTGGCTTGAGGTGCGTGGCCCTGCGTTACTTCAACGCTTCAGGGGCCGACCTGGGCGGTGAGCTTGGGGAGGCTCACGATCCGGAGACGCATCTTATCCCTCTCCTGCTGGCCGCGGCCCGTGACGGCGCGCCCTTCACCCTCAATGGCGACGATTACGCTACCCCGGACGGCACCTGTATCCGCGACTACATCCATGTGAGCGACCTCGCCCGAGCTCACGTCCTGGCCCTGGAGGGTCTGGATCGGCAAGGCGGCGGCATGCGGGCGTATAATCTCGGCGTCGGCCGGGGTCTGAGTGTCAAGGAGATCATCGACGCCGCTCGGCAGGTGACGGGCCGGGCGATCGATGTGCGCGTCGGGCCGCGCCGGCCGGGCGATCCGCCGGAGCTCTACGCCGACCCCACCCGCGCCGAGGCCGAACTCGGCTTCCGCGCGGCGTATTCCGACCTGCGCACCATCGTCGAGACCGCCTGGCGCTGGCTCATCGATCCTCCGGCGCACGTGAGGGGGTCGGATGAGTCTTGTGCGTGAACTCGGCGCCGAGCGCGACCGGCTGAAGACTTGGCTCGCGGAGCGCGCCTACGCGATCTGGTGGAAGCCGGGCGCGGATCACCAGGATGGCGGTTTCCACGACCGCCTCGATGCGGCCGGCCATCCACTCCCCGGCCCCAAGCGCTGCCGCGTCCAGGCTCGCCAGGTGTTCAGCTACGGCCAGGCGAGGAGACTGGGATGGCGCGGCCCGTGGAGAGCAGCCATGGACCATGGCCGCTCGGTGCTCACCGCCCGGTTCCGGCGCGCCGATGGCCTCTACCGCGCCCGTGTCTCTGAAGACCTGGTCGACGACACTGTCGATCTCTACGATCAGGCGTTCGTGCTCCTGGCCGACGCCTGCCTGGCCGCCCAAGGCGATCCCGGGGCGGCGGCGCGCGCCGAGAGCCTGCTGGCGCGCCTGCCCCGCGCCAGCGTCGGCGGATTCGCCGAGTTCGACGGGGAGGCGCTGAACGCCAATCCCAACATGCACCTGTTCGAAGCCTTCCTGGCCTGGGCCGGACAGCCCGCCGACGGGCGGTGGCGCGAGCTCGCGGCGGGACAGGCCAGGCTGGCCATGACTCGGCTCGTGGATCCCGAAACCGGTGCGATCCCGGAGTTCTTCGGCCCTGGCTGGACCGCCGCCCCAACCACGGCCGCCGTCTGGCCCGGCCACCAGTTCGAATGGGCGTGGCTGCTGATGCGCTGGAGCCTCATCTCCGGCGACGCCGGGGCTCTGGCGGCGGCCTTGCGTCTGGTCGAGATTGGCGAGCGCGCCGGCGTTGATCCCCAGCGCAATGTGGCCGTCAACGCGCTCGATGGCGAACTCGGTCTCGTCGACCCCGGGACGCGCCTATGGCCGCAGACCGAGCGCCTGCGCGCTCACCTGCTGGCCGGAGCCCTCACCGGCAACGAGACTTGCTGGCAGAGCGCCCTGCGCGCAATCAGGGGCCTCGATCGGTTTCTCGAGGTGGGAACGCCGGGCTTGTGGCGCGACAGCCTGGAGAGCGAGGACATGACAGCCCCCGCAAGCTCGCTCTATCACCTCGTCGGGGCCATCGTGCAGCTCGACCGGGTGGTCGAAGGCGAGCCCTAGGCGATCCCGGCCCGCAGGAAATCGTGCATGTGCACCGCCCCGGTGAGGCGGCCGTTCTCGCATGCGAACAGAAGCTGGATCGGGTGCGGACGCTCATTCATCAAACGGAGGGCCTCGGTGGCCAGAAGGTGGGGATCGACGAACACCGGCGAGCGGGTCATGTGGTCGGCGACCGAAGCCGAAAGGTCCGCGGCCGGCAGGGCGCGACGCAGGTCACCGTCAGTGAATACACCGATCAGATTGGCCTCGCCATCGACCACCGCCACGCCGCCGTAACGCTTGCGGGTCATCTCCACGATGGCTTCCGACAGGGTGACGTCGACGTCCACGATCGGCACGTCGGCGCCCCGGGCCATGATGTCGCCCACCGTCACCAGCTGGGCGCCCAACCGGCCGCCGGGGTGGAAATTGCGGAAGTCGGCGGCCGAGAAGCCCCGCGCCTCAAGCAAGGCCACCGCCAAGGCGTCTCCGAGCGCCATCTGCATGGTGGTCGAGGTCGTGGGCGCGCGGGTGTTCGGACACGCCTCATCGGCCTTGGGCAGGATGAGGACGATGTCGGATGCGCGCGCCAGAGCGCTCCCGGGTTCGGACGTGATCGCCACCAGAGGCGCCGCGAAGCGCTTGCAATAGTGGATCAGGTCTTTCAGCTCCGGCGTCTCGCCCGACAGCGAGATGGCCAGCACCACGTCCGATCTCGCCACCATCCCCAGGTCGCCATGGCTGGCTTCCGCCGGATGCAGATAGAACGACGGCGTACCGGTGGAGGCCAGGGTGGAGGCGACTTTGCGCGCCACATGCCCGCTTTTGCCGATGCCCGAGACCACCACCCGGCCGTGGACGTCCTTGATCAGGGCCACCGCGGCGGCGAACGGACCGCCCAGGCCATCCTCCAAAGCGTCAATGATGGCGTTGAGGCCGGCGATCTCCGCGGTCACCGTGCGCACAGCCGAGCGGGCGTGCTCGTCGACGATCGGTCTCATCTTTGGCGTTGCCGGCAAGAACGCTACCTTTCGTCCACGGACGGCTTGATCCTAGAGCAAGATGACTTGAGACGGAAATCGGCTCGAAGGTGATTCTGGCTTGATATTGAGGATGGGGATCCCAAGTCTGGCCTTGCATCTGACCGGCGCAGAACATCAGGCTGTGGAGCCCTGCGGCGGCGGCGGGAAGCAATGAAAAAAGACGCGCGCAAGGCCGCGGTCATCCTGGACCGCGACGGGGTGTTGAACGTCGACCACGGCTACGTGGGCGAGGTTGCGCGCCTGGACTGGATCGCAGGCGCCCAGCGGGCGGTGCGGCGGCTGAACGACGCGCACCTGTTAGTCATCGTGGCCACCAACCAGTCGGGCGTGGCGCGAGGAATGTTGGACATGGCGGCCGTGGACGCCTTCCACGCACAGATGCGCGCCGACTTGGCGGTTGTCGGCGCTCACATCGAGGCTTTCTACGTCTGCCCTTATCTGCCCGACGCTCCGGTCGCTGAATTCGCCCATCCGGACCATCCGGATCGAAAACCTAATCCCGGCATGATCCTCAGAGCGCTCAGCGAGTGGTCCATCGATCCGGCCCGGGCGCTGGTCATCGGCGACAAAGACCGCGATCTTGAAGCCGCCCGCCGGGCCGGCGTGGCTGGCGTCCTGTTTCCGGGCGGCGACCTGGACGCCTTCGTCGCCCGCCTGCCCCTACCGAAATGATTCGATACAGCTATTGTCTCGCGCGGGCGGAAGCGGCCCCCTAACGAGCCGGCGCCATGATCGCCTTTATCGACCTCGCCGCGCAACAGGCGCGCATCCGCCCCGCCCTTGACGCGGCCATCGCCAGGGTGCTTGCCCACGGGGCCTACGTCATGGGCCCGGAAGTGCGCGAACTGGAGGCGGCTCTGGCCGCGTTCTGCGGCGCTCGCCTCGCGCTCACCTGCGCCAACGGCACCGACGCTCTGGCGCTGCCGCTGATCGCCTGGGAGGTAGGCGCCGGCGACGCCGTCTTCTGTCCGTCCTTTACCTTCGCGGCCACGCCGGAGATCATTCCCTGGACCGGGGCGACGCCCGTGTTCGTGGATATCTTGCCGCACACCTACAATCTCGACCCCGACCACCTGGAGGCGGCGATTGCCCAAGTGGAGGCGGAGGGACGCCTCACTCCCCGTGCGGTGATCGCCGTCGATCTGTTTGGCCATCCGGCCGACTATCCGCGCATCGCCGAGATCTGCCGCCGCCACAGCCTGAGACTTATCGCCGATTCAGCCCAGGGCTTTGGCGCCACTCTGAATGGCCGACACCCGATCCACTGGGCGGACGCGGTCTCGACCAGCTTTTTCCCGGCAAAGCCGCTGGGTTGCTACGGCGACGGCGGGGCGGTGATCACCAACGATCCGGCGCTGTGGGAACGGATGGATTCCCTGCGCGTCCACGGCAAGGCGACACCGGCCGACGGCGCCTGCGCCGCCTCGTCGCACGATCCGAAATACCTCAACGCCCGCATTGGCATGAACTCTCGCCTCGACACGCTTCAGGCGGCGATCCTGATTGAGAAGCTGGCCCTGTTCCCGGCCGAGATCGAAGCCCGGCAGGTCGTCGCCGACCGTTATGCCGAAGGACTCGACGGATCGGTGCTGTCCATCCCGAAAACCTGCGACGCTATCTCAGTATGGGCGCAGTACGTCATCGAGCATGCCGATCGAGACGGTCTGGCCGCGCACCTCAAGACCCAGGGCATACCGACAGCGGTCTACTACCCTGTCCCGATGCATCGCCAGGCGCCCTACGTTCAGTTCCCGCAGGGGCCTGGAGGCCTGCCGGTGTCGGAGGCCAAGGCCGCCACAGTAATCGCCCTGCCGATGCATCCCTACCTCAAGCCGGAGGACCAGGGTCGGATCATCGCCGCCATCCGCGGATTCAACGGCTGACGCGACCCGCCGTCGCTCTCGCCCCCGATCGGGGCTAAGACCGGTTTCACGTCGCCGGGAGATCGCGCGCCATGACCGCCAGCCAGGTAGTCCATCTCGTCAAGCGTCCGACGGGCATGCCGACCGAAGACGACTTCGCGCTTGTCCGGACGAGCCTCGCAGAGCCCGCCGACGGCGAGGTGCTGGTGCGCAATCTCTACATCTCGGTCGATCCATATATGCGTCCGCGCCTCGCCGCCGCCCAGGCGTTGGACGTGGCCATGGAAGGCGGAGCCATCGGACGTGTCGAGGCCTCGCGCGATTCATCGCTGGGTGAAGGCGATCTGGTGCTGAGCCGGTTCGGGTTCCGCGAGTCTTTCGTCGCCCCCGCTCGCGGCCTTGGCAAGATCGCGCCGGATCCCGACCTGCCGATCACCGTGCACCTTCACGCCCTGGGCGGCACCGGCTTCACCGCCTATGGCGGCCTGCTGCACATCGGCCAGCTCAAGGATGGCGAGCAAGTGTTCGTCTCCACCGCCGCCGGTGCGGTGGGCTCGGTGGCCGCCCAGATCGCCAAGATCAAGGGCTGTCATGTGGTGGGCTCGACCGGCTCCGACGACAAGGCGCGCTGGCTGCTCGAGGAGGCCGGCCTCGACGCCGCCATCAACTATCGCGCCACGCCGATCGGCCAGGCTTTGCGCGCAGCCGCGCCCCATGGGATCGACGTCTATTTCGACAACGTCGGCGGTGAGCATCTCGATGCCGCACTCAGCGTCATGAACCCGCGGGGGCGCATCGCCGTCTGTGGCGCGATCAGCGGCTACAATGCCCCCGGCGCCCGCACCGAAGTGCGCAATCTGTCGGCGATCATCTATGGCCGGATCAACGTCCGCGGCTTTACAGGGGCCGATTTCGGCCACCTGCGCGAACAGTTTCACACCGACATGACCGCCTGGCTCAAGGCCGGAAAGATCAAATATCAAGAGACGGTGCGAGACGGCATCGCGGCCGCGCCCGGCGCTCTCATCGGGCTCCTGAAAGGCGAGAATTCCGGCAAGATGCTGGTGAAGGTCGGTGACTAGCCGCCTGAGGATTATCAGCGCGCTAGTGCTGGCCAGCGTGGACGTGGCCGCCTGGCCGTCCCATGGCCTTTAGCATCTCAGGACCTCCGGTCGATACGAAGCGCCACAAGAGAGCCGCCGCGAGCCCGAGCGCGGCCAGGTCGAGGTACGTCGTGTAGCTCCAGGTGAAACTCATCTGCTGCACCGTTGTCGTACGCGTGGTGGGGATGAGGCGAAGGACGCCAAAAACGGCCTCGATCACATAGGCCGCACCGACCATGGCCGCGTAAAAGACCACGGCGAGCAGGGCGGCGGCCTTCAACCCGTAGTAGCGGCGATAGATGTCGAGGATCGGCAGGACGATAAGGTCGCCGAAGATGAAGGCGATCACGCCGCCAAAGCTGGCCCCGCCGTTCCAGAGCACCGCCGCCAACGGAACGTTGCCTACCGAACAGACGAAAGTAACCACGGCGATCAAGGGTCCGATCAGCGGGCCGACAATCCTCGCGCTCTCCGGATTTCCGGCGGCGAACAGATTCGCCCACACGTCCGACGGAACCCAGGCGGCCACAGCCCCGGCGATGACAAGGCCCAGCCCGATGTCGAACCACAGGGAGGCCCAGTCCATCCAGAAATAATGCGAGGTCGCTGTGAGGCCCTTTGCGGAGGTGAGCCGCCGCCAGATTGGGCCTTCCGTCACCGCCATGTCCATGGCGGCGTGGCCCTCCATCCGCCCAGCACGGCCTTTGTCCGCTTGTATCCGCGCCTGTTCGACGAGCGGAGCCCGTATCACCAGGCGCATGAGCACGACCAGGAGCACGATCATCACCAGGCCGCCTGCCCAGGTTGCGGCCGTGAATCGCCAGCCGATCAGGATGGCGAGCACGAGCCCCAGTTCGACGACGAGATTGGTCGAGGCGAATTGGAACGCCATCGCGGCGGTGAAATTGCCACCCTTACGGAAGATCGACCGGCCGATCGCCACCGCCGCGTAGGAGCATGACGAGGACGCCGCCCCCAGCGCCGTGGCCCGGGCGATCGATCCGGGTCCGTCGTCTGGCAGGAGTCGCGCCATCTCGCGGTGAGAGACGACCGCCTGGATGGCGGCGGAGATGAAGAAGCCGAAGACAAGCGCCCACAGGATCTGCCAGCCCATCACCGCTGCCATCGTCAGAGCCTGCAGGACGGCATGCGCCACGGGCTTCTATGTCAGATAAGAGTGGACGATGGCCACCAGCTCCTCGGCGGCCTGCACCCGCGGATCGCTTTTGGGGGCGGCGGGATCAACCATGTGCTCGCGGATATGATCTTCGATCACCTCGGCGATGAATCCCTCCATTGCCCCGCGACAAGCGGTGGCCTGCTGCAGGACTCGCGCGCATTCGCTGTCCACCTCGACCGCGCGCTCAATGGCCTCGACCTGCCCGCGGATGCGACGCAGCCGATGTAGCAGTTTGACCTTCTCCGCCTTTACATGGGCCATCGCGCCGAGCCTCGAACCAATAATCCCCCGGGGTATAAATCTATCCGACTTTGGACCGAATGCGAAGACAGTGCTTGCCACGATCAGGGGGCTGCGCGACGCTGGTTCGTGTTCAACCCTCGGGCGCCGCCATGCGGTTCATGATTTCGGGCGTGATCGTGGTTTTCTCGTTCGCGCAATCAGCGTCGGCTCAGACCTCGAGACCGCTTCCGCCAGGCGCCGGCGAGGCGATCGTCGCGATAGGCCGCCCGCTCGACCTTTCCAGTCACGCCGTGGTGGCCCGTCCCTTGCGCCAGGAAAGCACTGTTGAGCTGGCCGTCGAGCCCAAAACCGCCGTCGATCACCGCTTCGGGCGGGACGGCCTCGTCGGTGAGGCCGGCTATCTGTGCGGAATTGGCGGTATCGGACCAGACGCCGATGCGTTGCGTGGCGGTCCGGCGTCGGCGTTCGGCCATTCCGGCACGTTCCTGGGGGCGAGTCTCGGTTACGCCTTCAAATAGGCGGAGCCGGCCGTCGGGCGAACGGTAGGACGATCAGCGCGCAGAAAGTTATCGCCGCCGAAAGCGCCCACGCCTCGTTGATCGCACGGACAAGGGCGAGAGACTGCACCATCGGCTCCAGCATAGCGCGGGTCGCCGCGTCGATGGGCCCGTGCTGGCCGAGAAACAGGTCGGGGGGGATGCCGACAGCCTTGGCGGTCGCCAGATCACCGTTCTGCAGGCTGGCGATGATCGCCTTGGCGTGAACAGGCGAGCGGCCGTAGATCACGGTGTCGATCAAGGCCAGGCCGATCGCCCCGCCGAGGTTGCGCATCAGGTTGAACAAGGCGCTGCCGTCGGGAACCTCGAGCAGCGGCAGGTGGCCGAGCGCCAGACGGGTCGGCGGCAACAGGCAGAACATGACCGCGGAACCCCGGACTATTTGGGGGACGATCATTTGGCGAAAATCCGTGTCGCCGGTCTGGGTCGCGCTTAGGGCGAGGCCGAGGCCGAACACCGCGAACCCGGCGCCGGCCAATAGCCGCGCGTCGATCCGCCGCTCCAGGGCGACCGCGATCGGCGCCGTCGCCAGCTGGGCAATCCCCGTGACCAGCATGATCTCGCCGATCTCCAAGGAGTCGTGGCCTCTGACCAGGGCCAGGAACACCGGCATCATATAGACCGAGCCGAACACGCCGACGCCGAGGATGAAGCTCAACAGGCAGCCAACGGCGAAGTTGCGATCCCCCAGGCGCCGCAGGGCGACGACCGGGTGCGCCGCGCCCAAGGTGCGGTGCGCGAAAGCGAGCAGACATACCGCGGTCAGGGCGAGCAGGGCCACGACCAGGACCGACACCCAACCCAGCTTTGGCGCCTGCTTGAGCGCGACCTCCAGACTGGCGAGGGCGACGGCCAACAGCGCCAAGGAGATCATGTCCAGCCGGCGAGCCTCGCTGAGGTTGGGTTTCTCTCTGGGCAACAGGAACGCGGCGCCGGCTGCGGAGGCCAAGCCCGGGAGCAAATTGATCAGGAATAGCCAGCGCCAGGAATAGGTGTGGGTGATCCAGCCACCGACGATGGGCCCCAGGGTCGGGGCGAGCAACGCCAGCACCCCGGCTATGGTGGTGGCGATCCCCTCCAGGCGCGGCGGAAACAGCAGGAATACGGCTGAGAACACCGCCGGGATCAGGGTCCCGCCGGAAAAGCCCTGGAGGACGCGCCAGGCGATCAGTTCGGTAAAGGTGTGGCTGGCTGCGCATCCGGCCGAAGCCAGAACGAAGGTCGTGATCGCGCCGACGAACAGCCAGCGCATGGACAGCAACCGCGTCAAAAAAGCAGTCAGCGGAATGGCGATGATCTCGGCGACCAGATAGGCGGTCTGGATCCAACTCATCTGGTTCGGCGGCACGTGGAGCGCGGCCTGGATGGTGGGAAGGGAGGTGGCCACCACCTGGACATCGAGGATGGCCATGAACATGCCTATGCCCATCAGGGCGAATCCGGCCCAGGTGGCGTCGTCGGGCGTCCTGCTATCGCTAGGCGGGGACACTGTTCACGGTGGCGAGGGCGGCGGTCTCGGCCCGGATGCGGATCGCAATCAGGAGCGAATTGGCCAGCGTGAAGACGGCGGCGAAAAGCGGCAGGCCAAACGCGAGCGGCAGCGTGGCAATCTCACAGACCACCACGAGGTAGTTGGGGTGTCGGATTAACCGGTAGGGGCCCTGGCGAATGAGGGTCTCTCCCGGGACGGTGATGATCCGGGTGGTCCAGCGCCCTTTGAGCGTGATCAGCACCCAGACGCGCAGGACTTGCAGCAGGCCGAACAAGCCCAGCCAACCCCAATGGATCGGTCTGTTCCAACCGAAAAACCAGAGCCCAGCCAGCCAGGCGGCGTGGAGCGCGACGATTAATGGATAGTGCCCTGGCGAATGCTCAACCGCACCATGCGCCAAAAGCCGCGCGGTGTTTCGCCTGGCGTACTGGAGTTCGGCGATACGTTCCGCGGTGACCGCCGCCAGCACCAGGATCGGTGCGATCACGCCGCCGCCTTCATCACCGCGCAGCTGGCGCTGAAACCCGGTCCCAGGGCGGTCAACGCCGACCGGGGCGGCAGCCCGTCGCGAAGAACCCGCTCGAGAACGAACAGCACGGTGGGGGCCGACATGTTGCCGTACTCAGCAAGGACAGCCCGCTCATGATCCAGCGAGCCCTGGTCCAGGGCTAAGCCCCTCTCGAGCGCCTGGATGACTTTCACGCCCCCCGGATGGCAGACGAACCGGTCGATGTCTTCGATCGCCAGGCCCGCGCGCCCGAGTATGCCGGCCACCGCCGGTCCCATGTGACTCTCGGCGAACGGCGGGATGGCTTGGGCGAAGATCACCCCAAATCCCTGCGGATCGACCTGCCAGCCCATGATGTCCAGCGTGTCGGGCCATAGATGCTCGCCCATCGCCTCGACCTCGGCCACGCCGTCATCGTCGGCGCACAGCACGCAAGCCGCCGCGCCGTCGCCAAACAGGGCGGTGGCGACGATGTTGGCTTTGGTCAGCTGATCCAGGCGAAACGCCAGGGTGCACAGTTCAACCACCACCAGCAGCACCTTCGAGCCCGGCTCGGCCTTGGCCAGGCGCGCGGCGATGGAGAACCCCGATACCCCGCCGGCGCAGCCGAGGCCAAACACCGGCACGCGCTGAATGTCCGCGCGGAAGCCCATGGCCTGGGCGGCGCGCGCCTCCAAACTGGGCGTGGCGATGCCGGTCGAGGACACGGTGACCACGGTGTCGATCTCGCTGGCGCCGAGGCCCGCCGCCTCCAGGGCTTTATTCGCCGCCTCGATGAACAGGGCGACCGCGCCTTCGATATAGACCGCGGTGCGCTCCGGCCAGCCGCGCGGTTCGGCGAACCACTCCATCGGCCGGATCGAGTGACGCTTGAAAATGCCGGCCGTGCCGAACACTCGCGACAGCCGTTCGAACGCTTCGTAGCGCGACCCGAACATCTCGCGGGCGACGGCGGCGACATCAGTTTGCAGCAGGATATGGGGCGCCGCCGCGGTCGCGACCGCCTTGAGGCTAACGGGGTAGGCCAACGCAGGTCTCCTCAGATTTCAGAAGGCGCAGGCTCTTCCCCAAAAGACAATACGCAGGCTGGCCGGCCCGGGTGGCCTGGGCCGACCCACGTTCAACGCTGGTGACTGCAGGCGACGTCGTATTGAGAGACGCTGGCCGTGTTCCCCGAATTCTGTGGCTGGGTGCCGGCGTATTTCGCATCCGCGACGCCGTTCGGATTGAACGCCGAGCCCGCCGCATTGAACGAGTTGCCCGGTGTGTTGGCTGGGTAATTGGCGCCGGACTGGCAGCTCTGCATTGGCTGACCGGTCTTTGACGGGCCGCGCACGGTGTTGGGGGTCGTCGTGGTCGGTGACAGGCCGGTGTGCGTTGCAACGCCCATGCTGGAACCGCCCATGCCGCCATGACCGCCCGCGGCGAGAACTGCGGCGGGCGCAGCCAGGAGCACGGCGCCCATGGCTGCGTTAAGGATTGCACGCCTCATCTGGTCGTTCCTTTTCACTGTGGAGAGTTTCCATGGCGTTTCGCCTCCTTGGTCCGGAAGGCCCAGGAGTTAATTCCCGCCCGGGCGAGAAGGTTCAAATGGGCGCGAGACGGCGCCGCTAGTAGTAGATCCAGGCGCGGCAATAAAAAGTTGAACCCATTCGAGCGCGACAGGTATTAAACTGGGATCGCAAGGAGAGCCGATGATTGGCGGGCGAATTGCGGCCATCGGCGGGGCCAGGCCCGGCGCTGGTTCGGCGCACGATGACGGACGCCTGATCGGCCGTATCTGCTCCCGGGATGCGCGCGCGTTTGAAGAGCTCTATCGGTCGTATTATCCGCGTCTTACCCGCTTTCTTAGCAACATCCTGCGCCGCGCCCCTCTGATCGAGGAAGTGCTGAACGACACCATGATGGTCGTGTGGACCAACCCGGATCGCTACAACGGCAAAAGCAAGGTCTCGACTTGGATCTTCGCCATCGCCTATCGCAAGGCGCTGAAGGCCCTGCGCCGC
>OUNO011323166.1_pt1 | contig 12044 bp, 10 predicted proteins | sample 1779811 | NCBI WGS metagenome assembly OUNO01 (sample SAMEA3914804, study PRJEB12502) | metagenome | biome: forest; material: soil | place: Canada | collected 2010-06-25 | depth 0.3 m
TCGAGCGAGATCGTTAAAAAATTCGTCGATGCCGCAGGCAACGCGGTCGCGGCATGCACTCCTGATGACGAATACGTCTTCAACGAATACACCGGAAGAATGTACGTCATTCACCACGGCGATCAGTACAAAGACAACCAGACCGGATTCGTCTCTCAGCATTACAAGGACGGTGGCTGCGGAAAAGCTCGCCAGGATTACGTCGAAATTCGTAGACGCAACGTCATGACCGAACAACAGAAGCAACTCGCTTGGCTGATGACCATTCGCGGAACTTGGACCGGTGCTGAAGCCGCTCTCAAACCGACGATGACGATCGCAGAGAGAAACGCCCTGGTTGTTCCAGCCTACAAAGACGTCGCCCAGTACGTCATCGCTGCAAACCAGAGCTGCTATAGCTTGGTGGGACTCGCAATCGCCGGCGCACCTGACGCCTGCAAAACGATGGTTGAAGCGACTGACGCTTACATCAAGTCGGGTACCTGCAACGACGGCGCAAAAGCTCTGATCACTATGCTTGGCTGCCCAAAAGCGGCTCAGTAGTCGAAGCAAGAACCTAAAATCAAAAGGCCCGGAGGACGAAAGTCTTCCGGGCCTTTTGATTTTTTCCTCTGCTCGACTATCTTTTTAGAATCCAATCCGCGGCTTCACGAAGCGAGGCGACTCGAGCAGATGGCTCGGGTGACGGGCCCTGAATATCTCCGGGGCCAACTAGGACTGTACCTGCACAGCCCGCTGCCACACCTGCCTCGATATCACCAAACCGATCGCCGACCATGAACGAGCGCTTGCAGTCGATTTCCCACTCTCCTGCGGCCTCGGTCAACATTCCAGGTTTTGGTTTCCGGCAAAGACACTGATCTTTTTCGACGTGGTAGCAAACCTGAATCGCGTCGACACCGAGTTCGTTCATTACCTTTTGATTCATCGCTTCGACGACTTCGCGCTTTTGCCACCCGCGGGCGACGTCCGGTTGATTGGTCACAACGATAATGAGAAAGCCTGCCTGCTTCAGATCACGAACCGCTTCCGGAACACCGGGGAAGAAATGAAAATCTTCTAAGTGATCCGGCGCACGTGGCTTTCCATCTCTGAAGATCGTCTGATTGATAACCCCGTCGCGGTCGAGGAATACGGCACGTTTCATGTGTCCTCACTATAGAGGAAGGGGCGGGGTTATTACCAGGTCGGGCACGACACGGTTTCTGAAGAGAGCTTACGGGTGCATAATAGGTCGCATCGAGCATCTAGAACCAATGAGCAAAAAGACACTCCTCACACTCCTAGTAGCCATCCCCGCGTCGGCGCTTGTCTTTGGGCTTATTGCACTCGCATTCCATGATTCAGCCTCTGCGGGCATAATGATCGCGGCAGGTCTGTTTTGGGATTTACCGCTCTACTACCTCTACAAGCGGACTCAGGGAAAGAGTGGGCTCATGCCAAAAGACATGGCCGTCGCCGAAATCGCGATGCTCGTTTTAGGTCTCATTGCAGGCGCGATTTACCTCTCTCACCGCTAAAGCCGAGGCCACGAGACTGTACCAAGCGGTGGTACGGAATGTACCAAACCGTATTGCGCAGGGAGTTATAAACCGCTATATCCAGCCGCATGAACACGGCGGACGAACAAACCCAAATCCAGCTTCTTCTTCAGAGCAAGCTGACCGAATACCGGAAAGCGAACCCTCGCTTCTCGATCCGAGCCCTGGCTCGGAAGCTGACGCTTCAAGCGTCGGCAACCAACGAGATTCTGCGCGGCGAGCGACGCGTCTCTAGAAAGCTTGCCGAAAAGATCACCCGCAAACTCGGCCTCGACCCGAGCGAGAGAAGTGACGTGCTTCGCTCATTTCCAGAAGTTTCAAAACGCCGCCGCCTCTCACCTCTTGCGGCGCTTAAGATCAATTCGCAGCAGTTCTCGGTTATTTCGGAATGGACTCACTTCGCCATTCTCTCGCTGATGCAGACTTCAAAATTCAAATCAGATCCAAAATGGATCGGCGAACGATTTGGCATTACCGAGCTCGAAGCCAAAAAGGCACTCGAGAAGCTCGAATCCGTCGGACTGATCGCGAAGAACGAACACGGGAAATGGATCCGAACTTCGGGAAGCGTCAACACCAGCGACGACACCTTCAACCTCTCGCTTCAACGCTCGCATTTTAATGACATGGATCTCGCCCGCGCGAAGCTGGGGCAAGTCGCGGTCGATAAGCGCGACTTCACCTCTTTTACATTTCCCGTAAACCCGAAGCTGCTTCCGCAGGCCAAGGAAATTTTACGTAAAACCCAAGACGATCTCGACGACCTCATGGCGGGCGCCGACCCCCAGGAGATCTACCGCCTTTGCATGTACCTTTTTCCACTCACAGGAGAGTCCAAATGAAACTCGTAATTCTATCGTTATTGATTGTTGCTACTACGGCTCAAGCCGGCGAACGCGTTGGAAACGGAGGCGGTGCCTTCGTCTGTTGGAATGGAGACCAGACCGTTTCAAAATCGGTCTCGTACGATCTCTGGAGAGGTGCTCACGAACACGGATTGAGCATTACTCGCGATAACTCGCTTAGCGTTCAAGAGCAGTATCGGAATGCCATTTCTAAGATGGGTTTCTATTCTTCGCTCCTACGAGATGAGCTTCTCGTCATCGCCGACGCGACTTATACAAAAATCCAAGCAAGCCTCGCAGAACCTAGCGAACGATTCCTCGCTCGCCAGACTGACTTCAGTCCCACCGAAGTTCCCGGATTCGACTTCTGCAGCAACGGTCAGCTCCCTACGTTTGAGACCACTGTTCTCTATCAAGATTCGGCCGCTCTAGAAACGGATGGGGTTCGCGTCTATCAACGCGTCCTGAAAGGCTTCGAAACCAAGACAGACTTGGCTGCCTTGATTTTCCATGAAGCTTTTTACAAGTGGATGCGAAAACACCCCCCGACACAGTGGAACGGATATGAAGTAGCCCCATTGAGCGTGAACGCGAATTCCGTCCTCCTGCCAACGGCACAGGTCTTTAGTTCGCTCACACCCGAACAGCTCTCGCCGATCCTGGGGAAAATTGCGCCCGTCTCTAGATACATCGACCAAGATGCGGCGGCTTTTTCTGGAAATCTCTTCTCCGCATTCTTTATAGCGAAAAACGAAGCCGAAATGGATCGGATCTTTGCCATTAGCCGAACCTACCAAGGAAAAACACTTCGTTTGGAAACCGGTGCACATATGAGCGTATCCGAGGATTACGATCACGTTACTTACCCGGGACAGACCTTCGTCCTGACGATTGGCGACACTCTTCTGAGCAATGCAGTACGCCAGCTTGACTTTGCTCGCGTGAAATACCTCGTCGGAAAAGCTGGGGTCGATGTCAACCAGGCAGTTACTGTGACTCGCGCCTCATATTACGACGAGGGCTATTCGTCGCAAGACTCAGGCATGGTTTTAACCATCAATCCACTGAACCTCGCCTATCGTCCCGGCAATTATCTCAACCATTCGAGATTGTCTCGACCTGAGAAGGACGCGCAAAAACAAATCATTGCCTATCTGGAATCGCATGGCGCGCTTAAGGCGTGGAGCAAGAGAACCTACGTCGGCCTTGACTACTGAACCGACTTGGAGAATCTGGAACTAAGTAGCCTTCGCCCAACGCTTCGCGCGCCACTCTTGTCTCTGAGCGGCGTTAAGGAAGGTCCAAGAGACGATGCGGCTTTTCTTCTGACCTTGTTCCATCTCGAGGGTGACAACGTCTTCGACGTCGACGGCTTCAAGGGCCTGATAAATCGCCGGCAGATTCACTTCTTTGGAAACGAGCGACGAAAAGACGAAACACATCTCGGGGATCTGGGCGCTCTCGGCGATGAGCTTGCGAACGAAGCCGACTTCGCCGCCTTCGCACCAGAGCTCGAGACCCTGACCGCCGAAGTTCAGCACGGGTGCCTTGCCGGATTTTCCAGCGGCTTTTTCGCGACCGAGGTTGGTCCACTTCCGACGCGACCCTGCATGGGCCTCTTCGAGTGATGCATGGAAGGGTGGATTACAGACGACGACGTCAAAAACTTCGTCGGCATGCAGAACGCCCTTCAAGATATTTGAAGACGATTCCTGGAGACGAAGCTCGACTGATTTTTTCAGCGACGGATTGCCCTGGACGATTTTTTTAGCCGAGCCGAGAGCTTGCACATCGATGTCAGTTCCGACAAAGCTCCAGCCATATTCTGCGTTTCCAATAATCGGATAGATGCAGCTCGCACCGACGCCGATATCGAGCGCGCGAATGGACGGGCCTTTTGGAACGACCTCTTCGTTCGCGTCAGCGAGAAGATCGGCGATGCGATGAATGTAGTCGGCACGGCCCGGAATCGGCGGGCAGAGGTAACCTTTAGGAATGCCCCATTCCTTGATTCCATACGAATCCACAAGGATTGCGCGATTCAGCGCAATGACTGCTGCGGGATCGGCAAAGTCGATCGACTCGTCACCGTACTGGTTCTCGGTGACGAACGGCGCGAGCGCGGGGCTGCTTTTGATGAGCTTTGCGAAGTCGTAGCGGTTTCGATGCCGATTTCTTGGGTGGAGTTCGTTCTTCACTCAAAGAGAGTACCAGAGATTTTCCGAGCTGGCGTAGCCGTTTGCGGAACTCAGGCAGGCGCGCCTCAAACTTTGGATAATCGTTTGCGGGTTTCTCGGCTTTCGCGCCAAACAGACGTCTCGCGAGAATGAGTAGAAATTCCCGGTGGCATCGTCGGCCCGTTGGACACTGGCAAATGAGAAAGACATCGCGGTCGGCAGCCATCTGACTCAGACGCCGAATCTGTTCGAGGCCCTCATCGTTAACATCAAATCGTTCCTCGAATCGAACTCGTCCGAATGCCCCATCATGGTTCTGGTAGCGGCGTTTGGCCGATATCCAATCCTCAAAGAGCGGCCAGTCAGGCGACATACAGGAAAGGTATTCGTCCCGAAGCGAGCGATTGATGAACCGGGGGTATCGCCTCATTGTAATGACGACATAGCCCTTCTCTCGCGAGACTCGATCGGTGATGAGATCTGAGACTGATCCTTGGCGTAGCACGAGAGTAAAAAGATGCATTTTCTCGACCTAGGCGCGTCAGTCTCCTGACGTTTCTTGCTGGCTGGATATCGGTCAGCTAGACTTTTGAACATGATGACTGAATTCCGCGCGATCGCGCTGGTGGCGGCTCTTCTTCAATTCATGGCATGCGCTTCGGCAGAGGCGAGAAGAGTCCCTTCGAGCCGAGTTCCCGCATCGACGGATCTTACCGTCGCTGAGGATTCCGACTTCTACCTCGACGACAAGGAAGACGCTGCTAATGTAAAAGACGCAAAGAGTTTGAATCCATTCGGTCACACCCGCTTCCGTGGTCTTCATGTGAACGGCGCAGACTCCCCGCACTTCGACCTGATTCAAAAAGCGAAGAAGACTCTCGACATCGAAATCTACGAAATGCGGGACGTCGATTTTCGTCAGGCTCTTCGAGACGCGATGAAGCGAGGCGTACGCGTGCGAGTGGTGAAAGACCCGACTCCGCTCGGTGAGCGCTGCAACGTATTCAAAGCGGATACTGAAGATGACAAGGCTGACTGCCGCGAACAGAGGTCGCTCGTCGCTGAAGTCATCAAGAACCAAGGCGCCTATGTCGCGTTCAACAAGGCCGAACTCTGCGGGATACCCGGCCGCTCATGCTACGAGCACGGCAAGATCATCATCGTCGATGGCAAAATCGCATTGATCAGTACCGGCAACTTCAATAGCTCGAACCTTTGTAACGCGAGACAAGATCCGAAAACTTGTAACCGCGACTACTCTTTCATCACTAGAAGGCGCCCCCTCGTCAACGCGCTGACCAAAGTGTTTGAAAAAGATCTGATCGGTACTCGCTATGATGTGAAGCAAGTTCTTGCGCCGAGCGATTTCAAACTTCTGACTGTCAGTCCCTATTCACTTCAGCCGTTGATCGACTTCATCAACACGGCCAAGGAGTCGGTCGAAATCGAGAATCAGTATTTGAAAGAACCCACCTTCAACGAAGCGCTGATCAAAGTCGCCAAGTCGGGTGTGAAGGTAAAGATCACCCTGTCCAGCGCCTGCGCGTTCGGGGCCCCCACTCGTTCTGCCGCGGATTCACTAAAAGCCCTGTATTCCTCGTTCGATGCGGCGGGAATTGATACGCGCATGTTTACAAGTCAGGTGAAGGTCGACGGACACTCAGGGTACATGCACGCGAAATCGATTGTCGTCGATGGCAAGTACGCGTGGGTCGGCTCGGTCAACGGATCGAGCACCTCCATGAATCAGAACCGCGAGTACGGTCTCTTCTTTAAACAACGACGGAACGTAAAACTTCTCCTCAGTACAATGCGATCGGATCACGACGAACCGGGCACTGAGAGCTGGGACGAAAGTCTTCGCTGCGTGAAGGATCACGGCTCCAGTCCTGACGGGGAGTAAGTAAGAAGTTCGCGCGAAAGCGCACTAGCCTAGCCGCTCGCGAATACGACGAAATTCGAGCTCCGGCATTTCGGTTGCAGTCTCGCTCACCTACAAAAGCGAACCTGCTCACCTGATGTCCAAGGAGACTCCCAGATGAATCGTTTTACTTCTTCTATCGTCGCATTGGTTGCTGCCATGAGTGTTAGTGCATGGGCACAGACCTATCCAACTCCTGCCGCTACTGGCTCTGCTGGTTCTGCTGGAACCACCTCGAACCAAAAAGCGGGTCAGGCAGCTAAAGCTGCTCAGAAAGCTGGACAGGCCGCTAAAGCTGCTCAGGCTGCTAAAGCCGCTCAGAAAGCCGGACAGGCCGCTAAAGCCGCTCAGAAAGCTGGCCAAGCCGCTAAAGCTGGACAGGCTGCTACTCAGAAAGCCGGTCAGGCTGCTAAGGCCGCTCAGAAAGCCGGTCAGGCTGCTAAGGCTGCCCAGAAAGCTGGACAGGCCGCTAAAGCTGCTCAGAAAGCTGGACAGGCTGCTAAAGCTGCCCAGAAAGCCGGTCAGGCTGCCAAGGCTGCTCAGAAAACCAGCGGTAGCGCTGGTACCACTGGCACCACCTACTAAGCTTTAGGCTTTCGGCTCAAAGCTAACGGGCTCCTCGGGCAACCGAGGGGCCCGTTTTTCGTAACACGATTCTAACTCGCCCGTTTTGACGCATTGTGTTAAACAAGCGTCCTATGAACTCCTCCAAGCGGAACCTACTCGCGCTTTCAGTGCTGGGACTGATGTCGATCGGCTTGTCCGCTTCGTCCGAGGAGCCTAAGAGATTTCCACAGGGATTTGATTGGTGCGTGGCAACTGCCGGCCATCAGATCGAAGGCGACAATACGAACGGCGATTGGTGGGATTGGGAACAGACGCCTGGTCATATCGAACGCGACGAAAAATCGGGCAAAGCCTGCGACTCATACAATCGTACCGAGCGAGATCTCTCCGTGCTTGAACAGCTGCACGCCACTGCTTATCGCTTCTCGGTTGAATGGTCGCGCATCGAACCGGAACAAGGCAAATTCGACGAAGAAGCGATCGAGCATTATCGCAGCTTTATCGAGCAGCTCGGAAAAAGAGGCATTCGGCCGATTGTCACGCTTCAACACTTCGTCATGCCTCGTTGGCTTCGGACGCTTGGCGGCTGGGAGTGGAGTGGTACTCCGAATGCGTTCGCGAAATTTGCACGACTGGTTCGAGAGAGAATTGCTCCGCAGGCCCGCGATTTCGTCACTGTGAACGAGCCGATGGTGAACGTCATGGGCGGTTACTATCTGGGTAATGTTCCGCCAGGCGAAAAGCGCGAGATGAAAGACGTGGCGCCGGTGCTTGTCGGATTGCTTCGCGCCCATGCGGCCGCCTATAGAGCACTTCATTCTGGAGAAGGCGGCGATCAGGTTCGTGTCGGAATGGCCCACCATTTAAGGGTTTTTTCGGCTGAAAGAGCTCTCAACCCACTCGATCACCTGGTGGCGCATTGGCTCGATGGAGCCTGGAACTGGGCGCTTCCCGACGCGCTGGAATCCGGCGTTTTGAAAGTTTCGATTCCTGGCGTGATCCACGAAGTACGCGCAGTCCCAGAGGCCAAGGGCACTCAGGACTACGTCGGCATCAATTACTACACGCGCGAAAAAGTAAACGCGGGCGTCATGATCCGTGCGGGCACGGGACATCCGACCGAGGCCGACAGCGAGCGCGTCGCTCGCATGTACCTTCCCGCCAACTGGGAGGTCTATCCTCAGGGACTTGAAGAACTGCTAGTGACGGCGCACAAACGCTACGGCGGCAAACCGACGCTCATCACTGAAAACGGCATCGATGACGCAAAAGATACGAAGCGGCCTGACTACATTCGTGGCCATCTGGAAGCGATCCACCGCGCTATCGGCAGAGGCGTCGAAGTGCGCGGCTATTGCCATTGGTCGATGGTCGACAATTTCGAATGGATCCACGGTTTCACACCGCGTTTCGGTCTCTACGAGACTGATTACAACACTTACGAGCTTAAGCCCCGCGCCAGCGCCGCGCTCTTCTCGCGCTTCGCGACGGAAAACGCGCTTCGCTAGAGCTGTAAACTATTTTGACATGCGTCGAGGCGGGCAGCATTTTCTGATGCACCGACTTCTTCAATAGAATCTAGATAATTTAGTCAAGACGAGCACTTAGGCAGCCCATTGTGGCTGGCACACGGGTTGCTCTATCTATCTGCACACGCTTCACAGCGATAAAATTTTGAAGGTTTGTTCCTACCCCCCACCCCCTACCCCCCAGGAACAAAAAGGCCCAGTCGCAAGACTGGGCCTTTCCATTTTAAGGGCTCGAAGATTTCGACTTAGAAGTTCTCGCGGTGCGAGCGAACGACTTTTGATTCGTCGTCCAATACTTCGAGAACCAAAATCCCGCCCCGGTTTTCGGATGAAACCAGAAGCGGAACCAAGAACTTCAGGGAAGCACTTCCATCCAGCGTCGTCAGCGTCTGTGGATTTGGGCCCACCACGCGTACGGAAGGATGAACCGTGACCCCGTCGTCCGCGAGCACGGTGACTCGAACGCTTGCCGAACGATACGGGCCGTCCTGGCCGAGCAGGTTGGCGAGTGCGTACTGAACTCGAACCATTCCCGGCTTCTTCAGTGCTGCGAGATCACTCGAAACGTCGATACCGTAGTCAGTCGAGATCGGAACAGCGCTACTTGCCGCGGGGCCACCGAAAATCACGGTGCCTTCTACCGACTTCACGATGATTGACAGCGGTAGGGTTAGATTTCCCGCATTCATTCTCGGAATAAAGCGGAAGCTCGCAGAGGCCGTCCCACCGGCCGGAATTGCCGGCATCACCAGTTCTCGATCGAGAAGATCCACGTCAGTGATGATTGAGTTTGGAAGTAAGAGACTGACCTTCGTTCCTGCTGCGATTTCACGACCTGAAAGATTGGTCAGCGATAGTTTTCCAATCGCCTCGAACCCTTCGCGCAATCCCGACGGCAGCTCAATGCCTGCGAAGCGAATCGGGAACTTCACCGAAGCCGTCAATCGCTTCGTATCCAAGACCTGACCGCGATACTTCACCTGGACTTGAACTGTCAGTGTCGTTCCGACCGCCTGCTGGGTCGGGCGAATCTCAAGAAGATCTCGAATCTCAGTCATGCTTTGAGCGCGAAGCCCCTGAGTCGGGATGTTTTTCGTGCTCGCTGCTGTCGCACCGGAAAGCGAAGTGATCGACACCTCAAGATCCGTCGCGACGATCGCATGATCGGCGTAGTTTCTCAGATTCACTTTCACGCGAACCGGATCACCAGGAGCGATTACTCCATCGCCGTTCACATCAACTAGGGCCGCATCGACGAACTTCATCGGATTGCCGGCGAAGTTACGGTTCTCGTCCTGTCGACCGCGCTGATAGGCCTGATCGCGATAGACGGGATAGACTTGGTCGTATCTCTGACGATAAGCCGCATCGTACGCCACCTTGTAGACTGCATTTCGTCTGCTCTGATAAGCAGCTGCACGAATTTCGGCGTACTGACGTTCGTACTCCGAAGCATAGGTGGACTGATAGGCGCCTTGCGAAGCTCCGGCGTAGACCGCGTTGTAAGCGTCTCTTGCCGCTGCATCGTGGGCCGAATCGTAGGCAGCGCTGTAGGCGGCACTCCGTCCGCGCTCGTAGCCATCGCGATAGCTCGATGTGTAGTCGCGGCTTTGAGCATCCGAGCACCCGTACTGTTGCCCGTTCGCATAGGCCGGACGATAGGTGGCGTCGAATGAATCGGAGTACGCGCGATTGAACCCGTCGATGTATCCGGAACGGTATCCACTTCGATACGCGCTGTCCTCGGAGTCATACCGATAGTTCGGGCGTGGATTTGAATACCGATAGCTCGGAGAAGGCACGCTTACTTCGATAGAAAGAAGCCCCTTATTGATTCGGAATTCGAGCGTTGACGGAGGTGGAATCGGAGACACGACCGGAACCGGGTCGAGCTGCGAAAACGAATCCGTATTCAGCACGGGTGCGTTCACGAGTTCATTATGGCGATCGGTACGACCACGCTGATAGTCGCCCGTATTGGCGGTAGTCTGCGCATCAGCATTTGCTTTTGCATAGGCATCGATCTGCGCTTGGTTTTGAACACCTGGTTCGTCGACTTGCGAATTTCCATCTTGAGTCGCTGGCCCCTGAGCGGCAGCCCGAGAGTCCGCCGTCGCACGACGACGACCATCGGCCACGCCTTCGCTCTGACCATTAGACCCACCATCGCGCTGACCATCGGCTTGGCCGGCGATCGCGCCTTGTTGCTGACCTACAGGTGCTCCGTCGCCGTAACCCTGCTGTCCGGCAGCGTTCTGTGCTTGTGCCTGACAGTCATTGAAACCCGCGCGAGTGCCGTCGGCCTGACCTGCGTTTCCGCCATCAGGCATTCCACGTTCAGCGCCTTCATGCGCACCATCAGGAATGCCGTCCCTGTATCCGTCACGACGTGCACTCTCTGGATCGGCTGGATCAGGAGTAAATGTCGGGGTCGGACGTGGAGGCGTCGGACGCGGAGTGATCGGCGGCTCTGGAGTGAAGGTCGGAGTTGGACGCGGAGTAAACGTAGGCGTTGCGGTCGGCGTCGCAGTCGGACGCGGAGGCGTCGGACGTGGGGTGACTGGAGGCTCCGGTGTGAACGTCGGAGTTGGACGCGGAGTAAATGTAGGGGTTGCGGTCGGAGTTGGACGTGGCGCTGGTGGTTGTGTCGGCGTCGCAGTAGGAGTTGGACGCGGCGCTGGTGGCTGTGTCGGCGTCGGAGTTGGACGCGGTGCTGGTGGCTGTGTCGGAGTTGGGCGTGGCGCTGGTGGCTGTGTTGGCGTCGCAGTCGGTGTTGGCCGTGGCGGAGGTGGCGGCGTCGCGGTCGGTGTCGGACGAGGCGTGAGTGTAGGTGTCGCCGTTGGGCGCGGCCCCGGCGGAGGCGTTGGCTGCCCTGTCGGAGGTGCCGGACGTGGAGTGACTCCACCCGGGCGTGGCGGCGGAGGTGTTTGCGACCACACCGCTGAACTGGAGAGCAAGCTTCCCAGCAAGCTCATCGAAATCAAAACACGATACCCACGCGTACGCGATGCAAACATTTTCATTCCTCGATCTAGGGCGGCAATCAGCAAGGCCGATGCCAGCGAAAATCGACCTAAACGGGTGAAATCGGTGTCGAATCGAGACCGATTTCGCCCAAGTGGAGCTGAAGTGTCGCCGAGCAACTAAATCGGGTTTCTATTTTTCTGACACCAATTCAAGCCAGACATTGTAGGAGTTGACCCATGCGCCTGGGATTTACCTTAGAAGCCGATACCGGAGAGAACGGAAGCACGCGTGCGCGTGCCGGCCGCTTCCGCACGCTTCATGGTGAGGTCAAGACGCCGCTCTTCATGCCGGTCGGAACCCAAGCTACCGTTCGCAACCAAACTCTCGAAACGCTCGAGTCCAGTGGTTCGCAAATCCTACTCGCCAACACCTACCATCTGCTGATGAAGCCAGGTCCCGAGGTTTTCAAAAAGCTCGGCGGCATCCACAAGTTCATG
>OUNO010004881.1_pt1 | contig 12031 bp, 1 predicted proteins | sample 1779811 | NCBI WGS metagenome assembly OUNO01 (sample SAMEA3914804, study PRJEB12502) | metagenome | biome: forest; material: soil | place: Canada | collected 2010-06-25 | depth 0.3 m
TCTTCTTTTTGTCCTCCCATCAAAGCAGTGAGCTCTTCATGGGTAATTTTAACCAAAAGCTGTCCGGGTGAAACGGCCAATAAAACTTCTCTACCCATCGCTTTGTCTTTGATGGTGTCCGTTACTGTTTTGGCTACTTTATAATTAACATCAGCATCTATCAATGCTTTCCTTATTTCTTTTATAGTGGCAGCCACGTTGATTTCAGTGATCCTACCCTGCCCTTTTAAAGTCTTAAAGGCTTTATCTAATTTTAAACTTAAACTTTCAAACATAATCTGTGTTTTCTATCAATACGCGAATTTACTGATTTTTACCCAAGTGTAAAAATCATTCTATATTTTGATTTTTGAACATTAAAAAAGGGATGCTTTCGCATCCCTTCCTAATTTACATAAAGTTTTTATCATCTAAGGATTGTAACCTCTCCTTCAATCTGGTAAGGGCCTTTGTAATCATCTGTTTCTCCGTCATAATTTATGATAAACGGATATACTCCTGTTGGCATCGGCTCTCCTTTGTATGTTCCATCCCATTCTATCAGGTTGTAAGAATCTTTATCACTGTCTCTTTTGCCTACATAAATGATTTCACCCCATCTGTTGAATACTGTTACTTTCATATTTCTATAGTGGGCTCCGAAAATCACAAATTTAGAATTCTTACCATCTTTTTCTGGTGTAAACACGTTTGGAGGGAATACTCTTGGAGCACAAATATTGCTCAGGTTTACGCTGTCTTTCGCACTACAAAGAAGTGTACCCAGTTTACTTGTAATGGTAACAATGTATTTACCTTCTTTGCCTGCACGAATCTGAGAGGTTGTTCCTACATTAGAAGTACTTCCTGATGGATCTACGTATTGCCATACATATGAATATGCTTTGCCAGGTTCTATAACGGCTCCGGCATCAAGGGTAGTAAGACTATCCAAATCATCGCAGAACCTGCTGTTGGCTGGCAGACTGCCGACCGGAAGATTGCTGAACAGCACATTTGAACTATCAACATTGTTGCTACAATCTCCTATGATCAGCTGAACCTGATATTTTCCTGTAGACATCACGTAAAGCGTATCATTATTATTATTCAGGTTAACTCCGTCTTTTGTCCATATATAAGTAGGATTATAATTCGTTACAGGAGGATTCGTGCCACCAAAATTGGATGGATTCGCCACCAGAATTTTAACATCATTCTGACAAGCCGTGTCATTATCCAATGTAAGCAATGGTTTATCAACTGTTATCAGATAAACACTGTCTTTCGTGTTGCAGGTAAAATTATTAGTAACCGTAACACTGTAAGATATGGTATCAAAAGCAGTTCCATACTGAACAGATACCTGCTGATTATTGACAGGTCCGATAATAGTAGCATTTGGAGCCCATCCATAGGTGAAACTGCTTCCACCAACAGGATTAGATACTGCCAGTACTGTAGTATTGTTGACACAATTTGTTTTGTCAATTCCTGCAATGACAGGAGAAGGATTCATCGGGAAAGAAGCACTTGATACGCTGCATGCTCCGTAAGAATAGCTTACTGAATAATTGCCAGTAGCACTCGGATATATCACTGTCCCGTTTTGTCCACTCATATATACTCCATTATCAAACCACTGGAATACTCCGGCAACTGGAGGTAATCCAGCTGGGATAGGTGTGGCTGTCACCACATTGCTGTCTGTTGAGCATGAAGTACCTGTTAAAGTTATTGCGGTTGGCATATCAAACACCCTTACGTTAATAGTATCACTCAGTGAAGAACAATTTTTATTATCATATACGGTCAGAATGAATGCAGTATCAGTGACAGCAGTAACATTTAATGTAGGTGAATTAGAAATCACCAGTCCACTAAATCTCTTCCACTCATATTTGGCAATATTAGAAGCCGTTGCTGCAGCTACGATAGTAGAAGATCCTCTGCATATAAACTGATCTCCACCTGCATCTGCCAATGGAATTGGGGTGATACTCAAATTTGTGGAATTGCTTACTGCATTACAAGTTCCATTGCCTGTTGAAGAAAGTGTCAGCGTTATATTTCCAGCAGAAACATCAGCAGTTGAAGGATAATAAGTGGCATTCAAAGTAAATGGATTGACCGAGAAAACTCCAGTTCCTGATGTAGACCATTGTCCTCCTGCCGCATGGATAACTTTACCATTTAAGAGCGAACCCGCAGTAGCGAAACATATGCTTGCACTGCCTGCATTCACAATTGGCATTGGCGTAATACTTAGAGTAACGGTATCATCTTCTGAATTACATAATCCATTTCCTGTTGACACTAAAATTAATTGAACCGAGTGAGCGGTAGTATCCGATGATGAAGGAGCGTATGTTCCTGTAAGTGCGCTGGCTCCAGGACTGAATGTGCCAGTACCAAGTGATTTCCAAAGGCCTCCTGTAGCATTCAATACCGTTCCGTTCAGGCTTATTCCAGTAGCATCCGCACATATTGATTGATCAATTCCAGCATTTACTATAGGTGAAGGATTGATGGTTAACATCATCTGATCTGTTACTGATTTACAGCTTCCTGTAGTGGTTGGGTCTGTAGTAATATTTAAATACACGACTCCTGCAGAATCATCTTTTAATGAAGGTGCATATTTAGTCACCAAGCCATTTGCACTGGTGCTGCTAAAAGTACCCGTTCCTGCAGATTTCCATATTCCTTTTGTAGCAACCGTAATAGTTCCTGCCAAATTAACATTGCTCACATTAGCACAAGTAGCTTTATCTATACCGGCATTGATCGTAGGTTTAGCCGTAATAGTTGCAGTAACAGCGTTTGAATATGGCTGACAGGTACCGTTATTGGTAGAAGTAAGCGTAAACCCAACTGCTCCGTTGATGATATCTTGAGAAGAAGGTATGTAAGTTGGGTTATTCACATATGAATTAGGTGTGAATACACCTGTTCCTGAAGCTACCCATGAATATCCTGCAGGAACAAGGGTGGCATGATATATAGATCCATTTAAAGTAATGCCTGAAGTATCTGCACAAACTGTTTGAGGAGTTCCTGCTTTTACATGAGGAATGTCTATTATTTTTAATTTCATTTCATCATATACTGGAGCACAAATACCATTTCCTGTAGTGGTAGTAAGTCTTAAGACAACATTACCAGCCGAGGTATCAGTATTAGAAGGTATATACAAGGCATTCAGATTCTGATCATTCGGAGAGAACTGGCCTGTACATGGAATGCCCTGACAATCCCATTTTGCACCTGTTGCGATCAATATAAAACCTGCAAGCTGCGCTTGTCCCTGGTCTCTGCATATAGTCTGATCAAACCCTGCATTTACACTGGCTACAGGAGAAGGTATGATAATTAATGTTTTATAATCAAATACAGAATCGCATTCAACCACTCCTGTACTTGCTAATCTTATAATAGCACCACCATTGGCTTTATCAGTTGCCGAAGGTTTATAATAAGCATTGAGTGTTGTTGTGTTCGGATAGAAAGTACCAGTACCTGTAGTTGTCCAAAGTATTGTAGGAGTATTTGCTTTAGAAGTAGGTGCCAGTGCAGTACTGTCTTGCCCCGAACAAATGGTATTATCTGCTCCCGCAAATACAAGTGGTTTAGGTGTGAACGTAATCATTTTTGTTTTTGATACCGCACTGCATATTCCATTGCCTGTAGTGATGAATGTAAGTGTAACAGGTGTATGCGAAGAAGTATCAGACGAAGAAGGAGTATACTTCGGATTAAGAACTACAGCTGAAGGAGAGAATGTACCTGTTCCAGAGCTCGACCATGCTCCACCAGTAGCCACTGTAATAGCAGCATTTAGTGGTACTTTTTTATCGGCACATACGGTACTGTCTGGGCCAATCGCTACAGTAGGCGAAGCAGAAATCACAACGTTCATCGTATCACTTTGCGCCGGACAGTTTCCGTTTCCAACCGTTACTAATTTAAACTGAAGGACTGGAAATGCCGCATCTGAAGCATCCATGTTATAAACTGCATTCACAGTCGTAGAACCTGTGATACTTCCTAAACCTGGATTTGTGATTTTTGTCCATTGAACGCTACTTGCAATACTGAACGCACCATTCATATTAACTGCAGTTAAAGCGTTGGCACATCTCGACTGATCAGGACCTGAATTGACGGTAGGCGTAGGAGCAATTTTAAATCTGATAGAATCCAATACGGCATTACAGAATCCTGAAGCAGGAATGGTATATACAAATTTAATCACCCCAGCAGTCCTATCTCCACTCGAAACAGTATATGCAGTATTGATATTTGTATTGTCTGTAAACCCACCGCTTCCTGTTGTAGTCCATAGTCCTGCAGCAGAAGCTGAACCTTTTAAATTAACGGTTGAAACATTGGTACAAGTATCTCCTTGTGGAGTAATATGTACTGTAGGACTATTCATAAATGTGAATGTAACGTTGCTAGGACTTCCTCCACAACTACCGGTAGGCGTTAATGTAAGCATCAGGCTTGGTCCTCCAGCTTCTGCTACAGTAGGGGTATAAGTTGAAGTCAATGAGTTGGCATTGCTGAATCCGGCAGGCGTACCTCCTGACCAGGTACCATTAGCACCTGAACCTTGTAAGTGAATAGGAAGATCCGCACGGCATATAGTACGATTAGGACCTGCACTTACAGTTGTAGTCAGAAGCAAGTTGATTCTGATTGAATCCGTATAGAACTGACATGCTCCATTGTCTTGAGATATAAAAGTAAGCAACATGGTATTGGTCAATTTATCATTTACACCAAAAGTATAAATCGGATCAAGAAGCGTGGCATCATCAAAAGATCCATCTCCCTGAGTTGCCCAGTATCCGCCACCTGCGTTGGTAACCGATCCGTGAAGAGCAACTGTTCCTGCAGATTTACATGCACTTAAAGAAGGAGGACCGGCATCAGCAGTAGGTATTGGAGTAATGGTAATATTCATATTACTAGTAGCTGCAGCGCAACTTCCCATACCTGTTGTAGTTAATGTAAGTACCAAAGATCCATTAGCGCTATCCGCAGAAGTCAGAAAGTACATAGTATTTAAAGAAACATTGTCGGGACTAAAATGTCCTGTTCCTGAAGAAGACCAGATACCACCTGTTGCATCTGTTACTGTTCCATTCAGCATAATACTGGTGGCATCAGCACATACAGATCTGGCTGCTCCTGCCATGGCAGTAGGTTTCTTACGGAAAGTAATAATCATATTATCCGTTACTACATTACAAGTTCCGATACCTGTAGAGGTCAGCGTAAGTGTAACACTTCCTGAGGTTGTATCTGCAGGGGAAGGAATGTAAGTAGCATTTAACGCATTCACACTTGGTGCAAATGTACCAGTTCCTGAACTTGACCAGCTGCCACCTACAGCATTTCTTACTTTTCCATTCAATGAAGCATTAGAACCATTACATACATTTATATCAGCTCCTGCATCAATTATAGGAATTGGTTTTATAATAAATGTCAGATTGTCTGACTGAGAAGTACAAGGACTGTTGCCATTGGCTGTTAAAGTAAGTATGACTGAATGAGCTGCAGTATCTGCCAGTGAAGGATAGTATTTAGCAGCCATGGTATTGGCATTAGGCCCGAAAACACCTGTTCCCGAAGTAGACCATTGTACAGAAGAATAATTAGTGACGGTAGGTGCCAGAAGTTTTCCTGTAGTCATAATATCTGCACAGACCGTTAAATCAGGGCCAGCATCTACTACTGGTTTATTAAGAATTTTCAAGACCAATTGGTCTGACGCTGGTTTACATGTTCCATTGCCGGTAGTAGTCAAAGTTATAATCACAGTACCTGCTGCTTTATCAGCTGTTCCAGGCGCATAAGTGGAACCGAGCGATCCTGGAGTACCAAAAACACCATCGCCTGAACGGGTCCAGATAGTACCTGTCGCAACGCCATTACTTGTTCCTAAAATACTGATAGAAGAAGTTGTTTCGCAAATGGTTTGATCTGCACCTGCATTCACAGTTGGTGCTGTAGTAATAGTAACCGTGAGCTGATCAGAAACAGGACTACATGCCCCCTGCACAGTAGTAGTATATTTCAAAGTAACTAATCCTGATAATCTATCGGCAGGAGAAGGAACATACGTGGCTGTATCAAAAGTTGCATTTGAGTTAAAGAAACTTCCTGTACCGGTTGTAGACCAAATACCCGCAGTTGCGATAGTATGCATAGCATTTAATTTCACATAAAAACTATCTGCGCAAATTACCTGGCTAGGTCCTGCTATAACTGTAGGTTTAGGAGTGATCGTAACTTTAACCGTATCTGTAACGATATTACAGGTTCCATTACCAGAAGAAGTCAATACCAGGTTAATTACATGTGCTACCGTATCAGCAGGAGAAGGATTATAAGTCGCAGTAAGTCCATTGGCACTTACTCCAGTAAAATTACCTGTTCCTAAAGTTGACCATACGCCTCCCGTGGCTACAGTAATTGTTCCAAGTAAAGCTACTTTTGAATTGTTGGCACAAACGATTCTGTCAGGGCCTGCATTAACTTTTGGTGACGGTGTTATATTAACAACCATTACATCAGATACCGCATTACAAGTACCCATTCCAGTAGTCTTCAATGTCAGATTTACGGAACCATTAGTCTTGTCATTTGTTCCAGGAATATAATTTGCAATTAAACCTCCACCTGAAATATTTTGAAACACTCCATCGCCAGATGAAGTCCATGTGCCACCAGTGGCTGCTGTAACAATGCCAGTCAATGCTACAGTATCTTTATTGGCGCATACAGTTCTGTCTGTACCTGCACTAGCAGTTGGCTTAGGCGTAATAGTAAGGATCATCTGATCAGAATATACACCGGCGCAAGTTCCATTACCTGTAGTAGTCAGCGTGAATGTTAACGCGCCTGTTTCGTTGACTGCAGGTATATATTTCGCATTTAAAGTAGTGTTGTTAAGGGTAAATGTACCAGCACCTGTTGTAGTCCACTTCCCTCCGGTAGCTGTGGTTACTGCTCCATTAAGAGTCACAGAAGCAACATCTCCGCATACAGTCTGATCTGAGTTTGCATTGGCTGTCGGGGCAGGTGAAAGCGTGAATATAACGTCATCCGTTTGAGAAGGACAACCAGCAGGACTGCCCGAAGTTGTTAATCTTAAAGTAACAGAATTATCACCTGCTACAGGAGTATAAGATGCCGTAGCTAAATTGGTTGGATTATTAATTGTACCTCCACCAGTTATCTTAGACCAGGTACCGCCAGTAGCACCGGACACAGATCCTGACAATGGAATGTTGTTTCCATCTTTACATAAGGTTTGGTCAGGGCCTGCATTGGCAGTTACTGTAGGGAATATGGTTAAGGTTATACTTGCTAATCCAGGAGAGCAAGTAGCATTTCCCGTTGTGTTTAAAGTTAAAGTTATAGAACCATTTATTTTATCAGCAGGTGATGGGATATACACTGCAGCCAGCAATCCTGGGTTTACAAAACTACCGGTTCCATTAGTAGACCATAGTCCACCCAATGCGTTGGTAACACTACCCGCAAGTGTAATTGAATTTTGATTTCCGCATATGCTTATATCTACACCAGGCGTAACGATTGGCCCTGGCAATAAAGTTATTTTAACATTGTCAGTAATCTGTGGACAAGCACCAGAAGCGTTTGTTTTCAAAGTCAGTGTAACGCTTCCTAATAATACTTCCGCTACGTTAGGAATATAAGTAGCACTCATGTTCGCCCTTGAACTGAAAGTACCCAAACCTCCTACCCATGTGGAAGGAGAACCGCTTCCATTCAGAAGAACAGGAAAATCATTTGAACATACCGTCTGATTAGGACCAGCATTTACTGTTGGAACTACCGTGAACGAAATGTCCATTTGGTCAGTAGCAGCAGGACATACGCCATTACCAGTAGAAGTAAGCGTCAGCGTAACCAGTCCATTTGTTTTATCAGTGGCAGAAGGTGTATAACTTGTGTTTAATGAACTTGCGCTTGCAAATGTACCTGTACCAGTAGTAGTCCAATTGCCGCCAGTGGCAACCGTTACACTACCTGTAAGTGTGGCTGATGCTGTACTTCCACATAATACCTGATCGCTTCCTGCATTTACAGTAGGATTCTTAGTAACACTTATGACTATTTGGTCTGAAACAGAATTACAGTTTCCATTACCAGTAGTCGTCATCGTAAGCGTCACTGAACCTAATAAGATCTCAGCAGCAGTAAGGGTATAAGTAGGGTTTGCAATATTATTATTTGAGAAAGTGCCTGATCCGCCAGACCAGGTGACACCTGTTGCCACAGTAAATGTACCTGATAAATTTGCTACCGGACTAGAAGCACAAACCGGTTGATCGGGACCTGCATTGGCAGTAGGAATAGGAGTAATCGTAACGATTATATTCGTTGAAACCGGATTACAATTTCCATTACCAGTAGTAGTAAGTTTTATAGTGGCGCTACCAAGGGTGATTTGACCTGCGGTAGGCGTATAGGTATTTGTCAGATTAGAATTGGCCGAGCCGAAACTACCTGCGCCAGACCATGTACCTGTACCAGTACTGGTAGTTCCTGTAATGTTGACCACAGGATTATTGGCACAAACACTTGCAGGAGTCACCGGACTTGAGGTCGGAGAAGGAGTGGTGGTAATTACCATGGTATCCTTTACTGCATTACAATTAGCATTTGAACTGGATGTTAATATAAGAGTAGTAGTTCCTACCGATGCAGCTGTAAAAGTCGAATTTAACTGAATAGGATTAGCAACCGTTCCGCTTCCGCTGAAAACAGACCAGGTACCAGTCCCAGTGCTGCTTGCTCCATTTAATGTAATAGTCGGGTTGTTAAGACATACTGATCTGTCTGCCCCTGCACTGACAACCGGAGCTGGAGTAACAGTAACAATCATGCTTGAAGTTTGTGCGGCACAGGCAGGACCTGTTGCATTACTTACAGACATAGTAAGCGATACGCTTCCGTTGACCAGATCGGTAGCATTCAAGTTATAAGTAGGATTCAACAGGGTAGGATCTACAAACCCTCCTATTCCTGAAGTAGCACTCGACCAGCTTATCGGACCGTGCGCACCTACAATGGATGCACCTGTCAATGTCACAGTAGCATTATTATAACATACTGATTTAGTTGGACCAGCATTAGGTATTGGAATCGGATTTTTGGTTAATGTAATACTATCCTTCACCGCATTACAAGTTCCATTTCCTGTAGTAGTGAGATATAATTTCACTATACCTATCGTAACTTCTATCGGATCAAGACTATAGACTGCATTTAAATCTGTGTTGTTGGTTACATAAGATCCTATGCCACCGCTCCATTGAGCACCAGTAGAGCCGGTAACTACTCCGGCCAGTTGCACAGAAGGTTTATCAGCGCAAAACTGTTTAGTCGCAGGTCCTGCATCTACCGTAGGTGCAGTAGTAAATGAAACTGTCATGGTTGATATAGCATCGGTACAACCAGATTTAGAAGCCTTCAAAGTAAGTGTCACTGAGTTGTTGGACAAATCCGTAGCAGAAGGTGTATAAGTCGGAGTCAATGAAGTAGTACTTGAGAAACAAGTGACACAACCGCTGCTGGAAGTCCATGCCTGTGAGGTAGCATTGGTAACCGTACCTGCCAAAGTGACCAAGGTATTGTTTTTACATTTTGACTGGTTCACTCCTGCATTCGCAGTTGGTGAAGGAGCAATCGTAATGGTCATAGTACTCTTTACTACCAAACAGCCTGGCATACTATCAGAAAGCGTTAAAGTAACGCTTCCGTTTCCAATATCTGTAGCAGATGGATTATAATTCGTGACCAATGATGATGGTGCGGAGATACAAGAAGCACATCCTGAAGATGAGGTCCATTTAAGAACACCTGATGCGCTGGCCGTTCCTGTTATATTAGTAACATTCGGAATACTGGCGCATACGCTTGCATTACCTCCTGCAGTGACAGTTGGAGCCGAAGTGAAATTTATAGTTACAGTACTTGTGGCATTCGTGCAAAGCGTATCTCCAAATCCTTTCAAGGTCAATACTTTTGACGAACCTAATAATTCAGTAGCAGAAGGTGTATAGGTTGGATTAAGCACATTGGCACTTGATACATAAATACCTGTTCCGCCAGACCAGGCTACTGATGTAGTAAATGCATTTTTTGTTGCATCCGCTAAATTAACGGTGGGATTATTTTTACAAACAGATTTGGTAATTCCTGCGAATACTGAAGGTGGTTTAACCAAGGTGATTAACATGGAATCTGAAAACGGAGGACATCCGCTAGATCCGATTGTAGTAGAAGTTAATTTAATTTTAACAAAACCATTGGCTATATCATTTGTACCTGGTGTATAAGTACTAGTCATAGATGCAGCGCCGCTGAAAAGTCCGTCCCCCCCTGGTGCAGTCCACAATCCTGTTGTGGTAGCAGGACCGGCAACAGACCCGTGCAGTGATATTGGTGTCGATGTACCACAAGAATTGAAATTGTTTTTGGCATAACCAGTTCCTAGAGTAAGTGTATTGGCATCTACAACAACTGTATTATTCACATAAACTACTTTTACAGAATCCACCTTAGCATACCACCATGAATTGGCCGTTTCAGAACATGGAGGGCAAGAGTTATCTCCTCTGCTTTTCCATCTATGACAACCTGTAGCAGTAACGCATCCTGAATAATTAGAAATACCATCAATGGCTGTAGAGGAAGGATAATTTGTCGGAATAATATTAGAGTCATCCCAATATACTTTCGGAGGAGTAGCAGAAGCAGGTCTTACTTGAGTAATCTTATAACCATTAGGATTGTCCTCTGCATCATATAGAGGCAAATGAGTAATTCCATTTAAGAAATCTACTTTTAATGTAAAGCTGAATCCTGGTGCTACAGGATTTCCCTGACCATCTAGTCCATCCCATGGAACGCAATTATTACCCTTTACTACCGCTGCAGAAATCTGACGGTCTTTGGTTCCTACCTGAAAACCTGGAGATCCGTTCAAGTCAAGAGTCAATACAATATTTCCTGCTTTAGAGACATTCAGATTAATACATCGGACACCTCCACAACCAGTCACCGTTGGAATTCCTACTATACTTCCGTAAAATCCTGAAGGATAACAAATGTTATCCGGGTCATTGAAAAAGACTTTATACTGAGGATATAAATAAGCACCCGATCTCGACATTCGATCGGTGGCGGCATTCCCTGTTTTTGTACAACCTGTTGCATTACATGAAATTGAAAAGGCATGGGGAGAGAGGCCGTTAGGAGCCATTCTTGTTACAATACTATCATCAGAATAAATATAAAAATTTCCACTGAAGGCATTGTTCGCATCGATCATCTGCCATGCTTTAGACCAAATTCTTCCAGACCTGATTGCATTAGAAGCATCTACGACTGCAATATCAAAATAGGTAACATAGGCATCGTATCCAGTACCATTATAGGTGGTTCCGTTTCCTAAATTTATTTCTACATAATAATCGCCAGCCTCTGTTGCAACAAAACCTGTATCGTTATATCCTGACGCTCCTACAATGGTTTTAGGACCTGCCACTGCTTCTGCATAAGAATTAATATAACCAGCTTGTCCTACTGAAGTAGTAGGCATCAACATGGGACCAAACACAACAGCATTATCGCTTTGTCTTTTTATTCTGTAATAAGTTTTTTTCTGTTGAGCCGTAAACCCAAAACGCACTTTCTCACCAGGAGTACAAACGTGAATGTTAAACCTATAATCATTAGAGCTCGTTCCTGCCTGATAGGCAAATGTATTTGGCGTAAACATCGCAAAAGGTACAGTCAAACCACCGGACCTATTAATATGCAGATAATATGGCTGGGATGAAATCGTCCAGATATCTTTTGTACCCTCACCAAAACTATTATAACTTAAAAATAGATTAAGTGACGACAAAATTAAAAACGTGAATATCTTAATGTTCTGTAAATGTTCTTTCATATCGACAATTCTTCAACTTTAATAATATTTTTACGATCTTTTAAAGAT
>OUNO010003096.1_pt2 | contig 12028 bp, 10 predicted proteins | sample 1779811 | NCBI WGS metagenome assembly OUNO01 (sample SAMEA3914804, study PRJEB12502) | metagenome | biome: forest; material: soil | place: Canada | collected 2010-06-25 | depth 0.3 m
CAGCGCGACGAGCGCGACGAGACAGACCGGCGGCACCCCGAACCCATTTCGAAACCCCAAAAACCCGAGCCATTCCCTCATGCGACCCTCATCCGAGCATAGTACGCCGAGAATTGGCTCGGCTTCCCTAGCCCGCCGTTAGATGGCAGAATCCGCCCAATTTCCACCATGTCCGCATCGCCTACCATCTTTTATACGAAGACCGACGAGGCCCCGCTCCTCGCCACCTATTCCCTGCTGCCCATCGTGCAGGCCTTCACCAAGCACTCGGGGATCAACGTGGAGCTGCGCGACATCTCGCTCGCTGGCCGCATCCTCGCCGTGTTTTCGGAGCTCTTGCCGCAAGCCCAACGTGTGGGCGACACCCTCGGCGAGCTCGGGGCGCTCACGCTGAAGCCGGAAGCCAACATCATCAAGCTGCCCAACATCAGCGCCTCCGTGCCGCAGTTGAAGGAAGCGATCGCCGAGCTACAAGCCCACGGCTACGCCGTGCCGGACTACCCCGAGGTCCCCAAGACCGACGCCGAGAGGGATGCAAAGGCCCGCTACGATCGCGTGAAGGGGTCGGCCGTGAACCCGGTGCTCCGCGAAGGCAACTCCGACCGGCGCGCGCCCAAGGCTGTCAAGGAATACGCCCGCAAGCACCCGCACTCGATGGGCAAGTGGAGCGCCGATTCGAAGACCACCGTGGCCACCATGGGGCAGAACGATTTCTTCTCGAACGAGAAGTCGGTCACCGTGCCCGCGGCCACGGACGTGAAGATCGAATTCGTCGCCGCTGACGGCAAGATCACGGTTCTCAAGGAGAAAACGCCGCTCAAGGCGGGAGAGATCTTGGACGGCACCGTGCTGCGCAAGGCCGCGCTGGTGTCGTTCTACGAGCAGCAGTTGGCGCGCGCCAAGAGCGAGGGCGTCCTCTTCTCGCTGCACCTCAAAGCGACGATGATGAAGATCAGCGATCCCATCATCTTCGGTTACGCCGTGCACGTGTTCTTCAAGGACTTGTTCGCCAAATACGGGGCCACGTTCGCCAAGCTCGGCGTCGACCTGAACAACGGCTTCGGTGATCTGGTGGGCAAGATCCAGAGCCTGCCCGAAGCCGAGCAAGCCGCCATCCAGACCGACATCCAGGCCGCGTATGCCGCTGGCCCGGGTCTCGCCTATGTGAACTCGGACAACGGCATCACCAACCTGCACGTGCCGAGCGACGTGATCGTCGATGCCTCCATGCCCGCAATGATCCGCGCTGGCGGCAAGATGTACGACGCGCAGGGCAAGCTGCAAGACGCGATCGCGGTCATCCCCGACAGCAGCTACGCGGGCGTGTACCAAGCGACCATCGAGTTCTGCAAGAAGCACGGCGCCTTCGATCCGAAGACCATGGGCTCCGTGCCCAACGTGGGGCTCATGGCCCAAGCTGCGGAAGAGTACGGCTCGCACAACAAAACCTTTCAAATCACCGCCAAAGGCAGCGTGCGCGTGACCGACGGCGCAGGCGCGGTCTTGCTCGAGCACAGCGTCGAGGAAGGTGACATCTGGCGCGCTTGCCAGACCAAAGACGCGCCCGTACAGGATTGGGTGAAGCTCGCGGTGAACCGCGCGCGGCTCAGCAACACCCCGGCCGTATTTTGGCTCGACGCCCAGCGCGCCCACGACGCGCAGATCCTGCTCAAGGTCGAAAAATACCTGAAGGATCACGACACGAGTGGCCTCGACATCCGCGTGTTGCCGCCGGCGCAAGCCTGCGAATTCACGCTCGAGCGCATCCACAAGGGTGAAGACACGATCTCGGTCACCGGCAACGTGCTGCGCGACTACTTGACCGATTTGTTCCCGATTCTGGAGGTCGGCACCAGCGCCAAGATGCTCTCGATCGTCCCGCTGATGAACGGCGGCGGTCTATTCGAGACGGGCGCGGGCGGCTCGGCACCCAAGCACATCGAACAATTCTTGGAAGAGGGCTACCTGCGCTGGGACTCGCTCGGTGAGTTCTTCGCGCTCGCCGCCTCGTTCGAGCATGTCGGCATCGTGTTCAAGCACGCCAAGGCCAAGGTGCTCGCGGAAACGCTGGACGAAGCGAACGGCAAGTTCCTCGAGAACGACAAATCACCCGCGCGCAAAGTGGGCAGCATCGACAACCGCGGCAGCCATTTTTACCTGGCCTTGTATTGGGCGCAGGCGCTCGCTGCGCAGAGCACGGACAGCGAGCTGAAGGCGTTGTTCACGCCGTTCGCACAGAAGCTGGCAGCGGCCGAAGAGACGATCGCCAAGGAGCTGATTGCGGCTCAGGGCAAGCCGGTCGACGTCGGTGGCTATTACCAGCCGGACGACGCGAAAGCCTCCGCCGCACTGCGCCCGAGCAAGACGCTGAACGACATCTTGAGCAGCCTGTGAGCCGCGCCGACGGGCGGAGCGCGTTCCCTCGCCTCCGCCCGTTTCGCCGAGCTACGGCTTGACCAAGCGCAAGAGATCGAGCTGCTGACCACGCGAATCGAGAAAGCGCGTGACGAGCTCGGTGGCCGTGGCAGTGACGAACACCAAGCCGTGAACGTCTGCCTGGCGCACCACGCTCTCGGGCAGCGGCTCACCGAGCGGATACAGATCGTTGCCGCCGACGCCGTTCACGATGTACGGCAGGTCATTCACGTTCAGGCGCTCGTAGGTGTGATCGTGGCCGCTGAAGACCAGGCTCGCGCCCCACTCCTTGAACGGCCAGCGCATGGCGAGCGTCGAGCCGTGCGGGCCCGAGGAGTACGGGGGATGGTGGAAGTACACGATGCGCCAAGGCGCGGCGGCGTTCGAAATTCGCTGCTGGAACCAACGGCCCTGCACGGAATCTGCGCCGGTACCATCCGGTTCGTTCGGGTCGCTATCGAGCGCGAATAGCTGCACCGAGCCGCGAATCACGTCGTAGTAGCGCTCGTTGTTGGGCAGCGTGAAGTAGTCCAAGTAGGGCGCCGCACCGGGCGTGTACCAGTCGTGATTGCCTAGACACGGGAAGAATCGGTTCTCACTGGCGCCTGCGCCGAACGTGCCTCGATACGGAGCGATCAATTCGTGAAAATAGCGACCGATGTTTTCGTCGATCGTATCCGCGGCACCGAGCGGATAGTTGTTGTCCCCCGTCGTAATCACGAAGTCGGGCGCCAGACGCAGCGCGAGCTCCGCCACCTTGGCTTCCTCGGGACCGGAGAGTCCGTAGTCGCCGATGATCACGAAGCGTTGGGCTCCGGAGGCACCACAGTTCGGAGAGGCACAACCGGCGTCCACGGGGCCCGCGTCGCTCGAGCTCGTAGGACCGGCGCTCACTGCGATGGGGAGTGCGGGTACTCGGGTAGCGCTCGGCTGTGCCTCGTCGGAGTGGGAGTGCGCGTTGTGCGGCGCACATGCCGGAAGCGCGAGCAGCACTCCCACGCACCACGCGATGCCTGCCCGAGCCGTATCTCGCCCCCTGCTGGGCATTAGGGCGCTGCGTTGGCGGCACCTGGTGTGGCGGTGCAGGTCGTGAGGTCGCCAGTGCCGTCGGGGACTCGGCAAGCCGTGAAGCCGCTACCGCCCTCGAACGCCAGATCCGCCGGGTAGATCACGCTCGTGATCTCGCTGTTGTCCGAAGCGAGCAGGTGCACGGCTTCGCCGCGCGACTCGCTGATCGAAAATAGCGCATAAAAACAGCCGCTCGCGACGCCCGGCAAGCAAGCGTCGGCGGAGTACGGGCCAGGCGTCGAGTTCTTCTTGTCCAGCAGCACGAGCACGAAGCCGCCTTTGGGCAGCTTCGTGCCGCTCGGGAAGCGCATGGCTTTGGTGACGCGCGGCAAGCCCGTGTCCTTGTCGGTGTCGGTGATCCCGTAGCCACCGAGGTCGACGTCGGTCGAGCCCGTATTGTACAGCTCGAGCCATTCGTCGCCCGCGGCGCTCAGCTCGTTGAAGGCCACGGTGCTCACGCTGTTCGAGGTAGCGGGGGTCGAGTCGCTCGAGCAGGCGTTGGCGCCTGCCAGGGCCAAGGCCAGCGCCAGCGACGCAGCACAGATTTTCAACGTTGTCATGTGATCCTAGACCGGGGGTTCGTTCAATCGGGCAAGTGAAAGACGTGAATCGACTCTTCTTCGTCGCTACAGGGGGAGCTGCCGTCACTCTTGTCGGAAACGGCGGCGAGCACCGACGGCCCGAGGAACGTGATGCCCTCGACCGAGCAATAATGGACCATGCCCTGATCGGTGCGCGGAAATACGTAGAACGTGCTCGGTCCAGTGAACGTCCAAGGCGAGCTAGTCAGCGTTCCGAGCCAAAGCGCCGAGCTCTTGCGCGATACGACGGCGGCCGCGTAGGTGCCGTCACCGTTGTCGCGTAGGGCAAGATCGGAATAGTTCAAAAACGCGGCTGACTCGGGGATCTTCAAGGACGCTTGCGTGGTCCACACGTCGCCGACCTTCGAGAGCAGCTTGACGCGGCCCTCACCGGGCGTGCTGTCGTCGTCTTTGCAGTCGTTGTTCTCACAGAGCGCGAGCAAGTAGTCTGCTCCGGAGACGCTGAGCGCGGCAATGCCCTCGAAGCCCTTGTTGACGTGTTGAAACGTCGTGTCCGTCAATGCTTCGCTCAGGTACGCAGTATCGGCGTCCAGCTCGACGACCTCGGCCCGGGGGTCATCGGCGCTGACGGTCTCGATCATCGCGAAGAAATGGCCGTCGGCGGCGATGGTGAGCGCCTCGTACTGCGACTCGGTGGGCGTTCCCGGACCCAAGCTGCCCTTGCCGAGCGAGGTGTCGATGGCGGCGATCTGCGTCAGATTGTCGAATGCCACGTACAACGCGCCGTTCGAGGCCACGATGCCGCTCGCCTCGTAGTGGTCGACGTCTTTCGTGGGGAGCAGCTTGGATAGCTTTTTTTCGGCCGAGAGCTGCAAAGTGAAGGCGGAGGTCAGAGTGCGCCCGTCAGCGGTGTTGGCATCGGAGCTCGCCAGCGTGTCGTCACTCCCGTCATGGCACGCGGGCAGAAGCGCTGCACACGCGGCCACGCCGAGCCCCCAGGCGCGGCGCGTGGGCAGCGCCTCCGGAACGAACGAAGTCACTGCGAGCCCGCTCCGCCAGCTTGGCCATACTGGCCGAGAGCGCGTGCGAGCGCGATCTGCGCTTGGCGCTGAGCGAGGCGTGCTTCCAGGTATTCGATGCCGCCACGCGTGACCAGATCTTCCGCCGAGAGCAGCGCGGTCAGATCCAGCTCCATGCCAGCCAGTGCTTGCTTGACCAACGCCGCGTGCTCGCCGAGCACCGGAGCGATGGACTGCGCGTAGTGTTCGGCAATTTCACGACGGCGTTCGCTCTCGGCGTGGAGCGCGCGCACCTCGTGCTCGATGCCCGAACGATGCGCTGCCGCGACGTCTTGCCATTGGCGCCGCGACGCTTCGGCCGCGGCGATTGGGCCGGGATTCTGGTTGAAAATGGGCAGCGTGACTTCGAGGCCCAAGGTCACGTCGTCCGGATAGTTGGATTGGTCGTGGCGCCGGTAGCGAGCTTGCAGCTCCAGCCACGGCCAACGCTTGGCGCGTTCGGCCGAAGCAGTTTGCTCTGCTGCATCGGCACGGGCGGCATCGGCGCGGAGTACCGGGCGCTGCAGGACCGCCCGCTGCTCGAGAGCCGCGGCGCTCGTCTTGGCGTCCGCGGCATCGCTTTCGGGCGCGCCGGCCTTCAAGTCCAGGGTCTGATCGACGGGCAAGCCGAGCAGCGCTTCCAGCTGAGAGACTGCAGTGGCTCGCGAGAGCACGAGCAAGTCTCGCTCTTGCTCGCCCCGTGCAAGCGATACGGCGGCGAGGCTGAGATCGATACGGCTGGCAGCGCCGTGGGCCATGCGTTCCTTCACGGCTTGGTGGACCGAGCGGCGCGTGCCCACCGATTGCTCGGCGAGCGCAATCTCTTGTTCCAGTATGGCGACTCGCGCATAGCCCAGACGAACGCCTGCCTCGAGCTCGGCTGCGCGCTCACGGAAGTCGCTCTTCACGGCGCGCACGCGGGCCCGCGCGGCTTCTTTACCAGCACCGTAAACACCCGGTTGCGGCGGTGCCCAGTCCAGACCCAGGCCAAAGCCGTAGTCGTTCGGCGATTGCACGTGCAGCCATTCGCCGCGCGCAACGGGGTTGGAAAGCGCGGAAGCGCTGCTCACTCCCGCGCTCGCGACGTCCTGATCCCAGTGCGCCGAGCGCAGGTCCAGATTGTGGCTCAGCGCGTAACGAACCAGCGCATTCTCGTCGTTCAGCTCGACGCTCGTGGTCTGGGCGGTTGCACGGGCCGCGCCGAGCGAGAGCCCGCCCGCGATGCAAGCACTCAGAACGAGCTTCGAAACGAACGATTGGGTCAAAGCGGCCATCGCACCCAGAGCGGTTGGCGGCCGTCGGTATCGAACACGACGATGGCCGAAGTGTGATCGGGAGCGAGAGCGACCCCTTCGGGCTTCAGGCCTTCGAAGCGCTTCAACAGGGTGGGCGTCCCGTTCGGAGCGCTCAGCTTCCACAATGAGCCGCCCCCGTCCGTGGGCATGCCCTTCGGTGAGTTCCCGGTGAGCAGCAGGTTGCCGTCTGGCAAGAACGCGAGATCCGCGACGCCCTCACACACGCTCGCGCCATCGTGCGGCACGCACAGACGCTGGCGGGACCACACGGAGAGCGCGCCGTCTGCGAGCACACCCGCTTGGATCGCCTTCACCACCTCGGGCAGCTTCAGAATCGTCGAGCTGCCGTTGCCCTCGAGCGGCGATTTGAGCCCGATGTAGAGGGTGCCCTCACGAAACGCAATGCCTTCGATGTCGAGCGCGCCTGCGCCCCAAGGCGGCTTGCCATCCGCGTTGCGCGCGACGCTCAGGTCGACCTGACCGAGCAGCTTGGCCTGGCGGTCCGCAGCGACCGCAATTTGCAGCAAGCGCCGACGGCTTTCCGGCAAATGCCCTTTTCTGTTGAGCGAATGCGAGGTGCACACGAACAACGTGCCGTCGGGACCCGCGGTGATCGATTCGGGATCGTTCAGCTCGGCGATGCCTGCGATGCGAATCGGTTGCGCGTCGAGCTGACCGGACTCGCTCAGCGTGAACAAGAGTGGCTCGTGCTTCGCGCCCTCTTCGTTCACGTCGTCCGAGACCAACACGTAACGCGACAAGACGGGAGACCACACCGCACCAGACAGCTCGATGCCCATGCGTGAGGACAGCTCGTGCGGCACCTTCATGGGCACGATCAGTGCGGCGCATGCGACCATGCCCACGCACGCCGGCAAGAGCCCGGACTTGCGTCGTGTGGCCAGCCAACTGCGAAGGTTAGTCCAGAGAGACACTGAAAGCCTGCCCGGGCAACACTTCGCCGCCCCCGTCGAGTTGAACCGTTGCGCGCCGACCCCAGGCGGCGATGCCCGGCGAAGGTCGGGCGCGCTCCTGCATTTCATCGACCTCGGGGGCCAGCTCGATCACGTGCCCGCTCAGGCTACGCGACAGCAGCTCCTTGGAGCGCACGGACACGCGTTGCCCGAGGTGCGCGCGAGCGGCCATGCCTTCCGAGAGCTCGGCGACCAGCACGCCCGGCCGCGCGTTGACCAGGGCCACGACCTCGCTGCCCGCGGCGACGATCTCACCGGGGCGATGGGTGATGGTGGTCACCGTGCCGTCGGCCGGCGCGTGCAGCACGAGCTGCTCGATCTGCAGGTCTAGCTGGTGAATCGCGGCCTTCTGCACTTCCACGGCGCGCCGCGTGGGCTCGACGTGCGCGTCGACGGCGCGCGCGTGATCGTGATTGCCGGCGCCGACTTGGCCGAGCCCGGCTTGGCCGCGGACCTTGGCTTGGTCGAAGGTTTCGACGCGCGCGGCCAGCTCCTGTTGCTTCTCGCGCGCCAGCTCGGCTTGGGCCGCCGGAATCATCTGATTCTGGAGCAGGTCATCGAGGCGCCGCATCCGTTCGCTGATCTGGGCGAGCTCGGCGCGATCGCCGCGCTCGTCGGCGCGGGCTTTGAGCACCCACAGCTCGCTGCGCGTGACCTGAAACTCTTCGTCTTGCGTGGACGCGAGCACGGCAGCCTCCAGCTGCGAGAGCTGCAGCACGGCCTTCTCGCGCGCCGCCTGCAGATCGCGGTCATCCATGCTGGCGATCACGTCGGAGGCTTTGACCTTTTGCCCCACGCGCACCAAGAGCTTGTCGACGCGACCCAAAGCAATCGGTGAAACGGAGTAGTGAATCGCTTCGACGTAGGCAACCGCGTTGCCGCTGGTGCCGAGGCCCTTACCGTGCGTGAGCACGAGGAAGCCGAGCCCTGCGGCGACCACGGTGACCACGTAAGCCACGCGGCGAGGAGCAGAACGAACAGCGTCGAGCCAGGGGGATGAAGATGCCAGTTGCACTCAGAGCTCCAACGAAGCGTCACGGGTGAAGAGCGCCGCCGAGCCCACCCCGGGAACTCGCTCCAAGTCGCGCACCAGCGCGGCCTCGGTACCGGCCTTGCTGAGCTTCAGATGATAGGCAAATTCTTGCAGATTGTCGCCCGCGCTGCGCAAATCGATCAGCGACAGACCGCGGCAATAGCGGTTCAGCACCGCGCGCACCTGCTCACCGTGCTCGGTGTCGGTCGGCCCTTGAAAACGCAGCATGACGTCGAACTGCATGCGGGAACCGAACTCCGACCACGACAGATACAGGGAGGCGAGCGAGAACATCGCGGTGCCGAGCAACGCGGCAGCAAAGGCTTGCACACCGCAGGCCACACCGATGCCGAGCGACGCGAACATGAAGATCAAGTCGCGCGTGTCCTTCAGCGTGGTGCGGAATCGAATCAAGGTCAGCGCGCCCACCATGCCCAAGCCGCGAGCCACGTCATCGCCGATGGCCAGCATCACCAACGCTGCCACGAGGCCGCCGAGCGCGATGGTCTGCACGAAGCTGCGCAGGTAACCGATGCCGTGATAGGTGATGGTGTACACGGTCGCGATCACCATCGAGGTCGCGAACGACAAGAGCAGTGATGCGAGCGCAATGTCCCAACCGACGCGTGTTCCCATGATCAGATCCTCCCGCGCAGCTGGAGGGCCGCGGTGGTGTATTTCGAGAAAGCCTCGCGCTGCAAATTGAAATGGCGGACCAGCTCGGTCATCCAGCGCGGCGGTGAGCCGTTGAATTTCAGCTCCAGCATGGCGCGACGCTTGCCGTAGGCGGGCCGTGTGTCGTCGCCCTCGTGAATTGCCGCCCAACGGCGGTCACTCGGGGCGAAGCCGAAGCCTTCGGCATGTTGATACTCTAGATCGCGGTCCACGGTCAGGCGCACGTCTTCGCCGGGAATGCGCGATTCGAAGGCTTCACGGTAGCAAGCCACGAACACCTTGGGCACGGCGCGGTGCAAGCACATCTGGAACACGAAGTCGCCCAAGGTGCGGCGTGCCTCATCCGAAATGTCGCACCCGATCGGTCGGCGAGAGAGCACGTTCAGGACCTCGCCGATGGGCAGCGCGAAGCGCTCCTTCAGCGTGATCACCCGGACCTTGCGCTTGACCTCGAAGAACGCGAGCTTGCCGATCGGCCGCCCGTACGCACGGATCCGCAATTTCGTGCGATCCGGAGCCAGGTTGACGTGGTTTTCGCAGAACTGAAAACCGCGCGTATCGAGGTAGAGCGTGGTGTTGCGCTGGTCCTCGTGTGTGATCGCATGCACGTCCCGCTTCAAATACGGCATGGCGAAGTCGAGCAGGCGCTGCGCCAGTGGCTCGGTCACCCAGTACTTCAGCTCGAAGCGCTCGAAGACGGAGCGAATGGCCTGCTGCGCGGTCGCTGCGGGAGTCGTGTTGCGCGGCCCCGAGCGCAGCACGCCCAAGTCCTTCGAAGACGCGGCCCCGTCGTCGAAGAGCAGCGCCGAGTTGGCGAGAGTCGAGTCCGGCATCAGCGCTCAGTTCCCTCGCCCAGGATAGGGCCGCGCTTGTTTCACGAACAGCGTGGCCGGCTGTGACGGGTCTGCCTCGTTCGAGAACTTGAACTCGCAGTCCATCGCGTAAAAGCCGTTGTTCCCGGAGGCCGGGCCATACGCGGGCGAGAAGCGCTCGTGGATGGCGTCGAGGGCGACACCCAAGGAGTGGATCTGCGTACGGCTCAGTACGGTGCTGCCTGCGCTGATGATGTTGGAGTGCCCGAGGTACGTGATGGGCTGATTCGGGTTGTCGAAGAAGTACAGGAGCTGATCGCTGGTCGTGCCCGCGGCAGGCGCGACGACCTCGACCTTACCGCCGTATTGCGTATTGATGTAGAAAGCCGGTTCGAGCCCGCTCTCGTCGAACGGATTGGCGGTAATGGCCACGCCGTTGGCCTTCTCGTAGTCGTCCGGAAAGTTGTCGTGAACCAAGAGCGCCATGCCCACGCTCTGGTGGTCGACGCTGTAGTAAGCGCGCTCTTCGAAGGTGCGAAATTTCCAAACCGTGGAATAGGTGAAGCGGATCGCGTCGAGCACGTCTTCCACACCTTTAGCGGGGTCGCCCTTGGCCGAGTCGTAGCAACCCGCGCACGGAAAGCCGTCGAGGTCCTCACTGTTGGTGCTCGTGCGAAAGCGAATCACGTGATTCGGGTATTCGGCCGCGATTTTGGCCATCAGCTCGGTCTGCAAGTCGGGGGAGACCGTACCCGCCTGCACGTGCTCTTGGAACTCTGTCAGCTTGTCGAAGCGCACCTGCGAATCGCTCTGGAAGCTGGCGTCCTTCTGCAGCGCCTCGATCTCGTCGAAGAAGCCGTTGCGCTGCATGAACTCGTAGTACCAGTACACGGGGATGGCGAAGGCCTTCTCGATCGGTACGCCCGGGGTGCGCGTGAGGATCGAGTACTGCGCGGCTTTTCCGCCAAAGGCGAGCACTGCCATCTTGATGTTGTCGCGCAGCGATCCGCCCGCTTCGGGCTCGGGCGTCACGTCCTCGATGTTGGTGAGCGCAGTGACCGATTGGTCCACGGTCGGTAGCGTGACCGGCGTCGGCTTGTGCGCGTCCCAGAACTCTTGCGCCTCGGCAGCACTGACTTCGTGCACGTCGTAGTCGAGTGCGCTCACCGTGAGCGACACCAGCTTGCCCTCGAGCGCACGCAGGTCCGTGTTGCTCATCGCGCCGCGCAGGCCCATGTTCGGGGTCTTGCGGTTGGCGGAGAGCACGTTCACGTGCGACAGCGGCGTCTGAAAATCCTGCGAGATGAGCCCCTGCACGACGGGGATGTCATTGGGCGCCGAGTCGACGACGACGATATCGGTATAGGAAATCGCCGCTTCGTCGATCGTGGCGAGGGTCTCGAAGCGCAGCCGGCCCACGCCCGTGGACAGCACCAGCGGCTGGTAGTTGATGCCGGCATACAGCTCGTCCGTGCTGACGATGGGGATGTCCTTGGGCATCTTGGCCGCTTCGAGCGCGATGGCGTCCGAGGTCGGGTGGAATCTGAGCACTGGACCGAAAAAAGCGTGTGACTTCACGCTACGAAATAGCGTCTCCATCATCGTCGCGCTGGCGGTGTCGTAGGGTGCCATCTCCAGCGTCCAGACCTTCGGGCCGTCGTAGTAGGTCGCGGCGCCGAGGATGAAGCGGCGATCCGGCTGGTAGTACTGAGATTCGTTGAACTCGGCCAGCGACGGCACGACGGGCAAGCCGTTGCCGGAGAGGTGCGTCGACGTGAAATCGTAGTGCACCTTGTACAGGACGCTGTTTTGGAAATATTGATGGTTCGAGTCTGCGGTATCGAGCACTACCTTGACCGAGCGCGCCCCTGGAATGCTCGCGTCGATGGGCTCCGAGCCGAGCGCTTGGAAATCCGCCGAGCACTGGATCTGCTCGAGGTACTCGGTACTGGCCGTGCCATCCACGATATCCGTGTCGGGGATCTGACACGTACCCTCGACCACGCTCGTGCTGGCGCCATCGGAGCCGGACGAGCTGCTGCATGCTGCGCTGAACGCGCAGCACGCCAGAGCGACTAAAAACCGAGCGCTTTTCCGAGTCATCATCGTCACGGTTGCAGTGCAAAACAATAGAAGCCGCCGTAGCCGCCGCCCGA
>OUNO010001054.1_pt2 | contig 12021 bp, 15 predicted proteins | sample 1779811 | NCBI WGS metagenome assembly OUNO01 (sample SAMEA3914804, study PRJEB12502) | metagenome | biome: forest; material: soil | place: Canada | collected 2010-06-25 | depth 0.3 m
CCTACGGGCACGAGGGCCTGCGCTCGGGTGGCTTCGACCCGCGCGCCGGCTTCGGCTCGATCGACGACATCTTCCAGGCCTTCTTCGGCGGCCAGGGCGGCGGTTTCGGCTTCGGCGGCGGTGGTGGCGGGCCGGCGGGCGGCGGCGACATCGCGGTCGCGGTCGAAATCGAGCTCGCCGACGTCGCCATCGGCGTCCGCCGCGAGGTCGAGTTCGACGCCGTCGGCGCCTGCGAGCACTGCCGCGGCAACGGCGCCGAGCCGGGGACGCCGATCACCACCTGTGAACGCTGCGGCGGTGCCGGGCAGCTGCGCCAGGTCTCAAGAACGCCGTTCGGCCAGATGGTCCGCGGCGTCGCCTGCGACGTCTGCCACGGCGCCGGGAAAATCCCCGAGACGCCTTGCGCCGAGTGCGGCGGCAGCGGCCGCACGCCCGGCAGCCGGACCCAGGAGATCGAAGTCCCGGCGGGGATCGAAGACGGGCAGACGCTGCGCGTCTCCGGCGCCGGCCATGCCGGCGAAGCGGGCGCCCCGGCCGGGGACCTCTACGTCGAAGTCAGCGTCGCCGCCGACGAGCGCTTCCAACGCGACGGCACGGAGCTGATCTGCGTCGTCTCGATCCCGGCCACCGAGGCGATGCTCGGCACCACGATCACCGTCCCGACCCTCGATGGCGAGAAAGAGATCGAGCTCGCGCCGGGGACCCAGCCGGGCTTCGAAGAGGCGCTGCGCGGCGCCGGCCTGCCACGGCTCGGCAATCGCCGGCGCGGCAACCAGCGGGTGATCGTCAACGTCATCGTCCCGACCAACCTCAGCGAGGAGCAGCGCGAGGTCGTCGAGCGCCTGGACGAGACGCTGGAGGCCGACAACCTCGGCCCGCGCCAGGGAGAGGGCATCTTCAGCCGCGTCCGCCGCGCCTTCGGTTGATCCGCCTCGCCGTCAGGTGCTCGCCCGACCAGGCCGACCTGGTCCTCGCCGAGCTGACCGTGTTGGCGCCGAACGGGGTCGAGGAGGAACGCGGCCCCGGCTATGTCGAGTACGCGATCTACGGCGGCGAGGGCGAGCTGCCGGAGCTGGGTGAGATCGACGCGGTTGTCGGCGAGGGCAGGATCGAGGTCACCTCGACCGAGATCCCCGACGACTGGGCCGACCGCTGGCGTGATTTCCACAAACCCGTCCTGGTCGGCGGCCGCCTCTGGCTGCGCCCCTCCTGGGAGCCGGCGCGGGAGGGGGCGATCGATCTCGTCGTCGACCCCGGCCAGGCCTTCGGCACCGGCGCCCACCCGACGACCCGCCTCTGCCTCCAGTTCCTGCTCGAGCTCGAGGAAGCCGGCGAGGCCCACGGCCCGCTGACCGATCTCGGCACCGGCTCCGGCGTCCTCGCGATCGCGGCCGGGAAGCTCGGCTGGGGCCCGATCGAGGGCTACGACCACGAGCCCCCGGCGCTCGAAGCGGCCGCTGCCAACGCCGCCGCCAACAATGTTGAGCTCGCCCTGCAGCGAGCCAACCTGCGCGAAACGCTCCCGCCGCTCACGCCGACCGTAGTCGCCAACATGACCGCTCCCATCCTCCGAGCGGTGGCCGAGCAGCTTGCGAATGATGAGAGGGGCCGGGGCATGGTTCACCGGAGCCTCCCCGCTGTTGCTCCGCCGAACCGTGTCCCGGCCGCTCAAACGCTCGTGCTCTCGGGGCTCCTGCCCGCCGAGCTCGACGAGACGGTCGCCGCCTTTGCGCTCGCCGGCATGGCCGAGGCGGATCGCCGCCAGGACGGTGATTGGGCCGCCCTCCTGCTTCGTCGTCCGTGACGGATAGGGTTCCGGCAATGATTTTCGGATCGATCGTCGACCCCGGCTACAAGATCGTGCTGTTCCTGCACATCCTGGCCGTGGTGCTCGCATTTGGGCCCACGTTTGGATACGGGTTCTTCTTCTCGGTGGCGCCGCAGCATCCGACGGCGACGCCGGCGATCCTGGCTGGGATTCAGAAGGTCGACAAGTACCTGGTCAACCCGGGGATGATCGTCCTGCTGCTGGCCGGCATCGGACTGCTCTCCGCCAGCGACGGCGTCTGGGGCGGCAGCGACGCGTTCGTGGTCGTCGGCTTCATCGCGATCATCGCTCTGTTCGGGATGCAGCACGGGTACTTCCAACCGAAGGTGCGCGACGCCAAGGCGATGGCGGAGCGGGATCTGAAGGCGGGCGAGGCGCTGAGCCCCGAGTTCGAAGCGCTCGGGGCGCAGATCGGGAAAGTCGGGACGCTGGCCGGAGTCGTCGTGGTGGTGACGATCTTCTTCATGACGTACAAACCGTTCATGTGAGCCGTCGTCACTGACGACGAGACCCAGAGCGTGTCCGACCTAGACGCCTCGCTGCCGGTCGCGATGTTCGATTCCGGCGTCGGCGGCCTCACCGTGCTGCACGAGTGCCTCGTCTCGCTGCCGCAGGAGGACTTTCTCTACCTCGGCGACACGGAGTGGTTCCCGTATGGGACCCGCGATCGCGGCCTGCTGCGCGCGCGGATCGCCGGGATCGCCGACCTGCTCCTCGACCGCGGTGCCAAGTTGCTGGTGATCGCCTGCAATACGGCGACCTCGATCGGCGCCGACGTCGCCCGCGAGGTCGCCGGCGAGCGTGGGGTGGACGTGGTGCCGGTGGTCGAGCCGCAGGCTGAGATCGCCGCCGCGATCACCGACAGCGGCAAGGTCGGGGTGCTGGCGACCCCCAACACGGTCGAGAGCGGCGCCTATCGCCGGGCGCTCGAAGGCCAGGGGCGGGCGCTGGAGGTGACCGAGGTCGAGGCGCCGAAGCTGGCGCCCTTCATCCAGGACGGATCGCCCTTCGACGAGAGCGTGATGACGATGGCCCGCGCCTACTGCGAGCCGCTGAAGCGGGCCGAGGTCGACACCCTGATCCTCGGCTGCACCCACTACCCGCTGGTGGCGCCGATGCTGCAGCGGATCCTCGGCCGCGATGTCCGCCTGGTCAGCGGCGGCCACGCCGTCGCGGCCGCGATCCAGCGCACACTGGAGGGCTCTGGCCTCGCCCGCCCGCCAGTCGGCGAGGGCAGCTACGAATTCCTCTGCACCGGCGACGCCGGTTCCTTCCGCGACCTCGGCACCCGCTTCCTGCAGATGCCGCTCGGCGAGGTCGCTCGGGTGGAGATAGCGGTGGATTGAGGCTTCCGAGCGCCAATTGGCGCTGATTTGGCACAGACGGCGTGCCACACGCGAGTTGTCTTGATTCAGGATTGTCCAATGCCTGCCCTAGCCATCGGCAATACCGTATATACTCACCCTGTGGCAAAGGTGATGATCTCCATCTCAGACGACCTTCTGGAGCGGCTCGACGCTCAGGCTCGCGCCAACCAGGAGACCCGCAGCGGTTTTCTGCAGCGGCTGGCAGAGCGCGAGCTGGAAGTGGCCGAGGACCGGCGGCGAGTTGAGACCCGGCGGCTGCTCGACGAGCTACGAGCCGAATTCCGCGATGACGAGCCTCGGATCGACGCCGCCCAGCTGATCCGTGAAGACCGGGAATCGCACTGAGTGCTGCTCGTCGATGCCAGTGTCTGGGTTGCCCTCGCGGACCCCGGTGAGACATTTCACGATCACGCCGAGGCGCTCGTCTCTTCTTCGCTGGAGTTGACCGCCCTCGACCTGACCCTTTTCGAGGTGGCCAACGCGGTCGGAGTGAAGATGGGAAACCGGGCTCGGGCGAAGCGGATCGGCTTGATCTTGTTCAGCCGCTGCAAGGACCACTTGGTCAGGGTTGACCCGGAGCTGATCGGGGAGGCCGTCGAGATCGCCTCCGAGCACGGCATCACGGCTTACGACGCGGCCTATGTCGCCGCCGCCCGTCGCAACGACTGGACCCTGATCAGCGCCGACATCCGCGACCTCGTCTCCAAGGGCCTCGCCGTCGCCCCCGACGCGGCCGACTACCCTTAGTTCGATGAGCGTTCTCGAGCAGGTGCAGAGCGATGTGCGGACGGCGATGAAAGCGCGCGACCGCGAGCGGGCGGCGGCGCTGCGAATGGTCGTCGACGTCCTCCAGCAGGACGCCAAGCTGGGCAAGGGCGACGAGGTCGCGGTGCTGCAGCGCGAGCGTAAGAAGCGGGTCGAGGCGGCCGAGGCCTACGAGGGCGCCGGGCGGGCCGAGCAGGCCGCCGCCGAGCGCTTCGAGGCGGAATTGATCGACGGCTACCTGCCGCAGCAGCTTTCCGACGAGGAGCTGGCCGCGCTGGTCGACGCCGCCGTCGCCGAGACCGGCGCCACCGAGCGCAAGCAGATGGGCCAGGTGATGTCGGCCTTGATGCCGAAGCTTGGCGGGCGTGCCGACGGTAAGCGGGTCAGCAGCGCGGTGCAGCAGAAGCTGGGTGCCTGAGCTTGGCCCGTAGGCAGCTGACGCTCGACAACACCGTCGCCGCCGAGCTGGCCGGCGCCGAGGACACGGTGCTGCGGGCCCTGCGCGGGCGCCTCGACGCGGATCTTCATCTACGCGGCAACGTCCTCACCCTCGAGGGCGACCCCGACGACGTCGCCGAGGCGGCGACGGTCGTCGACGAGATGGTCGAGCTGATCGAGCAGGGCCACGACGTCGCGCCGGGCACGATCGACGCGGTGGCCGGCGCCCTCGACGCCGAAGAGAGCCCGGCGGCGATCCTCGACGACGTCGTCTGGCGCCACCGCAACACCAAAGTGGCGCCGAAAACGCTGAACCAGAAACGCTACGTCGACTCGATCCGGCGCGAGACCATCACCTTCGGGATCGGCCCGGCCGGCACCGGCAAGACCTTCCTCGCGGTGGCGATGGCGGCGGCGGCGCTGACCGAACGCAAAGTCCAGCGGATCATCCTCACCCGGCCCGCGGTCGAGGCCGGTGAGCGGCTCGGCTTCCTGCCGGGCGACATTCAGGCCAAGGTCGACCCCTACCTGCGGCCGCTGTTCGACGCGCTCTACGACATGATCGACCCTGACCGGGTCAACGGCTACTTCGAGCGCGACGTGATCGAGGTAGCGCCGCTCGCCTTCATGCGCGGCCGTACCCTCAACGACTCCTTCGTGATCCTCGACGAGGCGCAGAACACCAGCCCCGAGCAGATGAAGATGTTCCTTACCCGGCTCGGCTTCGGCTCGCGGATGGTCGTCACCGGCGACATCACCCAGATCGACCTGCCGAGCGACCAGCGCTCCGGCCTGATCGCGGTCCGCGACATCCTCGACGAGGTCCAGGACATCTCCTTCATCGAGTTCGGCGGCGAGGACGTCGTCCGCCACAAGCTGGTTCAGCGAATCGTCGCCGCCTACGACGAGCACGGCAACCGCGAGCGCGCGGCGCGGACCGAACACGGGCCGACATCGAACCGTTGAGCCTCGATCTCTCCGATGTTCCCCCTGAATTGCGCGAGGCCGCCGCGGCGGCTCTGGCGGCTGCCGGCGTAGCCGACGGCCACCTCGCGGTCGAGATCGTCGAGGCCGAGCGGATCCAGGAGCTCAACCGCGAGCACCGCGAGAAGGACGCGCCGACCGACGTGCTCGCCTTCCCCGTTGACGGCGCCGGCCCGGTCGCCGGCCCGCGTGAGCTCGGCGACGTCGCGATCTGCCCCGAGCACTGCAGCGACGTGACCGAGGCCACCGTCCACGGCGTCCTCCACCTCTGCGGCTATGACCACGAGACCGACGACGGCGAGATGCTCGCCGTCCAGGGTCGCGTCCTGGTCTCGCTGCGATGACCAGCTCCGGCTTCGTCGGCCTGGCGGGACGGCCCAACGTCGGCAAGTCGACCCTGGTCAACGCCCTGGTCGGCTCCCACGTCGCGATCGTCTCGGTCCGGCCGCAGACGACCCGGCGGGCGATCCGCGGCGTCAGCACCGACCTCGAGGCGGGCCGCCAGCTGGTCCTCGTCGACCTGCCCGGGGTGCAGCGCCCGCGCGACGAGATGACCGAGCGGATGCAGCACCGGGTCGAGCGCGAGCTGGCCGATTCCGATGTGGCGCTGCTGGTTGTCAACGGCGAGGAGGGGATCGGCGCCGGGGACCGCTTCATCGCCCGGAGCCTGCTCGCCGCCGGCCCCGAGATCCCGGTCATCTGCGCCGTCAACAAGGCCGACCGGATCGGGCCCAACGAGATGGTCCCGGCGCTCGCCGACGCCGCAAACCTGCAAGGGGTCGACGAGGTCTTCCCGATCAGCGCCAAGTCGGGGGACGGCCTGGCGCCGCTGCTGGAGCGCCTCGGGGAGCTGGTCCCGGCGGGGCCGTACCTGTACCCGCCGGAGGAGAGCAGCGACCAGTCCAGCGAGCTGTTGTTGGCCGAGCTGATCCGCGAGCAGGTCCTCAATCGGACCCGGCAGGAGATCCCGCACTCGGTCGAGGTCCAGGTCAAGGAGGTGCTGCCGCGCGAGGACGGGCTGGTCACGGTGACGGCCGAGATCTGGGCCGAGACCGACTCCCAGAAGCGGATCCTGGTCGGCAAGAAGGGCGCCAAGATCGGCGAGATCGGCACCGCCTCGCGGCGCTCGCTGGAGCGCGAGCTCGACGCCCAGGTCCACCTCGATCTCAACGTCCGGGTTCGCAAGCACTGGCGCCGCGACGAGGACCTGCTCGACCGGCTCGGCATCGAGTAGCGGTACCGCTGCGGTCAGCCCGCCGCTCTGCCACTACGATTGGACCGATGTTCGGCGAAATCGAATTCGACCAGCTGGGGCTGGCGCCATGTGTCGTGCAGGACTTCGCCACCGGCGAGGTGCTGATGGTGGCCTACGTCAGCGCCCAGTCGCTGGAAATGACGCTCGAGACCGGTGACCTGCACTTCCACAGCCGCTCGCGGGACGAACTCTGGAGGAAAGGCGAAAGCTCGGGCAGCTTCATGCGCCTGCGCCAGCTCCGCTACGACTGCGACGGTGACGCCCTGGTGGCGCTGGTCGATCCCGCCGGGCCGGCCTGCCACACCGGCGAGCGCACCTGTTTCTACCGCGAGGTCCTCGGCTCGGCATCGATCCGCAAGGACGCGCCGCCGGCCCCCGGCGAGCCCGGGCCGGTCACCCACGAAGCCTTGGCGGCGCTGGAGCGGACCCTGCGCAGCCGCGCGGTCGAGCGCCCCGAGGGCAGCTACACGGTGAAACTGCTCGACGATCCCGCTCTGATCGGGGCCAAGGTCGAGGAGGAGGCCGAGGAGGTGATCCGCGCCGGGCGCGAAGAGACCGACGAGCGGGTCGCCGAAGAGGCCGCCGATCTGCTCTACCACCTCAGCGTGCTGCTGGTCTCCCGTGGCGTCTCCCAGGCGGCCGTGATGGAAGTGCTGAATGCCCGTAGCGGCTGATTCCGAGCTGAGGCTCGAGCCGAGCCTCGAGGAGGCGCGTGAGCTGGCCCGCGAGGGCAACGTCGTGCCGGTCCGCGCCCGTTTCGTCGACGACTGCGAGACGCCGGTCTCGGCCTTCCTCAAGCTGCGCGCGGGCGAGCCCGAGGGGGCGCCGTGCTTCCTGCTCGAGTCCGCCGAGCAGGGTCAGGTCGGCCGCTACTCGTTCGTCGGGCTGCGGCCCCGGGCGCTGCTGCGCTGGAGCGACGGCACGCTCTCCGAATGGGACAGCGAGACGGCTCCGGGTGCCGCCGCGACGCGCAGCGAGCCGGCACCCGACCCTTACGCGGCGGTCGCCTCCCGCCTCGGGGAGTACCGGCCCGCCCCGGTCGAGGGCCTGCCGCCCTTCGTCGGCGGCGCCGTCGGCTTCTTCGGCTACGACCTGGTCCGCACTGTGGAGCCGCTCGGCGAGCCGAATCCGGACCCGCTGGGGCTGCCCGACCTGGCCCTGATGGTGACCGACGCGATGGTGATCTTCGACCACCTGCGCCACGAGCTGACGATCCTCGCCTGCGCCTTCACAGACGACGAGGGCGGGATCGACGCGGCTTACGAGCGGGCGACCGAGACAATCGCCGCGATGCGGGCCCGCCTGCGCGGCGCCGTGCCGGTGCCCGAGGGCTCGGCCGTCGCCGAGCCGCCCGAGTTCGTCTCCAACATGGAGCGCCAACAGTTCGAAGCCTCGGTCGAGCGGATCGTCGAGTACGTCCACGCCGGCGACGCCTTCCAGGTCGTCCCCTCGCAGCGCTTCTCGGCTCCGGCCCCGGTCGAGGCCTTTTCGATCTACCGCGGCCTGCGGGCGGTCAATCCCTCGCCCTACATGTACTTCCTCGAGTTCGGCGACTTCCAGATCGCCGGCGCCTCGCCGGAGCCGCTGGTCAAGGTCAGCGGCAACCGGGTCGAGACGCGGCCGATCGCCGGCACCTCGCCGCGCGGGCGCAGTGAGGACGAGGACCGCCGCTTCGCCGAGCGCCTGATCAACGACCCGAAGGAGCGGGCCGAGCACGTGATGCTGGTCGACCTCGGCCGCAACGACCTCGGCCGCGTCTGCGAGTACGGCAGCGTCAAGGTCGACGAGCTGATGGTGGTCGAGACCTACTCCCACGTCCTCCACATCGTCAGCCAGGTCTCCGGCACCCTGCGCGAGGGGGTCAGCGCCCTCGACGTGCTGCGCTCGGCGCTGCCGGCCGGCACCCTCTCCGGGGCGCCGAAGGTGCGGGCGATGCAGATCATCGACGAGCTCGAGCCGGTCAAGCGCTGCTCCTACGGCGGTGCGATCGGCTACCTCTCATGGGACGGGGACCTCGACACCGCGATCCACATCCGCACCGTCGTCGTCAAGGACGGCCAATTGCACGTTCAGGCCGGCGGCGGCACCGTCGCCGACGCCAAACCGGCCTACGAGTACAACGAGTCGGTGAACAAGGCGAAGGCGGTCTTCCGCGCCGTCGAGGTCGCCTGCGAACAACCGGATTGGGCGTGAGCGCGTGCGCGTCCTCGTGATCGACAACTACGACTCTTTCACCTACAACCTGGTCCAGTACCTGGGCGAGCTGGGGGCCGAGATCGAGGTCGTGCGCAACGACAAGGCCGAGGTCGGCGAGCTGCTCGAGCGCGGCGCCGAGCGGCTGGTCGTCTCACCCGGCCCCTGCACGCCCGCCGAGGCCGGGATCTCCGGCGCCGCGATCCGCGCCTTCGCCGAGGCCGGCACGCCGGTGCTCGGCGTCTGCCTCGGGCACCAGGCGATGGTCGAGGCCTTCGGCGGCAGGGTCGTCCAGGGCGAGCCGATCCACGGCAAGGACGCCGAGATCGAGCACGACGGCAAGGCGATCTACGCCGGCCTGCCGAGCCCGATGGTCGCCGGCCGCTACCACTCGCTCGTCGCCGACCCCGACCTTCCCGACGAGCTCGAGCTGACCGCCAGCCTGGGTGAGATCGTGATGGGCGCCCGCCACCGCGAGCTGCCCGCCGAGGGGGTCCAGTTCCACCCCGAGTCGGTGCTGACGCCGCTGGGCAAATCGCTGCTGGCCAACTTTCTCGAGGCGCGGTAGAGCTTTTGCCCCCTATGGCGTGGAAAAGCTCTACCGCGGGTGCCGCCAATGCCTAACGACGTCGTCAGCCGGGCGATCGACGCGGTTTGCGCCGGCGATCACCTCACCGCCGACCACGCCGGCGCGGTTCTCAGCGAGATCATGGAGGGCCGCACCGACCCGATCCAGACCGGCGCCTTCCTGATCGCTCTGCGGGCAAAGGGGGAGACGGTGCCGGAGCTGGTCGGCCTGGCGCGGACGATGCGGGCCATGGCGGCGCCGGTCCAGACCCGGCGCGAGAACCTGGTCGACACCGCCGGGACCGGGGGAGGGCCCTCGACCTTCAACGTCTCGACCGCCGCGGCCCTGGTCGCCGCCGGCGCCGGCTGCGCGGTCGCCAAGCACGGCAACCGCTCCAACACCAGCAAGTGCGGCTCGGCCGATCTGCTGGAGGCGCTCGGGGTCAACATCGAGCTCGAGCCCGAGGCGGTCGGCCGCTGCATCGACGAGGTCGGCTTCGGCTTCATGTTCGCGCCCCGACACCACGTCGCGATGGCGCACGTGATCCCGGCCCGCAAGGCGCTCGGGGTGCGGACGATCTTCAACTTCCTCGGGCCTTTGACCAACCCGGCGGGCGCCGACCGGCAGCTGCTCGGGGTCGCCGACCGCCATTACCAGGAGACGATCGCCGAGGCCCTGGTCGGGCTCGGCAGCGTCCGTGCCCTGGTCGTCGCCGCCGAGGACGGGCTCGACGAGCTCTCGCTCGCCTCCCGCACCCGGGTGATCGAGGTCGCCGACGGCGGCACCTCGGAGTGGTTCGTCGAACCGGGCCAGTTCGGCCTGGCCCCGGCTGAGCTAGACGCCGTGGCGGGGGGGACGCCGGCGGAGAACGCGGCCGCCGTGCGCGGCGTCCTGTCCGGCGATCCCGGCCCCAGGCGCGACCTGACCCTGCTCAACGCCGCCGCCGCGATTTACGTCGGCGGGCTCGCCGCCGATCTCGAGGAGGGGGTCGCCAAGGCCGCCGCCGCGGTCGAATCCGGAGCGGCAGCGAAGATTCTCGACGACTTGATCGTGGCAACGGTCCCGCCGGCCCTCTAGGCTCTGTCAGTCCAGTGGGAATGCTCGATCAGCTGATTGCCGGGGCCAGGCAAGGTGTGGAAGCGCGACGTCGCGAACTTCCGCAGGCCCAACTCGAGGCGCGGCTCTCCGCCCGCGGCGAGGATCGCCCCTTCAACGAGGCGCTGGTGCGGCCTGGGCTTTCACTGATCGCCGAGTTCAAGCGGCGCTCGCCGAGCGCCGGCGAGATCTCCGCCGAGGCTAAGGTCGCCGATCAGGTCGGCGCCTACGAGCGCGGCGGCGCCGCGGCCCTCTCGGTCCTCACCGACGAACCCCACTTCGGCGGCTCGCTGGAGGACCTGCGCGCGGCCCGCGCGGCCTGCGGCATTCCGATCATCCGCAAGGACTTCATCGTCGACCGGTACCAGCTCTACGAGGCTGCGGTGAACGGCGCCGACGCGGTGCTGCTGATCGTCCGCGCCCTCGGCGACGAGGAGCTGCGCGCCCTCTACGACGAGGCCCGCGCGATCGACCTCGACTGTCTGGTCGAGGTCCACGACGCCGAGGAGCTGGAGCGGGCCCTGGAGGCCGATGCCGAGGTGATCGGGATCAACAACCGCAACCTCGACGAGCAGCGGGTCGACATCGCCACCACCTTCGAGCTGATGCCCGACGTCCCGGCCGGCAAGACCGTCGTCGCCGAGAGCGGCATCTCCGGCCGCGCCGAGCTGGAAGAGCTGGAGCGAGTCGGCGTCGACGCCGTCCTGATCGGCGGCGCCCTGATGTCCGCCCCCGACCCCGAGGCCAAGACCCGCGAGCTGACCGGCGCCGACGAAGGAACCCGGGAACACCTGTACTAGGGAGAGCTTCCGTCCCTGGGACCATCTCCCTTACGCGGAAGCTGCTCACTTTTTGGCCTTGGAAGAGTTCCGTTGGGAGGACCCGGGTGGGACTCGCCAAGCCTCCCAGGCTGTTGCGCAGGCGAGTCCCACCCGGATCCCCCACGTCAAACCCGTCCCAGAACCACCCCCAGGTGCAGCGTCTTTAGTAAATCTTTTGCGCGCATTTAGGATTGGATCAGCGCCAGGGGCGATCCTGATCTTATGCCGAACTCAAAGAACTCACTCCGCGTCCCGTTCTTCTCCGCCCTGCTGGGCGGCGCGATCGTTGCCGTCATCGGCCTGATCGCGATCTCCGCCGGTCTGGTCAAGTCAGACAGCGACTCGACGACCACGACCGCGGCGCCGCTGACCGCGCCAGTCGTCTCCAAGTCCGACGGCGAGGAAAGCAGCAACGTCGTCAACCAGATCTACAAGAACGACGGCGGCGGGGTGGCGTTCATCGAATCCCAGATCCCGGCGACCGAAACGCAGAGCTTCTCGCCGTTCGGCGAACCGGAATCCGAAGGCGGAGGCACCGCCACCGGCTCGGGCTTCGTGATCGATTCCGAAGGCCACATCTTGACCAACAACCACGTGGTCGAAGGGGCCGACAAGATCGAGGTCAAACTCGGCGAATCGGACACCAACTACACGGCTGAAGTCGTCGGCACCGACCCGGCGTCCGACCTGGCGCTGCTCAAGGTCGA
>OUNO010002875.1_pt2 | contig 12014 bp, 11 predicted proteins | sample 1779811 | NCBI WGS metagenome assembly OUNO01 (sample SAMEA3914804, study PRJEB12502) | metagenome | biome: forest; material: soil | place: Canada | collected 2010-06-25 | depth 0.3 m
CGGCGGCGAGGCCTTCGCCATCAGAGTGGACGGCGGCACGGTGGGCGAGGTCGCCCCGTCAGCCTTCCCGGGTCCCCGCGGCGCCCGGGTCGAGGTGCGCGACCTGTTCTACGCCACGCCGGCGCGGCTGAAGTTCATGAAGTCCGAGCGCTCGGAGTCCCTGGCCATCGCCGAAGAGGTCAGGCGTGCGGCCATGGCCAATCCCACGGTCGCCTTCAGCCTCGATCTCGACGGCCGCCGCACGCTGCGGCTCGAAGCGGAGGCCGCCAGCGAGGCTGGCCGCCTCTCCCGGCTGTCGGCCATCCTGGGACGCGAATTCGCCGCCAATGCGCTTGGCCTGGACCAGGAGCGCGACGGGGTGCGGCTTTCCGGGTTCGCCGGCTTGCCGACCTACAACCGGGGCAACGCCGCTCACCAGTATCTGTTTGTGAACGGCAGGCCGGTGCGGGACCGTCTGCTGCAGGGCGCCCTGCGCGCGGCCTACGCCGATTTTCTCGCCCGCGACCGCCATCCCGCCGCCGCCCTCTATCTGACCCTCGATCCAACCCAAGTGGACGTCAACGTCCATCCGGCCAAGGCCGAGGTTCGCTTCCGCGACCCCGGCGGGGTGCGCGGGCTGATCATCGGAGCGCTGCGTCACGCCCTCGCCGGGGCCGGCCACCGCGCCTCGACCACGGTCGCCGGCCAGGCCTTGGGAAGTTTTCGCCCCCAGTTCGCATCAGGTCCGTCCGCCGCCGGCTTCTCGGCCTGGCGATCGGGCGGCTGGACGCCGCAACTGCCCGGTGTCGCCGGTGTCTCGGCCCGCGCCGAGCCTTTCGTCCACGACGGCCCAGCCACCCGCGTGCAAGCCGAGGAGGAGGTGGCCGCCGCCGGTTTCCCCTTAGGGGCGGCCCGGGCCCAGGTGCACGAGACCTATATCGTCGCCCAGACGGCTGACGGGGTGGTGATCGTCGACCAGCACGCCGCTCACGAACGCCTGGTCTATGAGACCATGAAGGCCCAGCTCGCCGCCGGCGGCGTCGCCCGCCAGGTCCTGCTGTTGCCCGAGGTGGTGGAACTCGATCCGGCCGAAGCCGAGCGCATCGGCGCGCGCGCCGAAGAACTGGCTGGCCTTGGCCTGGTGATCGAGCCGTTCGGCCCGGGCGCGGTTCTGGTCCGCGAGACCCCGGCCCTGCTTGGCGAAACCGACGCCGCCGCCCTGGTGCGCGACATCGCCGACGACCTCGCCGAGCACGGCGCCGTCCTGGCCTTGAGCGAGCGCCTCGCCGAAGTCGCCTCGACCATGGCCTGCCACGGCTCGGTGCGGGCCGGCCGGCGCCTCAACGCCGCGGAGATGAACGCCCTGCTGCGCCAGATGGAGGCGACCCCGCACTCCGGCCAGTGCAACCACGGCCGCCCGACCTACGTCGAGCTGAAGCTGGCCGACATCGAGCGCCTGTTCGGACGGCGATAGCGGAAGCTCAGCCGCCGAACGCCCTCAGCGCCGCCTCGGCGATCGGCCCGCCCCACTCCTGCAGAAAATGGCCGCCGTCGGCGATCACCATCGGCTCTGGACATCCCCGGATGGTCCGGCGCAGCGCCGCCATGACCTCAGGCCCCAGCACCGGGTCGGCCGCGCCCACCGCCATGAAGCTCTCGCCCGACCATCGGGTCGACCAGAATTCCATCGCCGCCTGGCTTTCGGCCACGCCTGGCATGGCCGGATCGGTCATGACCATTTCTGGAAAGGCCCGCACGCCCGCCTTGTAGCTGACGTCCGGGAACGGCGCCTCGTAGGCGGAGACCTCGGCGTCTCTGAGCATCGGCGTCGAGCGGCGCATGATCGCCCCAATCGGCAGGTCGGGGTTGGCGCGGCAAAAGGCGCGCCAGGCGACGAAGCCGTCTGACGGCGTCTGGCCCACGGCCAGAGTCGTGTTCATGACCAGCAGGCGCGACAGCCGGGACGCGAAGGCGTCGTCCAGCGGCAGGGTCAGGCCGAGCAGCCCGCCCCAGTCCTGGCAGACCAGGGTCAAGTTGGTGAGATCGAGCCGTCCGGTCAGACGCAGCAGATAGTCGCGATGGAAGTGGAAGCTGTAGTCGGTGACTTCGACCGGCTTGTCCGACCGCCCGAAGCCCAGAAAGTCCGCCGCCACCACCCGCGCGCCGCAGCCCAGAAACACCGGGATCATCTTGCGGTAGAGAAAGCTCCAGGTCGGCTCGCCATGCAGGCACAGGAAGGTTTGAGCGGCGTCGCGGGGTCCCTCGTCGATATAGGCGCCCCGAAGGCCGTCGAAGCCGGGCAGGTCATCAACGAAGCGCGGCTCGTATGAGAAGCCCGGCAGATTGGCGAAGCGCTCGGCGGGCGTGCGGACGGCTCGGATCATTGATGTCTTCTCCTAGATGTCTGGTAACTTCAAAGTCCATATCGATATAGGCGTGAGGAGGAAGCCGATGCCCGGCGTCATTGCCCGTCTCCTCCCCATCGCTCTCCTCATCTGCTCGAACGTTTTCATGACCTTCGCCTGGTACGGACACCTGAAGTTCAAGGACCGGGCGCTTTGGCTGGTGATCCTGGCAAGCTGGGGGATTGCTTTCTTCGAGTATTGCCTGGCCGTCCCCGCCAACCGATGGGGCAGCAGCGTCTATTCGGCCGCCGAGCTGAAGGCGATCCAGGAAGTCGTCACGATTTCCGTCTTCGTGATCTTTTCGGTCGTTTATTTGGGCCAGAAGATCACGCCCGGCCAGGGCCTGGGTTTCGCATTGATCGCCGGCGGTGCGTTTTTGATCTTTCGGGACAGTGTCATGCACGGCGGCTAGGGATGAAATGAGACCGGGCGGTAAGAATTGCGACGTCATCCGGCAATGTCGACCGGCTACTCTTGAGCTGCCGGCGACCGCCACGCTCTCGCCCGTGTGTTGGCGGCTGCGCGGGTAGTCTTGGCTGAGCCCACACAATGAAATTGACGTCATCGGCGATCGTTGAGGCGATATCCAAGCAACTGGTCCTGAGTCTGGTGATTGTTCTGGTCGCCGGACAGAGCGCACATGCCCAGGTGGGAGGGGGACAGGCAGGAGGGGGACACGGTGGGGGACATCGAGGACAGGGCAAGCCGTCATCGGGCGGAACTGCCCCGGCCGCCGCGCCGGCCGCCGCTCCGACGGTTCTTAAGCCCGAGAACCAGATCGAGATCGTTGGGGTAGTGCGCGCGATCGACCTGGACGCCAAGCGGATCACCATTGCCTACGACGCAGTCGACGGCCTCAATTGGCCCAAGGGAACAATGCCGTTTTCCGTCTACCGGGGGTCTTTGCTGCAAGGTGTTACCGTAGGCGAGAAAGTTCGCTTCAAGCTTGACAGCCAACGGATATCGGACCTGAGCCCCTTTGATCCGCCGATGGGCAGGGGAGCGCCACCCCGCCCTGGACGCGTTCCTCCTCCTCCGTGAGGCGAGACCCCGACGGGGTGAAGGCATGCGAGCGCTACGCCGCGCCTACCCGGAAGAACGTGACGTGCGCTTTACCCCAGGCCCGTTCGTCTAGCGGCGCGAGGCCCGCCGCCGCAAGGGGACCCTCGCCTTCGCCGCGCTCGACCACGACCAAGGCGCCGGCCGCGAACCAACCGCCGCCCTTCAACGCCGCCAGGGCCCCCTCCGCCAGGCCTGAGCCATAAGGCGGGTCCAGGAACACCAGATCGAAGGCCGCCTCGCCGCCGCGCGCGCCGAGCCGGGTCAGGTCCTGGCCGAGCACCCGGGCGCGATCGCCGCAGCCGAGGGCGGCCAGGTTGGCCTCGATCGCCGCCCGGGCCGCCCGGTCATTATCCGCGAGCAAGCAGAACGGCGCCCCGCGCGACAACGCCTCCAGGCCCAGCGCCCCCGAGCCTGCGAATCCGTCGATGACCCGCACGTCTGACCAGACCTGAAGGCCCCAGGGCGCGTGCTCCAGCACATTAAAGAGCGCCTGGCGGGCCCGCTCGGCGGTCGGTCGGACAGACTGTCCCTTTGGCGCCACTAGGGTGCGTCCGCGATAGGCGCCGGCTACGATTCGCATGGGAAGCCTCTTGGCTTTTCCGCCGTTTAGCGGATGAACAAAAGCGGGTGCGAGGGATTTTCGAACTATGGGCGGCGCCGGGGTCTGGAGGGGGCTGGGACAATCGGCCTTTCTGGCCGACGTCGGCGCTCGCGACCGCGATCCGGCGCGAATCTCGGCTACGGTGATCGCCGGCGCCTGCGTCGGCCTGGTGGCCAGTGTGGCGTGCTGGATCCTGGTCCTGGTGCCCTACACCCTCCTGGTCGGTCTGGGCCGCGAAGGCCTTCTGGGCCTGGGCAAGGTGGCCCTGATGTTCAAGGACGCCGACGCCCACGACCTCGGCATCACCGTGCTGCGCCTCGTGGAGTCCACGGCCACAGACGGGGCCTTTCCCTTGGCGTTCGTGGCCCTGGCCGCCACCATCACCAGTCGTCCGTTCCAGCACTATGTGACCGCGGCCCGGCGCATCCGCTGGCGCCTGGTGCTGATCGGCCTGGGCCTGACGTTCATCGCCATGGCCCCGCTGGTGATCGCCAGTCGGCTGACTGACCAGGGCGGTCCGCCGGCGCCCATCCTCGACATCGCGCCCAGCCTCGCCGGCCGGTTCGTTTATCTCCTCGCCGCGTTGCTGCTGATCCCATCGGCGGCGGCCGAGGAGCTGATGTTCCGTGGCTGGCTGCTGCGCCAGCTGGCCGCGTTCACCCGCCATCCCGGGGTCCTGATCGCCGCCACCGCCCTGGCCTTCGCCGCGGCGCATTTCGACTTTAGCCCTGACGCCTTCCTCACCCGCACCCTGATGGGCGCCGGCTTCGCCTATATGACCCTGCGCCTGGGCGGCATTGAGCTCGCCACCGGGGCCCACGCGGCCAACAACATCCTGTTCATCCTGTTCATCGAGCCGCTGAACCCGGCGGCCGAGACCGCGGCCCGCGGGGTGCCCACCGGCATCTTGTTCGGCGATGTGATTCTGGTGGCGGGCTATATCGTCATCGCCGAAGCGGCCGCCCGTTACGCGCCCCTGCGTCGCTGGGCGGGCGTGGACGGGACCGAGGTCGCCCCGCCGCCGGCGATGGCCGTCACCGAGTTCGACCCGCCCCCGGCCCAGGCGTAGGTGAGGGTGTCGCTGGACATTGACATCGTCAGCCCGGAAGCGATGTCCTGGTGGCTTCAACCGCCTGAGGCCGAGCGACGGTCGGAAGGGGAAACACCATGGCCTACGCCCCCGCGAACCGGCCTTTCTATGACGCCGACAGCCACATCATGGAGCTGCCCGATTTCCTGAAGAAGTACGCCGATCCCCACCTGCGCGACGCGATCCCCGAGGTGAGCTACTCGGCCTCGATCGTCACCGACGATGAGGTGGCGGTGATCGTCGGTCAGGGCGGTCGGCACAGCGCCGAGCACGTGGCCGCCCAGATCGCTCTCGGCGAACGCCTGATCGAATCCTCGAAGGAGATCCAGGCCCTTGGCGCCTTCGACGGCGCCGACCGGTCTCGGGCGCTGGACCTGCTTGGTTTCCAGCGCCAGCTGGTCTTCGCCACGCACAGCGTCGCAATGCCCTTTTCCGCCAGCTCCAAGCTCGACCCGACGCTGCGCTACGGCGCCGCGCGCGCCCACAACCGGCACATGGCCGAGTTCTGCGCCGCCGACGAACGGCTGATGGGCGTGGCCATCGTCCCCCTGGACGATCCCGAGCTGGCGACGGCCGAGCTCGAGGCAGGGCTGGCTGCGGGACTGAAGGCTGTCTGGGTTCCGCATCGGCCGTGCGGCGATCGCTCGCCCGGTCACGTCGACTTCGATCCGTTCTGGGCCACGCTGGCCGAGAGTGGAACGCCGTTCGCCCTCCACGTCGGCGGCGCGCCGCTGCACCTGGCCAGGGCCTGGATGAATAACGGTCGGGCGCCGACCAAGGACTGGCTGGGCGGCGGCGAGAACCTGCGCACCAAGGACATCGCCTTGCTCCACGAGGGCCCCGAGGCCTTCCTGACCATGATGGTGCTCGACGGCGTGCTCGAACGGCACCCGGGGCTGCGCGGCGCCTGCGTCGAACTGGGCGCTGGCTGGGTTCCCGAACTGCTTCGCCGGCTGGACTGGGTGGTCAAGCACTGGAGCCGCAATGACGCCAACCTGCAGGCTCTGACCCGAACGCCGTCGCGTCAGATCACCGACCAACTCGCCTTCACGCCCTTCGTCTTCGAGGCGGTGGGCGATCTGATCGACCAGTCCAACGCCGACCTCTATCTGTTCTCGACCGACTATCCGCACATCGAGGGCGGCCGAAATCCCATTGGCCGGTTCGAGGCGGCGCTTGGCGATCGCAGCGATGCGGTGCGCGACAAGTTCTATGCCGACAACTTCCTGCGGATTTTTCCCTCGGCCCGGGCCGATGCGCCCACGGACGCGTTGGCGGCGAGCCTGTAACCACCGGCGAGCGTCTCCTGGAATACCGCTCAGCGGCGCGGCGGCTTGGCCCTGGCCCAGCCGGCCTTATAGACCTTGCGCTTGGCCGGTTCCGGAGGCTTCGGTGCGCGGCGCGACGGGGCCTTGGCTGGAACCGCCGCCGGCGCCGGGCGCCACAGCGGCCGCTCGCCTGTGGGCAGGCTGGCCGGCGCGATGTGAGCCCCCAGCTGTTCGCGGATGACCCGCGGGCCGACCTCCTCGAGCGCGCCGGGCGCCAATGTCCCCAGGGCGAAAGGCCCATAAGCCAGGCGGATCAGACGGTTGACCTTCAGCCCCATAGCCTCGAGGACACGGCGCACCTCGCGGTTCTTGCCCTCGGCCAGCACCAGGGTGATCCAGACATTGGCCCCGCCGGCCCTTTCGCGAACCTTGTCAAGGCTGGCCTCGATCGGTCCGTAGTGGACCCCCTCCACGGTCAGGCCGTCCTTCAGGGCGTCGAGGCGCTTCTGGTCGATACGGCCGAAGGCCCGGGCGCGGTACTGTCGCCTCCAGCCGCTGGACGGCAATTCCAGGGCCCGAGCCAGGCCCCCGTCGTTGGTGAGCAGAAGCAGGCCCTCGGAGGTGAGGTCGAGCCGCCCGACCGAGATCAGGCGCGGCAGGCCGGGGGGCAAGGCGTCGAACACCGTCGCCCGGCCCTTGGGGTCGCGGTGGGTGGTCATCAGGCCGGCCGGCTTGTGATAGCGGAAGAGGCGCGTGGTCTCAGCCGCAGTGACCGCCTGGCCGCCGACGGTGAGGACATCGCGCGCACCTACCTTGACCGCTGGACTGGTCAGCAGCACGCCGTTCAGCGCCACTTTGCCCTCGCCGATCAGGCGCTCGACCTCGCGGCGCGAGGCGACGCCGGCCCGGGCTAGCACCTTGGCCACCCGCTCGCCCGTCCCGGGAGCTTGACCTGAGGCGCCGGGGGCGCTTGGCTTGCTGGGATGGCCGACCATGACGAGATGACCATGCGCATCGCCCTGGCGCTGGCGCAAGACGCCGCCCTGGCCGGCGAGACGCCGGTGGGCGCGGTGGTCGTCGATCCGGCGAGCGGCGAAGTCATCGCGGCGGCGGCCAATGCGCCGGTCGCCTCCAACGATCCCACCGCCCATGCCGAGATCCTAGCCCTGCGCGCCGCCGCCGCCGCTTGCGGCAACTACCGCCTGACCGGGCTGACCCTGGTGGTGACGCTCGAGCCCTGCGCCATGTGCGCCGGGGCTATCAGCCACGCCCGCATCGGTCGGCTGGTGTTCGGGGCCGAAGATCCCAAGGGCGGGGGCGTGGTCCACGGCGCCCAGGTGTTCGCGCACAAGACCTGCCACTGGCGGCCGGAGGTGCGAGGCGCCGTCCTGGCGGACGAAAGCGCCGCGCTTCTGCGGGCCTTCTTTCGTCAACGCAGATAGTTTTCCTTGATGCGCTCCGGCGCACGTCAAATTCATTCGCCGCTTGCAGGTCCGCAAGCCAAGGACGCCTAATGTTCAGAGGCGAGAGGCGCTCGAAATGAAAGCCGGACTGGCCGCCGGAGCAATTGTCGGCATCGCGGCCGCTCTTTCATGGCCAGGCTGGTCAGGCGCGCGCGCGGATACTCCGCCGGGGCCGCCGCTCGCTCCCGCAACGGCCACGCCACCGGAGGATACTCCCGAGAGCCTGCAGCTGGCCCAGGATCCGAGTTTGCGGTTGACCCTCTCAGTGAAGATCAACGGCCAGGGGCCTTTCGACTTCCTAGTGGACACGGGCTCGGACCGTACGGTGATCTCGCGCGAACTGGCCGATAGCCTAGCCCTGCCGCCCGGGCCCAAGGTGCTGATTCATGAGAGCACAGGGACGGACGAAGCCAAGACCGTGGTCATCGATCATCTGGCCATCGGCAATCGGGTCATCGACCACATCGAGGCGCCGGCGCTGGCCGCGAAGGACCTGGGCGGGGCGGGCATGCTGGGCGTGGACGCTCTGCGCGACTTGCATGTGGTCATGGACTTCAAGGCCATGCGCATGTCGAGCTCGCCCAGCCGGGCAGAAGTGGTCGACAGCAATACCATCGTGGTCCACGGCAAGAACCGCCTGGGCCAGCTGATCCTGGTGCATTCCAAGATACACGGCGTGCCGATCCTGGTCGTGGTCGATTCCGGGGCGCAGCTTTCAGTCGGCAATCCGGCCCTGCTTAAACTGCTCAATCGGCGCTTGGTGAGCCGGACCCCGTCCTCATCCACCCAGATCGTCAGCGTGACCGGGCGGAGCCTGACCATCGAACTGGATCCAATCACCGAGGCCGACGTCGGCGGCGTCGTCATCCGCAACATGTCGCTGGGCTTCGCGCCCCTGCCTATTTTCGATCGTTTCGGCCTCGCCGACACGCCCGCCCTGCTCCTGGGCATGGACGTGCTCAGTCAGTGCCGGCGCGTGTCGGTCGACCTGCGCCGACGCGAGGCGACGTTCACCTTGAATTGAGAGCGCTCGCCTTTCCCACCTGGCGCCACCTCTCGCCGCATGGCTTGCCGTTGCCCGGAGACGGCGAGATGATCTGGCAAACGCACGACGGAGGATGATCCTGTGGGACTGCTTGACGGCAAGGTCGCCATTGTCACCGGCGGGGCCAATGGCCTGGGCGAAGCCTATTGCAAACTCTTCGCCAAAGAAGGCGCGGCGGTGGTGGTCAACGACCTCGGCGGCGCCCGCGACGGGACGGGGGCCAGCGCCGGGCCGGCGCAGACGGTGACCGACGCCATCCTCGCCGCGGGGGGACGGGCGGTCGCCAACGGCGACGACGTTTCCACACTCGAAGGCGGCGAGAACATCCTGCAATCCGCCCTCGACGCGTTCGGCCGGGTGGACATCCTGGTCAGCAACGCCGGCATCCTGCGCGACCGGTCCTTCGCCAACACCTCGGAGGCGGAATGGGACGCGGTGGTCAAGGTGCATCTGAAGGGCGCCTACTGCGTCACCCTGCCGGTATGGCGATGGATGAAGGACCATGAAACCAAGGGTGTGATCGTCCTCACCTCCTCGACCTCGGGCCTCATCGGCAACTTCGGCCAGGCCAACTATGGCGCGGCCAAAGCCGGCCTCTATGGCCTGATGCGGGTGCTCTCGATCGAGGGCCGCAAGTACGGCATCCGGGTCTGGGGCCTCGCGCCGGGGGCCTACACTCGCCTGACCTCGGACCTTCCCGGCCGGCAGGGCCGCGAGCCCGATCCGCTCAGCCTGCCGGACGCCATCGCCCCAGCGGTGCTCTTTATGGTCAGCGACCTCTCCGGCGATCGCACCGGGATCATGCTGGGGGCCTCCTCGCGCGGCGTGCGCGAGTTCAAGATCCAGCCGGCCAAGGGGTTCACGCCCTATCCGGGCTGGGGAGCGGAGGACATCGCCACCCACGCCGACGACGTGTTCTTCCCCGAAGAGTCGGTGAGGATCATGGGGTAGCTGGATTTCGGGCAGATCCGACCGGCTCACGACGTCCACACGCCGCTTGCGGGCGCCGTAGCGTCATGCCATAAGATTTCAAACAAGCGTTTGAACGGAGAACCGGGCCATGGATTTCGATTATTCCCCCCGCCAGAAAGAGCTGATGCGCCGCATCTCCGACTTCATGGACGAGCACATCTATCCCGCCGTGCCGATCTATGAGGAGCAGTCCCACGCCGGCGAGCGCTGGAAGGTCATTCCCGTCGTCGAGGACCTCAAGGTCAAGGCGCGCAAGACCGGCCTGTGGAACATGTTCATGCCGCCGCATTCTGGCGTGGCCCATATGGACGACACCTTCCAGTTCGAGGGCGTCCAACTCACCAACCTCGAATATGCGCCGATCTGCGAGATGTTCGGGCGCGTGTCGTTCGCCTCCGAGGTGTTCAACTGCTCGGCTCCGGACACCGGCAACATGGAGGTGCTGAACCGCTTCGGCGCCCTGGATCAGAAGGAGCGCTGGCTGCGCCCACTGATGAACGGCGAGATCCGTTCGGCCTTCCTGATGACCGAGCCCAAGGTGGCCTCGTCCGACGCCACCAACATCGAGACACGCATGGAGCGTGATGGCGACTCCTATGTGATCAATGGCCTGAAGTGGTGGTCGTCAGGCGTGGGCGACCCGCGCTGCAAGGTCGCCATCGTCATGGGCAAGACCAATCCCAACGCCTCGCCGCACCAACAGCAATCGCAGATCCTGGTGCCGCTCGACACGCCTGGGGTGAAGATCCTGCGCATGCTGCCGGTGTTCGGCTATGACGACGCCCCGCACGGCCACGGCGAGGTGCTGCTGGAAGACGTCCGCGTGCCGGTCGAGAACCTCATCCTCGGCGAGGGCAGGGGCTTCGAGATCTCCCAGGCCCGTCTCGGCCCTGGCCGTATCCATCACTGCATGCGCACGATCGGCACGGCGGAAGTGGCGCTGGAGAAGATGTGCAAGCGGCTGATGAGCCGCAAAGCCTTCGGTAAATATGTCTCAGAGCATTCGGTTTGGGAGCAGCGCGTCGCCGCCGCCCGCACCGACATCGAGATGAACCGCCTCCTGTGTCTCAAGGCGGCCGACATGATGGACAAGGCCGGCAACAAGACCGCCCGGCTGGAGATCTCGATGATCAAGGTCTCGGCCCCGAACATGGCGCTGAAGATCATCGATGACGCCATCCAGGCCCACGGCGGCGGCGGGGTCACCTCCGATTTCGGCTTGGCGCGGATGTACGCCAGCCAGCGCACCCTGCGCCTGGCCGACGGTCCCGACGAGGTCCACAACCGCACCATCGCGCGCATGGAGTTCGCCAAATACGGCGACCTGCACGCCAAGATCCGGGCGGAGAAACAGGCCGAACTGCTGCCCGTCGGCTCTCGCTAGACGTCGCCCTCTACTTTACCGGCCGCACCACGCTGAGCGGCCGCGCTTGCGGATGCTCGCGCAGCTCCAGCGCCCGCTCGGCCGCGTCGATGTAAGCCCGCGTGATCGGCAGCGAGTCGACCTGTTTGCTGAGCTGGATCTGGAAGTTCATGTGGTCGCCGTAGCGGAAGCCCATCTCGGCCCCGGCGAGATAGAACTCCCACATGCGGCAGAAGCGCTCGTCATAGAGCGTGGCCACCTCCTCGCGCCGGGCAGCGAAGCGGTCGTACCAGCAGTGCAGGGTCTTGGCGTAGTGCAGGCGCAGGATCTCCACATCGGTGACCCACAGGCCAGCGCGCTCGGCCGCCGGCAGCACCTCCGACAGGGCCGGAATGTAGCCGCCCGGGAAGATGTATTTGGCGGTGAAGCGGTCGGTGGTGCTGGGCCCGCTCGAGCGGCCGATCGAGTGGATCAGCGCCACGCCGTCGTCGGTCAGGCGCTCGGCGATGGCGTCGAAGTAAGCCTGGTAGTTGGGCCGGCCAACATGCTCGAGCATGCCCACCGAAACGATGCGGTCGAATTGGCCGTCGATGTCGCGGTAGTCGGTCAGCGAAAACGAGACCTTGCCGGCAAGCCCGTGGGCGTCAGCGCGGGCGCGGGCGGTAGTCAGTTGTTCGTCCGACAAGGTCACGCCGCGGACGCTGACATCGGCCGCCTCGGCCAGGGTCAAGGCAAGGCCGCCCCAGCCGCAGCCGATGTCCAGCAC
>OUNO010004842.1_pt2 | contig 12013 bp, 8 predicted proteins | sample 1779811 | NCBI WGS metagenome assembly OUNO01 (sample SAMEA3914804, study PRJEB12502) | metagenome | biome: forest; material: soil | place: Canada | collected 2010-06-25 | depth 0.3 m
ATTCCACCACCGTCGGCGAGATCGTCGTGCCCGGCATTCGCCAGTCGTTGGAGAAGGCCATCGCGATCAAGCGAGTCAGCGAGAATTCCGTTGACGCCATCTCGGCCACTGACATCGGCAAGCTGCCGGACAAGAATATCGCCGACGCGCTGCAGCGCCTGCCGGGCGTCGCCATCCAGGGCGCCGCCGGCGGCGAAGGCGGCTTCGATGAGGCCGACCGGGTCAGTATCCGCGGCACCTCGCCCAGTCTCACCAATGTCACCATCGACGGCCACGACGTGTCCACCGGCGACTGGTTCATCCTCGACCAGTACAGTGTCGTCGGCCGCAGCGTCAGCTTCACCCTCTTGCCGGCGGAAATCGTCCAGAACGTCGTGGTCTACAAGACGCAGGACGCCTCTCTGCTCGAAGGCGGCGTCTCCGGCGCGGTCGACATCCAGACCCGCAACCCACTGGGCCTGTCCAAGACCTTCACCTTCGAAGCCTCGGCCGAGGCCGCCTACAACACCAATGCCGGCCAGCACGGCAGCCAGTGGCAACCGCAGTTCAACGCGCTTCTCGGGTGGAAAAACGCCGATGACACCTTCGGCGCCATTGTCCAGGGATTCTACGAAAAGCGCAGTGTGGTCCGTTACGGTCAGGAAACCCTGGGCTGGCAAAACATCGCGGCCGGCATGCCGCTGGCGACCGCCAACCCGTCAACGATTGGCTTGGCCTATCCAACCCTGATCGGCTCGACGCTTTTCGAACAAGAACGCACGCGGGCGGGCGTCACCGGGTCGATCGAGTGGAAGACGTCGGACGACAAGGCCGAACTCAATTTGTCCGGTTTCTACTCCCACCTCAATGCCGACAACTACAACGACAACTACATGTTCTGGGGCTCGCACGAGTTCGCTAACAACCTGCCGACATCCTACACGGTCCAGAACGGGTCGATTACCTCGGCGAACTTCCCGCTGCTCAATCAGAGCGGAACGCCGACGGACGGCTTGATTGTCGACAACATTACACGGCCGAATGAATCCGCCGAAAGCTACTACATCAACCTGGACGGCAAGTTCAGACTGGGCGATCGGCTGACCATCAAGACCCAGGTCGGCTACACCCATGGTGTCGGCGACACGCCCCAGCAGCCTTCCTTCGAGGTCGATGCTCTGACGGGGATTTCCTACGCGCCGTCAGGCAACGGCTTTGTGGTCAACCCGACCAACATCAACCCGCAAAGCCCCAATGGCCTTTCCGACGACTGGTCGTGGAACGCCAGGTTCACGTCGGTGGATAAGGAATACTACGCCAAGGCCGACGGCGTCTGGGACATCAGTAACGGTATCTTCAAAGACGTGGAGTTCGGTGTTCACTACTCCAACCACACTCGTCAGGTCGACGGTTGGGATCGCGGCTGCACCTTGGGGGCTAACAATGCTTGCTTTGGCAGCCCGACCATGCCGTTCTCGGCCACCAATCCGACCTCCTATCCGAGCGGCTTCAACGCCGGCGCTTTGGGCATCCCGGGCCTGCTCATTCCGATTGGCGGCAATCCGGCATCAATCGCGCAGATCATCAATGCTATTCCGGGCGGGGTTCGCGGACCCATCTCGGCGATCGTGCAGCCAATCAACTACTATTGGCTTGGCTCGTTCAAGGTTGATGAGACCGACGTCGCTGGCTACATCATGGCCCGTGTCGGCGGAGAGGGTTGGCGCGGCAACTTTGGCCTGAGGGTCGTAAACACCTCGGAAAATGACTTCGTCAACTCTCCGAACCAACTCTCTTCAAATTCCACGCTGGTCACGACATCCGCCTACGGCAACTATTTCATCAATGACGTCCACCACAACTATGTGGACATCCTGCCGAGCGCGAACTTCACCTTCGACCTGCAAAAGAACTTGCTGTTGCGGTTCTCAGCCGCCGAGACCATGTCGCGGCCCGACTTCAGCTCCCTGGGCGCGAGCGTGTCGCTCAACGACCTGCTTCTCGTCGGCAGCGGCGGCAATGCGAACCTCCAGCCGGTCAGGGCCGCAGTATTCGACACCAGCCTCGAATATTACTACGGCCCGCAGTCTCTGGTCGCCGTGAGCCTCTTCTACGACGACCTATCGTCTTACGTGGCCTTCGAAAACCATACCCAGACCTACTTCAACATGCTGCTGCAACAAAATGCCCTCTACACCATCTCCGCCCCATTCAATATTTCCGGCCATCTCGGCGGCGTGGAAGTGCAGTGGCAGCAGCCGATCGCCTGGGGCTTCGGCTTCCAGGCCAACGGCACCTATGTCGAGGGTAGCGACGCCGACGGCAATCCTCTGATCGGCACGTCCAAGTGGACTGGCAATCTGGTCGGCTACTACGAGAACCACGGTTTCAGCGCGCGACTGGCCTATACCTACCGCTCGCACTTCTTCGTCGGCCTCGACCGGGCCACGCCGGAGAGCCAAGCCAACTTCGGCACCCTGGACGCCTCGCTCGCCTACCAGATCACGCCGAACGTCGCCCTGACGGTGGACGCGATCAACATCACCAACAGCCTGTTGAAGTACTACGGCGCGGACCCGACCCAGGTGCGCGCGGTCTATGACAACGGCACCCAGCTGTTCATGGGGATCAAGGTCAAGTTCTAGTATTTCAACCTCTCAGTCGGGGGGCCCGCGGGCCACGAAGGGCGCCGCTCCGGAGTATCGGGGCGGCGTTCTTCATTTTGACCGACCGGACGGGCGCCCCATAGTCCGGCGATGAACCAGGCCAAGGCGCGCAATGCGCCTGACGACAAACCCCGGTGGCGGGTTCAGTTCGACAGGGCCCTGGCTCTGTGTTCCGAGGGCGCGAGCCGTGCGGCGCTCGCCCCCTTGCGGGTGGCGACCGAGCTCAATCCGCGATTGACCGAGGGCTGGCGGCTGCTGGGCGACATCCTGACGGCGAGCGGGGACTTTCGCGGGGCCCGGCGCGCCTACGATCACGCCCTCCTGTCGATGATCCGTGACTTACGTCTGTGTGGCGCAGCCGAGGCCCTGGCGGAAAATCGCCTGGGCGGGGCCGAGCGCGAACTCAGGGAGCTGATTGCCCTCAAGGCCGCGCCGGCCGCCGCGGCGGGACAACTCCTGGGCGAGGCCCTCTTCAGGCAGAATCGGCTGGCCGAGGCGGAAAGCGCCCTGCGGGCTTGCCTCGGCGAGGCCCCCGCATTCTACGAGGCTCGCCGATCGTTGGCCCAGGTTTTGCTCGCCGCCCGGCGCTTCCCAGAGGCTGTGGCGGAATTCGACGTGCTCCTGGCGCGCGACGGCGCCGACTATCCCTGTCTCGCCATGAAAGCCGCAGCCCTGACCGAGATCGGCCGCTACGCCGAGGCGGTCGCCGTCTCGGCGGCCATGCTCGAGCGGTTTCCCGATCAGCCGTATGCATGGCTGGTACACGCTGGCGGCCTGCGCACGCTCGGCCAAGCCCAGGCGTGCGTCGAGGCCTATTGCAAATGTATCGACCTCGATCCGCGCTGCGCGGAGGCCTATCTCAGCCTCGCCAATCTCAAGACCTACCGCTTCACGGGTGCGCAGCTGGCCGCCATGGAAGCCCTTGTGAAGCAAGGCGATCTGCCGCCGGAAGACCAGGCCAGACTGCGCTTCGCCTTGGGCAAGGAAAGGGAGGATGCCGGCGACTACGCCGAGGCTTTCGATCAATACGCCCGCGGCAACGCCATCGAGTCCTCTCGACGCTCCTACGATCCCACCGCTGTCGGCGCCTATGTATCCAGATCCAAGCCGTTGTTTACACATGATTTCTTCTCCAAACGGGGCGGCTGGGGCGCATCGCGTCCAGACCCGATCTTCGTCGTCGGATTGCCCCGATCGGGCTCGACCCTGGTGGAGCAGATCCTGGCCAGCCATCCGGCTGTCGAGGGCACGCATGAACTGGCGGACCTGCCAATCCTGGCCGCCGGCCTGCGAGGATATCCGGAGTCTCTGGCAAGCCTCTCGCGCGAAACCTGCGCCCAGCTGGGGACGGAGTACCTGCGCCGGACGGCAGCCTATCGAAATCTCAGCCGGCCGCGTTTCATCGACAAGACTCCGAGAAATTTCCTTCATGTCGGCTTGATCCACCTCATCCTGCCAAAGGCCAGGATCGTGGACGTCCGCCGCCATCCGCTCGCTTGCGGCCTGTCAGTGTTCAAGCAGCATTTCGGCCACGGCTTCGCCAGCGCCTTCGACCTGGACCATATCGGCCGCTACTACGCCGACTACGTCGACATGATGGCCCACTACGATGAGGCCCTGCCCGGCCGGGTTCATCGGGTGATCTACGAGCATCTGGTGGCCGACACCGAGATCGAGGTGCGCCGCCTGCTCGATTATCTCGGCCTGCCGTTCGATCCCGCCTGCCTGCGCTTTTTCGAAAATCGCCGGGCCGTCGATACCCCAAGCTCCGAACAGGTGCGCCAGCCAATCTTTACCGACGCCCTTGAGCAGTGGCGACACTTCGAACCCTGGCTCGGACCTTTGAAGGCCGCTCTTGGGCCGGTGCTGCAAGCCTACCCCGCGGCGCCGATTTGACCGGCGCACACGCCTGCGGATATTCGGGGCTATGGCTAAGAGGAGCGCTCAACATCGAACGGCGCGGACGCGGCCTGAGGCAGTCGGTCCGGGAGACCTCCTTCGCCAGGCTTCGGGCGTCCTGGCCACCGATCCCGCCCAGGCCGAGGCCCTAGCGCGACAAGCCCTGGATGCCGATCCGGGCAGCGTGGATGCGAGAAGCGTCCTGGGCGCCGCCCTGCGACGCAAAGGCGATCCAAGCGCTGCGCTCGCGGTGCTGACACGTCTGACCGCGGCCAAGTCGTGCCCGTGGATCGTGCATTTTGAGTTGGCGCAGGCTCAGTTTGCGCTCGGCCAGAGCCGCGCGGCCGTGACCCCGCTGCGCAAAGTCGTGGAGCTCAATCCGGACTGGGCCCCGGCCTGGCGCCTGTTGGGCGACATCCTGATGGCCAGCGGCGACTTCCCGGGGGCCCGGGTGGCCTACGATCACCGCGTTCGCTCGATGATCCGTGATCCACAACTGAAGGCCGCCGCGGACTTCCTCATCAAAGAGCGCCTCGATGACGTCGAGCGTGAAACGCGCGCCTTGCTCGCGACCAAACCGTCGTCGCCGGCCGCCGCCGAGCACCTGCTGGCGGAATCGCTGCGGCGGAAGAACCAGCTGGCCAAGGCCGAACGCGTCTTGCTTCGCTGCCTCGCCAAGGCGCGGGGGTTTTACAGCGCGCGTGTGTCTCTGGTCCAGGTTCTGTTCGGGCGGCACCGGTTCGTAGAGGCCGCGACAGAACTCGATCGGCTGCTTGAGCATGATGCTAACGACACGCGCTGCCTGATGATGAAAGCGACGGTCCTGGCTGCACTCGACCGCCACGACGAGGTGCTCGCGCTCACCGCTGCGCTGCTGGACACGTTTCCCGACCAGCCGAGGGCTTGGCTGGTGCATGCCAATACGCTGCGCACTCGGGGGCGGGTCGCCGAAGCGCTGGCTGGTTATCTGAAGGCCCTGGAGCTCGATCCCGATTTCGCCGAGGCTTATTGGAGCCTGGCCAATCTCAAGACCTATCGCTTCACCCCCCAACAGCGCGCGGCCATGGAAAGGTTGCTGGCCCGCAAGTCCATGCCGGCCAAGGATGGCGCAGAGCTGAACTTCGCCTTGGCCAGGGCGCTCGAAGACGACAAGGCCTATGCGAAGGCCTTTGAGCGGTATTCCCGCGGCAACGTCATCGAACGCAAACGGCGCGCCTATGATCGCGATGCCGTCAGCCAGATGTTCGGAAAAACCAAGGCTGTGTTTTCGGCCGACCTCTTCAAGCTGCGCTCGGGCTGGGGCGCAGTCGATCCAGACCCGATCTTCATCGTCGGTCTGCCTAGATCAGGCTCGACCCTGGTTGAACAAATCCTCGCCAGCCACCCGATGATCGAGGGAACCCACGAGCTGATCGACCTGCCGGTCATCGTTTCCGGCATCCCAAACTACCCCGAGGGCGTCGCCGCGCTGTCGCGCGAGAGATTGGCCGAGCTTGGCGAGACCTATATTCAGCGAACGCGCGCCTACCGCCATCTCGGCCGGCCTCACTTCACGGACAAGCGGCCGGGCAACTTCATGAACACCGGCCTCATCGAGCTGATGTTGCCGAATGCCAAAATCGTCGATGTCCGCCGCCATCCCCTCGCCTGCTGCGTCTCCAATTTCCGGCAGCATTTCGCCGCCGGCTTCGAGTGCTCCTACGATCTGGGCGACCTTGGCCGCTACTACATCGACTATGTCGACCTCATGGCCCATTTCGACGAGGTGCTGCCCGGCCGGGTTTGCCGGGTGATCTATGAGCGGCTGGTGGCCGACCTGGAGACCGAGGTTCGCCGCCTGCTCGACTATCTTGGCCTGCCGTTCGATCCGAACTGCCTGCGCTTTTTTGACAATGATCGCGCGGTCGCAACGCCCAGTGCGCAACAGGTTCGCCAGCCGGTGTTCGCCGAGGCCGTCGATCAATGGCGCGACTATGAACCGTGGCTCGATCCGCTCAAAGCCGCCCTCGGCCCAGTCCTCGGGGCCTATCCCGCGGCGACCCCGTCACTGCAGGCGGGTCAGTCCACCGGATAGCCAAAGCGCTCGACCCACGGCGCCAGGGTCTCACGCACCGGCGCCAGTTCAGCTGCATAGGCGCGCCACCTGGCCAGCCCGCGACGGTTCAGCCCGGCTCTCACCTGGACCGCGCTCGGCGTCCGCACCGGGCGGGCGAGGGCCGTGGTGGCGACGGCGGTCATCGCGGGGTCGAAAGACAGGCCCACGAAGGCGGCGATAACCGCTAGCTGGCCCGGGAAATCCTCGACCAGTCCCTCGTGGCGCACCTCCATCACCTCGAGCGGCAACAGGGCCCGGTAGACGTCCGCCAAGGCCATGCAGGCGCCGTAACAGGCGGCCGTGTCGCCGAGATCGGTAAAGGCGTAGGTCAGGGAATTCATCTGAAAGGCGTTCATGGCGCAGCTCAGCACCACGTCGCGCGGGTCACGCACGGCGAACAGGACCTTTGCTTGCGGAAACAGCCTGGCGATAAGCGGCAGGTTGAGCGTCCCCGCCGGCGCCTTGTCGACGAACACCCGACCGCGCGGCTCGACCCCGTGGTTGCGCACCGCCTGCCAATAGTGCCCGCGCCAGACCTCGGCCTCCCGCGCGCCGATGCGCGCCAGGCGCGCCAGCCCATCGTCGTCGCGCAGGAACTGCTGATATTGGTCCGCCAGGGTCGGCGCCTCTTCCAGGGCGAGAACCCGCGGATGCCCAGCGAGCGCCTGCTCGAGCAGCGTTGTGCCGGAACGCGGAAATCCAACCAGGAAGACATGGCCTTCGACGCCTGACGGGCCTTGAGGCGGCCCCCGAGGCGGTACGGCCCTCCAGGGCTCCGGATCCGCCGCCTGGAACCAGGTCCGAAGCCGGCGCAGCTTGGCCGTCTCGCTCTCGTGGCCGGCCGCGCGGCCCGCGAACAGCCGCCGCTGGATCACCTTGCCCTCGCGCGCCGCAGCGAAGGCTGATGCAGGCTCGCCCAACCGGTCGAGGACCTCGCTCTGGAGTAGCAGCGCCTCGGCCCGCCCGGCCTCATCGAGACCGGGGCTCGCCAACAAGCGTTGCGCGAGGTTCCGCGCGCGCTCGAGTTCGCCGCGAGCGACCGCCAGGCGGGCGGCCAGCCACATCGTTCCCGGCCGACCGCCGTGGGAAGTTTCCACGCGCGCCATTTGATGCGCGGCGAGGTCGAGATTTCCGGCCTCGAAGGCCAGCGTGGCCAGACCGAAACCGGCCTCGAAACTATCGGGGTCGAGCGCCACCGCCGCCTCGAAGCTGGCCGTCGCCTCTCCTGGGCGGCCGAGCGATTGCAGCGCCCTCGCCTTACCGCACAGCGTGGCGGCGGAGGGCCGGACGAGTCCGCTGGCCCGCTCCCAGGCCGCGAGGGCCAGGTCGGGTCGGTTGGCGGCGGCCAGCGTGTCGGCCAGGGCCGACCAGGCGGCCGGGTCGCGCGAGGTCGCCTCGGCGCGGGCGCGAAGGCCCGCGATGGCCTCCTCCATGCGGCCGGCGCGGCGCAGGGCGTCGATGCGGGACAGAAACGCTGCGTCCATGGGCTCTCCGCGACTGCGCCTTGCCGCTCTGACACGAAATGACTAAACCCGGGCCGTCATGGCAAGCCCTGGGCATTCGGATCGGCGATGGCGGCGCGCACTCTAGCCCGAGTGAACCCCCTTGCCTGCGCGGCGATCCGCCCATCCCTCAAAGATCCGAGACCATGACCGGCCACCCCACCCCCGCAGGCGCCATGCGCGTCTTTTCCGGCGTCCAGCCCTCGGGCGCCTTGCACCTGGGGAACTATTTGGGCGCCCTGGTGAAATTCGTCGCCTTGCAACGTCAGCACGAATGTCTGTTCTGTGTCGTCGACCTGCACGCCATCACCGCCTGGCAGGAGCCCGTCGCGCTGGCCGCCCAGACGCGTGAGATTGCCTGCGCCTATATCGCCGCCGGCGTGGATCCCAGACTTGCGATCATCTTTCCCCAGTCGGCGGTGACTGCCCACGCCGAGCTTGCCTGGATTCTCGACTGCGTCGCCCGGGTCGGCTGGCTCGACCGCATGACCCAGTTCAAGGACAAGTCCGGCAAGCACAAGGAGCGGGCCAGTGTCGGCCTCTACGCCTATCCGGTGCTCCAGGCCGCTGACATCCTGCTCTACAAAGCCACCCACGTGCCGGTGGGCGAGGACCAGAAGCAGCACCTGGAACTCGCCCGCGACATCGCCGCCAAGTTCAATCACGACTTCGAGGCGCCCGAATTTTTTCCCCTGCCCGAGCCCCTGACCGAGGGACCAGGGGCGCGGGTCATGTCCCTGCGCGATGGCGCGGCCAAGATGTCCAAGTCCGATCCGTCCGATCAGTCGCGCATCAACCTTACCGACGACGCCGATCAGATCGCGGCCAAGATCCGCCGGGCCAAGACCGACCCCCTCCCCTTGCCCGAGACGGTCGAGGGCCTCGCGGGACGCCCCGAAGCGGACAATCTGGTTGGCATCTATGCGGCGCTCGCCGGCGAGACCAAGGCCCAGGCGCTGGCGAGATTCGCCGGCAAGGGATTCGGCGACTTCAAGCCGGCTCTCGCCGACTTGCTGGTTGAGACCCTGACCCCTGTCGGCCTGGCCATGCGCCGGCTGATGGCCGATCCAGGCGAAATCGACCGCATCCTGGCCGACGGCGCGGACAAGGCCCGGGCCCTCGCCTCGCCGACAATCGAGGAGACCCGGCGCATCGTTGGCTTCTGGGGACCTGATCGGTTGCGGTGAGGAGCGAGGCGCGCCATCTAAAGCTCGACGGAGCCTGAAAAGTCACATGTTCATCCAGACCGAAACCACGCCCAATCCGGCGGTGCTCAAATTCCTTCCCGGCCGCGAGCTGATGAAGGAGGGCGCGCGCGAGTTCCGCGACGCCGACGACGCCCGGGTGTCACCCCTGGCCGAAGCCTTGTTCGCCCTGAGCGGCGTGACCCGGGTGTTTTACGGCGGTGAATTCCTGACCGTCACCAAGGCCGACGACTATGACTGGGCCTATCTGAAGGCGCCGATCCTGGCGGCGATCATGGATCACTTCACCAGCGGCCAGGCTCTGCTGCGCGACAGCGAAACCGACGATCACGACGCCGACGTCTACGAAGGCGACAGCGCCGCCATCGTCGCCGAAATCAAGGATCTGCTGGATTCGCGCATCCGCCCGGCTGTGGCCCAGGACGGCGGCGACATCCTGTTCTCGAAGTTCGAGCCCGATACCGGAGTCTTGTGGCTGCACATGCGCGGCGCATGCTCCGGCTGCCCCTCGTCGTCCGCCACTCTGAAGGCCGGGGTGGAGAACATGCTGCGCCATTACGTGCCCGAGGTGACCAGGGTCGAACAGACGCTCTGAGCGTGTTCCGTCGGGAAAGGCTCTAGGTGCGGATTCTGGTTGTCGATACCTGCCTGGCAGTTTGCCAGGTCGCGGTGTTTGACGACGCCCACGCGCTGTCCACGATCTCCGAGCCCATGGTCAGAGGACATCAGGAGCGTCTGGCGCCCATGGCTCGCAAGGCGATGGACACGGCGCAGACCAGCTTTGCCGCCTTGGACAGGATCGCGGTCACCGTAGGCCCAGGCTCTTTCACTGGTCTGCGGGTGGGCCTGGCCTTCGCCAAGGGCCTGGCCCTGGCGCTTGGCCGGCCCTGCGTGGGCGTGGGGACCCTAACGGCCCTGGCCGCCAGCGCCGGCCAAGACCTGCGCCGCGCCGCAATCATCGATGCCGGACGGGGCGGGGTCTATCTGCAGATCTTCGAGGGACCCAACACCCTGACCGCCCCGGACAACCTGCCCATCGAGACGGCCGCCGCGCGGCTGGCTGAGGTCGGCGCGGTGGAGCTCCTCATCGGACCCCAGGCCAAACGCCTTGCCTGCTCCCTGCCCAAAATGGACGCCATCGAGATCGCGGCGGCAGCGCCGACCGCCATCGCGGTCCTGGCGGCCGCCGCGCCGCTCGTGCCGCCGCGGCCGCTCTATCTTCGCGCGCCGGACGCTCGAGTCTGATGCCCTTGCACCGAACAGATGGACGGGCTGAATCAGGCGCTACACCTCTGAATCCAGAGCAGGATTCAGCTTGAGCCGATTCCGTTTCAAACCATCCTGCTCATGCGTCCGATGAGGCTGGATGCCTGCGCCGATCCGAGGGTGCTCGCCGCCCTGCACGCCGAGGCGTTCGATGAGCCGTGGAGTGAGGCCGAAATGGCGGCGCTGCTGGGCGGGTCGGGCGTGTTCGCTCTCGTCGCCAGCGGCGATGAGGGTCCGACCGGATTCGTGCTCTACCGCAGCGCCGCCGACGAGGCTGAAATCCTGACCTTGGCCACCGTGCCGGCGCACCGGAGGCGGGGCGTAGCGGGCGCCCTGGTGCGGGGCGCGGCCGAAGCCGCCGCCAGCGCCGGGTCGCGCGCCCTGTTCCTGGAGGTGTCCGAAGACAACACCCCGGCGCTGGCGCTTTACGATCGCGCGGGCTTCTCCCGTGTCGGCCGGCGCGGCGGCTACTATGCCCGGGGCTCGGAACGGGCCGACGCTCTGGTCCTGAGGCGCGACCTTAACAGCGCCCCCGCCCGGCTTTATGCTGGGGCCGATCGGAGCGAGCAGGTGGATCGGCTGGAACGACTTTGCATCGAGCGGGGGCTGCGCATGACCGAGCAGCGCCGCGTGATCGCGCGCGTACTATCCCAGGCCCACGACCACCCCGATGTCGAGGAGCTGCACCGGCGCGCGCACGAGATCGATCCGCATATCTCCATCGCCACCGTCTATCGGACGGTGCGGCTGTTCGAGGAGTCCGGCATTCTGACCCGGCACGACTTCCGCCAAAACCGTTCGCGCTACGAGGAGGCCGGCGAAATCCATCACGACCATCTGATCGACATGAAGACCGGGGCCGTGGTCGAGTTCGTCGACGAGGAGATCGAGGCGCTGCAAAAGGCCATCGCCCGTCGCCTGGGCTATCGCCTGGTGGACCACCGGCTCGAACTCTACGCCGTGCCCGCCGATGATTAAGCCGGTCGCGGGCGGCGGCAAGGCCCCCGCCCCCCCGTCGCGGCGGGTGTTCATCAAGAGCTACGGCTGCCAGATGAACGTCTATGACGCCGAGCGCATGGCGGACCTTCTCGCGCCGCTCGGCTACAGCCAGGCCGACTCCCCCGATGAGGCCGATCTGGTGGTGCTCAACACCTGCCACATCCGCGAAAAGGCCGCGGAGAAGGTCTATTCGGAACTTGGCCGGGTCCGGGCCCTAAGAGGCGAGCGTGCCCAGGCCGGCCGGTCGATGACCGTAGTGGTGGCCGGCTGCGTCGCCCAGGCCGAAGGCGAAGAGATCATGCGCCGCGCGCCCGTGGTTGATCTGGTGGTCGGACCGCAGGCCTATCATCGCCTGCCCGAACTGATCGCCCGCGCTCACCGCAGCCGTGGCGAGCGGGTGGC
>OUNO010152663.1_pt1 | contig 12013 bp, 17 predicted proteins | sample 1779811 | NCBI WGS metagenome assembly OUNO01 (sample SAMEA3914804, study PRJEB12502) | metagenome | biome: forest; material: soil | place: Canada | collected 2010-06-25 | depth 0.3 m
AAGTCGACGATTTCCGAGACCTCGGCCTTGGAACCTTCGTAACCGGCAATATCGGTGAAGCGGGTCGGGGGCCTTTCCATGTCGTAGACCTTTGCCCTCGACTTGCCGATTCCCATTAGCCCGCCCAGTCCTCCCAGCTGTTTGCGGGTACGGCGACCGATCCAGATGAAGACCCCGATGATGAGCAACAACGGTAGTAGCGACAGGATGACGCTGGCCGCCGAAGTTGCAGAGGGATTGGTGCCGATGACCTGCACCCTGTGCCTGAGCAGAAGGGGCGAGAGGGCATCATCATTCAAGGCCGTCGGTAGCTGTGAGGTGTAGGAAGACCCGTTGTGCAGCTTGCCGGTCACCGCACCTGTCGACGTAATGGTGGCAGTGGAAATCTGGTTACGAGTGACCTCACTGACAAAGCTCGTATAGCTGAAGCTTCGGGTTGACGTCGCCTTCATGGACGGATGGAACAGCAGGAGCAGGGAGATAATGATCCCGATGGGGAGCAGCCACATGCGCCAACGCGGAGGTGCGGTGCCGGCAGCCGGAGGCACCGGACCATTTGGCGGCCCGGGGCGGGCCGAGCTCGTTCGATGCGATGTCTTCATGTGAGGTCCACGTGGGAGAGCGCCGCCCCGCGCGCGCGAGGCGTGCCACCGGTCACCGCTGGGTCAGCCGTCTCTGGCGCTCCCCTCACTGCGGCCACAGTGCAAGTGGTCATGGCGCGTCTCATTCCTTGTCGCTGTGTCGATGGACGGATGCGTCCTCATCAACGTGGGCATCAAACGCTGCCCGGTTCTTACTTGATCGCCGACCGATATCCGACAAACCGGGTGCGGCGATCAGACGCAGCGTGCCAAGCGCAGCCCGGAAAACGCCCAACGGGCCGGGGCCGGGAAGAAGTTCCGATAGCTGGAGCGCACGTGGCCGACCGGGGTCACGCACGAGCCACCTCGCAGCACGTACTGATTCACCATGAATTTCCCGTTGTACTCGCCCACCGCCCCCTTGGCGGGCTCGAAGCCGGGGTACGGGCTGTAGGCCGAAGACGTCCACTGCCAGAGGTTCCCGAAGTGGCTGCCATCCCCCTGCAGGCCCGGAGCTGGCGAGGGATGCAGCCTGGTCTGATCTAAAAAATGTCCCTCCACCACGGCGCCGGTGGCCGCGACCTCCCATTCGGCCTCGGTGGGCAGACGGGATCCGGCCCAACGAGCGAAGGCGTCAGCCTCGTAATAACTCAGGTGGCACACCGGTTGCGCGGGGTCGAGCGCTATGGGACCACCGAGAGTGAACTCTTGCCAGCCACCCTCCGTCTCTGCCCAATAGAGGGGGGCCCGCCATCTTTCGGACTGCACGGTTGCCCAACCATCGGACAGCCACAGCTCTGGGCGCCGATAACCATCGTCGTCGACGAAGGCCAGCCATTCGCAGCAGGTCACCAGTTGGTCGGCCAATGCGAACGGTGCCAGATACACGCGGTGCCGGGGAAGCTCGTTGTCGAAGCAGAAGCGATCCCCGCCGTACCCGATGTCGTAGTTTCCACCTCGGTAGCTCGTCCAGGTGGGCGCTCGGGACACACCTGGCTCGGGAGCGCGGATGGCATCGAAGGCGGGCTGCATGGGATTGCGGGACAGGACGTGTTTGATGTCCATCAACAGGAGCTCTTGGTGCTGCTGCTCGTGATGTATTCCGAGTTCGGTCAGCTCCAGAACAGCACCGCTGGACACCTCCTCGAACAGTTCCGCCATCGCTTGGTCGACATGGCAGCGGTAGTCGGCCACCTCCTGGACGCCCGGTCGAGAGACGAACCCTCGCTCAGCGCGGGGGTAGCGGGCACCAACGCCCTCATAGTAGGAATTGAAGAGGTAGGCGTAGTCGGGATGGAAGACTTGGTATCCCGGGAGGCTCGGCATAAGGAGGAATGACTCGAAGAACCAGGTGGTGTGGGCACGGTGCCACTTGGTCGGGCTCACATCGGGCATCGATTGGACCGTCTGATCCTCAGGCGACAAGCAGGATGCCAATGACTCGGTCAACGAGCGCACGGCGAGGAAGCGATCCGTGAGTGTCAAAGGTTGATCGACACTCGATGCAGATTCGGTCAGTTGCATGGACGCCTTCCTTCCCCACGAAGTCAGTGTCAAGCCTCAGCCCGGTCTTACCCGGCGCAGCGCATCGTCGCGAAAATGACCCTGTCGGATCACTTGCCCAGCGCCAACTCCACTGTTCGAGCGCCGAGCGTGTCTTCTGCATATTTCTGGGCCGACGGCTTGAAGGGTCCCAGCAGATGGTCGAGACCGTCTATGAGCACGACTCGAGCCATTGAGCGATCGAAGCGGAACCCGTCGCGCGCCATTGACATGTCGAGAAGTTCAGCGATGGCGCCGGAGACCTCAACTCCCGTCGGTCCGCCACCCATGACCACGAAGTTCAGGGTCCCGTCCGATGCATGCGCCAACCCGGATCGAGACCAGCAGTGGCTACTTCATAAAGGAGCGGAAGAAAGGTATGAAAATTACGCTGATCCACCAGCGTGACCTCCACTTCTTGGCCGCTCAGCGCCCGCGCGGCGGCAAGCCCCCCGAAGCCGGCCCCGATGATCACAACCTTATGCATCGTGACTATCCGTCCACGAATGTGAAGAACAGCTCTTTCCGACGGTGCTCTGAGCTACTTCACCGCGATAACGTCAACCATTCGGATGTCTGGCTCCGCAGCCAACAGATCAGGCGCAACCTGCGCAAGCGCGCGGGGGATTTCGCCGTTGAGATGGTCCTGGCGAGCATCCTCAGTCTCGAAAGTGTCGAAGATCCCATAGCTCGTGTCGCCGGTCTTGAAGGCATACCAGGTTACGGTTCCCGACTCCGCGGCAGCGATTGCACGGCCGCCCTCGAGAAAGGCGCCGAGTTCAGCGCCCTTGCCCTCTTTTGCCTCCAAGAAGGCGAGCACTCCCAGTCGTACGGTCATTTGCGACTCCCTCGTCAAGCCGACCGAGAACTTCGGCTGGCTTGAGGTGGGCATCCCACGGCGGCCCGGTCTTACCTCACCGCTTTGCTTGCTTCAGTCCCAATGGGCATCAAAGTTCTGGGCCGGTGATCGCGGCCAACAGCCCGGTGAAGTCCTCCGAGCAGGGGCCACAGGCTTTGAGGTGGACGGCAATGCCCGGGTAGCGCTGCTCGGCCGCATCATCGGCAGCCACCAGCTCAACGTAGACATGTAGAAACTCCATCGCCTCCTCGCATCCCACATCGCGGGGGTCGGTGAGGAGGAAACGGTCGAGTGCGCCCTGGGGTTTCATACGCTCGACGAGCTTTCAGTATCCACAAGTCCCTTAGCGACAAGAGCAGCCCGTAACTTACGTCTGGCGTCGAACATCATCTTATAGATGGCATTGCGGTTGGAGCCCAACTCGACAACCAACGCATCGAGCGGGACACCATTTAGGACGATGGCGACAAAGATCTGACGCTGCCTATCGGTCAAATCGTTGTCCACCGCCTGGTGGAGCGCAGCGACCAGGTCCCGCCACTCGGCTTCGTCGGCCGGATCGAAACCAAATCGGTCGGGCAAGCGGCTCCAGTCTTCGTCGTCCATCGCTACCGTTCGGTTGCGCCAGAAATGGCGACCGATCTTGGTCGACACCTCGAAGATCACGAAGCTGTACGCCCAGGTGGTGAATCGACTCTCCCCACGGAACTGGCTCGCCTTGGCGAGGATGGCCACCATGGCGTCGGCTGCAGCCTGGTGTGCGACGTCGTCGAGCTCCGGCCCAGCGATCTGGAGATGGCCGCTGCGTCGTTGCACCTCGTGACGTGCGATTCGGAGCAACATCGCATGCAAGCGAAGGCAGGCTGCCTCCCTCTCCGCTTCGGTTCCTTCGAGAGCGCGCAACCACTCTGCCGAGTCGGGGTCAAGTGTCGCCGTGCGAGTGGCAGTGCCGTCTCCTTCAATCTCCGCAGGAACCATGAGCGGCATCCTAGAGAGCCGGCGGGTCCCATGCTGCCCACACCTCGCGTGTCGGCGAATAACGCCACCTGGAGGTCATCCTCTCTGACCGGGACACATGAGAGCGAGAACCGCGTAACTAAGCTTCATTCCGCCCGGGAATGCCAGATGAAACGATGGGTCATCCTTCACACCTCTGAGCCCTGCGGCCGGTTGTAAACCGCCTACTCCCCTTGACGAGCGACTCACCGGATCGCCGGCGCTCGATCTCGGATTGCCAGGTAAGACTCAGCTGTGGGCCGACGCGAAGGGTGGGATGGCTTGGTTGTCGTGCACCGTCCCGAACTGGAACTGGAACTGGAACCTGGGGCGTCAGCGGCGGCGGTTGGGGCGACCCAGATTGTGCAGTGTCGTGCATGGCTTTTGCGTGGAGCCCGTCCTGATTGCCTCGTCCGGTTGTAACGATGGGGCACCAGTCCCAGGACTGGGGTTTATGGAGCGAATTGGACTCTGCGAACGAAGTCCATCGAATCCGATAGGCAACAAACGGCCGGGCCGGCACACGACCAGGTGTCGAATCAAACGCCGAGCTTGAGGCCGAGAGCACTATTGGTATTGAAGTGACGGGAGCCTCGGGGGACGGCAATAGGCCCATCGAATGAACCCCATGGGGGCGTGCATCCGCTGTTCGTTTTCAATGGACACAGATCGGAGGGCCCATCGTGGCCGAATCAGTTGATGTCGTTGTTGTCGGGATGGGCCCGGCGGGCGAAGAGGTCGCCGGGCGTCTGGCCGAGCGCGGATTGAATGTCGTGGGGGTCGAGTCCACTCTTGTGGGTGGTGAATGTCCCTATTGGGGCTGCGTGCCTTCGAAGATGATGATCAGGGCGTCGAATTTGCTGGCCGAGGCGCGCCGGATCCCTGACCTCGCGGGATCGAGCACGGTTACTCCAGACTGGGGGATCGTGGCTCGACGGATCCGTGATGAAGCCACCGACAATTGGAACGATCAGGTCGCGGTCGACCGCTTCGAGGCGAAGGGCGGCCACTTTGTGCGTGGTCACGGTCATCTCGAGGGGCCCGGCGAGGTCGCTGTCGGCGACCGTTGCTTCAAGGCCCGGCGTGGCATCGTCCTGGCGACCGGAGCACGAAGCTGGACGCCCCCGATTCCCGGCCTTTCCGACGTTCCCTTCTGGACGAACCGGGAAGCGATCGAAGTGAAAGAACTACCGGCCACCCTCGTAATAATCGGCGGTGGTGCGATCGCCGTCGAGTTGGGCCAAATGTATGCTCGCTTCGGGGTCAAGGTGAGCATCGTTGAATCCGCCCCTCGACTGCTTCCCCTGGAAGAGCCCGAGGCGGGTTCTCTGCTCGAAGATATCTTTCGTGGTGAGGGCATCACCGTCGTAACCGATGCCGAGGTAAAAAGTGTCTCCTATGAAGGGGATTCCTTCGAGCTTGACCTTGGCCCTCGAGGATCACTGCGCTCTGAGCGCCTTCTGGTGGCCGCGGGCCGGCGTCCCGACCTCTCGTCGCTCGGGTTGGACACGGTCGGTCTGGATCCGTCTGCTCGATTTCTCGCCGCCGATGCGCATATGCGCGTTGCTTGGAGAATCTGGGCGGTGGGCGACGTGACCGGTGTGGGGGCGTTTACCCATGTCGGCATGTACCAGGCGGCTATTGCGATACCCGACATTTTGGGGCAGGTCGGCCCCTCGGCCGACTACCGGGCCCTTCCTCGGGTCACCTTTACCGATCCGGAAATCGGATCGGTCGGCATGACCGAGGCGGAAGCCCGATCGCTCGGGATCTCCATCCGCGTCGGCAGCACGCAGACACAGAACTCGGCACGGGGTTGGATTCACAAGGTGGGTAACACCGGGCTCATCAAGCTCATCGAGGACGCCGACCGCGGCATTCTGGTGGGAGCCTTGTCGATGGGGCCGGTCGGTGGCGAAGTTCTGGGTTTGTTAACGCTTGCCATCCACGCTCAGGTCTCAACTGCGGAGCTTCGGTCCATGATTTACGCGTACCCGACCTTCCATCGGGCGGTCGAGTCTGCCCTCAGCGAACTGGCCGCTTGAGGATGCCGAGATGGCGTCAAAGTGGTGGACACGTCCAACCGGGCTGCCCTCAAATCGGGCTACCGACATAACTCGTTCACCAGGACAATGCGACTTCTCGAAAAGCCACTTACCACTCTCGACTCCGATTTCCCACCATCCTGATGAGGGACTTCCTCCTGAGCCGAGGAGACGTGTGCGCAATTCGTCACTCCTCAAGGGAGTTAACCGAGGAGCAACCAGTGACCTCCGCGTTGCGGACGATGATCTACGCGTAGCCAACGCCAGCGGCAACGTCGCCCCATGAACGAGGTGGGTCCTTCACCCGACCGCCAAGTCGCGGCGTGTCACACGGGGCTCGATCCACGGGTTGCTTGTTCTCAGCAAGCGCCACCCGTAGTCGCCGGGGTCTCTGCATTAAGTGGGGTTCGGTACCCGCGTTGGTAGGCTCGCCCCCCAACCAAGAGGGAGGAAGACCGAGCGTGCGGGTGGGGATCATCTCAGGAACCGGAACGGCCGAGCTTCCCGGTTTGCAGGACACGAGGCGGACGACTCTCGCCACGGCGCATGGACCGTCGGACGTGACGACGGGAACTCTGGCCGGCGTCGAAGTCGTTCACATCTCGCGCCATGGAGAAGGCCACATGCGTCTCTCCAACAATGTGAACCACCGTGCCAATCTGTCGGCGTTGCTCGAAAGCCAGGTGGACTGCCTTGTCTCCCTCACGGTGTGTGGGGCAGTACACCCAGACCTTGCCCTCGGGTCCTTGGTTGTCTTCGACGACCTCTACTTTCCCTCCAACCGCTTGCCAGACGGCACTCCTTGCACCTGGTACCAGAAGGCCGGCCAGTCGGGCCGGGGGCACTGGATCTTCGACCGAACCTTCTCGGAGGAGATTCGGTCCGACCTGATCGACGCCGCCGTACACAGTGGGCTGTCTTTGGAGCCCGGCGGATGCTACGGACACGTGGACGGGCCCCGGTTCAACACCCGGACCGAGATCGCGGCCTTGGCAGCGGCTGGCGTCGTCGCGGTCAGCCAGACAGCCGGCCCCGAGGTCGTTCTAGCCGCCGAGGCTGAGCTACCCATGGCGCTGGTGGGTTACCTCACCGACTATGCCAACGGCGTGAAGGCGGAGCCGGAACCGGTCGAAGCGCTGCTACAGAGGATCGCGGCCAGCACTGCGACGTTCGCTACCCTGCTCGAAGCGGTGCTGCCGACGCTGCGCCGAGTGGGTCCCGTCGGGACCATGCACCGTTTCGGCTGATACGAGGTAACTCTGGGCGGTGACGCCAGAGAGATCGACCCTCCGGGTGCCGATCTCGGAGACATCCAGACGACAGTCCGGGTCAAGGGTCCGGATGACGGTTTCGGCATGTGCAGGCTGAGGAGACGGCAGGTGGCACTCGTCCCGCGGCTACCCGATGGCACAGAGGGTGCCGGCCCGGCCCGCTCCTCTCAGCCCGCATTTTCAAGTAAATCGGGAGGGATCCGTTGGTGGAGCTGCGTCAATGTCGCAATCAACGTCAGCTCGTTGTGGAGCTGCGACAAGTAACCTGGTTTGTGAGTGTGCTCCACACCGTAAGCAGATCGAGATGCAGCGTCAACCTGCGCGCGAACGGATTGTGGGTAACGAAGATCGTTACTCGCTCGAGCCAACCTCTGAGTGTTGAGGGAAGCGGTGAGGCTGGGGAATTGAGGTCTCGTCGTCGACCAGCGATTCTGCCTCAAGGGCGGCTGGTTGATCGGCTTTCACAGTCAGAATGTGACTTCGCATCATGTCGCCAGCCCTTTCACCGTCGAATTCATTGATGGCTTGGATGATGTGATCGTGCTCGTACACCGACACCCTGCCTTCGGCCAACTGCAGCGCTAAGGCGCGGCCGATGCCTCGTCCAGGCGCGGTGCTCAGGGCGGTCCAACCCTCGATCGAAGGAACCATCCAGAGCTTCTGGCCCAACGCAGTCCGGTCTTACTGTCCCCGATCGCCCGACAGTCAGCTTCGCATGTCCAACAGAGTCGAATGCGTAGACCCACCGGTGCGATTCGGTTTACTGGAGCGGGAATTACCGAGCCTTCGCGCCGCGGCGCCCGGGAAGAGGGGTGCTCGAAGGACCCGGCAGCTCGTGGAATGGTGTCTTCGTCGACTGGGATCTCCTCGTTGAAGCCCTCATCTAAGAACGGCAAGCGTCAGTCGCACAGCCGTTGGCACCTTCCCAAACTCATCGATGCTGCCACTTCAACCGTCATCGATCCCAAAAAACGTGAGAGGGCCGGGAGCAACATCGCTCCCGGCCCTCTCACCATGGGAAAAACTTTCGACTAGAACCCGGTGGTCACGATGCCAGCCGGGTGAGCACCGGCCGGAACCGCCACAGGCGAGCTGGGAAGCTCATTGAGAGTCCCGCTATTGTTGATGGCGAAGGCGCCCACAGTGCCGACACGGCTCTCGTTCACGTACAACGTGCGTCCGTCAGGGCTCACGCTGGGGTCAGTTGCGCCGACCCCGGCGGTGTTGCTGACCACGGTGCTGCCGATGAACGTCAGTGACCCGTTGGGCGCGATCTGGTAGCTCGAGATCTCACCGGATCCGGTGTTCACCGCGAACAGGTACCTGCCGTCGGGGGTGATGGCGACCCAGCAAGGCGCGGTCTGGTCATCCGCGACGGGACTGGCTCCAATAGAGGTCAACGACCCGTTGCGTGCGACGTTGAAGGCCGAGACCGTTCCACTGCCGGCTCCGACATTGTGGGCGTTGGAGACGAACAGCTGCTGGGGATTGGTCGGCCGGAACTCACTGCCGAAGGGCCCAAGCCCCTGAGCGGTGAAGGGTGCGCCGACGGCCTCGGTCAGAAGCCCGTTTCTCCCTACAGCAAAGCTGTCGATCTCCGAGGTGCCCACCCGGGTACCGACCAGGTTGCTACCGGTCGAGTTGAAGAGGACATCGCCAGGCTGCGAGCCATTCGGAAGAGAGACAGTGGAGTTGGCCAGCGGCTGGAGCCGTCCGGACGGAGCGAGGGTGAACCCGGTGTAGTTCGGTCCAACAGCAGCGGCATTGGCGACGTAAACGAGACCGTCATGCTCGGCGACGCTCACCGGTGTCGGACCATCCGAAGAAACCACGCCATTGGGCACCAGTTGCAAATCGCCATCTTTCTGGATCCGCAGAACCGACAGCTGGTTGCTGCCCGCGTCCACCGCAATCAAAAATCGGCCATCGTTGGTCAACGCCACCGCGCCCTGAGATGCCAGCCCACCGGCAGCGCCTGTGCCAGCGCCGCCAGCAACGAAGGGAGACCCCGCAAGCGGCGTGAGGGAACCGTCCCGGTGGCGGTCGAAACCGCTGATTGTGTTCGTACCGGCCGTGTTGTCATCGAGATAGACGTGCCCGATGACGGGAGACGCACCCGGCCCGAACGGAGGTGCGGGGGCTGCACCGGCCGCACCAGCGCCAAAGGCTCCGAGAAGACCAATGCCACCGAGTGTCGCAGCGCCGAGTCCCAGACGCGTGGCCTTCTGTAGTCGCTTTCGCATGTTGATCCTTACCTCCGTTTTTTCGAGGGTCGATTTACCCCTCATAATCACTGTCCAGGCGGAGGGGCTTAGCGTTACAGTCTCCGGACAGATTGATCCGACTAGCTCACGCGCATCTCGCCTCTCGTAGGCGCGACCGAATCCAGGGCAAACAATCGCGGTAAGACCTGGACCACCATCGCCACTAATCACTTGTGATCATCTGCCTTCACGGCAACATCGGGCTGGTCAATGGACCAGTGTCGAGCTCAATTGAGGGCGCCTTTGACACCGCGACCTGAGATTTTGGTCACATCACCGGACTGCGTAGTCGCGGACGTTTCCAGATTGCTGGCGTCCCCGACGTCACACCGCACTAAAGGAGTGTCAATGGCACTGCCGCGCCTGAGCGACCCGATCCTGTCCCTTCTTGTGGCGCCACCTGCCAGCGTCCCACGCGTTCGGGCTATCGCTCGACTCACGCCGGATGATGCCTTCGGTCTCGTGCAACGCCCACGCAAGAACACGGGTGAATAATGGGCAAACCGCAAACGACAATCAGTGACCATGAACTACTGGAACGGCTAAGAGCAGGCAACGAGGAGGCCTTCGTCACCCTCGTTGGGCGCCACAATCATGCTCTGTTTTACGTGGCCCGCTCGTTTGTGCCAACCGACGCGATTGCTGAAGAGGTAGTCCAAGACACCTGGATGGCGGTCGTGAGAGGCATAAGCAAGTTTGAAGGTCGTTCCTCGATCAAGACGTGGCTCGTAACAATTACAATCAACCGGGCGCGCTCGACTGGTACACGGGAAAGCCGCGTTCTCCCCCTGAGCAGGACCGAAGCGGCAGTCGACCCCAACCGATTCGACAAAACCGGTCACTGGGTGACTCCACCCGAGTACTTCATGGAAGATACCGAGGACCGAGTGATCGCGGAGTCGCTGTCGGAGAGTATCCACACGTCGCTCGAGAACCTTCCCGAAAGTCAGCGCCAAGTTGTAACGCTACGAGATGTTGAGGGACTAGATAGCAAGGAAGTATGTCAACTACTGGAAATCTCTGAGGTCAACCAGAGGGTTCTCTTGCATCGGGGCCGAAGCCGGCTCCGTCAGGATCTTGAAACTAAGTTCGGGAGGGTCCAATGATGTTCCGCCGTGAAAGGGAACTGGTCTGTCGACAAGCAGTCGAGCTGGTCACCGATTACATCGAGGGCTCAATGTCGCGTGCTGACCGTCGCCGATTCGAAGTTCACCTCTCGTCGTGTCCGCACTGTACGGCGTACCTCGCTCAGATGCGGAGCACAATTCAGCTCACCGGCCGGCTCAGATCCGAAGAGTTGCCATCCGACGTGAGAGAAGAGCTTGTAGGGCTCTACACCCAGTGGCGCATTGGCTCAAGTTGACGACCAGTGTTTTGCCGATTCCTGGTTACCTGGGAATGCTCGCTCCGACGAGCCAGGTTGCCCGTCCGGACGAAGACCACGGATCGGCGCCACCACCGAAACCGTCACCACCGAAGTGCGCGTCGGCCGGATGATCGTAGGTAGGCGAAAGGCGTTGCCAATACGGCACCGAATGGACGGGGCCGACCGTGGCGGGTCACAGCTCTCATCGGTGGACTCCTGTTTCAGATCTCCTCCAATCGTGCACGCTCGACCGGGGTCGTGAGCACCGCGTCCTAATCGTCGATCTACGCGATCCCGGCATCGCGCCGGCCCGCTTCGACGCGGCTGGTGACCGGGGCCTCGCCCGTCGGATGCCGGATCGAGGCGCTCGATGATCGGTCGGAGGCCACCGCCCTGATCGATTACTCCCGGCCGGCCATCGATAGTTACCAGATCTGCAATCCCAATTTGGGTCGTAGTATTGAACGACGTCGAAGGGACTGTCGGGACGGGGGTGTGCGAAATGCTCTCAAACAGCGAGGCCAACCAGCGGCTATTGCTCCATCGGGGTCGATCGCGGATTCGTTCGGTCCTCGACGGCGTGGTTCAGAAGGGCTGATCGTGCGGCTCTTGCCCAGGGACCTGGTATGCCAACAGGCCGTCGAGCTGGTCACCGACTACCTCGAAGGCGCGCTCTCACGTCGTGACCGACGCCGATTCGAGTCCCATCTGGGTGCGTGCCCGAATTGTCGCGCCTACCTGGAAGAGATCAGCACGACCATTCAACTGGCCGGTGCGATGGAGCCGCACGACTTGACTTCAGCGGCAAGAGCCGATCTCATTGAACTCTACCGGCGTTGGCGGTCCGGATAGCACGCCGAGACTCGAACCCGGCACGCCGAGGTGGTCGACTCGTCGCCGTGCTCAGATCGTAAACGCGAGATTCTCTACAACTCGGCGGCCCAGCGCGGGGTCGCCGTCGAAGACGCTCTATTCCGGGAGTGCAGTCAATGTCAGCCATTCCAAGGCAACCAATCCGTCGAAAAGTTCCGCTAGCGCCGCCCACTCCTCGACGTGCATCGCGATGATCGGCTCGGGCTCGCTCCTAGG
>OUNO010748660.1_pt1 | contig 11985 bp, 6 predicted proteins | sample 1779811 | NCBI WGS metagenome assembly OUNO01 (sample SAMEA3914804, study PRJEB12502) | metagenome | biome: forest; material: soil | place: Canada | collected 2010-06-25 | depth 0.3 m
CGGGCGATCGCCGCGAGCGCTTCGGGCTCGGCATGCACGTCGCGCTCGCCGAGCCCGCGATCCGGATCGGCAAGCGCGCGCTCGAGGAGCGCGATGATGTCCGGCTCTTTCAAGCCTTCGAGCCGGAACACGCGGCAGCGCGACAAAACAGCGGCATTGACCGAAAAAGACGGATTTTCGGTGGTCGCGCCGATCAGCGTCACCGTGCCGTTTTCCACGTGCGGCAAGAACGCGTCTTGCTGGCTGCGGTTGAAACGATGGATCTCGTCGACGAACAGCGTGGTGCCGCGGCCTTGATACGAGCGCCGTTCGCGCGCGGCCTCGATGATCGTGCGCAGCTCTTGCACGCCGCCCAGCACGGCGCTGAACGCGACGAACTCGGTCTTCGTCATGCGCGAGATGACGTGCGCGAGCGAGGTCTTGCCGGAGCCGGGCGGGCCCCACAAGATCAACGACGGCACGCGGTCCTTTTCGATCGCGTCGCGCAAGAGGCGGCCGCCGCGCAGCAGCGCGTCTTGGCCGAGCACCTCTTCCAATGAGCGGGGCCGCATGCGCTCGGCGAGCGGCGCCGGAGGGCCTGCTAGGTGACCGCGGCGCGCTGCGGCTTCGAGCAACGTTGGCTCGTTCGAGGGCGGGCGCGCGCCACGCCGCGCCATGTCAGCTGCCCGCTTTCGGACGCTCGCCAAAAATGGCCGTGCCCACGCGCACCAACGTCGCGCCGGCCGCTACGGCGTGCTCCAGATCCGCGGTCATGCCCATGCTTAGCTCGGGCAAGCGCTCCGCGCCGCCGTGCGCGTCTCGCAGCCGCACCAGCTCGTCGAAAAACGGGCGCCCGCCGCTGGCCTCCTCGGTGTGCGGCGGTACGCACATCAATCCAGCGAGGTGCAGGTGCTCCGCGTCGTCGAGCGCCTGCAGCACCTCGGCCAGCTCTGCCGGCGTGCAGCCGCTCTTTTGCGCTTCGCCGCCCACGTTGACCTCGACCAGTGTCGAGAGGCGCGTCTCACCGGACGAGAAGGCGCGGCTTCCGGTCAGCACGACCCCGGCAGCGCGCTTGTCCAGCTCGCGCGCCAGCTCGACGGAGTGCACCGTGTGTACCAACGAAGCGATGGGCGCGACCAGCCGCGCCTTGTTGCGCTGCAGGTGCCCGATCAGGTGCCAGCGCAGATCGGCCAGATCCGCGAGCTCGGCCGCTTTCTGTTGCAGCTCCTGCACGTAATTCTCGCCGAAATCACGCTGGCCTGCCGCGTACGCCTCGCGGATCGCGCTGGCAGGTTGGAACTTGGACACGGCGATCAAGCGCGCGCTGTTCGACGCGCGACCCGCGCTGGCCAGGGCCGACGCGAGCCGCGCACGCACCTGCTCCAAGCCCTGCACGACGCTGCTCACGATGTCCTCAGTTGGTTTGCTTCTTCAGCTCGATGGGCGCTTGCCGGACCTGAGTGCTATCGCCACTCGAGGCTTCGATCGAGCCCTTGAAGCCGTCGCCGTCGCGGCTGGCGACGAGCACGCCGCGCATGGCGCTGCTGTCGTCCGGGAGCAGCTGCAAGCGCAAGGTGTCGTCCTCGACCTTGCCGCTCACGTGACCGGCGCCGAGCGCGCCCTCGCTGCTGCCGTCGACGACGCCGTCGTCGGCGATCTGGAGCGTGAGCTTGCCCGGTCCACTCGCTGCCTTGCCGTCGTCTTTCGCCCATTCGCGGATGGCACCGACCTTCACGTCGACGGGCTGCAATTTGGCTTCGTAAGCGCCGGCGAACGAGCCCGCATACCAGGGCTTCGTCGGTTTGGCTGCCGCAGCCGGCGCGGCGCTCGCGCTGGCGGGCGCGGTCGCCACTGCCGAGGGGCCGGGCGCGGCGTCACTCGCGTGCGCCTTGCAGCCCGCGATCGCCGTCAGCACAAAGCCTGCTGCGAGAGCGAGTCGAGCTCCGTTTGCGTTCATGAGCGGACGATCTCCCGAATGCGCACGCCGAGCTCGCCCTCGAGGTTCACCAGCTCACCGCGGGCGACCTCACGGCCCGCGACGCGTAGCACCACCGGCTCGGCGATGCGCCGCCCGGTCTCGATCACGTCACCCGGACCGAGCTCGGCCCATTCTCGTGCGCTGAGGCTGACCGCGCCCACCTCGACGCGTACGACCACGGGCGAATCGAGCACCGCATCGGTCAAAGAGGCTTCGGGCTTTGCTGGATCGGACATGAGCGCACCTACGTCGGGCAAAAGCTGCACGCTTCCGCCCCGTAACACGATTTTACCATCGCGCGACAGCGTGCCTGTGACGCCCCAGTCGTGTCCCGGTGCGGCGAGCGCGACCGGGCCCTCGCCCTGGGGGTCGAGCCAGCTGCCAGCACCGGGAAACCAGGCATTTCCGGGCACGAAATCGGCGAGCGCGGCGCGCTCGGCCAGGCTCCAGCCCACCACCACGGGCACCGCGATCGGTAGCTCGCCGAGCTGGGCAAGGGCCAACGGCGCGGGAGCGTCGAGCTCTGCCAGGCGCAACGCGGCGAGCACCTGATAGGGCGTGTGCTCGATCAGCACGGTGGCCTCGACGAACAGCTCGTTGGCTTGCGCCTCGGCCTCGGCCGGGCCCACGACGTGCAGCGCGGCCTTTGCACCTGCGCGCCGTGCCACCTCGAGCAGCAGCGCGCTCCATGCCCCCGACAGCGCGTCATCGAGTGCGCCGTGACCCGTCAGCGTGACCGGGCGGCGCAGCAAGCGACTCAGGGCGTTGCTCGCCAGCTCGGGCTCGACGGCAAGCGCGCACAAAAGGCCGTTCGAGCCGAGCTCGAAGCCCAAGATGCACGCGGGCCGTCGCTTCGGCGCTTCGCTCGCGGTGCGGTGCACGACGAGCGACACCTCGCACTCGAGCAACTGAGCCAGACCGGCGGCGATGCGTTGCGGATCGAGCACCGCTTGCACCTGGCGGCGCGCCCGAGCCGCGCGGCGCGCCGTCCCGCGCGTCACGCGTTCCAGCGCTCCCCAGGGGTAGGGCGTCGCGGTGCGCGGGCTCATCGGGCGCGATGGTACCCCGCGCCGCGGCTCGGCCACGTTCGATTGCTGCTCGGCATATTTAGTCAATGGTTACGACATGTTATGAGGGTATCCACAGGCCGCACACAGGCCTGTGGAGGAGCGGTGCTCGAGCCTCGAGCTCGATGGCGCGCGTGATAGCCTGAGCCGATGTCGAAACGGCTGCCGCAGCTGCTGCTCGCCTCCTCGCTGCTCTGGGTCTGTGCTGCCCACGCGGATCCGTCGACGCCCGCCGCGCCCGTCGCCAAAGCAAGCGCGCCTGCCAAGACTGGCAGCGTGCGCCGCGACCCTCGGGGCATCAAGGGCATCAGTCCGTTTCGCGAAGCGCTGAACCGAGGCGACAGTGCGCTCATCGCGCGTGACTTCGACGGCGCGATCGCCGCGTATCGCGACGCGATCACCAAAGAGCCGCAGAACGCGCTCGGTCACTACCGCGTGGGCGAAGCGCAAATTGCCAAGGGCGACTTGGCCGAAGCCGAGGCGGCGTTCGTGAATGGCCTGCGCTTCACTACTGCGGCGGATCCGGCGTTGAAGGCCAAGCTGCAATTCGCACTCGCCGATCTGCGCGAGCGCCAGAAGGCGTACGACGAAGCGATCGCCAAGTGGTCGGACTACGAGACGTTCACGACCGAGCAGAAGGTGGCCTTCCCGGCCACCGCCACCGAGCGCAAGCAAGTGCTGACCGTCTGGAAAAAGGTCAGCGCCGACTCGGCCGAAGTGAAAGCCCGCATCGACAAGGGCATCGCCGCGGCCGACGAAGCCGTGCGCAAGAGCTCCAAGTAGCTCGAGCCTATCGCTGTAGGGTCGCCCGCAGAGGCGGCCACGAGCGAGCGGCTGCCGACGACCAAGCCGACTCGGATAGGCTCTACCGCTCAGGGCACGCGCACCCGCACGCTCTGCGAGAGCGCGTCGTCGGCGCGCCGTGCGAAGCCCAGGAAGCGCGGGTAGTCCTTGGGCTGCACGCGACCCGCGGGCAGGTTCACCGTACGCACCAAGCTCAGCTCGCCGGGCTTGGAGGTATCGGCGACCTGCACCGAGCGATCGCCGTCGTTGATCGTGGCGGGCGTGAGATCGCTGGCCAAGGTGGCGCCCTTGGGCAGGAGCAGCTGGAGGTTGATCTCGCGGTGAGTGGCTTCGGCCATCAAGAGTGGCGTCTGACGCTGCGGCAGCGCGGCGAGCTGACTGACACGTGGCCCGAACGGCGGCGAAATCAGCAGTTGATCGCCGGAGCGCTGTGCGAAGCCGGGAATGCGCGCCTTGGCGCGAATCACGAGCGGGCTGTCCAGGTCGTCGAAGTGATCGAGCACGTAGCTCTGCAGCTCCAGGCCGCGCAGCTCGGGACCGAGCAAGCGTGACTCGAGCACGTCGCGTAGCTGCTCCTCCGGGATCTCCGAGAGTGCGTTGCGCAGGCCCATCGCGTATTTGCCGTAGAAGCTCTGCTCGAGCTCGATCTGGGCCGAGCCATCGGCGGCGAGTTGGATCTTGCCGCCGTAGCGCACGTTGTCTTGTGCGCCGGCTGCCGGCACCTTGGCCGCCACGGGTTTGTCCTCGGACAGCACGTACGCGGGCATGCCGCGCGTTTCCGCGGACACGTACGCAAAGGGCGTGTATTTGCCGCCAAAGCTCAGCCAAATCGGCTCCTTGTCGGCGGTCACGCGGAGCAGCGGTTGGGTGAACAGCGCGGCTTCGGAGAACGGACCGCTGGGCGGCAAGCTCAGCCGGTTCTGGGCAACGGCGTAGTTGATCGGGATGTTCAGCGCGCGGCACAGCGTGATGTAACCGCGCCACTGATTGCCGTTCTTGCCGATCACCACGCGCCGGCCATCGCTCTCGTCGCCTTCTTGGACGTTGGCCACGATCCAGCGGTACAAGCGCTTGGCGCGCTCGGTGCGCGCGCTGTCCGGCACGCCTTCCACGATGTGTTGCGCGACGCGCACGATGCGCGGATCGATCGGCGTGAGATCGCTCACGGCGTCACTCATCGAGCGCAAGCTGTCGTTCAGACTCACACCCCAACCGAGCTGCACGCTGGGCAAGAATTCGGTCACCGGCGCGCCGAACGGCTCGACGGGCGCGGCCGGGCTGTTCTGAACGCGCCAGCGGCGCACCACGAGCGGCCCATTTTCGGTCACTTCCGGCTGCGGCACGTCGTTGCGCGTCTCGATCGAGAGCGGCTTCTGCTTGGGCGAAATCACGACCAGCTCGCTGCGCGCGTAGGCGATGTTCTCTTCGCGGAAGAACCAGCGCGGGCCCTGGTAGTTGAGGCCGCGTTGGCCGTCACCCGGGTTGCTCTCGATGCGCTCGGTCTCGATGTAGTCGCCGACCTCGAGGTGCGGCATCGTCACCGTCTGCTTGCCCTCGATCAGCTCGGGCTCCAGCACCTTGCCGCCCTTCTTGATCACCCGCATGTGCAGGATGAGCCCCGACTGCAGCTGCTGCTCGGCCATCGTGGAGATCGCCTCGGCGCTCTGCACCTTGATCAGCTCGTGCTCGAGCATGCGGCTCGAGCCATCGGCATGCACCCAAAATGCCGCGTAATCCAGCACGCGTGCGGCGGTGCCGGGCAGCACCGTGCCCGATTTCTCGTACTCGTCGATCAGGGGTTGGGTCTTCAGGCGGTACGGCTCGAGCTCGCTCAAGCCTTCGACCAGATCGAGCGCCTGCTCGAGCGGCGCAGTTGGCGCGCCGTTCTGCACTGCATCGACCAAGGCCTTGACCAGCGCGTCGTGCGAGCCGCCGGCATAACGAGCATCGGCGAGATCCAAGCGAGCGCGCGCATTGCGCGGCTCTTGTTTGATCGCGGCTTCGAGCTTGTTCCAGCTCTCCTTCTCGTTTCCTGCACGCACCATCACGTCGTAGACGCGCTCGGTGATGTCTTTGCGCTCCGGGCGGCGTACGCCGATGCGCTTCAGCTCAGCGAGCGCGGTCGGGTAATCCTGCTGGGCGAGCGCGCGACTCAGCACGATCTCGCTGTCTCGATCGAGCTTTTTGATGCGTTCCACGAGCGCATCGGCGGTCTTCGTGTCGCCCACCGCGTCGAACGCGGACACGGCGGCGGTGAGCGCGTCTGGGTCGTCCGGGAAGCGCTTGGCGAGCTCGCGCACCGTGCTCGAGTTCTCCGAGGTCCAGCCCAGATCGTTGTACATGCCGGCGAGCGCGGTGAGCACGTCGGGCACGTCGGGGAAGCGATCCACGAGCGTGACCACGCGGCGTACGCCTTCGGTCATGCCGCTCTTCTCGGCTTCCCAGAGCGCGAGCGCGAGCGACGAGTTCCAGAGCTTGGCGTCCTTCTTGAGCGCGGCCTCGCGCAGCTCGCGCGTCAGATCTCGACGCTGGCTCTGGGCGAAGATCGGATCGCTGGCGCTGAAGCCCGCCGCCGCGTCGAGCACGATGCCGGTCGCGCGCGTCGGGTCCTTGAGCAGTGGCTCGATCAACACCGACGCGACGTCGCCCTGGCCCTCCAAATTGGCCAAAAATGCGCCCGCGAAGCGCAGGAGATCATCGCCCGGGTCGGTCAGCGTGCCGTTCTTGATCCAGGCATCGAACACGTTCGCGCCGTCTCGCAGTTCGGCAGGCACGACCGAGTAAGGCGGCGTCGGATCGTTCGAGGTAGCGACGCCCAAGGGTCGGCCATCGGGGTGCAGGAAGCGCAGGGCGAACGAAGGCTCCCCCACCTGCAGGAGCACGCGGTGGCGGCCTTGCTGCAACTTCACCTTCACGCCCAAGCGCGTCCACACGCCCCACTCGCGCGGGTCCTTGCGCTGCACCAGCTGATCGTCGACCCACATCTTGAACGTGCTCTGGGGGGCGATCAGCACCTCTTGCGTCTCGGGCAAGTCCAGGAACGTCTCGACGTAGTACAGGCCCGGACCGACGGGTTCGTCGATGCCGAAGCTACAGCCCGTGCGCTTGATGGTCAGGATGCGCGGCGGCTCACCCACGGCCGGATCCGGATCCCAGCGCTGCGCCCAGGGGCCCGGATTTTCCGCGGGAAACGAGCGCAAAGTGTCGCTGGCGACGTTGCGGCCGAAGGGGCCGGCGATGCGCAATTGCTTGGCGCAGCCGTGCAGATCCGCGGCCGAGTCGTCAAAGCCCTTCTGCGCTTCTTGGTACGCTTCGACACGCCACCAATCGACCAACTCTTCACGCGCGCGCCAGCCGATGTTGCGCGGGTCCTTGAGCGTCGCCTCGACGAACGGCTTCCAGCGCTGCCACAGATCCTTGGCGTTGTGCCGAAAGGCGACCGCTTGGTGGGCCGCGTACCAAGCGACGAACGGCGCTCGCTCGTCGTTCGACTCACGAGCGGCCTTTAGCGCCTCCAGGTAGTGCTCCGACACCGCGCTGAACTGGCCGTGGCTCGCCGCCTCCAGCCCGAGCGCGAAGTGGCCCACCATGTCCTTCGGGCCGAGCTGCTCGAGCCGGCCCTTGGCGCGCGCCGCGCGCTCCGAATTGCCGCCGGGGCTGATCAGCTCGGCCAACAGCCAGCGCCCGACGAGCGCGGAGTCTGGGCTTGCTTCGCCGGTTTTGCGCAGGGTTTCGACGCCCTCGGTCTTGGCGGCGCGGCTCGGGGCCGCGCAGCTGGTGAGGGCCCCGAGAGCGAGCGCGAAGGCAGCAACGTAAGACAGCGGGCGCATCACTCGATCACCAATCGGGGGCTGAGGGCACGGTCTGCGGCTTCGCAGAAGCTCTTCCATGCCGGGTAGTCTTTGGGGGTCACGCGGTCGACTTTGATCAAGAGGCGGCTCGAGACGGTCACCGTATCGTGGTCAGTCTGTACGTTCACGGAGTAGGAGCCGAAAGGTCCGTCTTGCGTGGCGTTGATGGGCGCGGAGATGACCTTCGAGCCCGGGGGCAGCTTCACCGTGTATTGATCTTCGAGCGTCGAGAACGCCAGCAACCGCACGTCGTGACGGCGCTGCGAGAGCGAGGCGTAGTTCGGCGTGAGCCGGAAAGACTCGGTGACGGCCATGCTCAGCTGACTGCCCTCGTGGCGCGCGAAAGAAGGCGCCGAGCCGCGCACTTTGATGTGCACGGGCTCTTCGACTTTGCTCAAATCGCTGGTTTGAATGCCTTGCGTGCCGGCCGCGATCTCGAAGCCCGGGAACTCTCGGCCCAGGTCGTTGTTGATCCGCTCGTCGCGCGTGGCTTCCGATTGGTACTGGCTGCGCCACTGCGGCGCGTTGAAGCCGCCGGTCGAGTAATCGAACTCGAGCTTCGCGTCGCCGCCCTTCTGCAGCTGCACCTTGACCTCGCGGCGCACGAAGTTCTTCTCCGGCGCGACGTTCGGCACGTGGGTGACCACGGTGTTGCCTTGATTGACCAGCAAACCGAGCGCTCCGATGTCCATGCGCGGCAGCTCGTTGATGCCGGTCAGCTCGGCCGTGCCATCGAGGTACAGGTTCATCGACGGCACGTAGGCGATGGCGTGATCGAAGGGCGCGAAGCTGGCGATCTTGGACCGGAAATCACCCTTCATTTGCGTGCGCAGCACGACCATCGTGGTCGGGATGCCGAGCTCGTTGAGCAAGGTCGTGATGACCGTCGCCTTGTCTTTGCAGTCACCCCAGCCGCGCGCCACGGTCTGCACGCAGCGCCGTGGCTTGTAGCCGTAAATGCCGAACTCGAGCGCGACGTAACGCGTGTTCTTCGTCACCCACTCGTAGACGGCCTTCACCTTGTCGACGTCCGTGGTCTTGCCCTCGGTGATCTTCTTGGCAAGCTTGCGGGTCTCGTCGTCGAGGTCGAATTGATCCTTGACCAGACCCCAATACCAATGCCCGAGGTCCTTCCAGTCCTTGTACGTGGACACGTGCACGAAGCCGACCACCTCCTGCAGCGGCGGCATCGCCGGCTCGGGCGCGATGGCAGCGACCTGCTGCGCGAAGAAGTGATAGAGCCGCTGATTGCCGATGACCTCACTGGTTTGCACCAGCTGCGGCACGTTCTGATCGATGTAAAACGTTCGGGATTTGGGCGTGATCAGCACGTACTCGGCGTTCTGCACCGGGTCCGAGCCCTGCAGGTACGTGATCTCGCCGAAGTAGTTGTTGAAGTCGTTCTTGGGCGTCACGTCATCGACGCGGTAGCGCAGCTCGACCACGTCGCCCGGCTCGAGGCGCGGGAACTGGATGTAGAACGTGCGCGCCGAGGTGTAAGTCGCGATCGACGGATCGTCGGCGGGGCCTTCGCCCGATTCGATCGCTTCGTCGACGCGGCCGTCGCCGCGATACACTCGGGCCCCGCGCAGCTGCACCGATTGGCTGTCCGCTTCGTAGCCGAAGGCGTACTGGCGAGCGGCGGCTGCCGCCGCGTCGGTCAGCGGCTGAAACACGATCTGCCGGTACTGGCTGGAGAGGCCGTTCTCGAACACCGTGGATACGGTGAGATCGCGAAGGACGCGGCGATTCTGGCCGTTCGCGGGCGCGTGGCGCAGCTTCAGGAATTTGCTCGATTCCCAGGCGTACGCTTCGTCGGCGCGCGGCTTCTGCGGCTCGAGGTGCTCGACGTACTCGCGCACGTCTTTGTCTTGCGGACGAATGCGCAGGATGTCGCGCAAGAGCGCGAGCTGCTCGTCCTTGTGCCCGATGTCGCCCTCGAGGTCGGCCAACGAGCGCAGCGATTGCGCGTCTTCCGGTGCCAGCACGAGGGCGCGCTTGTAAGCCGCGACCGCGCGGTCCGGTTGCCCGAGCGAGCGGTAGGTGCGCGCAGCCAGCGCGAGCGCCCACAAACCGTCGGGGTGCGTCTCGAGCAAGCGATCGACCCAGCGCTCGGCGCCCGCGCGATCGCGGCGTGCCGTTGCCAGCTCGATCATTTGGCCCATGAAGCCCGCGTCGTCGAAGCGCAGCGAGGCATAGCGGCTTTCGGCCTCTGCGGCGTCCGTGGTGCGGCCCAGCATACGCAGCTGCGAGGCATACATGTTGAGCAGGTTGACCGAGCTCGGATTGCGCGCGACCGCGGCTTCCAGCGTTTCGAGCGCCGTGCGCGGTAAGCCGGCCAGGTTGTACAGCTCGACGCGCCCGCGCAGCGCCAGCGCGTCGTCCGGGTCGAGCGCCAGCAGCTGATCGAAATACGGGAACGCGTCACGCCAGTTCGGGCTGGTGCGGCGGTCGAGAGCGCGTGCCAGCAACACCTCGCGGTTCGGTTGCGGGTCGCGAGCCGCCAGGGCCTCGGCCTTGGTGATCCAATCACCGGTTTGATTGCGGTCTTCGGCGAGACGCCCTGCGAGCAACGAGCGACGCACGGTCGGCTCTGCGTCCGCGGCTTGCTTGGCAAAATCGCGCGCTTCGTGACGCGCGGGATCGTCGCCGCCCGTGTCCGCCAAGTAACGCGCGTACGACTCGAGTGACGCCGGGCTCGGCTTCTTGCCTGCCGTCAGCTTCTGGAACAACTGAACCGGGCCCTCGGGACCCGCGTGCGCGCGCAGCTTGTCGCTCGGCTTCTTCTTCTCGAAGGCCTTGGCGAACGCTTGGCTCTGCAGCAAGTCATTCGAGAACACGAGCGTGGTGTCCGGCGCGCCATCGGGCGCTGCGATGCGTACCGATCCGACCGGCGAGCTGTCGTCGCCGCACAGCTTGATCGTCAGCTCGTTGGGCCCGGGCTCGAGATCGACGAGCGTGGCAGAGCGATCGTAGTCGTGGCCGCGGTACGCGCTGTCTTGCAACACGAGATCGCCGTTCCAAAACAATTTGAACGAGCCGCCCGCGCCCGCCCACACGCTCAGCTTGCGCTTCGCCTTGGGCGCGCTCACGAACGAGGTCGCGAACACGCACACCTTATTTTCGGGCCGGACCAGCGCGCCTGCGTCCAAGTAACCGTAAGGAAACACGGGGGGTACCGCGCGATAGCGCACGGGGCGCTCTTTGCCGGTGTACGCCTTGCCCGGCACGATCGCCTGCAACAGCTCTGGCTCGGGGCCGCTCGGAGTGTCGAGACCCGCCTTCCCCTCGTTGTCGAAGGGCCCGACGATCAACCACTGGTCGACGTAACCGAGCGCGCGGATCGAATCGCGCGCCGCTTTGAGATCCCCTCGGCGTGCGCGCCCGAGCGCGGACAGCGTGCCGGCGTAAGCGCGCGCTGGCGCGCTCAGCTGGCTGTCGCGCGTGGCAGCGCGCAACGCTTCCTCGACATGACTCGGATCGGCGCGATCCCAGGTGCCCCAGATCTTGCGCAGTGTTGCATACACTTCCGGACCTCGCGCGAGGTCGAGCTGTTTGCTGAGCTCACTCAGATCGCGATGGAAGGTGCTTTGCCCGGCGTGCGCGAGCGTGCTGACGCCCAGCAGTCCGACGAGAAATGCACCGAGAAGGAAAGTCGATTTGTGGGCCGGCTTTTTTTCCACTGGCCTAGCTTTAGCGCTTGGCGATCCGGTTGGGCCGGAAATCGGAGCGCACACACCGCCATGGCAGCCACTTTTTTGTTCCCGTAAAAATTGTCTGTCCGAGCGCGCTTCGGGCTCCGTGTGGCGGCTGCTGAATCCGAAGACTACCGCCGGCCGGCCTACTCGGCGCTGCCTACACCTACCCCACGCCGCTCGCCCGTTTACATTGCCGTTAAGCCGAACGACAGACTTGTGGGGCAGGGGGGCGTCATATAGAACTGATGGCTCAGGTTTCTTGCTCGATTTGTGACATGTGCAGCTAGTCGCCGACTCATTTCTCGGACGGCTAGCGGAGGCTCGCGATGGTCAATCCCCAGATGGTGATGTACGAGGAGGAGTTCAACCAGATCCAGACGGTCGTGGACCGCCTGGTTCGGGAAGCGAACGCCAAAGTCGTCTTCATCGTCGACAAGAACGGTCAGCTCATCGCGGCGAGTGGAGACGTCGACAACATCGACACCACGTCGCTTGCGTCGCTCACCGCCGGCAACATCGCCGCGACGGGCGGCATCGCCAAGCTGCTGCGCGAGAACGAGTTCGCGACTCAGTTCCACGAGGGCGAAAAGGCCAACATCCACATCCAG
>OUNO010021922.1_pt1 | contig 11977 bp, 10 predicted proteins | sample 1779811 | NCBI WGS metagenome assembly OUNO01 (sample SAMEA3914804, study PRJEB12502) | metagenome | biome: forest; material: soil | place: Canada | collected 2010-06-25 | depth 0.3 m
GCCCAGCTGATCGACGGCGCCGTCGGTGACCATGTGTGGGCCGAGCGTTGGGACCGGGACCTCGACGACATCTTCGCCCTGCAGGATGAGATCAGCGAGGCCATCGTCACGGCCCTGAAGCTCAAGCTGCTGCCGGAAGAGAAGAAGGCCATCGAGAACCGCGGCGCCAACAACGCCGAGGCCTATAATCTCTATTTGATGGCGAGGCGCTATTGGGGCGGCCGCGCGGCCAAGCGGCGCCCCCTCGTCGTTCGCCTGTGTCAGGGGGCCGTGGACCTCGATCCGGCCTTCGCCCGCGCCTGGGCGCTGATCGCGGTCTGCCAAGGGGCCAGCGCCAACTTTTCCAACGAGGCCAGCGACGCCGGCTGGGCGGCGGCCGAGCGGGCGCTGGCCATCGATCCCGACCTGGCCGAGGCCCATGCGGCCAAGGCTTCGATCCTGACCTATGCCGGACGGTACGACGAGGCGCGGGCGGAGATTGATATCGCCCTGCGGCTGGACCCCGCGTCGCCCGACGTCAACAACAGCGCCGCCACTCTGGCCACTGCGACCCGGCGGTTCGAAGACGCCATTCATCATTGCGAGGTCGCCTCCGCCATCGACGTCGCCGATATCGGCGCGCCTTTCATGGCCATCCAGTGCCATGAAGCTCTCGGCGATCTGGCCGGGGCGCGGGCGGCGTCGAGCGAAACCGTGGCCAGGATCGAGAAGGCGCTGGCCGCCGAGCCGGACAACGGCACCCTGCTGGCCTACGGGGTGGTCGCGCTGACGGTTCTCGGCGAGAACGATCAGGCCAAGGCCTGGGCCGAGCAGGCCCTGTTGGTCGAACCGGACAACGGCCTGATGCAGTACAACCTGGCCTGCGCCATGGTGAGGGCCGGCCAGACCGACTTCGCCCTCGATCTGCTGCAGAAGTCCCTATCTCAGGGAGGCCGTGGAAACTTGGTATGGGCCGAGGCCGACAGCGATCTCGACCCGGTTCGCGCGCTGCCTCGCTACAAGGTGATCGTCGCCGAGACCGAAGCGCGCTACGCCGCCATCGACGCCGAGAAACGCGCCACCTAGCGGCCCCAGCCCTCGGGCCCAGCGCTCATGGCCAGCGACTCGCATTGGGCGCGGGAGTTGGCCTAAGGTCGCGCGCGACCAACCCCGGGGCTTTCAGGCGCGCGCATGGCCGATCTGTTCGTTTCCTACGCTAGGGCCGACCGCGCGCGGGTGGCGCCGCTGGTCGCCGCGCTGGAGGGCGAGGGCTGGTCGGTGTGGTGGGATCCGGAGATGTCGCCCGGCCAGGAGTTCGACCGGCTGATCGCTGAGGAGCTCGAAAAGGCGAAGGCGGTAATCGTGGTGTGGACGCCGACCTCGGTGGCATCCCGCTGGGTGCGCGGCGAGGCCCGCGTGGCGGCGGATCGCGGCGTGCTGGCGCCGGTGCGGTTCGAGGGCGCCCAGCTGCCGATCGACCTGCGCGCCATTCACACCACCGATCTCGACGACTGGCGCGAAAACGCGCAAGGCCCGGCGTTTCGTGAGCTGGCGCGGGCGCTGAGGCCCTTGCTGGGTGAAGCCGGGTCGACACGAGAAGCGACGGCCGTGCGCAAGCTTTCCATCTGCGTGCTGCCGTTCGCCAACATCAGCGGCGATCCTGAGCAGGAGTATTTCAGCGACGGCATCAGCGAAGACATCATCACCGACCTCAACAAGGTCTCGGCCCTGTCGGTCGTCGCCCGCAACAACGCCTTCACCTTCAAGGGCAAGAGCGTCGAGGTGCAGCAGTTGGCGCGCCATTTCAACGTCAGCCACGTGCTCGAAGGCAGCGTCCGCAAGGCGGGCAATCGGGTGCGGATCACAGCCCAGCTGATCGACGGGCGGGCCGGCGATCAGCTGTGGGCCGAGCGGTGGGACCGCGACCTGACCGACATCTTCGCCCTGCAGGACGAGATCTCCCAGGCCATCGTCGCGGCCCTGAAGCTGAAGCTGCTGCCGGAAGAGAAGAAAGCCATCGAACGGCGCGGGACCAGCAATCCCGAGGCCTACAACCTGTTCCTCATGGCGCGCAGATATTATCTCGGTCAATCGGGCAAGCGGCGCGACCTGGTCATCCGCCTCTGCGAACGCGCCATCGACCTCGATCCGGCCTACGCCCGCGCCTGGGCGCTGCTGGCGGTCATGCAGGCCGGCAACGCGGCGCGTTCAGCCGAGGCGAGCGATGCGGGGCTGGAGGCGGCCGACCGGGCGCTCGCCCTCGACCCCGAGCTGGCGGAGGCGCATGCCGCCAAGGGCCTGCTGCTTACCAGGCTGGGCCGGTATGACGAAGCTCAAGAGGAGATCGAGATCTCTCTGCGCCTGGATGCGGAGTCGAACGAGGTCAACAGAACCGCCGGGCTATGGGCGATCGCGAACAGGCGGTTCGAGGACGCCATTCGCTACTGGGCAGTCGCCATTGCCGCCGACGAAGCCGACTACGCCAGTCCGTTCATGGCCATGCAATGCTATGAAGCGCTGGGGGATGCGACCGGCGCCCGAACCGCGGCGAAGGAAGCCGTGACTCGGTTGGAAAAGGCGCTCGTCACTGAGCCCGACAATGGGGCCCTGCTGGCCTATGGGGCCGGCGCCTTGGCCACCCTGGGTGAGATCGACCGGGCCAAAGCGTGGGCCGAACATGCCCTCCTGCTCGATCCGGATGATGGCACGCTGCGCTACAATCTCGCCTGCGCCATGATCAGGGCGGGGGAGACGGATTATGCGCTCGATCGGCTGGAGGAGTCGCTGATGAACTACGGCCGGGAGAATATCCGCTGGGCCCAGGCGGACAACGATCTCGACCCGGTCCGCGAGCATCCGCGGTTCAAGGCCATCGTGGCCGCGGCGGAGGCGAGGTTCGAAACCCCTGCTGAGAGATCGGCGGCCCCGGCCGGCTAGCGCCCCCAGCCGCCCTCCGGCCCGGTGCTCATGGCCAGGACCCGGCTCATGGCCGTGAGATCGCGCCCGGTCTCGCGCGACCAGGCGTTGAAGGCGTCCTGGACGGCCTGAAGGTCCTCGCGACCTGTGGGCGGCTTGTCGATCACCCCGGCGTCGATCAGGGCGGCGGTGACGTCGCGGCTGGTGATGAAGCTCGCTTTGCCCATATGGCGGAAGAGGCGCATCGCCGTCTCGCCCGAGAGCCGGGCCGCGCGCTTCTTCATCACTTCCAGCAGGCCGACGAAATCGGTGTCCGGCCAGGCCGCGAAGAAGGCCGCGGCGCTGCCGTGCTCGGCCGCCAAGTCACAGAGAAAGGCGGCGTTGTCACGCACCGAGCGGATCTTGCGCGCATTGCGGATGATGGACGTGTCCTTGAGGTGGGCGTCGAACTCCTCGTCCGACATGGCGGTGTTGATCGGCGGCGAGAAGCCGTGGAAGGCGCGCTCGAACCCCGGCCATTTGTTCTCGATCACCTTCCAGGAAAAGCCGGCCTGGAACACGCTCTTGCTCATCTGGGCGAGCCAGCGGTCGTCGCCGATGGCGGCCAGTTCCGCCGGGCTCTTGGCCGGATACTCGTCGATCGACGCCTCGAGCGCCGCCTCGCCGCCCTTGCGTTCGGCGGCCTGGGCATAGATGTCGGCGAAGCTTCGCATGACCGGCGCCTCCGCGAGGATTATTAGGAGACGCCATGGAATGGATCAAATCGCCCCAGGGCTTGATCGAAGGATTAGGGTCGCAGGAGCCTGGTGGCTTTGCACGGAACAGATGCAAAGGCTGAATCAGGCTTGAACCTTTACGTTCCAGGGCAGGATTCAGCTTTGAGCCGATTCCGGCTCGACCATCCTGCTCTGGCGCTGGAACTTGGCCGTGGGCGGGCGTAGGCTGTTCGCAAAAGGGGAACGTCCATGGGAAAAGCCTTCGATATCGGTTTCCGGATCTTCAGCACGCTTCTGGGACTTGTGCTGATCTGCATGGGCGGGATCTGGATCCTGCAGGGCCTGAACCTGGCCTTCAACGGCCCGATGATGGGCGGGCGGCCGAGCTTCATGGTCGGCGATCCGCATTGGATCGTCTACGGCCTGATCCTGGCGGCGCTGGGAGTGGGTCAGGTGGTGTGGAGCAATCGGCGCGGCAAAAGCTGACGCCGTCGGGGCCGGTCAGACGGGCAGATCGCTCGCGTGGCTGGTGAAGAAGGTGATCTCGTGGCCGTCGGGGTCGGGGGCTGTAAACCGATAGTGGCCGTAGAATTTCTGCTCCGGTATCGGTGAGGCCGCGACTCCCTTGGCCGTCAGCCCCGACCGATAGGCCGTCAGTTCGTCGAGGGTCCGGCCGGCGATCATCAGATCCAGGCTCTGTGCGTGGCCTTCTTCGGGGCCGCCGCGTGGAAACAGGATCAAGTGGGTGCCACCGGCCATTTCCAGAATGGCAAGGTCGTCGCCCCTGGCGAAAGAGCGCAGTCCCGCATCGACATAGAACTGGTGGCTGGCCTCAATGTTCGAGACGGTCAGGGTAATGTGGCCGACCGCGACCTGTGGCTTGTCCTCAGCATTGGGCATGGCCGCCTCCGTGGGTCACTAAAGGGAGGATACTCCACCCTCCCCATGATGGGGAGGGTGGCTCGCGCAGCGAGACAGGTGGGGTTCGAGACATTTAAGGAGTTGGAGAGGCGTCTCGGGACGCGGCGACCCGGGCGCGGAACTCGTCGCTGGTGTTGGTGTGCGGGAAGGGCGCGTCCGGGACCTGGACGCCAAGGAAGGCGCACAGCCTGTCCCAGCCCTCGCCGGCCTCATAGACCAGCAGACGTTTTTTCGGGATCGTCCGTTCGACCTCGGCAGAATGGCGGCGAAAATAGTCGGTCATGAACGAACGGTCGTGAATATTGCTCCCGAACTCCGATCGGATGATGCCGAAGAATTTCTCCAGATGCGGCGGCGGATTGTCCGCGAACGACCCGGGAGCGAAGATGGTCGCCTGGGTGGAGTCGAACCACTGGTCCGGATCGCGGACCGTGTGCAGCACCTTGGCGTCCGGATAGGAAACGGCGATCTCGCGCCAGAACCGGGCGCCCGGATAGTCCACCATCGAGACGTAGTCCTTGAAGATCAGGTCCCAGTCGGGCCGGCCTTCGGCCGCATCCACCCACAGGGGCATGGTCTCTGGATGGGCGAACACCTCGACCATGTGGTGGCAAGGCCCGAAGCCGAGCTGTTCTAGCGCCAGTTTCATCGACATGGTTCCGCTCCGGCCAAGTCCGGAGCCAACAATCTTGAGCGCCATGGCTTCTTCCTTTTCAGCCCTCGGCCAGGATCACCGAATAGAGTGAGCGGTCGACGTTGCCGCCGGACACCACGGCGACACTGGTGGCGTTATCGGCCGCGTGGGCCAATGCCCCGGCAACCGAAGCCGCGCCGCTCGGCTCGGCCACCAGGCGGGCTTCAGCGGCAATCGCCCGCATGGCCGCGCGCATGGCGTCCTCGGAGACCGTGACGATATCATCGACGTAGGCGCGGATATGCGGCCAGGTGCGGGCGCCCAATTGTTGCACCCGCAGGCCGTCGGCCAGGGTGCTCGTGGCCTGTTCCGCGGGAATGGCGACGATGTGGCCAGCCTTGAAGCTCTGATAGGCGTCCGACGCCCGCTCCGGCTCGACCCCGATGACCCGAACGCTCGGGCGGGAGAGCTTGATGGCAGCGGCGAGGCCGCCCAGCAGGCCGCCGCCCGAGACCGGCGCGAACACGACTTCCACGTCTGGCGCCTGCTCGAGGATCTCCAGCCCGATGGTTCCTGCGCCGCACATGATCTCGTCCATGTCGAAGGGCGGGATCAGGGCCAAGCCGCGCTCGGCGGCGATGTCTTGCGCAATCTGGGCCCGCTCGCTGCTGGCGGCGCCCACGGCGATGATCTCCGCGCCCTCGCGACGCACCCCGTCCAGCTTCGGCGCCGGCGCATCACCCGGCATCACGATGGTCGCCTTCACGCCAAGCCGGGCGGCGGCGTAGGCCACCGCCTGGGCGTGGTTGCCGCTGGAATGGGCGACGACGCCCTTGGCGCGAACCTCCGGCGGCAGGCTGAGGAGCGCATTGAAGGCCCCGCGCAGTTTGAAGGCGCCGATGGGCTGGAGACTCTCGGCCTTGAGCCGCAGCCCGCTGGGATTCATCGCCACCATTGGTGTCGGACGCACATGGGGCGCGATGCGCGCGCGGGCGGCCTCGATCTGCGCCAGGGTGATGAGCCGCGGCTCGGGGGCGTCGGCGCGGGCGGTTGCCGTCTCTGTCTGGGTCATTCGGCTGTCCAGCCGCCATCGATGGAGAGGTTGGCCCCGGTGATCTGCTTGGCGGCATCGGAACACAGGAAGACGACGAAGGCGGCCACCTCATCGGTGGTCACGAACTGCTTGGTGGGTTGGGCTTCCAGCAGCACGTCGTCGATCACCTGCTGCCGGGTGAGGCCGCGCGCCTTCATGGTGTCCGGGATCTGGGCCTCGACCAGGGGCGTCCACACATAGCCCGGGCTGATGCAGTTGACTGTCACGCCGCAGGTGGCCAGTTCGAGGGCCGCGGTCTTGGTGAGGCCGTCGATGCCATGCTTGGCCGCCACATAGGCCGACTTGAACGGCGAGGCGACCTTGGAATGGGCCGAAGCGGTGGAGATGATCCGCCCCCAGCCGCGGGCCTTCATGCCCGACGTCGCCGCGCGAATGGCGTGGAAGGCGGCCGACAGGTTGATGGCGATGATCTGGTCCCACTTGGCCACCGGGAAATCCTCGATCGGGGAGACGAACTGGACGCCGGCGTTGTTGATCAGGATGTCCACCGTCCCAAAGGCCGTCTCGGCCTCAGCGATCATGCCGGCGATCTCGTCGGGCTTGGTCATGTCGGCGGGCGAATGCAGTGCTTTCACGTGAAACTCGGCCTCGATGGCCGCGCGCGCTTGCTCGATATCCTCAGGTTTGCCGAAGCCGTTCAGCATGACGTTGGCCCCTTCGGCGGCCAGGGCTCTGGCGATGGCCAGGCCAATGCCGCTGGTTGAGCCGGTGACCACGGCGGATCGGGACGCGAGGGACATGTCTGGAGAGCCTTTCGTGGGAACGGCTACGACTTAGGTGAGAGAGACTGCCGGGCCAACCCCCCAAAACCCTCTCCTATGGGGAGAGGGAGGGGCCCACAGCAGAGCTGTGGGAGGGCGACGGGGTAAGGCTCATGCCGCGTAATCCCTCACCCGGTCGCCGCGCTCGACCTCTCCCCTAGGGGAGAGGTGTTCCGCGGGCCATGACGAAGCTCACCCGCTCGAGCTCGGTGATATCGGCCAGCGGGTCGGCGTCCACGGCGATGATGTCGGCGGATTTGCCCGGCGCGAGGGTTCCGGCCGTCTCGGAGATGTCCAGGAGTTCGGCGGCGGTGACGGTGGCCGCCGTGATGGCGTCGGCGCTGGTCATGCCGGCTTCTGTCATCAGGGCGAACTCGCGCGCGTTCTGGCCATGCGGACCGACGCCCATGTCGGTGCCGAAGGCGATCGGGACCCCGGCCTTGTAGCTGCGTCCCAGCGCCGCCTTGATGCGCTCGCCGACGATCATCGCCTTTTCCGCCTGGGCGGGGGTGAGGACGGTTCCGCTCCTGGCCAATTCGAACACCGTCATCCCGGCGATGAGCGTCGGCACATGGAAGGCCCCACGCTCCAGGAACAGGGCGATCGAGGTGTCGTCCAGGAAGCTGCCATGCTCGATGGAATCGACGCCGGCGGTTAGGGCGGCGTTGATCCCGGCCAGGCCGTGGGCGTGGGCCGAGACGCGCCGGCCCAGCTGATGCGCCGTCTCGACGATGGTGCGGATCTCGTCGGTGGTGAACTGCTGATCCACGCCCGCGCGCAGGTTCGACAGCACCCCGCCGGTGGCGACGAACTTGATGGCGTCCGCGCCCTCGGCGACCTGGGCGCGCACCGCCCGCCGGCAGCCGTCGACGCCGTCGCACACGCCGATGCTCGATTGGACGCAGGCGCAGACGTCGCGCCGGAAGCCATAGGTCTGCCCGTGTCCGCCTGTGGGCGAAAGGATCGCGCCCACGCACAGGATGCGCGGCCCGGGAACCTTGCCCTCGGCGATGGCGTCGCGCAGGGCGTAGATCACCTCGGGCTGGCGCGCGCCAAGGTCGCGCACGGTGGTGAAACCGGCGGCCAGGGTCAGCCGGGCGCGGTGGGCGCCATCCAGCCCGACCTTGGGATTGGAATCCTCGACCATGGCCAGGCGTTGTCCGGGCCCCAGCTGGCTGGTCAGGTGCACATGGCAATCGATCAGGCCGGGCAGGACGAACTTGTCCTTCAGGTCGATCAGCGTGGCCCCTGCCGGCGGATCGACGAAGCCGGCCGCGATCGAGGCCACCTTGCCGTCGGCGATGCGGATGCTCTGGCCAGCCTCCGCCGGCGCCCTCGGATCGGCGAGCAGGCGCCCGGCATGGATGACGCATTCGCCGGCGTTGGTCGCCATTTCAGCCTCCCACCATGGTGGCCCGCGCCCTTTTTTGCGTGATCTTGGGCGCGCCCGGGCAGTCGGTCGTCACGTCGAACACGCGCGAGCCGCCCGCGCCCGGACAATCCAGGATCGCCTCGCGCTCGCGCAGGCTGCGCGTTACCGCCTCGGCCCCGCTCGCCCAATGCTCCAGCATGGTCACTCGCGAGAACTCGAAGTCCTTGGCGCTGCCTTCGAACGGCCGTCGGCGATAGATCAGATGGACCACGGTGAGGCCATTTTCCACCGTCAGCTTCTCAAGCTCCCTGGCCGTTTCGCCCTGCGCTATGTCCGCCGGAAGCTGGGCCAGAAGTTCCCGCACCAGCTTGCGGGCCCGGCGCACGCGCAGCGCCTGGTCGGTGTTGAATCGGGTGCGGCTGGAATAGCGGATGTCCAGCTCGCGTTCAGCGGCCTCGATCAGGTTTCCCGGCATCGGCCCGCGGGCGGGAAACAGATCGACCTGGAACACCAGCAGGTCCCGGGCGCGCTCCTGCTCGAGCACATAGTCGAGCGGCGTGTTGGAGACGAGGCCGCCGTCCCAATAGAACTCGCCGTCGATCTCCACCGGGGGCAGGCCGGGAGGCAGGGCCCCCGAGGCCATGACATGCTCCGCCGTGATGGTGTGCGAGCGATTGTCGAAATAGACGAAATTGCCGGTCTTGATGTTCACCGCGCCGACGCTGAAGCGCACGTCGCCGGCGTTGATGCGGTCGAAGTCCACTAGCCGCTCCAGGGTCTGCTTCAGGGGCGAGGTGTCGTAGTAGCTCAGCGCGTCCAAGGTCCCCTGCGGCTGCAGGGCCGGCGGCGGAAACCTGGGCGTGAACATGCCGCTGACGCCAAACAGCAGGGCGGCCGCGGCGTTGATCTGGCTCTGGGCGGAGCGCAGGGGCGCGAACGGCAGGCCGAAGTCGAGCTGCGGTCCCGCCGAAGCCATGCGCCAGAACTCGCGCAGGCGCTCGATGCGTCGTTCCGGCGGATTGCCGGCGATGAGCGCGGCGTTGACCGCGCCGATGGAGATCCCCGCCAGCCAATGTGGCTCCAGTCCAGCGCCGGCCAGGGCCTCGAACACCCCGGCCTGATAGGATCCCAGGGCGCCGCCGCCCTGCAGCACCAGCACCCTCTCCGACGCGCCGTGTTTGGCCCCCGGCATCACTTCATCCCGGGCGTGGGCCGTATCCGGTCACACCCATCGTTCGTTCTTGGTCGCATAGCTCTTCTGTTCCACCGCATGCGGATCGCCCTTTAGCACCTCGAATCTGGTCACGTCGCCATCACGCCAGAAGGCGATGTCCAAAAGACCATTGGCCGAACGCAGGTCGCGTATCGTGACCGCGGGCATCCACTCCGGGAGGCGCGGGTCGAGATAGATCTTGCCGCCAGGAGCGTCCGGCGCAAAGCCGAGGAAGGTCTGCAAGAAGGAGAAACAGGATCCGGCCGCCCAGGCCTGAGGCGTGTTCGCCCCCAGGTATTGCACTGGAAAACCCCCCGGCTCGCGGGCCAGCCCGGCGTAGAGTTCGGGCAATTGGTGCTGGGTGAAATACGACGCCGCGTCCCTGACGTCGCGCATCAACCGGGCGGCCTCGTCGTCGAAGCCGTAGCGCCGCATGCCGATGGCGATCATGGCGTTGTCGTGCGGCCAGACCGAGCCGTTCTGGTACGAGAACGGATTGTAGGCCGGATGATCGGCCGACAGCGTGCGTATGCCCCAGCCGCTACACATGTCCGGGGCCATCAGGCGCTTGACCACCTTGCCGGCGCGCTCGGGCGGCACGATGCCGCTCATCAGGCAATGGCCCGGGTTGGAGGCGATGCTCATGACCCGCTTCTTCTCGCCGTCCAGGCAGAAGGCGTAGAAGCCGGCGTCTTCATCCCAGAAGGTGTCGTTGAACGCTTCGTATAGCCGCTGGGCCTTGCGCCGCAGGGTGGTTGCCCGGCCAGGCTTGCCGATGGCGTCATAGATCTGGGCCATCCGCAGCCAGGCGTCATAGACATAGCCCTGGAGCTCCACCAGGGCCTTGGGACCCTTGACCAGGGACCCGTCGGGATTGACCAGGGCCTCGCCGGCATCCTTCCAGCCCTGGTTCTCATAGCCGGCCGCCGATCGGGTCTGATACTCCTGGAAACCGTCGCCGTCCCGGTCGCCATACCTGTCGATCCAGCGCAGGCATTTCTCCGCAATCGGAAGATAGCTCTCGATCAGGTCGTCGCCGCCCAGGCACCTCCAGGCGTTATGCAGGACCGTCAAATACCAGATGGTGGCGTCGGCGGTGCCGTAATAGGGCGTATGCGGAATAAGCTTGAAATAGGCCAACTCCCCGCGGCGCAGCTCATGCATGATCTTGCCGGGCTCGGCGTCGCGCCAGTCGTCGCGCTTCTTGGCCTGGAACCGGCCCAGCACTTCCAGCGCGCCGCGGGCGAAGTCCGGATAGACCATGGCCGTCTGCAGCGACACGATCAGGCTGTCGCGCCCGAACAGGGCGACAAACCAGGGCGTGCCGGCCGCGGGCGTGAACTGCAGGTGACTGGTGCCCTCGATAGGCAGCCGCAGGGCGGCCACGTCCTCAACCGACTGGCTATAGAAGCGCTCGAAGTCTTCGTCAGCGGCTTCGACCTTGAGCGCCGCGCCTTGCCAGTCGTCCAGACGCGCGCGGGCCGGCGCCCCGGACAAGTGGTGGCCGCAATCGTCGGGCGCCCGGTCGATGCTCTTGCCGTCGCCGACCTCATACATCAGGCAGGTGTGCCACGATCCGCCGGGGTCCATCTCGACATCGAAACTGATGCGGCCGTTGGCGTACACCGGTTCCGAATCGCAGTTTCGGGCGCGGACGATGGCGTCACGGCGAAAGCCGTTGTTCAGATAGGCGGTCTTGAGCGTCGTCCTGGACTGCGACCAGGTGGTGGTGATGCGTCCGCGGCGCACGATCTTACCGCTCTTGACCTCGAACAGGTCGGCGAAATCAGCGCGGATGACGATCTCCAGATTGAACCGGACCTTCGTCGGGCCGTGGTTCGTCAGATCCAGGTCCTCGTGGATGCCGCCGCCGATGCAGCGGGCGATAGCGAGGCCGATGGTCCCGGCCGCGATCGGTCCGCTCTCGGTGTTGATGGCGCCGTTGGTGAGGTGGATCCGGCAGGCGTAATAGGCGACCGCCCCACTGTTGAGCAGTTGCCAACGCTCGCCGTCGGCAAAGATCAGCCAGCTGGACAGCACCCGCGTGTCGGAGTGGTAGAATCCCTTGTCGGTTGGCCAGGGAATCTGCCCGTCCTCATCGGTGATCAGGACCCCGTAGCCCTGGTTGATCGCCAGACGCGGTGGCCCGACGGTGATCTCCAACGCCATGCAGATATCCTCAAGCCACCGCCGCTACGCCAACGCTTACGGCGCCATATGGGTTTCCAGGCTCGGCCCTGGTAGGCGGGCTCGGTCTTTTCCGCTAAACGCTCGCCACTCTGGCCAGGCACTCGTAGCTCAGATGGATAGAGCGCTGCCCTCCGAAGGCAGAGGTCACAGGTTCGAATCCT
>OUNO010004896.1_pt1 | contig 11971 bp, 5 predicted proteins | sample 1779811 | NCBI WGS metagenome assembly OUNO01 (sample SAMEA3914804, study PRJEB12502) | metagenome | biome: forest; material: soil | place: Canada | collected 2010-06-25 | depth 0.3 m
GCCATCAAGGGCCGCATCAACCAGATCAAAGCCGAAATCGAGAACACCGACTCGGACTTCGACCGCGAGAAGCTCCAGGAGCGCCTCGCCAAGCTGTCCGGCGGCGTCGCCGTCGTCAAGGTGGGAGCTGCCACCGAGACGGAGATGAAGGAGAAGAAGCACCGCGTCGAGGACGCCCTGCAGGCAACTCGGGCGGCGCTCGAGGAGGGCATCGTCCCCGGTGGCGGCGTCGCCCTGCTGCAGGCCTCATCGGCCATCAGCATCGGCGAGAACGGCGCGTCGGCCGACGGCTCAGACGACGAGCGGACGGGCGCGCGCATCGTGCTCCGGGCGCTCGAGGAGCCCCTTCGTCAGCTGGCCGAGAACGCCGGCCTCGAGGGCTCGGTCGTCGTCAACGACGTCCGCAAGGCCAAGAAAGGGTTCGGTCTAAACGCCTCGACGAACGAGATCGTCGATCTCGTCGCCGCCGGCGTCATCGACCCGGCCATGGTCACGCGCTCGGCGCTGCAGAACGCCGCGTCGATCGCCAAGAACATCCTCACGACCGAGGCCATCGTGGCCGAGGTTCCTGAGAAGGAAGGCGCCGGTGGCGGCGGTGGCATGCCGGACATGTCGGGCATGATGTAGGAAAGCTCGTCTGCCCCGCGTCCGCTCTAAACGGGCGCGGCCCGGCAGTCGATTTTGCAGGTCACGAGGGCCCGGCATCTGCCGGGCCCTCGGCGTGCGTGGCGCTTGAGAAGGACGCGAGAGCCGCGGGCCAGGCGATGGCAGGGGCTAGATGCAGCTGTTCGCACGGCGAAACGGCGGGGGAGATCCGGCACCCGTGGTCGCAGGTCTACGCCTCCTCGAGTTGCTGGAGCCTGCCGTCTCTCCGCCGAGTCCACCCGGAGCCAGTCAGCCGCAAGAGGGAAACAGTAGCCCCCTTTGCTTGACCGCCCGACACCGCGTCGACATAGTCACAGCCATGGATCGCGCGCATCGACCCGCGTGTCAGCGCACGCATCCCGCGAGAAGCCGATGGCCGAGGCGATGCCTGGCACTTTGCGCGTCCGTCGCCATCATCGCCTCGGCTGGTGCGATCGGCTGTCAAGGTGGGATGCCCGCTGGCAACGTCGTGCAAGTCGGGCGGGCGGCTATTACTCAAGCGTCCATGGAGCACTGGATCTCGGTGTTGGCCTCATTCTTGCCTTCCTTATCCGGACGGGGAGCACCTGAAGTCCCGGACCCTCCGCGATACACCAATTGCACCGCCTCGCTCACCGGCAGCACCGCCAGAAGCGTTGACTCGCTACGGCCTTCGGTCATCACACGGGCAAAGTCGCAATGCGAACGGCGATACAACCAGCTGAAGGAGCGTGCCCTGGGCTTTCTGATCGCTGACGACTGGGTGTTAGGTGAGGCTGCAGAACTTGGGGTCGCATTGACCGAAAGCGAACTGGCTCTTCAACTCCGCCAATTCAAGCAGCGAGTGGCCACGGGAGATACCGAATTTCGCGAATTCCTAGCCCACACCGGCGAGACGCAGCGCGACGTACTGCTTCAGGCCACCGTGGAAGGTCTCACCATGAAGATCGCTCGGGTTGTGGAACTGCGCCGCACCAGTCCATCGGCCGCTCAAGTCACGGCATTCTATAACACCCACCCCGGGCGCTTTAGGGTGGCGGAACAGCGTGATCTGCGACTCATCCGCACTCGCACGCTGGTGGAAGCGCTCAAAGTTACTCGCTCTATTCGCTCCGGCATGAGTTTCGCCGCTGTCGTCAAGGCGATACCACTTGCGCAACCGATCGACACTGAGCATGGTTTACTGCGCGGGCTCACTCCGCGGTTCTTCAGCGAGAGCGTCATAAACGACGCGGTGTTCGCCGCCTCGCCGCATGTCCTCACTGGCCCTATCCATATCTCCTTGGGCTACTACGTGTTCGAAGTAACAGCCGTCCGGGCCGCACACGAGCGACCCTTCGCGCTGGTGCACTCAGCGATCCGTAAAGAGCTAGAAACGCGCCTACGCCGGGCCGCCGCTGCCCGATTCGCCGAACAATCTCCGAAGAAGTGGGGCGCTAAGACCGATTGTCGCGTCAACTACGTGGTCCCGGGTTGCCGCCAATACAAGTAACTCGCTTACCGGAGAGCTCCGAAGTCGACGGCGCTGTGACGAGCACTGATAGTCACGGCGCAAGCGCTGTGGCATCGGCCAGTGGGAAACAATCGTTGACATCGCAACATCGGCTGTGGCACGCTCCACCGTGCAGCGTCAGACTCACGCGTACACCCAGGCGGTCACCGTCGGCGCTCCGGCACCGATACAAGCCGCCATCACACACATGACCTAAGGAGAAACAATGCAGAAGGTCAAGACAATCGGGCTGGCTATGCTCGCCCTGTTGGCAGTCGGAGCGGTCGCAGCCGCTTCCGCATCCGCCGCAGAAGTGACGAACATCTTCTTAGCGGGCGCCACGTCAACGACGTTCTCAGGGACAAGCGGCGCGGGCCACCTGTCCACGACAGGGAACTTCCTGTCTGTGCAGTGCAAAAAAGGTAAATCGTCGGGTAAAGTAGAAGCGCACAAAGGCGAAGCGACCCTGACATTCGAAGAATGCACGCTGCTCGGGAGCCCTTGCAACGGGTTAGGCGCTGCCGCGGGAACGATCCCGACGTCGGGCACTTTCACGTCGGTTTACGACTCGCTGTCGCCATTACTGCCGGCGATTCTCCTCACAATCAAAGAAGTGCATATCGAATGTCCCTCACTAGGCGTGTTACTGTTAGTAAAGGGCAACCTTCTTCTCTTATTCGGCACATTAACGTCCGGGACAGAGGTAACGTCCACGACGCTCGTGGTCACCGTCAAAGAAGGTAAACCGGGCGACACGAAATACTGGGAAACGTCGAGCGGCGCAGAAAAACACCCGCTCCTCTTAACCTCAGAAAATGGCGGCGAATTCAAGGAATCGGGTGACGAATCCGCGGAAAACAAAGTCACCTACGCAGCAATGGTCGGGACCGAATTCTAGAGCCTGACGCCGATAGGTAGTAGCGAATGACGCGCGGGACCGTTAGGTTCCGCGCGTCTCGCGTGCTCCGGCGATCTCGCGCCAAGTCGGGCGCACACGCTTGAGTAGGAAACACGGCTTTCCATGGTTAGTGCGCATCCAGTATCGTCGCGCTCGCGACACGCTCGATCGCTTTTGCCCTTATGGCTCATGTAACGGAAGGGTGTACCGGTATGACGAGACGGCTGCTGCTGTTGGTGTCGGTGGTGGTGGTGTGGTCGGGTGCTGGCGTGACGCTGGTCGATGCGCCATCGGCGCTTGCCGCGCGCGGCCATGTGTCGGCCGGGGCCTTCGCCGGGCCGTGCGCCGGACCGGGAGGCACTTGCGAACCAGGCCAGCTGAGTGCGCCGGCCGGCGTCGCCGTCAACGCTCGGAGCGGAGACGTATATGTGGTTGATCAAGAACTCGGCCGTGTCGAGCGGTTCACGGCTGCTGGTGTCTTCGCGGGCCAGTTCGACGGTAGCGGCACGTTCGAAGCTAACGGACAAACCGAAATCACTGGAGCAGCACCCACGGGTGGGCTGTTGTTCCCGGAAGGAGTAGCAACCGACAACTCCTGTCAGCTCCATTCGCCCGAACCACTCACGGAAGCCACCAAACCGACCTGTCACGAATTCGACGAATCAGACGGCGACGTCTACGTAGTAGACAAGGGCCATACGACGGTTGACAAGTTTAGCCCGACAGGGGAATACATTGGGCAGCTGACGGAAACGACGCCCGGCGTACCGTTCGGTGAACTGTCAGCTGTGAGCGTTGACACGCAAGGCAGAGTCTGGATGTTGCAGAAGACATCCCCGGAAGAAGAGGTTGACGACTTCGGGAACGGCGCTCTCAATGAATTTATTGCGGCGAGAAAGCCAGCGTTCACGGGAAACTTGGTCCTTCCAGGGATACTCTCCGTGGATTCGCACGACAACTTCTACGCGATCGGGTTCAGTGAAGGCCTACAGAGCATCGCGAAGTTCGACAGCGGTGGCACCGTGATAAGCGGAGCCGTCGGCGGCGAACGGAGTAGCGAAACGCCGTCACGGGGAGTTGCCGTGGAACCCGCGAGTAACGATGTGTACGTTGATCGCTTCAACAGCGTCGCAAGATTCGCGCCGAGCGGAGCCATACTTGAAAGATTCGGGACGGGAGTGCTGAGCGCCGGGACGGGTGTGGGCCTCGATCCGATGACGGAAACCATCTACGTCGCGGACGCAGCCACCGAGACGGTGCAACGGTTTGGGCCGGAACCGCCGTCTACGCCGAGGGTCGAAAGCGAGTCGGTCGCGAGTGTCACAAGTGGCAGCGCGGTCCTCGGCGCAGAGATCAATCCACGCAGTGAAGGCGGCGAACCCGAGACCGACTACACCTTCCAGTACGGCGTGTGCGCCACGGCTGCGCCGTGCGCGACAAGTGGCTACGGCAGCAGCATCCCTGCGTCTCGCGCTTCACTCGCGGCGGACTTCGATGTGCATTCGGTGATTGCGGAACCACAGGACTTGCTGGCACACACGACGTATCACTTTAGGCTCGTTGCGGAAAACTCCCACGGGCGCAGCGAGGGCGAAGAACGGATGTTCACGACCCAGACGGGCAGTGGAGCATTGGTGCTCCTCGATGGCCGTCAGTGGGAACAGGTGTCTCCCGCGAACAAGCACGGGGCCCTAATCGAGCCGATCGGTGAAGGTCACGCCACGCAGGCGGCGCTTGCTGGCGACGCCCTGACCTATGTCGCCGTCACGCCTACGGATTCTGAACCAAATGGCTACGCGAACAACGTGCAGGTGCGGTCGACTCGAGGCCCATCGGGCTGGACTTCCAAGGACATCGCGCTGTCAAATGACGCTCCCACCGGGCAGTCGGCGGCACAGGAGTATCGGCTCTTTACTCAGGATCTAGGGCAGGCTCTTGTCGAGCCGCTCGGGAGCTTCACACCCCACTCGCCGCTGGCGACAGAACAGACACCATACCTACGCCGTGAGGACCGCTGCAGGTCCGAATCCGCGACGAGTGAATGCTTTCTGCCGTTGGTGACCGCTGCAAACGTGCCCGGAGGCACACAATTCGGGGCCTGTCAGCCCGGCCACAACCTCGTCGCCTGCGGTCCGGAACTGGTGGGCGCGACAAACGACTTGAGCCACGCGGTGCTCGAATCGTCGGTCGCCTTGACCGCAACGGCCCTGGAAGGCGGGAACGCTGGCCTGTACGAGTGGTCGCAGGGTGCAGCAGCCGATGAACCGCTCAAGCTCGTGAGCGTCCTACCGGGTGCCGGGGAAGCGGCGGCAGAAGGAACACCTGAACTCGGGTTCCACAATCGGGTGGCACGGAACGCCATATCGACAGACGGGAGCCGCGTGATATGGACGGAAAAGGAAGGGGGGCAGCATCTCTATCTCAGAGATACAGTCAAGAATGAAACCGTGCAACTCGATGCCGTAACTGATGGAACCGGGGAAGACAGCCCGCGGCCGACGTTCCAATTCGCGTCAAATGACGGGTCGAGAGTGTTCTTTACTGACAATCAACGGTTGACCGCAGACTCTGGCGGAGGCCCGGACGGTGTCGACGAAAAGGAAGCGGACCTGTTCGAGTGTGAAATCACCACCGCCAACGGGAAACTCGGTTGCGCTTTGACGGACCTGACCCCGCTGCACAACGGTGAAGAAGCGCACGTGCAGGACCAGGTGTTGGGGGGAAGCGAAGAAGGGTGTGATGTTACATCCGGGCGCGAATGCGATATCTATTTCGTCGCGAACGCAGCGCTCACTAGCGGGGAAGGCGCGATTCATGGCAACTGCGCCGGCCTAGGGTCCGTCTCCGGTGCTCTGTGCAACCTCTACGTGCTCCACAACGGCGGAGCGGGATGGGAAACGCGACTTGTGACCCTTCTGTCGGCAGAAGACTTCCCCGACTGGAACGGCCAGTCCGGACAGAACCTCCTCACGAACATGACCGCCCGGGTGTCCCCCGACGGGCGGTGGCTTGCGTTCATGTCGCTGCGACCGGTGACAGGCTACGACACGCGAGACTCTCGGAGCGGGAGGCCCGACGAGGAGGTTTATCTCTATCACGTGGACACAACGCCATCCGGCCAGTTGGAAGCGGGGAGTCTGGTGTGCGCGTCGTGCAATCCGTCCGGAGCACGTCCTCTCGGAGTCGAATTCAAGAAGATGCTATTTGGCGGCGACGGTAGCGCGCTCGTGTGGAGCGCTGATCAGGGGATCGCGGGGAGCGTGCCGACATGGAGCGCGTTTGAGGATGGCGGCGTCGCGAGATATCAACCTCGGTATCTCTCCGATACTGGGCGGCTGTTCTTCAACAGCAGTGACGCGCTTGTGCCGCAGGACGTCAATGGGATAGGTGACGTGTACGAGTACGAGCCGGCGGAACCACCCACGATGGAGTCCGACAACTGCACAGCAAGCTCGTCGACCTTTAGCGTGTCGAAGGCGGGCTGCGTTGACCTGGTCTCCTCTGGGGCGGCTTCCCAGGAAGCGGTGTTCATGGATGCCAGCCAAACGGGGGATGATGCGTTTGTCTTGACAACTGCACAGCTAAGCGCCCAAGACGGTGACACGAGCTATGACGTGTACGACGCCCATGTGTGCACTACAAATGCGCCATGTCTCGCAGCGACGAGTCCGTCGGAACCCAACGAATGTACGTCGGCAGACGGCTGTCGGCCGGCAGCGGCACCACGAGAGGGCAGTCCGACGCCGGAAACCGCAACCGCGCTCGGCGCGGGTAACGTGAGCCCAGCGAAATCGAAGCCGCCGACACGGGCGCAGAAGCTCGCGCGGGCACTGCGCGCGTGCAAGGTGAAGAAGCGGCGGAAGCGCGCCGCGTGCCGGACGGCGGCTTACAAGAAGTACGGCCGCGTCAAGCCTGGAGTCTCGTCGAAAAGGAGAGGGAAATAGATGCTTAAGAGGTATGGCAGCTGCTGCCTTCTCACCGCGGTGTGCGCGGGTCTAGTGGCCGCCCCGCCAACGGCGTTCGCCGGGTCGGGTTGGTGGCATCTAAGTTCTAGTGCGAGACCTTCCTATCTGCGGGCAGGGCAGGCTGCGAACGAGAAGCAGACCCTGACGGTGAGCGCAACCGGAGGGAGCTTCGTGCTCATAGCGCCCGAAGGCAAAGGCGCCGCATTTCTACCGTTCAATGTTTCGCGTCAAACGATGCAGGAAAAGCTTGAAGGCCTGTTCGGAAGCGGAACGGTGGAAGTCCCCACAGGGGAAGGCGACGAAACGGGGGCCCACCCCTACGAAATCGTCTTCACGGGAGCGCTCACAGATCGTCCGGTCGAACCGGTCAGGGCCGTGAGCTTCCTGCAGGGAGGCCGCAAGGAAGCCAGCTTGGTGGAGACTCGCCGGGGGCGTCCCGATGGATATGTGGTAGTCACCGCGACGGACTTGGGCGACGCGAATGTCAACGGCGAAGCGGCGACAGTCAATCTGCACGATGGCCTGCCAGCGGGCCTCGCGGCGATCGGTATAGAAGGTGTCGCCGGGAACCGAACGTTGGGTCCCGTCTCGTGTATCCGTGCGTCGCTCACTTGTACCTTTGGCGGCGTGCTGCCAGCATTCAAAGCGATCGAAATGCGCATTGCTGTGCTTGTCCAAGGAGCGTCGGCGGGTGAGCTCAATCGCGTCACGGTGACCGGTGGAGAAGCGCAGGAAGCAACCCTTGCGCGACCGATCGTAGTGAGCGACACAGCGACGCCGTTTGGAGTCGAAGACTACAAACTGGTCAACGAAGAAGAGGGCGGCACAACAGACCGCCAGGCGGGCTCGCACCCGTTCCAGCAAACAACCACATTGGCGCTCAACGAGACCCTCGACAAAGGTGGGCACCCGGCTTCGGCGGAATTGCCAAAGGACCTAAGCATCAGGTGGCCGCCTGGCCTGATCGGTAACCCGAGTGCAGTACCTCAGTGTAGTCTGGGACAGTTCCTCAGATTCAGCGGGATCAATCCAGTCAACGAATGTCCGGAGCAGACCGCCGTCGGCGTTGCGGTGGTTACGATCGAGGAACCCGCAGGCCAGGTCGGAACAAAGGACGCGTTTACCTTCACCGCTCCTGTATTCAACCTGGAACCCGCTCATGGAGAGCCTGCACGATTCGGCTTCATAGCCCCGGGGTCCCCAGTAATCATCGACGCAGCCCTCCGGAGTGGCGACGACTACGGTGTTACCATACATATTCGCAACATCACGCAAACTGCGGCATTGCTAAGCTCAACAGTTACGATCTGGGGAGTTCCCGGAGACCCGCGCCACGATAGTTCCCGCGGCTACGGCTGTCTTGGCCTCGAAGGCGTGTGCAGTCCCCTCTCGGCTCACGATCCGCCTGCGTTTCTTCAGCTCCCGACGCAATGCAGTGGCAACCAGCTGGAGACGACCGTTACAGGAGACTCTTGGGAGCGGCCGGGTGAGCCCACTCCTGCCATCGGTGAATCTCTCCCAGCACTCAACGGCTGCAATCGACTTCCCTTCAACCCCTCGCTCGTTATCACTCCTGAACGAGTTGAAGCGAGCAGACCGACCGGTCTGAGCGTCGACCTGCATGTTCCCCAGCAAGGCAGCAAGGCGGCCGCCGGTCTCGTCGAGTCGGCGGCGAGGAGCATCAGCGTGGCGTTGCCCGAGGGGCTTTCGCTCAATCCCGCTGGGAGCAGCGGCCTCGAAGCGTGTTCGGAAGATTTGGTCGGCTTCACAGGCTTTGGCGAGATCACCGGTGCACGCACGGCGACCTTCACGGGCGCGCTTCCGCAACATGGTGAACCCGCGGAACCGTTGCAGCCGGGCGTGAACTTCTGCTCCGACGCCTCGAAGATCGGCACGGTGACGATCAGAACGCCAATCCTGCCCAACGCCATCAAGGGTGGCGTGTATCTCGCCAGTCAGAACACCAACCCCTTCGGCTCCCTTCTCGCAATGTACGTGGTGGCCGAAGATCCGGTGTCGGGGGTTCTGATCAAGCTTGTCGGAGATGTCCACCTAGGTGACTCTGGGCAGATCGTGACGACATTCGAAAATAGTCCCCAGGCACCCTTCGAAGACGCGGAATTCGACTTTTTCGGTGGCGAACGGGCATCGTTGACGACTCCTTCCAGATGTGGGGTCTACACTGCCGTTGGGCAGATTGTTCCATGGGCGAGCGACCAGTCTGTCGTATCGACGGCCGCGTTCAAGATCGCATCAGGGCCAAATGGTCGGGACTGCCCCGGCGCGACGCTCCCATTCTCGCCTGTGCTGACGGCCGGCACCACGAGTGGTCGTGCTGGCGCGTTCAGTACGCTTGTGACGAATGTCGAACGGAACGATGGGGACCAGGAGCTGCGGATGGCCGAGTTGCAAATGCCCCCCGGTCTCGAGGGCCTGTTGTCGACGGTCAAGCTTTGTCCGGAAACGCAAGCAAACGCGGGGACATGTGGCCCGGAAAGCGAGATCGGCGAAGCGACGGTGAGTGCTGGTACCGGCAACGAGCCCGTGACGGTCCCAGGGGGGCGCGTCTACATAACCGAAAAATATGACGGCGCACCGTTTGGGCTATCGATCGCCAGCCCCGCCAGAACGGGCCCGTTCGATCTTGAGCACGATACGGCGAATCCGGCCAACCAACCAGCCTGCGACTGTGTAGTGGCTCGCGCACGGATTGAAGTCAATCCGTTCACGGGCGCGCTCACTATCACGACGGATGCGAGTGGCCCTCACTCTATTCCTCGGATGATCGATGGCGTGCCGATCGACATAAGGGCAGTGAGCGTAGTGATCAACCGGCCGCACTTTGTATTCAACCCCACGAACTGCAACGTGCTGGGCGCATTTGGGACCATTGCTGGGTTCGAAGGCGCAGTATCGTCAACCGTCGTACGGTTTCAGGCGACCGACTGCGCAAGTTTGGCCTTCGCGCCAAGAATGTCGGTCACGACCTCTGGCCGTACGACCAAAGTCCGGGGCGCGAGTCTAAATGTGAAGGTGTCTTATCCTCCTGCACCGTTTGGTGCGCAAGCGAACGTGGCTAAGGTGAAGGTCGACCTGCCGAAGCAACTACCGTCGCGCCTCACGACGCTTCAGCAGGCATGTAGGGCCGCGACATTCGACGCGGACCCGGCGAATTGTCCGCCAGCGTCAATAGTAGGGCGAGCTAGGGTGATCACCCCGGTACTGCCGGTGCCTCTCACGGGGCCGGCGTACTTTGTGTCCCACGGAGGTCAAGCGTTCCCGAGCTTGACGATGGTCCTTCAGGGCTATGGTGTCACCGTGGATCTCGTAGGCGCCACGGCGATCAAGCACGGGATTACAAGTACCACGTTTGGTGCAGTACCCGATGTGCCATTTGCGAGCTTCGAACTGTCGCTCCCGCAAGGACGCTACTCAGCGCTCGCCGCAAACGCCGATCTCTGTCATGCGCGACTGACCATGCCGGCGACATTCCATGCCCAAAACGGCGCGGAACTACACATGCTGACCAAGATCGGCGTGACCGGATGTGGCAAGCGAAAGCCGGTACGGCGGAAGAGGCAGAGACGTACCAACAACAGGCATAAGTAGCAGCGAGCTATGAAGGAAACGCTGGCCTGGGGGGCCTGGACTTAGGAGAGGGTGTCCGGGGGACGGCGCGGATGCCGGTCGCGGGCATGCGATAACGACAACTATGAGTAGACGTACGCAGAGAGTGAGAAACGGCGAATACTGTTGTCCTGGGGTGGTGTTATTCTGATGAATATGGGGTTAGCCGCGACACAGATAGTATGCACCATTGGTGTCGCGGTATTGGTGGCAGTAGGTCTACAGGCGTGCGGGGGTGGTGGGCCCAATGGAGGACGCACGCGGTCCCCGGTGGTACCGGTGGTTGCAGGGAGCGTTGACGAGGCGGTTGGCAATCTGGGCAAGGGCGCGACTCCAATACCGGGTGGCGCAGTAGCTCAGGTGGGAAACGCGTTCATTACTCGGCGCGCGCTCAATCACCGGATGACAGCGATCGTCGGCGGGGATCTGTATGAGTTGGCTGGGATCGTGGCTCCGAAGGGGCTGGTTTCAGATCCACCACACTCTGAAGGCTGCGTCGCGGCGCTGGAGAGGATTGTGAAGCGACGGCCGAACCCGGGTGCGCGAGAACTGGAGGCGAAATGCGAAAGGTTGAATGATGCAGTGAGATTTCAGGCGCTCACAACGCTGATCGAAGCGCAATGGGCGATAGCGCGTGACCAGGAATTCGGCGTGAGCGTCCGTGACGCGGAGGTGGCCCAGCTGGACAGGCATGTAAAGGCGGTGGATTTTGGCACGTCGGCGCAATACCAGAGGTATCTCGAGCGGCGTGGATGGACCGATGTGGACGAGCGGAACCTGCTCAGACGAGACCTTTTGGCGGCAAAGCTGATCAAGAACCTCCGCGGCAAAGGCGGTATTCAGGCGGTAGCGAGGTACGGCCACGAAAGCATTGCGAAAGGACGAGCCGAAACAAGTTGTCGCTCTGGGTATGTTGTAGCCGACTGTCGCGAGTATTCGAGCGCCGTCAAGGTACCCGTCCCAGAAGCGGTCGTTCGCGAAATCGCGGCGTGGGCCAGATAGTCGGCGGACCGGCCAGGTGACGCAGCCTGCCTCGGCGACACGCGAGTCGAGGCCGGGCGTGCGCAGTCCGGATCTGTCCTAACCTCCGATCGGCGCCCGTGGGTTGGCGCCCCAGAAGATCTGCGTCCCGAGCATCCCGACGAGGTCGACGAGCACGAGGTTGAGGACCATCGACCTGGCGGTCCCACGACCGACGCTGACCGGACCGTCGCCTTGCGTCGTAGCCGACGAACGACAGGGCCATGACCGACGCGCGCGCGAGGTTGTCGCGGGCCTCCTCGTCGGTGATGTCGATCAGCTGACCGAAGCCCCACTCGGGGGCGAGCATGGCCAGCGCCGACTGGACGTCGACGCGGTGATCGC
>OUNO011322997.1_pt1 | contig 11962 bp, 7 predicted proteins | sample 1779811 | NCBI WGS metagenome assembly OUNO01 (sample SAMEA3914804, study PRJEB12502) | metagenome | biome: forest; material: soil | place: Canada | collected 2010-06-25 | depth 0.3 m
CACCAGCGCCGCGCGCAGCGTCGAGACGCGCAGGTTCTGCCTTCCCGCTGCGAAAGAACGCCGCGCCCCGTTTGCGCCACTCCGCCTTGCGGGCCGCCTCCCCGCCTTCGACCAGGCCAAGTAGTCCGCCCGCCAAGGTCTCGACATCGAGCGCGTCGGCCCCGGTGGCGATGACCAGTTCGCCGAGCTGTTTGATCTTCCGCTCCTTCAACGTCCTGGCCTTGTCCTCCAGCGTCTTCAGCTCAGCATCAAAGTCCCGAGGTTTGCGCATCGTAGTCTCCATGATGGCGGGATGCGCTCAGGATAAAACAGCGGGTCTTGGAATGCTCTAAGGTCGGCGGAACACATTGGGACAGCCCGGTCCCTCCCGAGATTTTAATCTTGGAGGGCGCGCTTATACGTCGTGCCGACGTGCGCTCAGGATAGTAAGTGGTCTGTCGCCATGGCGATCTTCCACTTCTCCGTCAAAGTCATCAGCCGCGCCACCGGGGCCAGCGCCCTGGCCTCGGCCGCCTATCGCTCCGCCTCGCGGCTGCACGACGAGCGGCTGGATCGCGACCACGACTTCACCAACAAGAGCGGCGTCGTCCATTCCGAGGTCATGCTGCCGGACGGCGCGCCCGAGCACCTGGCCGACCGCGCGACGCTTTGGAACACGGTCGAGGCCGGCGAGAAGCGCAAGGACGCCCAGCTGTCCCGCGAGGTCGAGTTCGCCATCCCGCGCGAGATGGACCAGGCCCAGGGCATCGAGCTGGCCCGCGACTTCGTCCAGCGCGAGATGGTCGATCGCGGCATGGTCGCCGATCTCAACGTGCATTGGGACATCGGCGCGGACGGCCTGGCCAAGCCCCACGCCCACGTCATGCTGTCGATGCGGGAAGTCGGCGAGGACGGCTTTGGCGCCAAGGTCCGCGACTGGAACCGCACCGAACAGGTCGAGCATTGGCGCGAGGCCTGGGCTGATCACGTCAACGAGCGCCTGGCCCAGCTCGACATCGACGCGCGGATCGATCACCGCAGCCTGGACGCACAGGGCATTGACCTGGAGCCGCAGAACAAGATCGGCCCCGCCGCCGGACGTCGGGCCGACGAGGGCCTGGAGGCGGATCGGCTCGACGAACACCGCGAAATCGCGCGGGCCAATGGCGAGCGGATCATCGCCGATCCGCGCATTGCTCTGGACGCCATCACCAAGCAACAGGCGACCTTCACCCGCCGCGACCTGGCGATGTTCATGCACCGCCATTCAGATGGGAAGGAACAGTTCGACCGCGCCATGGGCGCGGTGCAGGCCTCGCCCGAACTTGTCGCCTTGGGCCAGGACGGACGCGGCCAGGACCGGTTCACCAGCCGCGAGATGATCGCGGTCGAGGACCGTCTGCATCGCGCCAGCGCCTTGATGGCCGAACGGCGGGCGCATCGGGTCAGCGACCTGGATCAGCGCCGCGCTCTGGCGCGGGCCGAGCAGCGCGGTCTCGTCCTCTCTGGTGAGCAGAAGGCGGCGTTCGAGCACGTTACCGCGACGCGGGATCTGGGCGTGGTGGTCGGCTATGCCGGCACGGGCAAGTCGGCGCTACTGGGCGTGGCGCGCGAGGCTTGGGAGGACGCCGGCTATCGCGTTCACGGCTTGGCGCTGTCGGGCATCGCCGCCGAGAACCTGGAGGGCGGTTCAGAGATCGCGTCTCGCACCATCGCAAGCCTGGAGCATCAATGGATCCAGGGCCGCGAGTTGCTCGACGCGCGCGACGTGCTGGTCATCGACGAGGCCGGGATGATCGGCTCGCGGCAGATGGAGCGGCTGTTGTCGGCGGCCGACAAGGCCGGGGCCAAGGTGGTGCTGGTCGGCGATCCCGAGCAGCTTCAGGCGATCGAGGCCGGGGCGGCGTTCCGGTCGATCGCCGAACGTCATTCGCACGTCGAGATCACCCAGGTTCGTCGTCAGCATGAGGACTGGCAGCGCGGCGCCACGCGGCAGTTGGCGACGGGACGGACGGGTGAGGCGCTGGCGGCTTACGAGGCGCGCGGCATGGTTCATGCCGCCGAGACCCGCGACCAGGCGCGCGAGGCTCTGGTCGAGCGCTGGGATCGCGACCGGATCGCCGAGCCCGGCAAGAGCCGCATCATCCTCACCCACACCAATGATGAGGTGCGCGATCTCAATCTGACGGCGCGGGACCGGCTGCGTCAGGCCGGTGCCTTGGGGCAGGACGTGACGGTCAAGGCGGAGCGCGGCGAACGCGCCTTCGCGGCCGGCGATCGGCTGATGTTCCTGAAGAACGATCGCGGGCTGGGCGTGAAGAATGGCATGCTGGGCGAGATCGAGCAGGTCTCACCGACCCAGATGACCGTGCGCCTGGACGCCGGCCGGTCGGTCGCCTTCGACCTGAAGGACTATGCCCAGGTCGATCACGGCTATGCGGCCACCATCCACAAGAGCCAGGGCGTCACCGTCGATCGCACCCATGTGCTGGCGACGCCGGGAATGGATCGCCATGGCGCCTATGTCGCCCTGTCGCGGCATCGTGACAGCGTGCAGCTCCATTACGGCCATGACGAGTTCGAGGATCTCGGCAAGTTGACCCGCGTGCTGTCGCGCGAGCGGGCCAAGGACATGGCCAGCGACTTCGCCGAGCGGCGCGACATCCGCGCTCCGCCGCCCGCGCCTCTGAAGTCGCCGCAGCGCGAGCGCGGGATGTTCGCCGGGTTCAAGCCGGCCAGTCCCGCGCATCAGCCGGCGGCGCCGGCGCGTGATGATGACCAGCTTGCGCAGCGGCAGGCGATCGAGCGTCACGCCCGCGCCGCGGCCGACGTCATGCGCATGAACGACCGCGGCTTGCCGGTGCTTGCCCATCAACGGAAAGCGCTGGAGCAGGCACGCGAGGCGATGGGGAAGATCGGTCCGCACGCGGTCAAGGATCTTGAGCGGGCCTATGTCCGCGATCCGGCCTTGGCAGGCGAGACCGCTTCTGGCCGCACGCAGCGAGCGATCCGCGTTCTCCAGCTCGAAGCCGAGGTCCGCGCCGATCCGCGTCTACGCGCCGATCGCTTCGTCGAGCGCTGGCAGGGTCTGGAGCGCCAGCGCTCAGCGCTGCATCGCGCGGGCGACATGACGGGGGCCGGCCAGGTCAAGGACCGTATGGGCGCCATGGCCAAAAGCTTGAAGCGCGACCCGCAGGTGGAGTCGCTGCTGCGCCCTCGTCGGCCGGAGCTTGGGCTTCCCGCCGAGATGAGCCGCAGCGTGGGGCAGAGCCTTTCTGACTACCTCGGCATTGGTCGTGGCCGAGGACTTGGCTTGTAGGAGGATGGGATGGATCAGGACATCGGATCGGACGCGCCGGTAGATCCGGCGGCGGTGGCGTTCGAGGCGCTACGGCGGGAGGTGGCCTTGCTGAACGTCGCCCTGGCAGGGCTAGCCGCCGAACGCGCGTCGGCGCCGGACTACAGCGAGACGTTAGGAGAGATCGCTCAAGGCGTTAGGGTCGCGGTTGGGCGGATGGGGAAGCTGGCGACGAGTCCGGCGTTGACGGCTACACCCGCTGAGATAGCGCGGCAGATCACGGCGGCCGGTGATGAGGCCCGGCGGCAGGATCGCGCGACGTTGCATCAGGCCCAGGAGATGCTTCAACGGGCGGCCGGCGATCTTCGCGATTGGGTCGATACGGCGCGGTCGGCCAGCGTCCAGAACTGGCGGCTGTTGCAGACAGCTCTGGCCGGTGTGGTCGTGGGTGCGGTCCTGGGCGCGAGCCTTCCGGCCATCGTTGCACAGGCGGCTCCAGAACAATGGGCTTGGCCGGAGAAGAGGGCGGCGCGGGTGCTTCACCGCGATATGTGGTCGGCTGGCGAGAGAATGTTGTCGACCGCCAATCCGCAGCGTTGGCGAGAGATTCAAGCCGCGCGACGGATCGTCGGGCAAAACCGCAGCGTGCTGGCCCGATAGTGTTGTCAGGTTAAGACCACGGGCGGCGATCATCGCCTGACGACTCCGTCCTCAGACTGCGGTCGCCGCGTTCCAGACGCGTATGGCTTCGCCGCGGAACTGGCGAAGGGTCTGGCGGCGGATCAGGTGAGGTTGAGTGTAGAAGGTGTTGTAGATCGCCGCATGGGTCGTGAGGAAACGCTGGGCGGAGGCCTGGGACTTGAAGCCCTGCATCTTTCGCTCCCGCCTTCGGATCGGCAGATGCGAGTTTTCGGCCCGGTTGTTCTCGCGCAATCGACCGGGGTGGTGCAGGTCGATCAACTCCAGTTCCTTCAGCGCGGCGGTGTAGGAGCTGAGCCCATCGGTGGTGATCGAGATCGGGTCCACGGGTTGATTTCGCAGCAAGCGCTTGAGCAGTTTCACGGCGGCGTTCGTATCGCGTCGACGTTGCATCACGAGGTCCAAGACCTCGCCCTCGTCATCGACCGCGCGCCAGAGATACATCCGACGACCGCCAACCGAGCAGACCATCTCATCAAGATGCCAACGCGCGCCAAGCCTGCGGCGGCAAGCAGAGCCGATCGTGGAGCGCGCCAACCAAAGGGCGCCGTAGCGAGCGATAGGATTGTCAGGTTAACCTCCCCTCGGGCAAAGATGCGCATGCCGTCCAATGGCTAGCCCGCTACCGCCCCGTTCCAGACGCGCATGGCTTCGCCGCGGAATTGGCGAAGGGTCTGGCGGCGGATCAGGTGGGGCTGGACGTAGAAGGTGTTGTAGATCGCCGCGTGGGTGGTCAGGAACCGCTGGGCGGAGGCCTGGGACTTGAACCCCTGCATCTTCCGCTCCCGTCTTCGGCTCGGCAAATGCGAGTTTTCAGCCCGATTGTTCTCGCGCAATCGACCAGGATGGTGGAGATCGATCAACTCCAGTTCCTTCAGTGCGGCGGCGTAGGAGCCAAGGCCGTCGGTCGTGATCGAGACGGGGTCGACGGGCTGATTGCGCAGCAGGCGTTTGAGGAGTTTCAGGGCGGCGCTCGTATCGCGCCGACGCTGCATGACCAAGTCGAGAACCTCGCCCTCGTCATCGACGGCGCGCCACAGGTACATCCTGCGGCCACCGACGCGGCAGACCATCTCATCCAGATGCCAGCGCGGTGACGGCGCTGGACGCTGCCGCTTCAGATTCCTGGCGATCTGCGGGCCGAACTTGATCGTCCAGCAGCGAATGGTCTCGTAGGTGACCTCGATCCCGCGCTGGGCCAGCAGTTCCTCGACGTCACGAAAACTCAGGGTGAAGCGGAAATACAGCCAAACGGCATGACGGATAACGTCAGGCGGGAACCGATGACGCTTGAAGGAGAGAGCACGCATGGCGCGCTCCCTGCCCGTCTCGTTGCACCGGGTCTAGCCCACAGCCTGTCGGACGGCACGGTTAAGCTGACAGCACCGTCCATACTATGGATCGCGTCCCGCGATCCTTCACGGCCGGCCAAAGGCCACGGCGTGATACAGATTTCGTACAGATATAGTACAACTATCGCACAGCGATGCTCAGCGCGGCCGATGCGTTCGTACAGATATCGTACAGATCGACCGGGCGACACCGAGGCCGCCAAACGCACGCGGTCAGCGGAGCCGATCGTGGAGCGCGCCTACCAAAAAGCGCCGTAGCGAGCGATCGGCGCAGCGGGCCACCGCCGCGACATTAATCGCGTCCAGCCTCAAACGCCTGACACACAGTATCCAGGCTAACGGCGCGGTGGACTTACCTCGTCGCGCACCCATGCTCCAACAGTCATTGCAGGGCAGCCTTTCGAGCATCTTCAACTATGATTTCCGCGCACCTAGGTAGGTTATCCTCCCAACACACCCCTTTACTTGTTCCTATCTGCCGCGACGCCCTTGAAAAGTTTACGTCAAATTGGACTTGAGTTCGAACTCCAATCTGCTTCCATCGAACATTGCCTGGAATAGTGACTTTGAGGGACTCGCGCTCGGATGCTGGACCGACAATAAAAGGTGGAGTTTGGCGGAATTTTTCCTCCAAAGCATCGGCAAGCTTTGAAGTTAAACCATCATCCCCTCCGCGCCACACTTCTACCGAAATTGCCTTGGACGACAGGTTCTGCGCCGACGCGGATGAACTGTTACATGCCACGATAGGAGCGGCTTGAAAACACAGAAGTATAGCAACGAATATTCTCATTGGATTTACCACCTTATCTCCCGCGAGTTTTTCTCGCGCCACATCGGCCGTGGTTCGCTTTAACTCTTCAAATTTCACTTTGTTCAGTTGCAACCCCCTTGGTCTGCGGCGCGGAGGCAGGTGCGCGTCGTCGGATTTGTTTTAGCTTGTTCAAATTGTGAGTTGTTTAACTGCGTCCCAGCTCTAGACGTCATGATATTCTGACCCGTGTAGCCCGGAGTAGGCTGGCTCGTTCGATTTCCCTGCGCATCCCGGGGCCCTTCGACGTATTCGTCCTTAATGCCCGCGAAGTGAAGGGTGTCGTGCGCTGCGGCGTCATTGGCGCTGCTTGGTGTTGAATCGATATGACCAACGTTTCCGCCAAGCCGGTTGATGCACTCACCGGCGGCACCACAGAGCGAGGTATTTAGACCAGGGCTTAGGTCAAGAGTGTTTACGCCTCGTCCACCAGCTTGCACTGGAACAACATCAATTGAATATTTCTGATTGGGAATGGTGAGGGCTTCAACCCGGCGTTCGATCGCCGCAACGTTGGCCGGCGTGGCACCAGATCCAGTATAGTGAACCGGAATTACGAGCCTTACTGCACCTGTGCGCCTGTTTTGGACCCATTGGGCGTCACGCCCTGTCGGGTCGCCCTTATTGAGCGGATCGTTCCCGACGTAGGCGTACCAGTTCAGACCATCGGAATAGCCTGAAGGGTCGGTTTGGAGAAACCGCCCCAAGGTCGGAGAATAGAACCGAGCCTTGTAGTTATAAAGCCCCAGCTCCGCGATCCAGGTCTGGCCGGTGTATTGGAAGCGGCCCAGGTTGCCAGCCGCCGGCACGCCGTACTCGTCATAGGTGTTGATCGCCAGGGCCGCGCCGGCACCGTTGGTCACCGCGACGACCGAACCTTGCGGATCGGCCTGCAGCCAGCGGCGATCAGTGGTCCCCGAGCCTTCGTACCAGACCACCGGCTCGTCGGTCCCGGGACCGGGCACGTAGCGGCGCAGAATGTTGCGCGACATGTCGTACTCGGTGACCAGGTCGGAGCCGATATAGACCAGCCAGGTCGAGGCCCCGACCGTGGGCTGGATCTGGTGCAGGCGGCCCGGCGGATCGTAGACCTGGAAGCTCCCGCCCCCGGAAGTCGACTGGTTGGTCAGGTGATTTTCCAGGTCGTAGCCGTAGGTGGCCCCTGTGTCGTTGGTCATGTTGCCGCGACCGTCGTAGGCCAAGCCCAGGCCGCCCGAGACGGTCACCTGGTTGAGGCCGTTGATCGTGTAGCCGCGCGGCGTCGACGCCGCCGCCCACTCGTAGAGCGGGTTGGAGGCGGTGCGGGTCTTGACCTGGCTGGCGGCGGTGTAGACGAATGTCCAGTGCTGGTCCTTGTCGGTCCCGGCAAGGTTGAGGTCGAGAAGGTTCAGGCGCGAGGCGGCGTCGTAGTCGTAGGTCGTGGCCGCGCCGTTGCCGAGGGTCGCCAGGGTCCGGCGCCCCATGTTGTCGTAGGTGTATGTCGCAAGGGTGGTCGCGCCGTTCTCCAAGATCGCGGTGACCTCGTTGGCATTGTCGTAGACGTACTGGGCAATGAACCCGTCGTCCCAACCGATGTGAGTGCGCCGCCCGGCGAGGTCGTAGTAGAGACCGATCCCCTTCCAGATCCCGCCGAAATTGCCGTAGTCGGCGTACACCCGACCCAGGGCGTCATAGTACCGCAGTGTGAGTTCCTCGGCGGCGACGCCCGAGGCCGTCACTGTCGTCCGACCGAGGTTGTCGTAGAAGAACCAATGCGGAACGCCGTCGTGATAGGTGACGCGATTGAGCGCGTCGAAATTGGACGTCTCCGTCTGGCCGGGCAGCCCCGGTTCAGGGCGATGCTGCCAAGTCGTGCGGTTGCCGGCCGCGTCGTAGCCGTAGGCGTCGAAGTCGGTCATCGAACTCGTGCAGCAGGTCGTGTTCGGGTAGCGGACCTTGGCCAGGCGATCGAAGCCGTCATACACGTAGGTGGTCAGGTTGCCCTTGCCGTCGGCGACCGTCGCTTCCTTGCCGTTGTCGGTGTAGGTGGCGGTCTTCTCGACGCGCGGCGCGGCCGACAGATAACCGCTGGTCACTTGGGTGACGCGGCTGGCCGCGTCATAGGCGGTGTAGGTGATGCGGTCGGGACCGTCGTCGCCTGAGGTTCCCAGGGCGCAGGCGGCCGGCGGCGAAACGAAGGTCGCCGAATTCATTCGCACCGTCTGGCAGATCGGCCGGCCGGCCGTGTCGTAGCCGACCTGGGTCAGGGTCTGCGTCACACCGGCGGCGCTGAGCAGCTTGTTGCTGGCCGCGCGCCACTGAGCGTCATAGCCAGTCGCCGTCTGCTGTAGAGGCACAAAGCTGGCCATCGCCGTGTCGGACTGGCTGGTCGCCGTGCCTACCTGCGCCAAGCTCGCCTGGCCATCGGCGCGATAGTCGGTCTTGCTGGCGCGATAGAGCAGTGGGCCGCCGCCGTCCGGATCGGGTCCGACCAGGCCGACCTTCCAGCGCGAGGCGTCATAATAGGTTCGCGTGACGTCGGCGGTTCCCGGCAGCGGGCCATCGACGGTCGTGGCGTCGCCGCGTGCGTCATAGGCATAGCTGGTGGTGGCCGACAGCGAGTTGTCGCCAGCCCGTGTGGTAGTCGACAGCAGCCGCACGTTGTTGGCGGCGGTGCTGGCTTCGTAGGTGTAGGCCGTGACGATCTCGTCGGCCGTCCCGGCGCAGGTGGCCAGGGTCTGGCAGGTCGAGGTCTGGATCAGCCGCCAGACCGGCGCAGCCGCCGCTTGCATCACTCCGCCCCGCACGTACCGCGCGGTGAATTGGCCATATGTGTAGCGGGTCTGCGGGCGCACCGCGCTGGAATCTGGTGCGGGCTGGGTCACGGTCAGCACCCCGCCATGGACCGGGTCATAGGTGAAGTCGGTTTGATTGCCGCGCGCGTCTTTGATCCAGTCAGGCCGATTGCAGACCCTGATGCTGGCGCAGAGCGTCATGTTGTAGGACGCCGTCATCGATGTCGCCGTCAGGCCCGAACCCGGCTTGGGGTCGTCCCATTTGCCGGCGACATTGCTCAGAGTGTCGTAGACGTAGCGAACCGCGTCGCCTTCCGGCGCGATGATCTTCACCAGCCGGCCCAGGCCAGGATAGATGTTGTCGGCGTCATATTGGAAGGTGGTGGTCTTGCCGCCCGTGCCGTCTGGCTTGATGCCGATCGTGTCGCTGAGGATTTTCTGAGAGCTCAGGCGCGACCTGACTTTTCGCCTGTTGCCGAGCGGGTCGGTGACTGTCACCGCGAGGATGTAATCGTCCGGATGGAAGGTCTGGTCGTATTCCTCCAGATAGCTGTAGGTCCAGCTTCCCGCCCCGTCGCTGACCGAGGTCACGCGACTAGACACGCCATCGCCGGTAGTCAGGATTGTGTAGGTCTTGGGCGTTCCACCGGCGGGATTGGTGATCGTCACCGTCGTGCTCGGAAAGACGGATGTCCTGAGCAACGATCGCCCGAGCGCCTGCTGGTTGGCGAAAGTCGGACCCGAGCAGGTTCCGCCGGCGCAGCCGCCCTGAGTTAGGTTCGCCGCGATCGCATCCCATTCGCGCGCGGCGTTTGGCCCAGTCATCAGGTAGCCAAGGCTGCTCTCGACCTCCATCGAGCCACCGTAGGCGTCGCCGGTGAAGATCAAGGTCTCGCCGGAGGCAAAGCGAACGCTCTGCAGGTTGCCCCGCACGGGGAGAGGATGCTGGTAGTTGATCGCCACCTTCTGGAAGCGGGCCACCGTGCCCTCGGCCAGAGCATAGACAATCGCGGTCGCGTCTTGGCTGAGCGTATTGCCCTCCAGGGTCTGGCCATCCTGGAAGGTCCCGCCAAACACCTGACTGCGGCCCATCAGCGACACGGTGGCCGATATGCCGTCAGGAGACAGACTGACGTAGGAGAACATCGACGGGATCGAAAAGCCCGCCCCGAACGAAAACGACTCCGCCAGCCCGCCCGGGCCACTTGGCCCGATGCTGTTGACCGCTTGGCGAACGCTCATGGATCCGCTGATCAGATCGACGCCGTTGCCGTCCACCGCCGAATGCTGCGGCGGCGGGATCGCGTCCTGCGCCAGGGCAGGCGCCACGCCGCCGAGCAGCGCCGCAGCGGCCAGAACCAGCGCAGCCAGGCGTCCACGCAGAGCGCACAACGTGGAGGAGATCATCGATTGGGTCATCACGCCGCGCACGCTCAGAAGGTCACGTTGATGGAGAGAGTCGCGGTGGCCGTGCCGCCTTTGCCGTCGCTGATCGTGTAGGTCAGGCTGTCGCCGCCCTTGGACGACTTGGCCATGACGGTGATCGTGCCGCCGCTAAACGAATAGTCGGCCTTGGTCGAAGTCGTCTTGCTCAGGCCGATCACCGTCAGCGTGTCACCGTCGGGGTCGGTGTCGTTGGCCACGACGTTCACATAGGCCGTGTCGCCCGCGACGATCTGAACCGTGCCGTCGTTGACGGCGGTCGGCGGAGTGTTCGGCGGCGGCGCACTCACCGTGACCGACACCGTGGCCGGCGCGCTGGTCCCGCCGGGGCCCGTCGCGGTGTAGGTGAAGCTGTCGGGGCCAAAATAGCCAGCGCTTGGGATATAGTCGGCAATGTTCTGATTGCCGTTGTTACCGGCTTGACCATGTGCGGGCTGGGTCAGAATGGTCACCGTCGTGTAGATTCCAGACGGCGTGATCCAAGTCGATCCGCTCACTCCGTAGGCGGCGGACAGCGTGGTGTTCGACACTGCAGGCGCCGGCGGAGTGGCGATGCTGACACTGATGGTCTGGATGGCGGAGTTCCCGCCCGACCCGACGGCGTGATAGGTGAAGCTGTCGGCGCCATAGCTATTGACGCCAGCGGTGTAGGTCGCGGTCGTGCCGCTGACCGACACCGAACCCTTGGCTGGCGCGGCGTCGATGGCCGCCCCCGTGAACTGGCCGCTGACCGGCAGGGCCAGGCTCGCCGAGCCGCCGAACGCCACGCTCAGCGAGCCGGGACCCGCGCCCGGCGGCGGATAGACCATCCCGACCGCGGTGCGGTTGCCCGCCGCATCGTAGGTATAGGTCGCCGCGCCGCCAGACCGGGTGACGGTCGTGACCTGCCCCTGGACGTCATAGGTATAGGTCGTCGAAATCTGGGCCGACGCCGCCGGCGCCACGCTCGCGCTGGCGAGGCAGACCAAAGCGATCGCCAAGCGCGACCGCACCACAAAAGCCACTGAACGCCCCTACCCAAGTCCCCGACCAAGCTTGACCGTATGGTGATCGCTCGACGGGCGCAATCGGGCACAGTAAAATTTATACGATAGCTGTCAGTTCAGCGCCGCCTGACCCAGTTCGGTCACGCCGGACAGCAGGCCGGCCATCATCAGGCCGATCAGTCCGCCCAGCAGCACGATCAGGATGGGCCCGAGCAGCCGTGCCGCAGCCTCGATGTCGCGCACGGCGGCGTCCTCTTCCAGCTTGCCCGAGCGCTGCAACATCAGACCCAACGCCCCTGTAGATTCGCCTACCGAAACCAGCCGCACAATGGTTGGCGGAAAGCCCTGCACCGCCTGTAGCGCCTGCGACAGCGACAGCGACAGACCTTGGCGCACAGTCTGCAGCTTTGTCAGGTTAACCGCGCTGGGCACTATCATTTCAAGGCCCGCTTTCTTCAAGCGGCCACGGCCTCATTCCAGACACGCATAGCTTCGCCGCGGAACTGGCGGAGGGTTTGGCGGCGGATCAGGTGAGGCTGGGTGTAGAAGGTGTTGTAGATCGCCGCATGGGTCGTCAGGAAGCGCTGGGCCGAGCCCTGGGACTTGAAGCCCTGCATCTT
>OUNO010001965.1_pt1 | contig 11943 bp, 12 predicted proteins | sample 1779811 | NCBI WGS metagenome assembly OUNO01 (sample SAMEA3914804, study PRJEB12502) | metagenome | biome: forest; material: soil | place: Canada | collected 2010-06-25 | depth 0.3 m
TGCTCGAGCGCAGCGGGCAGGGCGAAGTGGGCTCGATCACCGCGGTCTACACCGTGCTCGTCGAAGGCGGCGACATGGACGAGCCCATCGCGGACGAAGTGCGCGGCATCCTGGACGGTCACATCGTGCTCGAACGGCAGATCGCTGCGCGCGGGCACTATCCCGCGGTCGACGCGGTGACCTCGTTGTCCCGCGTGATGGACCACGTGGTTCCGCCCGCCCAGGTGCAGGCCGCGCGGCGCGTACGCAGCGCGCTCGCCCTGTACGAGCAGAAGCGCGATCTGATCGCGCTCGGTGCATACGAGAAAGGCAGTGACGAGCGGCTGGATCGCGCCATTGCCGCATTGCCCGAGCTCGAGCGCTTCCTGTGCCAAGACGCGCTGCGGAGCGAGCCGATCGAGCACACCCGCGCCGAGCTCATTCGCTTGGCGCAGCAGCTCTGACTAGTCCGCAGAAGCGTCGGGGCCGAGCTCGGTGTCGAGCTCGCGCAGTAGCTTCTTGGCTTGCTTGCTCAGGCGTGTGGGCACGCGCACGTTCACCGCCACGTGCAGATCACCGCGACCGTGGCGGTCGAGCCGCGGCATGCCTTGACCGCGCACGACGATGATGGCGTTCGGTTGAGTGCCGGGCGCGACGTCCGCAGTCACGACCGTGTCATCGGGCATGCGGACTTCGATTTTGCTGCCCAGCGCGGCCTCGGCGAATGAAATGGAAGCGCGGGTGCCCAGGTCGGCGCCCTGGCGCTCGAACAGCGGGTCGGCCTCGACCTCGATGTCGACGTACAGGTCCCCCGCGGGCAAGCCGTTCGGCCCCGGCATGCCTTGGCGAGGCACGCGCAACCGTTGTCCGGAATCGATCCCGCCCGGAATGGACACCAGCACCTTGCGCTGCTTCTCGACCGCGCCAGCGCCGTGGCACGTCACGCACGGGGAGGGCAGGTATTGGCCCGTGCCGCGACAGCGCGCGCAAGGGCTCGAAAACATGATGAAGCCGCGCTGGGCGGTGACCTGACCCGAGCCGCGGCACTGCGTGCAGGTCTCGGTCTTGCTGCCGGGCTCGGCGCCGGAGCCGTGGCACGTTTCACACGGGGCAGCGCCGCTGACCGTGATCTCGTGCTTGCCGCCGAGCAGCGCATCTTTTAGGGAAATCGAGGTCTCGACCCGCACGTCTTGCCCGCGCTCGGGACCGCGCTTGCGACGACCGCCGCCTTGACCCTGCCCGCCGAAGCCCCCGAAGAAGTCCGAGAACATGTCTTGGAAGTGGCTCAGGATGTCGCCCATGCCGGCGCCATTGAAGTCGAAGCCTTGCCCGCCGAGCCCGGCGTGCCCGAAGCGATCGTAGGTCGCGCGCTTCTCGGCATCCGACAGGATGCTGTAGGCCTCGGTGGCTTCCTTGAACTTTTCCTCTGCCGCCTGGTCACCCGGGTTGCGATCGGGGTGATGCTTCAGGGCGGCTTGGCGGTACGCCTTGCGGATGTCGTCGTCGGACGCTTCCCGAGACACGCTCAGGACCACGTAAAAGTCGCGCTTTTCACTCATGCTGGATGTCGCCGGACCGGGAAGTTGGTCGGCAAGGTAAGGCTTCCGATCGCCCTGTCAACGCGCTTCTTCGCCGTGTGGCGCAGATTCGGCGCTGCCGATGTCGCCAGAAGCGGATTTGCCCGCGAGCTCGAGGCGTAGCGAGAGGCTCTCGATGGTCCACGCGGCCGCCTGAAGGTCGGCTTCTTTCTCGGCCAGGGCGCGTTCCAGCTCGGCGTTGCCGTGGGCGGATTGGTCGTTGCGACGACGTTCGAGCTCGCGCACGAGCTCGCGCCCGGTGCGTTCGGCGGTGCGCAGCTCTTGCTCGAGACGACGCAGCTCGGTGCCGCGCTCGGAGAGTTGCTTCTCGAGCGCGCTCAGCTCGTCGCTGCCCGCCTGTTCGGCCTTGCTGCTTTGCTCGGCGAGCCGTTGCTCGCGCTCCGCGAGCGCTGCCTTGAGCTTGCTCAGCTCTTGGTCCTTGTTGCTGGCTTCGCCGCGCAGGTTACTGGCTTCGCCGCGCAGGTTGCTCGATTGCGTGCGCAGCGCGCTCGTCTCGGCGCGCAGCGCGCTGAGCTCTTTCTCGTGCTGGGCTTTGGTCGCCTCTTGTTGAGCCTTGGTCGCCTCCTGCTGCGCCTTGGCGGCGGTCAGGGCTTGGCGCTCGGACTCGAGCTGGGAGCGCAGCTCCTCGAGCTCCGTCTCCGCGTGATCGGCGCGTTCGTCGGCGGTGCTGGCGCGGCCTTCGAGCTCTTTCAGCCATTGATTGAGGCGCGTAACCTCGGCGCTGTCCTTGCTCTTGCTCGGGGCGCTCTCTGCGGGCGCGCCGAAGCTACCCAGCATGCGTCGCGTGGGTAGCTGGATGACCGCGAATTCGTCGAGCCGCACCTCTTGATTCGAAGCCAGGGCGATGAACGCGTCCGGCTCTTCGGCGCCGCCCGGAACGAAGCTCGTGTCGAGCGCGGGCTCCGGTTCGCCCGAGGCAGAAAAATCAGCGATCGCGTAGCCGACGAACGGCGTTTGCCCGAGCATCCGTACGTGCTCGAACTCGGCGGCCACCGCGTCGTACAGCGCGTAGTAGTCGAGGGCGGTCGCGGCGGGGTTGTTGCTCTTGAGCAGAGGGAACGACGCTTCGGGGTTCGGGCAAGCGACCACCGCAGCGCCGCGCGAGCCGATGGCGCGCTTGGCCGTGCGCAACACCGAGAGCGCGTCGAACGCGCCCAAGTTGTCGATCAGCGCGAGCTCGAAGGCGCCGTCGCGTAGCGACAAATCGCTGTCGGCCAGGCTCGAGAACGAGATTTGTGTCGAGCGGTTGCGCGCGGCGGCCTCGGAGACACGCACCGCGTCCGGATCACACACGTGCACCGAGCGCGCGCCGCGCTCCAAGAGTTGCAAGGACAGCGAGGCGAGCGCGTTGCCGAACACCAAGACGCGGCGATTCGATGCCAGCGGCTCGGCGTAGGCGGCCAGCGCAATGCTCGGCTCCAGCGAAGAAGGTTCGGTCATTCGAGGGGCCGGAGGCTAGCTGAGAAAGCCCGCTCGTTCCAGCACGAGGCTTTCGGCGGCGCCCAGGCCGCCGAAAGCCCGATCACGAAATTGTTCGGCGAGCTCGCGCCAGCCTCAGAACGTGTATCCCGCGGAGATCCCGGCGTGCGCCGCGGACAGGGAGCCCGCGTCGAGCGTCACCGTCTTCGCGTCGTTCTGTAGCTTGGTGTCGCCGAATCCTTGACGGTAGCCTACGGCCAGGCGCGCGTTCCAATCCGGGCTCACCGAGTAGTCGAGGCCCAAGTTGAGCAGCGCACCGAAGGTGTGACCAGAGAGCGACTCGGACTTGCCCGGTAGGGTGTCGACCGACTTCGTCGCGTACACGAACGCGAAGCCCGCGCCGCCGTAGGCCGCGAAGCCTGCGCCCAAGTAGTGCACGACCTCTGGGCTCAGCTCGATGCTACCGAACATCTCTTTGTCTGCGCCGCCCAAGAACGAGACCAGCGCGCGCGCCCACACCTCGTCTGCAACGGGCACGAACTTGGAGGCGTTGTAGCCACCTTCGATCGCTCCGCCGTACGCGAGCCGGCTCTTGAGATCACCTTTGAACAAATAGTAGCTGACCTGTGGTCGCAGCGCGAGCGGCACTCCGACTTGAGCGTGCTCTTCCATGCGCACTCCCTTGCCCTGGCTCACGCCTGCGTCGGCGGCGCCTTCGCCGCTCCGGAACTTGAAGTAGGACGGCGCACCGTCGGCCGCTTCGCCGCCCGGTCCCGCCGCATAAATACGGCCGTAACCGACGCGCTCCGGCTTGCCATCGCTACCGCGCGAGAACGCGAGGTACATGTCGCCGCGCTCGGCGCCTTCGTCCTTGCCGAGTGCCAAGCCGAACACGCCGCGCATGCCAGCGACCGGCGTCAGCGCGGAGAAGAACGCGATGCCCGGCAGGCGCTTGGTCTCATTTTGCACGTACAAGGTTGCACGTTCCATCGCCACGCGGCCCTCGCATACTGCTACGTCGTTCATCGCGGCGGCACCGCGGTTGACGTTCGCGTCCACGCCCTCGCAGTACTTCGAGCGGCGCTGCTCGGTGCCGGGCGCCGTCGCGGTGCTCATGTCTGGAGATAGATCGATGCCGGCGCACGACGCCAGGCCGAGCAGACCCTTGGTCACGATCTCGGTCGGGTTTTGACTCAGCGCACGCAACTCGGCGCTTGCTTCTTTGACCGCCTCGACGGGCTTTTGGCAATCGCTCCACGTGCCCTTCACGCTGCCGATCAGTTGGAGCACACGCTCGCTCTTGGTGCTTGCCTCGAGAGCCAAGAGCCGGTCGATCACGGCTTTCTCTTGCGATTGGCCCAAGGCCTCGATTGCCGCTCGCTCTTCGTCCGTCATGGGCACCGGCGCGATCTCCGCCGCTTGGCCCAGCTCGCTGTCTTTGAGCGAGTTCTTCGCGTCTTTCCCTGCCTTCTGAAGCTCATTGATGGGCTTGGGCGCCTTCAGGCCCGCGCCCTTGGCGGACTCTTTGAGACTCGGGGGCGGGCTTTGCTCGGCCTTCTCTTTGGCCGTGTCGGCAGCTCGCTGTTCTTCGCTCAGCGTGCCCGTCGCGAGCCCGCCGAGGCCGGAGAGCGACTTGGCGCACTCGCTCATGCCTTGCGTCAGCGCCGACAACTGCGGAAGCAGGGGTGGGTTGCAGCCTGGCTCGGGGCGTTTGGACAACAGCGGTGCATGCTTGGCTCCGCCGACGAGCTGCTTCTGGTCTGCCAGCTCTGCCAGCCCAGCAGCCATTCCGAATGCGCCGCCGTTGTCGCCAGCAATGGTCGCTGCCAGGACGAAGCCATTGGCGTCGCGCTTGTAAACGTCGGCCTCGATGCTCCACACCAGGTCGAGCACCCAGTCCTGGTACTCGATTTCCTTGCCGTTCACGGTCTTCTTTTTCTTTACCTTCTGCCAGCTAGCGGCCTTCTTGACCGCGCGGGAACGCGACCCAATCCGTGCACGCCAGAGAGTAGGCGGCGAACGAGTCGACGCCGGCCGCGCCGATCATCTCCTGATCCGAGAGTGAGCCTTTTTTTGCGAGCGCGGCGGGGCTTTCGGTGTGCGCTTCCACCGTGAAGAAACGCTTCATCAAGTAGGTCGAGAGGTACACGCTGCGCAGGTGGCTATCGATACCAACGTCACTCATGACGTGGTACTGCACGCCGGCAATCACCTGACCCTTTTCGTCGTGCTCTTCCTCGGCGCCGACGGCGACGTCGCGCCCGGAGAGCTCGAACAGCACCAAGCGCTGCTTGTGCGAGTGCGTTGCCCCGTGTTTGATGGGCATGTAGCAGAAGTCCAAGACCTCTTTGCGATCGCCGGGGCGATCGGCTTCGTCTGCGCGGCTCGCTTTTACGTGGAACAATCCGAGCAGCAGCAACGAGAGGAGTGCGACGCGGAGCCGAGCGCGTGCCCGCCAGCTGCTGAAGCCACGAACGCCCACCGACGACGAATATCGAGTCATGATTGTACTCCCCAACCAAGATGTAGACGCGACTCGCACTGGCGCGAGTCGACATGAGTCGCTCTCTCGTGCCTTAATTCATGTCTCGCCGAACGGGTGAACTCATGCGCGTGCGGCCGACGTATTACGCAAGAACCTTCAAGCGTCGCGGAGACTATGAGTCGCGCTGAGACGAACTCATGATCTCCGTCACGCCTGCAACACCACCCATCGTGAGAATGGCTATTGTCGAGCTCGCCGGCCAATGCCGAGCGCACTTGCCATTGTGGACAGGCGCGGCGTGCGCTGGGCGATGCGTTACGGCTGGCGGCAGGGCGCCGGCACTTTGCAAGGCGTGCCGCAGTTCAGGCCGAGCGCGTAGCGTTCGACTTGGCGCGCTTGATCGTTGCCCAGACCCGAGCCTGCCAAGCACAGCATGACCGAGTCGGGAGGGATCAGCGTCTGCGCGGGGTCGGTGCACAGAGCGTTCATGCACTGACCATTCTTCAGCCCGTGCGAGGGCGGGCAATCGGCGTCGCCTTGGCAGACGAGCGCGCGACAATCCGCCGGGGTGTCCGGGCCATGACCCGGCACGACATCGCAAATGCCGACGAGCCGCCCGGTGTGCGTGAACGTGAGCGCGGTCTTGTCATCCGTGCGCTTGGAGCCCGACACCTGAGCGAGGCTGCATTCGCCCGAGCGCTCGCACTTGGCCGAGAAGCGACGCCCTTCGGTGTCGGCGATCTCGCGTTCGCTCACGCTCTTACACCCGCACAGCGTAAGCAACACGAGCGCCGAGAAGGGGAAGGCGCTCGCGCCTCGGGCAACTACGACGGCCATCGAACGGCGCAGCATCGCCCAGGGCTCGGCCGTGCGTCAACGCCCGTTGCCGCGCGCCGTTACGCCGCCGTTACGCCCCAGAAGCCGCGACTTTCCCAAAACGCGGCGCCAGAGCTATGCTTGCGGGCTCCTGTCCGTCCCACCAGAACGACCCTCTCTCCATGTACAAGAAAACCCTCGTCGTCGATGGCATCACACCGGTGGGTGCCTACCAAGCCTTGCGCAAGCGCTCAGAAGGCGGTTCGTTCCTGCTCGAGAGTGTGGTCGGTGGTGAGCGTTGGGGGCGCTATTCGATCCTGGGTTACCGGCCGCGCTCTCAGCACGTCGTCTACGGCGAGCAGGGCATCGACCCGTTCACCCGCCTGTCTCAGCTCGCTCCCGCGGGTGGAGCGGACGAGAGCGACGTTGCCGCGCGCTTCGCGACCGCGTGCGTCGGGCTCCTGAGCTACGACACGGTGCATTTCACGACCAAGGTCGAGCCCTGGCCGGAGCTGATGGACAAGAAGCGCCCGGTCGCGCGCATGATCGCGGATGCGACCGTCGTGGTGTTCGACAATTTGACGCACACTGCGGTGATCGCCGCCCAAGACCCGGCAGAGGTCGAGCGCGCCGAGCGCGATTTGTCGCTCGCGACGACATTGCCGTTGATGGCACCGCCGGACCCGCAGGCGTTGCCGAACGACGTCGACGTGAACATGAGCGATGCGGATTACTGCCGCGTCGTCGAGCGCGCCAAAGAATACATCCGCGCGGGAGATGCCTTCCAAATCGTGCCTGCGCGCACGTTCTCGACGCCCACCGGCGGCGCCGACCCCTTCGACGTGTACCGCGCGATGCGCGTGCTCTCGCCCGCCCCGTACATGTACCTGCTCGAGCTTCCCGAGCGCGACGGCGCTTCTGCCGTGGCCATCGCGGGCGCCAGCCCGGAGACATTGGTGCGCGTCGAGAACAAGCGCATCACGCTGCGCCCGATCGCCGGCACCCGCCGTCGCGGTCGTGATGACGAAGAGGACCGCGCGCTGGCCGAAGAGATGCTGAGCGATCCCAAAGAGCGCGCTGAGCACGTCATGCTGATCGATCTTGCTCGCAACGACGTCGGGCGCGTCTCGAAGTCGGGCACGGTGAAGGTGCCGCTCAACATGAGCGTCGAGAAATACAGCCACGTGATGCACATCACGAGCGAAGTCGAGGGCGAGCTCGCGCCGCACCTCGGGCCCTGGGACGTGATTCGCGCCACCTTCCCGGCCGGGACCTTGAGTGGGGCGCCCAAAGTTCGCGCCATGCAGATCATTCGCGAGCTGGAGCTTCGCCCGCGCGGCGCCTACGGCGGCGCGCTCGGCTACGTCACGCGCGGAACGAGCTTGGATCTCGCGATCTGCATCCGCACCGTGGTCATGCAAGACGGGCGCTTCGAGGTCACCGCCGGTGCCGGCGTCGTCGCCGATAGCGTGCCCGAGCTCGAAGCCATGGAAACGCGTAACAAGGCGCGCGCGGCGCTCTCGGCCATCGCCGCGGCCCGTTCGCGGTGACCGCATCATGGCCCTGAGTGACGAAAACGCGTTCGGCGTCCTGATCGCCTATCACGCGATCGAGGACGACGAATACAGCCTGGAACCTGCGGCATTCTCGGCGCGCTTCTTGGAGTTCCGCGCCGCCGTGCGCGCCTGCGTCGAAGCCTTCCCGCTTGCCAGCTCGGGGCTCGCGCGTGAGCTCGGTCACGCGGTGTATCTCGAGTTCGCCGATGGCGAGCAGCTCGAGGATCCGATCGGCTGGATCAAAACCGTGCGCGCTCGGCTGAACGCGCTGGAGCTCGCCAGCGTGGGCGTGCTCAGCCACGGCGGGCGCTGGCTGTCCGAGCCGGCGGAGCCCGTGCCGCCCAGCGCGTGTGGCGTTGCTTGGCTCCCGGTATCCTTGCCCAGCGAGCCCTTGCGCCGCGCGCTCTACGCCGAGACCGCGACGCACGGCAACGACGAGCACGACGAGAGCGCCTGGGGACCGGGGATCTACGTCGACACCGAAGCCGTCGAGGCGCTGGGTCGCACGCTCAAGAACGCGCCCACGCCGCTGGCCGTCGCCGGAGCTACGTTTTACCGAGTGGCGCGCTAGGCGTCTCACTCACGTCGGCGTCTTGACACGCGCGCACCGCGCTGATCAGCTGGTGATAAGAGAATGGCTTGCTGAGCCGTGGGTAGCGGTCGAGCTTGCCTAGCCGGTGCTCCCAACTGCACACCAGCACACGCAAAGCGGGGCGCGCCGCGCTGAGCTCGAAGATCAAGCGTTCGGCGGCGAGCCCGGGCGTATCGGCATCGCAACACAAGATCTGTATTGGGCCGTCGTAGTTGCGGCTGGTCTCCAGGGCTTGCTCGGCGTCTTGCGCGGTCAGCACCTGATATCCCGCGCGATCCAGCATCGTGGTCGCCAGCCGGCGCACGTCGCGGTGGCCATCGACGAGCAGCACCGTGGTCGAGCTGTGTGGTGCCGGCGCAGGCTCGCTCGGCGGTGATAGGCGCTGTCGTTCGGCCGGGAACCTCAGGCGCAGCCGCGGCTCGGAATCAGCGCTCGCTCCGAGCCGCGGCACGCGCTCGACCAAAAGCTCGCGTTGCGCGGTGCCGTCGAGCAACGCTGGCGCCTCGTACAGTCCGAGGCGCAATTGGTCGTTGGCTAGGCGTTCGCGAATGTCGAGCACGAAATCGAGGACTGCGGCGCGCACTCGAGACAGATCGCACACGACGAGTGCTTGCTCCGGCAGCTCCAGCGTGAGCCGGCCACGTGCGGGCAGTAAATACTCGAGCCCGCGCCCCAGCTCGCGCAGCTTCGGCGCCAGATCACAGAGAGTGCTCACGCTGCTCGCTCGGCCGTCGAGCGCCAAGATCCCGCCGATGAGTTGGCTCACGTTGACCGACGAAGCGAGCACTGCCGTGACGCCTTCGCGCAGCTCGTCGCCGCCCGTGGCAGGATCGCGCAGCAGCCGCGTCCAACCCGTGGCGACGTGAAACAGGTTGTTCAAGTCGTGTCGCGCGCGGAGCAACGCCTGTCCGACGGCTGCTGCCCGCCGTAGCTCGCGCGCCTGCCCGGCAAGCTCGCTCTCGTTCGGTGCGGTCGACGGACCCTCAACCATCGTGGCCCACAGGATAGCGCCGGCCAACGGCTGACTGCCGACACAATTCGTCGTGCGTCGCCGATGTCCGAGGAACTCGCTAAAATCTCTCGGGAATCAGCGACGCGCGCTGGCAACCACGGTCACGTCGCTGCCCACGACCGACGCCGCGAGCGACATGCCGGCCTCGTAACGGATGCGTGCCAGGCCGAGCATCGAACGGCGCCCGACACCCGCCATGGAGCGTTCCAGCTCGGTGGTGTACGTGCCCTCCGGGTCGCGCTCGATGCGCCGCAGTTGCTCCTGCAGCATGGCCGCGCGCGTCGCGACCGTCGCGTTTTCGACCGAGACTCGTACCTCGCTCGTGTTGGCGCTCAGCTCGAACACGATCGGCTTGGTCATCAAGCTGTACTTGAGCGCATTCTCCACCAGCTCCTGGCTCGCGAGCACGACCTTGTCCGTGGTGCTGCTCGTGAACACGGATTTCGCGTAGCCCGCGACGAAGCCGTGGAAGTACTCGGCCTCGTCGCTCGATTCCCAAGCGACCCGAATCAAGCTGCGCGTTTCACGTTGCCCGAGTGACAACGCGTTCGGCGTGGGGCGTTCGCGAGGACCAGGATGCACCGCGGATTACTCCGAATCGATGACGATGGCGTTCGGTGCCAGGCTCTGCAGCACAGAGAAGCTGGTGCGTTGCCAGGTGATGCGGCGATCGGTGCGAAAGCGAATCACGTACGAATCCGGCTCTTGATTGCGCACCCACGTTGCCCAATCGACGAACAGGCGAATCGCCGAGGAGTTCACGAAGGTCAGCTTGCGCACGTCGACGGTGACCTCGCGCAGGCCGTCGTTGGTCACGGCCTCGTGCATGGCCGCGAAGAACACGCCCAAGACGCGCGCCGGGTCCGGAATCGCGATCATGCCCACCAACTGGACGGCCGCGGGCGGCGTGACGTGCACGCTGAAGCTATCGAGCTGGGGCTTTCCGACGTTCTCCAAGCTATTCATGATATTTTTCCTATCGCCGTCACGCGCACGAGCCCGTCGCCTTCGTCGTGCACGTGTACGTCGAAGCGGCACTCGTAGCGGAGTCGTGCGAGACCGAGCCGCGGCGCCGACTCGGGCTCGCGCGTGGCGCGCGCGAAGGCGGCGAGTAAGCCGGCTTCTGGATCGAATGCACGCAGCATCTCCACCTCTTGGCGCAGCACGCGAATCTGCTCGGAGCTCGCGTTGCTGATCGTCGAGATGCGGAGCTCGGTTGCGTCACACGAAATCTCGAGCGTCAGCAGCCCGGCCGCATGCTCCGAGTGAGTGACCGCATTCTCCAGCGTCTCTTGCAGCGCGACGCGGGCTCGCTCGGCGAGCTCCGGTCGCTGAAACGTGGTTTCACAGAAGAAGCGGCCGAATTCGCGAACGCCATCGATGTACGCCCACACCGGGCGGAAGCTCATCGAGACGGAAAGCGGGCCAAGCGCGTGGTCGAGTGGGGGCGAAGTGACGGTCAACACGAGTCCTGAGGGCTGTGAGCGCGAGACATTCGCGCTCTCAGTCGGCTTTAAGCACCGCGCGTGCCACGGAAGGATGCGCAGTAATAACGGGTGCTTATCGAATCTCAGGCCACGCGCCGCTCGCCGCTACCCGGGTCCCCCTGACCTGAGGGGGTCAAACCGACCCGGCCTTTGCTATGCTGACGCGTTAGGGCCAATGCTCGAAGCTCCGGGGCGTACAGGCACGCTATTGCTGGTCGACGACGACCCACTGCCGCTCGGCGTGCTGCGCGCTTCTCTGAACGCGCAGCGCTTTCAAACGCTGAGTGCAGAATCCGGGGCCGAGGCGCTGACTCTGCTCGATCAGCACGCGGGCGAGATCGAGTGCGTGCTGACCGACCTGTACATGCCCGGCGTGTCGGGGATGGACCTCTTGATGTACGTGCGCGAGCGCTGGCCGGAGATCAGCGTGATCGTACTCACCGGAAACGCCGACGTACAAACGGCGGTGACGGCCATTCGCGCCGGAGCTTATGACTACTTGGTCAAGCCGGTCGACACGGGCGATGCACTCCCGACGGTGCTGCGGCGTGCGATCGAGCACCATCGGCTGCTCACACGAAATCATTATCTGGAGCAGCGCTTGGACGCTGCCGAGCGCTTCGGCGGCCTCGTCGGCAATTCGCGCGCGATGCGCCAAGTGTACAATACGGTATCGCACGTGGCGGCGACCGACGCGACCGTGCTCGTCTTGGGTGAGAGCGGCACGGGCAAGGAGCTCGTGGCGCGCTCGATTCACGAGCAGAGCGCGCGCGCAGGGCGCCCGTTCGTGGCCATCAACTGTGGAGCGCTGACCGAGACCCTGCTCGAGAGCGAGCTGTTCGGGCACGAGCGCGGCGCGTTCACGGGCGCCGTGGCGCGCCGGCATGGCTTGTTCGAGGAGGCCTCCGGAGGAACGCTGCTACTCGACGAGGTGGGCGAGCTGTCTTCGGCCACGCAGGTGCGTTTGCTGCGCGTGCTGCAGGAGCGGCACGTGCGCCC
>OUNO010042680.1_pt1 | contig 11939 bp, 12 predicted proteins | sample 1779811 | NCBI WGS metagenome assembly OUNO01 (sample SAMEA3914804, study PRJEB12502) | metagenome | biome: forest; material: soil | place: Canada | collected 2010-06-25 | depth 0.3 m
GGCTTCGAGGGCACGGTCGTGCTCATCTCCCACGATCGGCGGTTCTTGGAGACGGTAACCACGCGCACCGCGAGCTTCGGCCCGAACGGCATCGATCTCTACGATGGCGGCTTCAAGGATTACGCCGAAGCCAAGGCGCGCAAGTTGGCAGCCGAAAACGCCGAGCGCGCTGCCTTCGCCGCGCAATCGGCTCAGCGTGGGAAAGACAAGGGCAAACGAGACAAGGCCGGGCGGCGATGATAACTTTCCGCTCGATGTTCCGCCGAACCCCGCGCCTGCTGAGCTCATTGCTCACATTCGGCCTCGCACTCGGCCTGAGCGTGAGCGCGTGCCGCAAAGAGGCCGCGCCCGCACCCGCCGACGACACGGGCGCTACTCCGCAAGCCGCCGAGCTGCCCCCGCTGGAGCTCAAGAACGACACGCCGAATCTGCTTTTGACCTGGATCGACGACAAGGGCGATTTCCACGTCGTGCAGAAGCCCGAAGAAGTGCCGAAGGAAGGGCGCGACACCGTGCGCGTCGTCGTCACCACTCGGGAAGACGGCACGGGCAAGCTGGTCTACGTCGCGAACCTGAACGAAACCACGCCTGACGGCGGCTACCGCGTGAAGACCTTGACACGCGCCGCGTGGGACGAGCTCGGGGCCGGCAAGCGCAAGGCGCGGCTCGAAGCGCTCGCGCCCAGCGCCGTGCCCGCCCCTGCCGATTCCGCACCGAGCAGCGCCGCGGCTGACGGCGCGAGCCCACCCAAGAAGGCGCTCGCCTCCGGGATCAGCGCCACGATCTACGGCGCTTCGTGGTGCAAGCCCTGTCACGACACCGCTCGCTACCTCAAGCAGCGCGGGGTGACCGTGGTCGACAAGGACATCGACGAGAACCCCGTCGCGGCCGCGGAAATGCGCCAAAAGCTGGAACGGGCCGGCCGCTCCGGCTCGAGCATCCCCGTCATCGACCTGATGGGCCAGATCTTGATCGGCTTCAGCCCCATGGCCTTGGATCAAGCGATCGAGGCCGCGCGTTCCGCGAAACCGCTGTAGTTTCGGATAATTAACCGCACACTGGGTCTTCGGCCCGACTCGACGAACACTCGTCCAGGACTGACCTTCCTTTTGGGTGAGCGGGCGCGGCACGCAGCGCGCGGCGCGTAGCTCAATCGAAGACCACGGTCTTGTTGCCGTACACCAGCACGCGGTCCTCCAAGTGGTTGCGCACGGCGCGCGCGAGCACGACTTTCTCCAGGTCGCGGCCCTTGCGCACCAAGTCGTCGATCGAGTCGCGGTGCGAGCAGCGCACCACGTCTTGTTCGATGATCGGGCCTTCGTCCAGAACCGCGCTCGCGTAGTGCGCCGTCGCGCCGATCAGCTTCACGCCGCGTTGATAGGCCTGATGGTACGGCTTGCCACCCACGAACGCGGGCAAGAACGAGTGATGAATGTTGATGATCTTGCCCGTGTGCTCGGTCACGAACGTGCCGCTCAAGATTTGCATGTAGCGAGCGAGGATCACGAGATCCACGTTGCGCTCGCGGAGCAGGCCGAGCTGGGCCGCCTCGGCCACGGTCTTGGTTTCGGCCGTGATGGGCGTCAGCCGAAACTCGACCCCGAACTGCTGGGCCACGCGCTCGAGCTCCGGGTGGTTACTGACGATGAGCGGGATCTCACAACGCAGCTCGCCGCTTTGGTGGCGCAGCAGTAAATCGTACAAACAATGGTCGTAACGCGAAACGAACAGCGCCACGCGCTTGAGCTGCTTCCGGTAATGCAGCTCGTAACGCATGTTGAAGCGTTCGGCGACCTCGGCGATGGCCCGCTCCAAAGTGCCGCGGTCGGTCTGCAAGTCGGTGAGGTCGAAGTGCAGGCGCTGGAAAAACTGCGCCGCCTCGCCGTCGGTGTGCTGGTCCGAGTCCAGAATGTTCGCGCCGTGCCCAGACAGGACCTGGGCCAGGGCGGCCACGATGCCTCGGCGGTCCGGGCAGGAGACCAGCAACGTGGCGCGTTCGGATTCCGAGGAGCTCATTCCACCCGTGTATATCGCGGAACGATGGACGAGGCAGGGCGGTCCGGGGAACTGCGCATTCTAGCCCTGGGCAGACCGCGAATGAGGCATTAGATTTGGGCGGTGAGCGAGCCGCCCGACACCGTACTCCGTGCCATCACTGACGACGGCGCTTTTCGCGTCATCACCGCACGCACCACGCGCACCGTCCGCGGGGCGGTCGAAGCGCAAGACGCCACCGGCGAGACCGCCCGCCATTTCGGGGATTTGCTGACGGGCTCGATCCTGTTCCGAGAGACCATGGCGCCGAACCTGCGGGTGCAGGGCATCATCAAGGGCTCGGGCAACTCGGGCAGCCTGATCGCCGACTCGCACCCCTCCGGCCAAACCCGCGGCCTCATCCAACTCAAGGGCGGCGCCACCAGCATCGAGCTGGGGCAAGGCGCGGTCCTGCAGCTGATGCGCACCCTCCCCAACGGCCGCATCAACCAAGGCGTGGTCGAGGTCCCGCCCAACGGCGGCATCACGCACTCCTTCATGTCCTACATGCAGACGTCCGAGCAGGTGTTCTCCATGCTCGCCGTGGGGACGCTGTTCGACGGTGAGCGCGTGGTCAGCGCTGGCGGTTACCTCGTGCAGCTGCTGCCCGAAGTCGGGCGAGGCCCGCTGATGGTCATGACCGAGCGCCTGCGCGAGTTCGAGTCGATCGACGCGCAGCTGAAGGACAGCGCATTCACCCCCACCTGGCTGCTCGACGAGCTGCTCTACGGCATGCCGTTCACCCGCCTCGAAGAGAGCCCCGTGCTGTTCGGCTGCTGGTGTGACGAGCTGCGCGTGGTCTCCGCCCTGGCCAGCCTGGGCCGTGACGACTTGGAGCACCTGCTGTCGACGAACGAGGTGCTGGAGATCGCCTGTGAGTACTGCAAGCGGGATTTTCGCATCGCACCGGCGCGCCTGCGCGGGTTGCTCGAGCAGAGCTGAGCTCGCGCTCACTCGGCCCAATCCCATGCGCTTCACTCGACTCCCTCTAGCCGGCCTCTCGAGCCTGCTGCTGGCCGCGTGTGCCGAGCGCGCGGCGCCTCGCCCCGATCCCGTGCCTCCCCTGGCCGCGCCTCCACCAGCAACGGCGAGCCTCAATTCGGTGGCGCAAGGGCCGCTCGTCCTGAGCGTGCTCGGGCTCAATGATCTGCACGGCCGCATCCGCGCGCTACCCGCGTTCGCGGGCTACCTGAACAACGTCCGCCAAGCCCGGGCCAAGGATGGCGGCGCGGTGGCAGTGGTCGATGCCGGCGACATGTTTCAAGGCACGCTCGAGTCGAACCTGACCGAAGGCGCCTCGGTGATCGCGGCCTACGAAATGCTGGGCATGACCGCGGCAGCGCTCGGCAATCACGAGTTCGACTTCGGACCGGTCGGCGATACCACCGCGGGTGACCCACAAGGAGCAATCCGCGCGCGCATCGCTCAGGCAACCTTCCCGATCCTGTCCGCCAATCTAGTGCTGAAGGGCACGCATGACAGCCCGCCGTGGGACAAGCTCCAGCGCAGCGCGCTGGTCGACGTCGGCGGTGTGCGCATCGGCTTCGTGGGGCTCTTGACCCACGAAACCCCCGCCATCGTCATGGACTCTTGGTTCCGCGGTCTGGATGTCGACCCGCTGGCTCCGGCGCTGGCCCAAGAGACAGCGTCGCTGCGCGCGCGCGGAGCGCAGCTGGTGATCGCGCTCGCGCACGCGGGCGCCGATTGTAAAGATTTCACGAACCCCAGCGACCTGACCAGCTGCACGCGCGACGCAGAGATCTTCGACGTTGCAAACGCGCTCCCCGCGCACTCCGTCGACGCGATTTTCGCCGGCCACACCCACGCTGGCGTCGCACAAGTCGTCAATGGCATCCCGATCGCCGAAGCCTACGCGCGCGGCCGCGCCTTCTCGCGCATCGACTTCAGCCTCGATCGCGTGACGCATCGCTCGCTCGGCGGCCAAGTCTTCGCCCCGCACGACCTGTGCCCGAAGCTCGCTGATGGCGGCGAGTGCATCTCGGCAGAATACGAGGGCAAGCCCACGGTGGCCGACGCCGCGGTCGCCAAAGTGATCGAGCCCGCGCTGGCCCTGGCCGAAGCGCGCCGCGAGATGCCGCTCGGTTGCATGGTCAGCGAATCGATGTCGTGTGAGCACGCCAGCGAATCGCCGCTCGGCAATTTGTTCGCCGATCTGCTGCGCGCCTCGGTCAAGGGGGCCGACGTCGCGCTCTTGAACGGCGGCAGCCTGCGCGCCAACCTGCCCGCAGGTGAGCTCAGCTACGGCGAGCTGTTCGAGGCCATGCCCTTCGACAACTTGGTCGCGCGTGTACGTATCACCGGCGCCGAGCTCAAGGCCGTGATCCTGGCGCACCTGACTCATGACGCGCACGGCCTGATCTCGCTCAGCGGCATCCGCGTGACCGCGCGCTGCGGCAGCAAGGGGCCCGAGGTCAAGCTCGTACGCGAGAACGGCCGCCCCGTGTCCGATCGTGAAACATTGCTGCTCGCGACCAGTGACTATGTCGCAACGGGCGGTGACGGCCTGCTCTCACCGATCAGCCTGCCCAAAGACCGGATCACGATCGATCCCGGCTCGTCGTTCCGCGACATGTTGGCCACCGAGCTGAAGCAGCACCCACAGCTGTCACCGCGGGATCCGGCGATTTTCAATCCCGCACGCCCGCGTGTTGCCATGAGCACACCGCGCCCGCTCGTTTGCTCGCATTGACCGTTCGGCAGCGCAGCACTAGCTGTACTGGCTCGCTCGTCACTGCGACAGCGGGGGTATCCCCCGAGCCAACTCAATAGGAGCACTCTCATGGCAATCTCTAAAGCTTCAGCCAAATGGTCGGGGACCCTCAAGGAGGGCACCGGCTCGATGAAGGGCGGCACCGGTTTCTTCGACGCCCCGTTCACGTTCTTGTCGCGCTTCGAAGGCGCCCGCACCGGCACCACTCCGGAAGAGCTGATCGGCGCTGCGAACGCCGGCTGCTTCTCGATGTTCCTCGCGGCTCAGCTCACTGCAGCAGGCCACCCGCCCACCAGCATCGAGACCAACGCCACGGTCACGCTCGGTGAAATCGGCGGCGGCCCGGCCATCACCAAGATCGAGCTGGAGACGAACGCCGTCGTCCCCGGCGCTGCGCAAGCGTTGTTCGACGAAAAAGTGGCATTCTCCAAGCAGAATTGTCCAATCACGCGCGCCCTGGGCGGCGTGCCCGAGATCACGATCAAAGCCACGCTCGGCTGAGACGCGCGTGCTGAGTGCTCCGCACGCGCAGCGCCGCTGCGGAGCGCTCGGTTGCTCGAAGCGCGACTCTGGTGCAGAACCCCGAGCGAGGGATGAACACCGACGCGCCCGTTGTGCTCGAGTATCGCGCGCCCGCGGGCTGCCCCAGCGCACCCGAGCTCATGACCGAGGTGCGCCGCTCGACCGCGCACCTGCGCTGGGCGCTGCCGGGTGAAGCGGGTCGCCGATTCACGGTAACGATCGACGATTCTGGGCGCGCGGGGCGGCTCGTCGTGGGCGCTGGCGTGGAAGGTGCGGCGCAAGGAGAGCGCGCAGTAACGGGCGCCGACTGCGCCGAGGTCAGCCGCGTGCTCGCGTTCGCCGTCGCGCTGGCGGCAGATCCGGACGCGCACGCGGCGGAGGCGAGCAGCGTCGCTGCGTTCCCCGAGCCCGAAGCGCCGAGTGCGTCCACCGAGCCGGCCACGTCGACGGCGAGCGCCTCGCCACAGCACGCCGAAGCCGCGCGCGAGCCCGCGCCTGGGCCGACTGTGCGCACACCGAAGACATTCAGCGTCGGCGCGTTCTTGCTCACGAAAAGCGCCAGCGCGCCCGGGTTAACGCTGGGCGGCGGCGCGTTCGGTGAGCTCGGTCTGCCCGCCTTGCCGCTCTCACCGCACGGGCGGCTGGGCCTCGGGTATGCGCGCAAAGAAGTGACGAGCGGCCCGGGAAACGTCTCGTTCTCGAGTTACTTTGCGACGCTCGACGTTTGCTCGGCGCTCGGTCCGAGTCGGCTGACCGTGTTGCCTTGCCTGCGAGCGCTCGGCGGCCTGCGTGACGCCGCGGGCCATCACCTGCTAGGAGCGCGCGGAGCCACGCGCCCGTTCTTGGAGCTCGGGGTTTCCGCGCACCTGCGCTGGCGCTTTGCGGGGTCAGTTTTTGCAGAGCTCGGCGGCGCACTGCTCTTTCCGACGGGACAGGACACGGTGCTAATCCTCCCAGCGTCCGTCGTTTACCGCGTGCCTGCGGTAGCTGGCTTGGGGGAGCTGTCACTCGGCGTCGAATTCGGTGATCAAAACCCGCGTTGAGACCATGTACCGACCGTGAGTCTGCCCGTCCAAGCCCCGCCCGAGCCCGCGTTGCCGGCAGAGCGGCTGCGTGCGGCGATCGCGGCGCACTATGAATTCGTGTGGCGGATGCTGCGGCGCTTGGGCGTGCCGGAGGCGGGCGTGGAAGACGCAGCACAGCAGGTGTTGATCGTACTGGCAAATCGGATGGCAGACGTGCGCGTGGGCGCCGAGCGAGCGTTCATGGTCGCTACCGCGACTCGCGTGGCCGCAGACGTGCGCAAGAAGCGCGCCCGCGCGCGCGAAGATCTCGATCCCGAGACGTTGGCCGCGCTGCACAGCTCGGCGCCGCTCGCCGACGAGCTGCTCGACCGCGGGCGCGCGCGCCTCTTACTCGATGCCGTGCTGGATGAAATGCCGGACGAGCTGCGCGCCGTCTTCGTGCTGTTCGAATTCGAAGATCTGACGATGGCCGCCATCGCGGATCTGCTCGGCCTGCCGCCGGGCACCGTGGCCTCGCGCTTGCGGCGAGCGCGAGCCACCTTCGAGCTCGCCGCCGCCAAGTTCTCGCAGCTCAGGAGCCGCTCATGACCGATCCCGAAAAGCTCTCGCGCACGACCCGCAGCGAATTCGGCCGCAACCTGCTGCAGTCCGCCGAAGGCGATCACTCGGCTCCGGGAGCAGCGCAGCGCGCGCTGCTGGCCGTCAGCGCCGGCGCTGTCGTGGTCGGCGGAACGAGCGCAGCGACAGCAGCGAGTAGCGCTGCGAGCGCGAGCGGCAAATGGGCGGGCACGTTGATGCTCAAGTGGCTCGGGCTCGGCCTGCTCGCGGGTACCACCACGCTAGTCTCGGTCGACTACGCCGCGCGCCGCAGCCCATCGCCGCCCGCGCCCGCAGTGCTCGCTGCCGAGACGCAGCACGCCGTCGCCAGCGTATCGAACGCAACCCAGCCGGTGCCCGGACCCGAATTGCCTGCGCCGGCGAGCGCGCCCGCGAGTGCGCAGGCCGAAGTGCGCCATGCACCCAGCACTGCTCCCACTCTGCCCGAGCGAGCACCGGCCGAGCCCACATTCGACCCGCCCAGCGAATCCAGCTCGCGCGCGCTCTCCGAGCTACAAGCGATTCGCTCGGCGCTCGCGGCTCATGCCCCCGAGCGAGCGCTCGCGCTGCTCGCCGGCTTCGAGCAGCGCGCCAATGCCGCTTCCTTCGCCGAAGAATCGAGCGTGCTGCGCATCCAAGCGCTGGCCGACGCGGGGCGTGCCAGCGACGCACGCGGCCTGGCCAGTGATTTTCTGAGCCGCTACCCGCGCAGCGCGTATGCCGAACGCGTGCGCGCGAAAGTGCAGCTGCCGTGATCAAACGCCAAGCCGCGGCCATTGATCGACGAAGCGGAGAATAAACCATGAAAAGATTCTTGATCGGGTTTTCGGGCTTATTGTGTTTGGTCGCGTGCAGCGGCACCGACGTGCCCGTGGGCGACGCGGGCGGCGGCGCATCGGGCAACACCAGCGGCGGCGCGGCGGGCATGCCGGCAGCGGCGGGCAGCGGCGCGGTCGCAGGTTCTGCCACGAGCGGAGCGGGCGGTGCGCCGCAAGATCCGCGCAGCCAGGCGCTCAGCTACGCCAGCAAAGACATCCCCTGCTCGGTCGACAGCGACTGCTGCGTGGTGGTCGACATGTGTTTGGACACCGGCTACTTGGTGGGCCAGAACGACCGCGACACCGTGCGCGGGCTGCTCGACGGCGCGAGCATGGATCGCTGCCTGGCCTGCATTCCTCCCCCTGTCCAGGTCACTTGCGAAGCCGGCAAATGCCTCGCCAACCTGGTGACGGACGACTCCACGGCCAGCAACGAAGTGCGCGGCCAATTGCGCAGCGACCACTGCGGCAGCCTCGATATCAACGCGCCGATGAAGGATGCGGGCAGTCAGTTCGGGTGCGGCGTCGCGCCGCAGTGAGCGTGCGCCGGCCCAACGCCAGGAATGAAGCCGCCGCCCGGAATGCCCAACCCGCGCGCATGAGTGCAGGGGTAGCACAACGAAGGTGAAGTTGGGGGCGCGAGCGCGCCCAGGGGGGGCAGCGCCCTTCGTTGTGACCCACGCAAAATTCGATTAGCCTGTTTGTACAAGATGCTGATCGCGATGACCAATCCGAGGTGCAGCGCACCCGAGGCTCGCGGCTACTGAGCATCGAAGAGACCGTCGACAAAACGGCGGACCATGGGCTGAGGCAGCTGCGGTTGTCGCGCTTCGGGCGCGTCGTCGCGCTGATGAGCTTGGTTTATGTCGGGCTGAACGCGAGCGTTTCGATCTGGCTCGGCCACTTCTCGTTCAACTGGGCCAGCCTGCCGATGCTGATTGCGAGCGCGGCGTTCGGAACGCTGTGGCTGCTTCTACGCGCGCAGCCGAGGACGCCTCGCTTCGTGCGGGTCGTCGAGCTCTCGACGCTGTTCGTGGGCACCGGGGCGTTCTCGTCGGTGGCGCTGGTTCTGGACCTGACGGCTTCGCCCGACATGATCGCGCGCAGCGCCGTCACCTACCTGCTCTTGGTGTACGCGGTCTACGTGCCATCCAGCGCGCGGCGCACGCTGGTCGTCGCCTCGCTGATGACGATCCCGCTGCTCGGCTGCATCTTCCTCGCCTTTCGCGCCTGGGACCCGGCGCTGTACGACCCGCCCGCCGCCACCTGGCCCAAGGGCAAGATCGGCGACATGGCCTACCCGGCAACGCTCGTCTCTGCTGCGTTGTGGTCGATCGTGGTCGCCATTGCGGCGGGCTTCTCGCAAACCATCTACGGCCTACGCAAAGCCGTGAGCGACATCCGCCGCCTCGGCCAATACACGCTCGAGAAAAAGCTCGGCGAAGGCGGCATGGGCGTCGTCTACCGCGCCTCCCACGCCATGCTGCGCCGCCCCACCGCGATCAAGCTCATCCTACCCGACCGCGCCGACAACGAAGCGCTGCTCCGCTTCGAGCGCGAAGTGCGCCGCACCGCAATGTTGACGCACCCCAACACCGTGACCGTCTACGACTACGGCCGCACGACAGACGGCATCTTCTATTACGCGATGGAGCTCCTGGAAGGCGCGTCGCTCGACGAAATCATCGAAGTCGACGGACCGCAGCCGGCCGAGCGAGTGATTCATTTACTCGAGCAAGCCGCCGCTTCACTCGCTGAAGCCCACGATGCCGGCTTGATTCACCGCGATATAAAACCCGGGAACATCCTGGTCGTCGATCGCGGCGGGATCTCCGATCTCATCAAAGTGGTCGACTTCGGCCTAGTGAAAGACGTCGGCGCAAAGACGAAAAACGGAGAGCCAGCCGAGCCGGCGCTCACGGGAACCAACGCCATCACCGGGACGCCGCTGTATATTGCGCCGGAGACGCTCGTGGCTCAGGAGACGGTCGATGCACGAGCGGATCTTTATGCGCTCGGAGCGGTTGGGTACTGGCTACTGACGGGCACGCACGTCTTCAACGGCAAGTCGGTGATGGAGGTCTTCATGCAGCAGGTGAGCGCGGTCCCCGAGCTGCCATCGGTACGGCTCAATGCGCCGGTGGCGGCGGATCTCGAGCAGCTGATTTTGGAATGCCTCGCTAAGCGACCCGAAGATCGCCCAGCCTCCGCTCATGTGCTGCGCGAGCGGCTTCGTGCCTGCGCGGCTGCGGGGCTGTGGACGAACGCGCGAGCGGCGCAGTGGTGGGTGGAGCATCGGCATCAGTTGCGCTCGGGAGGCGCGGAGCCGAAGGCGAAGGGTGCCACGGGCGACGTGCGGTCGCCGCATTTGACGGTGACGCGGATGGCGGATTCGATTTGGGGTGACGACGACGCCGCGGCGTAAGGCGCTAGCCCCTCAGCGTGAGCTTGATGGGATCACAGCGGATTCCGGGTGAGCTTGTTCAAACCGCAACCGACGCGGTAGATGAGCAACCATGGGGCCGGGGCGAAGATGGACGTCGGCGGTTGCGCTCTGTGCCGTGCTGGCGCAATCGTGTGGGCGAACCGCGTGGGACGAGAGCTCCAGGCCCTGTTTGCACGGGGCGTGCGCCCCGCCCACCTGAAACCCATGTCGCGTCACTCCTTCGCCTGGAATCAATTCGTGGCAGTGCTGCTCACCGCGGTAGGCATGACTTCGTGCGGGTTGAAGTCGGATCAAGTCTATTCGAACGGCATGAATTTGACGCTCGTGACAGTCACTCGCCAAAGCGACGGCGCGAAATTATATGACGGCTGCTCGGTTTTGCACGGCGACGATCCGATACCGGCATTTCCAGCCTCGAGCGGCGAACTCCTAACGGAGCACGTCAGCGCGTTCACCGTGATCAAACGGACAAGCCAATACAATCCAGCGCTCGACGATGCGACGAACGACAGTTATTGGTGTAGTACTCAGGACAATAACGTCCCACCGATCCCCGGTGATGTCGGCAACGCGGACTGTTACAAAGCTGCTGGTCAAGACCCGCCAGCCACCGTCATCGATGCAAGTCTCGAATACAGCGAGGCCGGGACGATACCAATTGCTGTAACGCGCACGTTGCAGGTGCGACACGCGGGCACCCTCTCGCTCGCTCCGAACCGGCCGTGCCCGGGCGGTGGACAAGCTCCAATACCCACCGATGAGCTCACGATATTGGAGTAGCATGAATTTTCAGGGCAAAAGATATCTGTCGGCGGGGGCGCTTGGGGTTCTCGTAGCGTCGGGCGCGACTCTGCAAAACTGCGTGCGCCCCGCCCACCTGAAACCCATGTCGCGTTGCTCCTTCGCCTGGAATCAATTCGTGGCAGTGCTGCTCACCGCGGTAGGCATGACTTCGTGCGGGTTGAAGTCGGATCAAGTCTATTCGAACGGCATGACTTTACGCCTCGTCACGGTCACTCGCCAAAGCGACGGAGCAAAGTTGTTCGACGGGTGCTCCGTTTTGCATGGTGACGATCCCCTGCCCACATTTCAGGCCGCGACCGGCGACGTTCTATCGGAGCACGTTAGCCTTCAAAACGTGTTCAAGCGCGCGAGCCAATACAATCCGGCGCTCGACGATGCCGACAACGACAGCTACTGGTGCGGCACTCAGGACAATGAGGGCCAGGGCGACCCGGGGAACGTCGGTCACGCCGATTGCTACAAAGCAGCCGGCGTTGACCCTCCGGCGATTGTGCTCGATGCGATGCTCGACTACGGCGATTCGGGAACGGCGATCCCAATAGCAGTGACTCGAACACTACAGGTGCGACACGCGGGCACCCTCTCGCTCGCTCCGAACCCCCCGTGCCCAGCCGGTGGACAGGCGCCGACACTCACCGATGAGCTCACGATATTGGAGTAGCATCAATTTTCAGGGGACGATCACGGAGCGCGCCGCGGCTCACTCAGCCTTCGGCGTCGCAGAACGCGCGCAGAGCCGCTCACGAACGGCTCACTCTTCTTCGAGCTTACCGCGCTCCTTCTTGAGCTTCCCTGCCTCGAACTCCGCCTCGACGTCGGGGTCGATCGAGGTCGACTTCTTGGTCGGCACGGGCTCCTCGTCCTCGTCGTCATCCTCGTCGTCATCCTCGTCGTCTTCGGCAGCCGCCTTGGCGGGCGCGGCTTTGCGGGGGGCGGCGCGCTTGCCGCGAGCGGGGGCGGGG
>OUNO010011979.1_pt1 | contig 11900 bp, 12 predicted proteins | sample 1779811 | NCBI WGS metagenome assembly OUNO01 (sample SAMEA3914804, study PRJEB12502) | metagenome | biome: forest; material: soil | place: Canada | collected 2010-06-25 | depth 0.3 m
CCTCGGCCGCGTCGAGCTCGACAATCATCTGCTCGGCCGTGTCCGGACGATCGGCAGCGGCCTTTTCGAGCACCCGCCACAGCAATTGCTCGACGGCTTCCGGAACCTTCACCTCGGGGCGCATCGTGTCGAAGTGCGGCGGAGGATCTTTGATGTGACGCGCCATCACCACGACTGCGTCGTCGTCGACGAACGGCGCTCGGCCACTCAGCATTTGATACAGCAACACCCCGAGCGAATACAGATCGCTCCGCGCATCGAGCGGCGTGCCCTGAGCCTGCTCCGGCGACATGTAACGCGGCGTGCCGAACACCGTGCCGGCCTGGGTTTCGAGCTGATCGATCTTCGACTCTTGATCGCCGCGGGACCACTTGGCGATGCCGAAGTCGAGCACCTTGCACAGCTCTTGTTCGCTGCCTGCAGGGCTGCCCAACACGCGCGAAAGAAACAGGTTATCGGGCTTCAAATCGCGGTGAATGATGCCCTTGCTATGCGCTTCGGCGAGCGATTTGAGCGCGTCCCGGGTGAAGCGCAAAGCGTCGAACCAGTCGAAGCGACCCACGCGGCGCAAGCGCTCACCCACGGTTTCGCCTTCGAGCATCTCCATGGCCAAGAACCAGGAGCCGTCTTCCGCTTCGCCGAAGTCGAACGCGGTCACCGTGTGCGGGCTGACGAGCGCACTGATTGCGCGCGCCTCGCGCTCGAACCGCCCTTTCGTCTCGGGATCGTGCGCGCGATCTTGGCGCACCAATTTGAGCGCGACGTCGCGCCCGACCGCTTCTTGGCGCGCGCGATACACCGCGCCCATCGAGCCGCGACCCAGGCGACCGAGGATCGTGAAGCGCCCGGCCACGGTCGTGCCCAAGAGTGGGTCGGAGCCGTCACGCAAATCGACGAAGGGCAGGTGATGATCCGGGCAACGCGGCAGCTCACCCGCACCGACTACGAGACCGGGAAACGCCGACTGCGGCTTGCGGCACCGCGGGCAAGCCCGCTCGGTAGAGCGGCTCGAGGGGGGACTCGTCGCGTCGGCTGCCACGGCGGACATGATCAAAAAGGGACGCGCGTTCGAGAAAAAAGCGCGTGCACCCGCTTACATTGCCCAGTCACGCGCTCCTGGCAAGCCTGCACTTGCCAAGGAAAGCCGGCTATTTTTAGCGACAGCGCGCGAGCAACGGCGGGAACCGACACCCTGCGCGCGACACCGACATCAGTAATGAAGCACGAGCCCCGCGCTGCACACACGCGGCAACGAAAGCGGCACTCCCGCGCCGATTTCGCGCGCCGGTGGGGCGTCTTTGTAACGCCCGAGGTAGAGGCCGAGCGAGCCCGCGCCGGAGAGCACGCTCGTCGCGAACGCGAGATCGGTGATCATGGCTGCATCGCGCGCTCCATTCGAGTCGCCGTCCGAGTCGAGCGTCAGCGCGCGCACCGCAAACACAGTGCCGACGACGAAGGATGCGATGGCCAAGCTGCCCGTACCGATCACCCACGCATCGAGCTTGCCGCGCTCGCGCGCACTGGGGCTCGGAACAGTAACCGCAGGAGCGGCGCCAAGGCGCGCATTCGCGATCGCCTCGACGCGCGCGCCCTGTAACCGTTCGATCGCTTCCGTCGCGCGCTCAATCTCGACCGGGTCTTTCTCCAGACTCTGAAAGCGACCCAGCGAACGGATCGCACCGTCCAGATCGCCCAGCTTTTCCTGCACGAGCGCCAAGTTGAACACCAAATCCTTGCCGCCCGGGTCTTGATCGAGCGCGGCGTCCAGCTCCTCCACGGCGCGGCGGTACTTTCCAGCGCGGTACCAGGTCAGTGCGCGCTCGAAGTGCTCGTGGGCCCCAGCGGGCTCCGACGCCGAGGTGCGGTCGCCCAACGCGCGGTCACTCCGCGGGGTGTTGACCGGTGGCGGACTCGACGGTGGCGTGCTGGCCGGAGCGGACTGGGCTCCAGCCTGCGCGGCAAACGCGATCACGGCTAGAGCGGGAAACACGCTGAAACGCATACGCGCTCGAGCATACCCCAAGTCCGAGAACGGCGGGCTATACTCGCTTCATGCAGAGTCCGCCGCTCGGATCGCCCTGGGCCGTGTCTGGCCCGGCGAAGACCAACGGCACCTCGGTCTTCGCGTTGGTGGCGAGCTTGTCCGGGTTCACCTGCTTCGCTGGCATCGGCGGCGCGCTTGGCATCGTGCTCGGCTTGGTGGCACGGAGCGAGATCAAGCGCAGCGAGGGCCGCGAGACCGGCCGCGGCTTGGCCACTGCCGCAATCGTCGTCGGCGTGCTGAACGTCGCCTGCACCGTGATCGGACTGGCCGCCGCGATCACGTTCCTCGCGCGGCCCAAGCCCGTGTCGGCGGTGCGCAGTCACCCGCTGGCCACTGCTCCCGCCTGGAAAGCCCCCGCTCCGACGAGCCCGCATTCGCCCGGCGCCGCGCCGAAAACGCCGAACGCGAGCGGCGCCCGCGCCTCGCACGAGGCCGGCAGCCAGGTCACCTCCCTTGGAGCGATCACACTCGTCGACCTCTCGGGCGACTTCGGCGAGGAGCTCGACAAGCAGCGGCGCGCCGCTGTGGCGCAAGACGAACAGCTCGTGCTTTGGCTCGTCGTACCGAGCTGCAAGCCGTGTGACGGCGTAGCGGCAGCACTCACCCACCCGCTCACACAAAAGGCGCTCAGCAAAGTACGCTTGGTGCGGGCGGACCGAGACGAGTTCCAAGTCGAGCTCGAACGGTTGGGCATCCCCACTGAAAAAATCCCGGGATTCGCGCTTTTGGACGCACACGACCGGCCGCGAGATTTCATCCACGGCGGTGAGTGGGATGCCGATGTCGCGGCCAACATCGCGCCAGTATTGGGGAAGTTCGCGCATGGTAGCTACGCGAAACGCCGCCACCCTTGGCACGGTGCGGCCCGCGATGACGAAACCCCACTCTGAATCCGCGGCGCCGCCGGTCGTATCCGAGAACGGCGCATCGCCCCCACGTGCGACGAGCTTGTCTCGTGCGCCGGGGATTTTTGGTACTATCCGCGGCCCTGAATGACGAGCGTTCAACATCTGGTCACGCCCCTGCCCGTCGGTGCCTCGGTTGCCCCCGGTACTCTTCGCGCCCGACTCGAAGAGCTCCGTGCGCGCGGCGCACAGCTCAACCTCAAGCAAGCCGTGGGCGTCATCGTGCCGCTGTGCGTGCAAGCCGCCGAGCTGCACCGTGCGGGGCATCGCTTGTACCTGCACGCTTCGAGCTTGGTGGAGGACGAGTACGGCTTCTACCAAGTGTCCCTGCCGCTCGCGCAGAAGCCGCCGCTCTTGCCTCGGGACAAAGCGTGCCTGGCACCCGAGGAACGCGCAGGCGCTCCGGGCACCGCGCGCGCCAGTGTCTTCGCGCTCGGCGCGATCTTGTACGAGCTGCTCACGGGCCTCAGCGTCGGCCCGGGCATGCGCCGTCCGACCGAGGTCGTGCCTGGTTTGGCGCCTGAATTCGAGGCCATGCTGGCCAAAGCGCTGGTCTCCGATCCCGCGCATCGTCCCGACGATCTCAACGCACTGGCTCAAGCGCTGCACCAATTCGCGCCTACGGGCAGCGCGTCTCCCCCGCCCCCCGCGGACACTTCGCACCTGGACCACGACGAGAGCTTCGACGTCGACGTGTCGATGTCGATGTTGCCCCCCGTGCCCAGCGCGAACAGTCCGTACAACCTCGGCGTGGTCGACGCACCGAGCCGGCGCATCGCGGGCGATGCCACGAGCGAGCTCGCCTCGCTCAAGGCGCGTTTGGAAAGCGATCGCCGCGCGCGCTACGTGGTCGTGAAAGACGGCATGGATCACGGCCCGTTCAGCGCGGTCGAGCTACTGCAGCAAATCGCGACCCACACCTTCCTCGACGTCGACGTCGTGCGCGACTCGCTCAGCCAAGACGAACGCGCCATCAAAGATTGGGACGAGTTCGCGCCGTTCGCCGAAAATGCCCGCCTCTCGCGCGACATTTCGGCCGAAAAGGCGGCCATCGAGCGGGTCGTGGTTCAGGAATCGCGCAGCAACCGCGGTAAGACGCTGATCGGCGTGCTCGGCGTCGGCGCGCTCTTGATCGTAGCCGGGCTCTGGTTCTTGAAGGCGCGCGCCAACCGCAACGATGAGGTGGCGGTGCAGGTCGATTCGCAATCCAACATCGAGCTGGACGCGGGCCTCAACTCGAGCAAATCGAAGAAGGGCGGCGCAGGGGGTGGCCGCGTGGTCGGGCACAGCGGCGGCTTTCCGATCCTGGGCGGCGGACAGAGCTGCGAGTCGGCGCAAGCGTCGTACGTCGAAGAGATGAGCGTCGGCGGCCCGCGTGGCCAGGCCGACATCACCGGCGGCCAATATTCTTCGATCCTGAATCGCGGCAGCTACTTCGCCCATTGCGGTGTGCCGGATTCGGCGAAGATCAGCATCTGTGCGGCGGTGCAGAACGGCCGTGCCGTGGGCGTCACCGTGGTCGTCAGCCCGCGCAACAATGGCGCGGCTTCGTGCATTGCGGCCGGCGTGCGCGGCTTGTCTTTCCCGAGCAATCCCAAGCTCGACGTGACGCACACCAGCTTCTGATCCAGCATCGCGGGGGTCATGAGACAACGAGGGACTGCTGGTCTTAGCCTGTGGCCCGGGCTCGCCTTGAGCGCGCTGTTGCTCGGCGCGTGCAGCGTGCCGATCGCGGTCGGCCTCGACGAGAACGATGCCAACCACGCCGTGGTCGCCCTGGAAAAGAGCGGCGTGGCCGCCGACAAGGAGCGCGATCCGGACAGCGAGGGGCACTGGCGGATCAGCGTCGCTCGGGACGATGCCTCCAGCGCGGCCGGGATCTTGAGCGCCGAGAGTCTGCCTCCGCCCGCGAGCCCTGGCGTGCTCGACACGCTCGGGCAAGGCTCGATCGTCCCTAGCCAGACCTCCGAGCAGGCAAAATTCGTGGCCGGCATCTCGGGTGAGCTGGAACGCTCACTGCGCAGTTTGGACGGCGTGGTCTCGGTGCGAGTGCACTTGGCCGTGCCCGTGCAAGACGCGCTCACTCCCACCGAAAATCCGACGCCGCCCTCGGCTTCGGTGCTGCTGCGCCATCGCGGCGCGTCGCCGCCGATCGCGATCGCCGATATTCAGCGCTTGGTCGCGGGCGCGGTGCCCGGCCTCACAGCGGCTCAGGTGTCGGTCGTCGCCTCGCCCGTGCCGCCCATGAGCCGCCCCGCCGAACGCGAGCTGTCGCGCTTTGGCCCGGTCACGGTGACACGCGCCTCGGTCTTCCCACTCCGCTCGATCGTGGGCGGCGCGGTGCTCCTGAATTTGGCGCTGTTGGGCGCGCTGCTCTTGTTTTGGAGCCGGGCGCGGCGCGCCGAGTCGAGCCTTGCCGAACAGCGCGCCGAGGGAGCGCGTTGATTCGCCTACAGGGCGTCAGCAAGTCTTTCGATCGGGCGGCGCTGACCGACGTCGACCTGCACGTCCCGCCGAGCTGCTTGTTCGGCCTGATCGGGCCCGGCGCGTCCGGTAAAAGCCTGCTCTTGCGCATGCTCACCGGCTTGATGCGGCCCGACCGCGGCACAGTCACCGTGGGCGGGCAGGACGTGCTCGCCATGGGCGACATGCAGCTGCACGAGTACCGCAAGGGCATCGGCATGCTGTTCCAGAACAACGCCTTGTTCGACTTCATGACGGTCGCAGAGAACATCGCCTTCCCGCTGCGTCGGCTGTTCCATCTGCCGGAAGCCGAGATCGAGGAGCGGGTCGCGGAACGGCTCGGTCGCGTCGATTTGCCCGGCTTCCAGGGTCGGCTGCCCTCGGGTTTGAGCGGCGGTCAGAAGAAGCGCGTCGGAGTGGCGCGCGCGACGGTCACCCGCGCGCCCATCGTGCTGTACGACGAGCCCGCGGCGGGGCTCGATCCGGTCACCAGTCAGAAGATCTTCGATCTACTGCGTGCCGAGCAGCGCGCAGCTGGCTCCACGGTGATCATGGTGTCCAGCGATCTCGACCGCCTGCTCACGGTCACCGATCGCGTGGGCATGATGCTGGGCGGGCGCCTGATTTTCGAAGGCACCACGGAAGAAGCCAAAAACGCGAGCGATCCGCGCGTTTACCAATTCGTTCACGGCAAGGTCGACGGCCCGCTGTAGACTGACCCGCAGATGTCGGCCGAGACCAGCTCGCAAGCGAGCCCTGCCCTCGCGGCCCTGGGACAGAAAGCCAACGACGGCCTCCAGCTCGTGGGCGGCTTCGGCGTGCTGCTCTCGGACATCATCCGACGAGCCCTGAAGCGCGATTTCGATCGCAGCGAGTTTTCCCGCAATCTGTACCGCATGGGCATCAAATCGATGCCCATCGTCACGGTCACCGCGCTCTTCACCGGCGGCATCATGGTGATCCAGGCAGCGCCCATCGTGCAGCGTTACGGCGCGTACGGGCTCCTCGGTTGGGGCGCGGGCTTCGGCACGCTGCGCGAAATCGCTCCGCTCTTGACCGCGTTGATGATCAACGGCCGCGTGGGCGCCAACAACACCGCCGAGCTCGGTACGATGGCCGTCACCGAGCAGATCGACGCGCTGCGGGCGCTGGCCATCGACCCGATCGGCTTTTTGGTGGCCCCGCGCTTCTTGGCCATCGTCTTGACCCTCTTTTTGTCGACTATTTTCTCCGATGCGCTGGCCTTGCTGGGCGCGGCCTACGCAGGCTACGGCTTCCTGGGCGTCGAGCCCGCCGTGTTCTACCGCGGGCTCACCACCGGGCTCTTGGGCTTCGGGGACGTCGCGCACGGGCTCGAGAAGAGCGTCGTGTTCGGCGCCGTGATTGGCCTGTCCAGCTGCCATTTCGGCTTGTCCACCACGGGCGGCGCGCCGGGCGTGGGCCGCTCGGTCAATGCCACCGTCGTCGCCAGCGCCGCCGGCATCTTCGTGCTGGATTACCTGCTCTCGTTCGCCCTGTCATGAGCTCGAACGCGGACGTCGAAGCATTGGCAAAGCGCTCGCCCATCACCGGCGCGCTCGGGCGGCTGTTCCTCGAGCTCATCGACACCCTCCGTGACCTGTATCGCGTGCTGGTGCTCACGCTCTATTACTCGGTGCGTGGCGAGCCCAATCGGCCCGCTTATTTCCGACAAATGTACGAGATCGGCAACCGCTCGCTGATCTTTCTGTCGATCGTGATGGGCTTCATCGGCATGATTTTGGTTTACCAAGGCGGCTTGCAGACGCAGCGCGTGGTGCCGGATCTGTCCCTGCTCGGAGCCACCTTCTTGCAGCTCCTGGTGCGCGATTTGGCCGCGAGCATTTGCGCGCTGATGCTCGCCACGCGCGTCGGCGCCGGCATCGCCGCCGAGATCGGCTCGATGGTCGTCACCGAGCAGGTCGATGCCTTGCGCATGTGCGCGACGGACCCGATCGACTACCTGATCCGCCCCCGCTTTTTGGCCTGCTTGTCGATGTTCGGGGCCTTGGTGGTGATCGCAGCCGGCGTCGCGTTCGTCGCGGGGATGTGGACCGCCTACGCGTTTTTCGGCATCAATCCGCGGACGTTTGCGAACGTGAGCATGGTCAGCGTGGGCGACCTGACGATCGGGCTCACCAAATGCCTGGCCTACGGCGCGGCCATCCCCGTGATCAGCGGCTACTGCGGGCTGACGGCGTTCGGCGGCTCGGAAGGCGTGGGCGCGGCCACCACGCGCGCGGTGGTGAACTCGTCCTTGGCCGTGATCATGCTGAACTTCGTGATCAGCGGCACCGGCTATTTGATCTTCGGATGAGCTGATGGCTTGAGCACGGTGCCCGCTGGGATCTGCGAGCACCAGCCATAACAGCAGTCGGCGAGCAGCACGTCCCGGCGGCGCTGGCTGGTCTCGTTGGCGTCGAGCAGCGCCGAGCTGGGCGAGGCAAAAGCCACCGATTCGGGCGGTTTTACGGCCACCGGACAGCGGTCGAAGGGGCTCCCAGCAGGCGCAGACGTGCCGCCCTCGGGCTCCCGCATGCAGAACTTCTGGGCGAGACCGTACGAGTCGCGGCAGGCGGTGGGTGCGGCGGTGCTCGGATCGGCGACTTTGACCTTGGCGCACCAGCTGTAACAGCAGCTGTGACCGGACGGCAGATCGCCCGGATTAGCGGCCTTGGTCATGCCACGCGCGGCGACGCGCTGCCGGGTGTACGCAGTGAAGCCCGAGTCGAAGTTGGCCAGGTGCCCGACGGGCGGAAAGGCGCCGTGTCGGACCTCGGTCGCCGCGGGGCAATTGTCGTAGGGCTCGGGCGCCGGCCGCGACGAGGACAACGGCAACAGATCATCACAAGAGGCTTCCCGAGTTTCGTCCTCCGCGCACGGCAACGTCGGATCCTCTTCATGCTCCGCAGCGCGCACTTCTTCCGATTGACTGCTGTGACAGGCCCCCAAAAACCCGAGCCCCAGCACGAACAGCACGCCACCGCGAAATCGCAGCGCCCCTAGGCCAAAACAAGCCATTTTTAGTGCGCGTACACCGCATTTTGGCTGGAAGTCAATGTGGCTCGTCGTGCGTTTCAATTGTGCGATAGGTTCCTAGCGCACCGCCCATGATGTACCATCGACAATCGCGCGCAATTGTCGCGCTTCGCGATGAGCGGTGCGCTCGAGCGTTCTGGCCGAGGCCATTGCTCCGGACCCCACGCCTGCTTCGCAGGCTCGCCCGATGATCTCCTTCCGCGCCGTTTCGAAGTCCTTCGGTGACAAGCAGGTGCTGCGCGAGGTGAGCTTCGACGTAAACCCGGGCGAGGTCTTCTTCATCATCGGCGCCTCCGGAGTCGGCAAGAGCGTGCTGATCAAACACTTGATTGGCCTGCTGCGCCCCGACTCCGGCGAGATATGGCTGGAGGGCGAAGAAGTCAGCCGCTTCGACGAAGCGCGCATGTACCCGGTGCGGAAGAAGTGCGCGATGGTCTTCCAACACTCCACGCTCTTCGATTCCATGACCTGCGCCGAGAACGTGGCGCTGCCCCTTCGTAAGCACCAAGCGCTCAGCCCAGGCGATGCCCTCTCCGAGGCCCATCGCCTGCTGGAACGCGTCAAAATGCGCGATTTCGCAGACAGCTTCCCGAGCGAGCTGGGCGACGGGATGAAGAAGCGCGTGGCCATCGCCCGGGCGCTCACGCTCTCCCCACGCTATGTCCTGTTCGACGAGCCCACCACGAGCCTCGACCCCGTGAGCGCACGTCGCGTCGACCAGCTGATTCGCGAGCTATCCGACAGCTTGGGTGTCACGAGCATCGTCGTTTCCCACGATTTGACCTCGATCTTCAGCATCGCCGACCGCATCGTCATGCTGTACAAAGGTAAGGTGAAGCTAGTGGGCACTCCGGGTGATTTTCGCCAGAGCACGGACGGAGTGATCCAACAGTTCATCAACGGACGCGCCGAAGGGCCGATGGAAGCGTGAGCGGGAAATGAGCCAGCGGTCGATCGAAGTCAAAGTCGGGTTTTTGATCCTGGTCGCGCTCGGCCTGCTCGCCGGCTTCGTAGTCGTCATGGGCGGTCTCAGCTTGCAGCCGACGTTCACGGTCTACGTCAGCTTCCAGAATCCGGGCGGCCTACAGGCAGGCGCGCCGATTCGCATCGCCGGCGTCAAGGTCGGGCGCGTGAGCGAGCTCGAATTTCGCGGCGGCGCGGTCGACCCGGTGACGCATCAACCCGAGCCCTTGATCCGCGCAGTGGCCAAGATCGAACGTCGCTACAAATCCGCAATCCACGATAATTCTCGCTGGTTCGTGACCAGTCAAGGCGTGCTCGGCGAGATGTTCCTGGCCATCGAGCCCGGCAGCAACGATCGCCCCCTGCTGAACGACGAAGCCACGGTCACTGGTATCAGCCCGCCCCGCCTCGATCTGTTGCTCAGCGAGAGCTACGAGCTTTTGCACAAAGCGTATCTCGGCATCACCAACAACGAGAAGCAGATCAGCGAGACCTTCGACGGCCTGCACCGCACCCTGCACGCCAGCGGGGATTTCTTCGAGCACAACGGCGGCAAGCTCGATCACATCATCGACAACGTCGATACCCTGACCGGTACAGCCAACGACACACTGAAAGCCGCCCGCGAGCGCTACGTCGAAAATCCGCAGATTTCGCGAATTTTGAACAACGTGGAACGCACCACGACCACGCTCGATCAGAACCTGGAACCGATCCTCACGGACGGCCGTGCCACCCTCGCCGACGCGAAGAAGCTGACGCACGCTCTGGCCAGTGACGACCAGCTCCAGCGCTACCAGCGAATCACTTCGAACATCACCGATGCCAGCGGCCAGGCCAAAGCGATCGCTGGCGACGCGCAAGCGCTCGTCGACCGGGTGAAGTCCGGCAAGGGCACGGTCGGTGCGCTCGTCATGGACGAAGCGCTCTACGACGACTTGCAGGAGATGCTACGGGACCTCAAGCACAACCCGTGGAAGTTCTTCTGGAAGCAATAAAGCGCTCAGCCGCCGGCGCCAGCGGGCGTCGCGCTGCCGCCGCCGCCCGATACGCCTGAGCCGCCGCTCCCCGCGCCCGGGGCCCCACCTGCCGGCGCACCGCCTGCGGGAGCGCCACCTGCGGGAGCGCCGCCTGCCGGGGCCCCACCCGCCGGGGCTCCACCCGCGGGCGCACCACCCGCCGGAGCGCCGCCCGTGGGCGCACCACCACCCGCCGGAGCTCCGGCGTTTCCGGCGCCGCCCTTGGCTGCACCGCCCTCACCGGCAGTAGCGGGGCTGCCCGCCGTGGCGACACCACCGTAGCCGGCCGTGGCCGATGCTCCGCCCATGTTCGCCGCCCCACCCGCAGCAGCGCCATCGGGCGGCGCGCCGTCGACCATCGAGACGATGCCGCTCAAATCGGGGCTACAAATGAGGTGTGTCGAGCCCATGCTCTCGGGCACGCACGCGAGCCCCGCCTGGCAGTCATCGGCCCGAAAGCACACGCTCCCCTGCCCGCCGAGCTCCTGCGGACCGCCGCAAGCGGCCGCCCAGATCGCAATTACCGCCAACGACGCCAGCGCGCGGTACACGGGCAAGCGTCTGTTTCGAGGGCGAGTCATGCCCAATCGACGCTACCGGAATCCCAGACTCGGTCAAGTGATGCGCTGGGTCCGCTCACTCGAGCTCGACCAGCACATCGCCCTCTTCCACGGCTTGCCCCTCGCTCACCGCGATTCGCGCGACACGCCCGGCTTCGGGCGCTTCCACCGGCATTTCCATCTTCATCGACTCGAGGATCACCAGGGTCTGTTCGGCCGATACCGAATCTCCGACTTTTGTCTCGATCTTCCAAACCGTACCGGTGATATGCGCCAGAACCTGAACTGCCATGGGGCGACTCTACACCGCTCGCGCGCCCCGCCGAGCGCGCCTTGGGCGCCGCTCGTCAAGGAGCGAGCCGAACACTCGAACCCACATTGACGTACACAGCACCCTCAAAAGCACGCTGCTTGTGAGCCAAGGACTGTGGCGACTTGGGAGTCGAAGCGAGTGTGATTCGAGCGTCGTCCAGCCAGGGCTTACGTTTTCGATGGGAATACCTGGGCGGAGCCTGGCAACTGTTTTAGATTTCATGGCCCGGAGCAGGACGCGCGAATGCTTGACGAAGCTCGCACCGGGTTGCTATGCGCATCGTGTAAAGTGAAGCTCGGACTTCGCGCGACGGATTGAGGACACTCGAAATATGGCCGAACAGAAGGAAAGCTCGGTTCTCTTCTCGCTCAAAGAATTGATGAGCCTGGAAGAGAATCGAATCAAAGAAGAAGAGGCCGACAAAGAGGCCGTCGCGCGCGCCGAGGCCGACGCCAAGTTGGCCGCTGAGCGAGCTGCCCGCGATGCCGAAGAGCGTCGCCTCCGCGCCGAGGAAGAGACCCGGCGCACCGAAGAGCAGCGGCGCAAAGAAGAGGCCACGCGCCTCGATGCCATCCG
>OUNO010000551.1_pt2 | contig 11891 bp, 7 predicted proteins | sample 1779811 | NCBI WGS metagenome assembly OUNO01 (sample SAMEA3914804, study PRJEB12502) | metagenome | biome: forest; material: soil | place: Canada | collected 2010-06-25 | depth 0.3 m
GCGCTGGGCAGCATGCCGAGCGAGCCGGTGAGCACCGCGGCTTCGTCGGACAAGATGTCGCCGAACATGTTCTCGGTCACGATCACGTCGAAGCTGGTCGGCGCAGTGACGAGGCGCATGGCGCACGAGTCGACCAGCTGATGCTCGAGCGTCACGTCGGCGAAGTCGGCCTTCACCTGAGTCGTGATCTGGCGCCACACGCGCGAGGACTCGATCACGTTGGCCTTGTCCACCGAGGTCAGCTTCTTGGAGCGGCCGCGAGCCAAATTGAAGGCCAAACGCACGATGCGCTCGATCTCGAAATCCATGTATTCGAGGGTGTCGAACACACGCAAGCCGCGCTCGGTCTGCTCGCGGCCTTGCTTGCCGAAGTACAGGCCGCCGGTCAGCTCACGCAAGATCAGCATGTTGCAGCCCTCGATGCGCTCGCGCTTGAGCGGCGAGGAGTCGATCAGCTCGGGGTAGCTGCGGACGGGGCGCAGGTTGGCGAACAGCCCGAGCCCTTTGCGAATCGCGAGCAGGCCCTTCTCGGGGCGCGTCTTGGCGTTCGGATCGTCCCACTTCGGGCCGCCGACGGCGCCGAGCATGATCGCGTCCGACGCTTTGCACGCGGCAAGGGTCGCCGGTGGCAGTGGGTCACCGGTCTCGTCGATGGCGATGCCGCCAATCAGCTGCGTTTCGAAGCTGAGCTCGTGGCCGTTGCGCGATGCGACGGCTTCGAGCACCGCGCGTGCTTGCCCCGTCACTTCGGGTCCAACGCCATCACCGGGGAGAAGTACGATCTTGGCTTTCATCGGCTCCACACTCTCTCGTTACTGGGCAATTCGTCCGTGCTCTCGCCCCGTCGGGCGGGGCGCCCGGGGACAGATTCCACGTCAGCGGCCCGACGACAATCGAGAAGCCCAAAAAAGCGGCTGCCGGCCAGCAAATTCGCGGGGAGAGCTGATTTTGGCGCGCATTTCGGGCTGAGAGGTGTCCGGGTGGGGCGCGCTCAGGGTGTAGCGGCCCGGCGCCGCACCTCTGCGATAACGCGGCTGCCCATGTGCATCGCCTGCCCGCAACCGCCGTGAATACAGCGCGCGGCGGCGCAGCACGCACGGTGCGCGTGCAGGTGCTCACTCCGCCTACCGCGTCGATGCGCGCTGCACAGAAGCAGCCCGCGCAGAGGTGACGCGCATCGTCGCTACGAGCGCTGAGGATGCGAGTCGGGCTGCGCGCACTTGGGTGCTGCTCAGCGAAGCCACAGCGCTGAGCGTGTGACGCGACTTTTGACGAAGCACTGGAACGCGCGGGAGATCGTTGCACGATTGCGACGTAGACGTCAGCGGGCTGCAGCACGTGCTGTGTAGCGTCGCGCCTTCGACGAACATTCATCACGATGTTCTGGCCGGAGGGTTTTGTCATGACTACCGATCGTCGCCGATTCGTCAAAATGTTGGGCGCTGGGGCACTCGCTTCGGCATTTCCCCAGACCATCAAGCGCGCACTGGCGATTCCCGCCCACCACCGCACGGGCACCATCGAAGACGTCGAGCACATCGTCATCTTGATGCAGGAAAACCGCTCGTTCGACCACTACTTCGGAACGATGCGGGGCGTGCGAGGCTTCGCTGATCCACGCGCGGCGAAGCTGCCTTCCGGCGAGCCAGTTTGGAATCAACGAGATCCGGAGACGGGCTCGCCGGTGTTGCCTTTTCGCCCCAACGTGCCGGACATGGGTCTCGCGTTCCTGGAAGACACCGCGCACAACTGGCGCGATACGATCGGTGCCTGGAACAACGGCAAGTACGACCAGTGGATCCCGAACAAGGGCACGACCACGATGGCGCACTTGAACCGAAAGGACATTCCCTTTCACTTCGCGCTCGCCGACGCATTCACGATCTGCGACGCCTATCACTGCTCGTTCATGGGCGCGACCGACCCCAACCGTTATCACCTGTGGACGGGCTGGATCGGCAATGACGGCAAGAACGGCGGTCCGGTGCTCGACAACTCGGAGGCCGGCTACGATTGGTCGACTTACCCAGAGCGCCTGCAGAAGGCGGGTATCTCTTGGAAGGTCTACCAAGACGCGGGCGAGGGCTTGGACCAAGCCCACTTCTGGGGCTGGGGTCCGCCGTACATCGGCAACTACGGTGACAACTCGCTGCTCTACTTTCATCAGTATCAGAACGCGCCCGAAGGCAGCCCACTGGCGCTCGGCGCGCGCACCGGTACCAACATCGCCAAGGGCGGTACACTGTTCGACCAGTTCAAGGCCGATGTCGCGGCCAATCGCCTGCCCTCGGTGACCTGGATCGTCGCTCCGGAAGCGTACAGCGAGCACCCCAATTGGCCGGCGAACTACGGCGCTTGGTACGTCTCGCAGATCCTCGACGCGCTCACGCAGAACCCCGAAGTTTGGAGCAAGACCGCGTTCTTCCTCAACTACGACGAGAACGACGGCTTTTTCGATCACATGGTACCGCCAACTCCGCCCACCTCGCGCGCTCAAGGCCAATCCACGGTCGACGCGACGCTCGAGATTTTCAACGGCAACGCGCAGCACGCGGAGACGGGTCCGTTCGGCCTGGGCGTGCGCGTGCCGATGCTCGTGATCTCGCCCTGGAGCAAGGGCGGCTGGGTCAATTCAGAGGTGTTCGATCATACGTCCTTGATCCAGTTCATCGAGCAGCGCTTCGCGACACGCCACAACGGCTTGATCGAGACGAACATCACGCCCTGGCGTCGCGCGGTGTCGGGTGACCTCACCTCGGCATTCGACTTCAAGGCGCCCAATTCGAACAAGGTTCGTCTGCCCAGCACGACGAGCTACGTTCCGCCGGACAACGACTATCATCCGGACTTTTCCCCCACCGTGCCGACGCAACAGTCGCTGGCCAAGCAAGAGCGCGGCGTGCGCCCGGCACGCGCGGTTCCGTACGATCTCGACGTGGCGGCGGACGTCGACGTATCGGATGGTGAAGTGAAGCTCCGCTTCGGCAACTCCGGCAAGGCGACCGCAGTGTTCCAGGTGCGCTCGGGCAGTGCTCAAGAAGGGCCGTGGACGTACACGGTGAGCCCGCATGCCAAGCTCGGCGAAACCTGGGCGATCCGCGCCAAAGGCCAGAAGGAGTACGAGCTCTCGGTGTATGGCCCGAACGGCTTTTTCCGATCGTTCAAGGGCAGCATCGAGACCGTGCAACGCGCGAACCTCTCGGTCGACGTCGACTTCGAGTTCGATCGAGGCATCACGCTCGACATCCGCAACGAGAGCCGCGAAACGGCTCACCTAAGCGTGTACGACGCCTACACGAAGCGCACACTCGAGCGCGCCGTCCAGCCGCACCAACACCTGATCTGGCATTGGAGCACCGAGGATTCGTACGGCTGGTACGACCTCACGCTGGAAGTCGCCGGTGACGCCGTCTTCAAGCAACAGCTCGCCGGTCACGTCGAGACGGGTTGCGACAGCATGAGTGATCCCTTGCTCGGCGCGTGACCTGGCCTGCGGCGCATTTGTGTGCCGCCCCTGAATCGGCTCGGTGACCTTACTGTGGCACCGTGTTGTTTGAGTGGTCAGCTCGAATGAGTCGCTGTAGTGACGCGAGTCATGGGCGATCTGATCGGAGACGTCGTCGAAGGAAAGTTGTGTTGGGTGCCGGCCGTTGAGCTGCGCCGCTTGCGTGAGCTCTCGCTGCCAGAGATCCCACGCGCGGCGCTGCTGGCTGACGCTTGCCGGCTCAACACGCTGTACATGATTGCGCGCGCGGGCTCTGGGCACATTGGTAGCTCGTTCTCGAGCACCGACATCGTGAACTGGCTCTATGCCCACGAGCTGACCGAACACGACCTCTACTTTTCGTCCAAGGGGCATGACGCACCCGGGCTGTACTCGGTGCTGATCGCGCACGAGCGCTTGCCCTTCGCATTGCTCCACAAGCTGCGTCAGATCGACGGCTTGCCGGGGCACCCGGACGTCGGCACGCCGGGCATGGTGACCAACACGGGCTCGCTCGGGATGGGCATCTCCAAAGCCAAGGGCATGATCTTGGCGAACCGTCAGCTTGGGCGCTCGGGCCGCGTGTTCGTGATGACCGGCGACGGCGAGCTGCAAGAAGGACAAATCTGGGAATCCCTCATTTCGGCGGCCAACTTCGGTCTTCACGAGCTGGTGGCCATCGTCGATCACAATAAATTGCAGTCCGACACGTTCCTCGAACGCACCAGCTCACTCGGCGACTTGGAAGCCAAGTTCGCCGCCTTCGGTTGGCACGTGCAACGCGTGAACGGGCACGATCTGAACGAGCTGGCTGCGGCATTGAAGCGCGCGGACCAGGTGAGCGATCGCCCGAAGGTGATCATCGCCGATACGATCAAAGGTCGCGGCGTGTCATTCATGGAGCATACGTCGCTGGACTCCGACGTGGCCTATTACCGCTTTCACTCGGGCGCGCCGGATAGCGCTGCGTATGCTCGCGCGGCCGAAGAGATCATCGCTCGCCTGCGAGAGCGCTGCGCCGAGCTCGCGGTGCCGCCCATTGCGCTCGAAACGACGGAGAGCCCCCAGCTGGCGGCGCCACCCGCTCAGGAGCGCTTGATCCCCGCCTACTCACGCGCGCTGCTCGCGGAAATGCAGCGTACACCCAGGTTGCTGGTGCTGGACGCGGATCTGGCGGTCGACACTGGCCAGATGCCGTCCCGCGATGCCTTCCCAGAGCGCTTCGTGGAATGCGGCATCGCCGAGATGGACATGGTGAGCATGGCCGGCGGCATGGCGTTGCGCGGCCTTCTGCCGGTCTGCCATTCGTTCGCTTGCTTCCTATCGACGCGCGCCAACGAGCACATTTACAACAACGCCACCGAGCACAGCCACGTCGTGTACGTGGCGTCGCTGGCGGGCGCGCTGCCCGGCGGCCCCGGGCATTCGCATCAATCGGTGCGCGACATCTCCGCGGTCGGCGGTGTTCCCGGGCTGGTTGCGATTGCACCGAGCTCGGAGTCGGAGGTCGCGCTTGCGCTCGAGTTCTGTATTCACGAGCACCGCGGGCCCGCGTGGCTCCGGCTCGAGAGCGTGCCTTGCGTCGTGCCCTATCGGCTGCCCGAGGCACACCGCCTGCAGCTCGGCATCGGCACGACGCTCCGCGAAGGCACGGACGTGGTGCTCATCGGCTATGGGCCCGTACTGCTGAGCGAAGCGTTTCGCGCCGCTGAGGCCCTCGAGCAAGATGGTGTCAGCGCGGCACTCGTCAGCTTGCCCTGGCTCAATCGCGTCGACGCCCCTTGGCTGCTGCGCACGATCGCGAACAAGCGGCTCGTGGTGTCGCTCGACAATCACCTGCCCATTGGTGGGCAAGGCGATCGCATCGCAGAAATCATGGCGCAGACTCGTTTCGACGCCGCTCCGCCCTTGCTCCGCTTCGCGGTCGAAACGGTGCCTGCGTGCGGCAGCAATGCCGCGGTGCTCGACCACCACGGTTTGTCCGCACAGCGCATGCGCGAGCGAGTGCTGCGCGCCATGCACGGTTGAGCGCAGCGCCGCAGCGCTGTTCTACCTGGTCGACAAGCTGCTCGGCGCCGCGCAAGACGGCGCCTGCTTCAGCGGCCGCCAGATGCCGCTTGGGAAAGCGCCGCTCAGCGCGAGCGACTTGTCCGTGATCACGTCCTGGATCGACGCAGGCACGCCCTAGCTGCGTTCAAGCTTCGGCGGCTTTGACGGGAGGAGGCCCGGCGGTACCGACGCGCGCAGGGCGACTGGCCGCGTGCGCGTCGGGGATCTGCGCACGCCCCTGGATCAGGCCGTATTCGATGGAGTCGACCAGCGCGTGCATCGACGCCTCGATGATGTTCGCGGACGCCCCCACCGTGCTCCAGGCGCGGTGTGCGTCTTGGCTGTCGATCAACACGCGGGTGATGGCCTCGGCGCCCTCGGTACCGTCCAGGATACGGACCTTGTAGTCCGCCAAGTGGATCTCGTTGAGCGCGGGGTACGAGGGCGCGAGCGCCTTGCGTAGCGCGCCGTCGAGCGCGCTCACCGGACCGTTGCCCTCGGCGGCGGTGTGCAGCGTGTGCTTGCCGACCTGCACCTTGACCACTGCTTCGGCGAACGTCTCCGTACCGCGACGCTTGCCGACCTGCACTTGGTAGTCGATGACTTGGAAGAGTGGCACGTAGTCAGCGGCTTTCCGCTGCAGGAGCAGTGCGATGCTGGCTTCGGCACCCTCGTAAGACAGGCCGCGTGCTTCGGCTTCCTTGATCTCGCGCAGCGCTTCGACCTCGGTGCCCGCGCTCACCGTTACGCCCATCTCTTCGGCCTTGGCGAGCACGTTGCCACGGCCGCTCAGCTCGCTGACCACGACGCGCATGGTGTTGCCCACGAGCTCTGGGGTCACGTGTTGGTACGAGTCCGGATTGCGGCGCAGCGCCGCGACGTGCACGCCGCCTTTGTGCGCGAACGCGCTCTTACCCACGTAAGCCATGTGCGCGTCGGGAGCGAGATTTGCGACCTCGGCCACGAAATGGCTCAACTCACTGATGCCTGCCAGCTTGCCCGGCTCGAGCGCGCGGAAGCCGAGCTTCAGCTCCAGATTCGGGATGATGACCGACAAATTCGCGTTGCCGCAGCGCTCACCGTAGCCATTGATGGTGCCTTGCACGTGGCGCGCGCCAGCGCGCACCGCGGCCAAGCTGTTGGCAACGCCGCAGCCCGTGTCGTCGTGGGCGTGGATGCCGAGCGGGTGGTTCACGAGCCGCGCGACCTCGGCCACGATCTGCTCGACGTCCCACGGCATGTTGCCGCCGTTGGTCTCGCACAGCGTGACCACTTCGGCGCCGCCGCGGATGGCCGCGTGGAGCGTCTCGACCGCGTAGCTCGCGTCGCGTCGGTAACCGTCGAAGAAATGCTCGGCGTCGTACACGACGCGCTTCTTTTCGCTACGTAGGAAAGCGACCGAGTCTTCGATCATGCGCAGGTTCTCGTCCAGCGTGGTGCGCAGGACTTCGGTCACCTGAAAGGTCGAGGACTTGCCGAAGATGGTGCACACTTCGGTGCCGGCCGCGACTAGCGCACGCATGCTCGGGTCGTCGTTCGGCGCCATGTTGGCGCGCCGAGTGGAGCCGAACGCTGCGATTTTAGCGTGTTTCCAGGCCTGATCGCGGGCGCGCGCGAAGAACTCTTCATCCTTCGGGTTCGAGCCTGGCCAGCCGCCTTCGATGAACGTGACGCCGAACGCATCCAGGTGCTCGGCAATGCGTAGCTTGTCCTCCAGCGTGTACGAAATCCCTTCGCGCTGCGTGCCGTCGCGGAGGGTCGTATCGTAAACTTCGACGAGCTCGGGCTCGCCACTAACTGGAGGATTCGGGTTCATCTGAGCGGTATCCGTTTCGTTTCGAGAGAAGAGGTCAGTTCGCGTAGGTGTGGGTCGATTCGTAGGTTTTAATTTTATCGTCGAAGCTCAGGATGTAACCGAGCTGGTCGATGCCGTTCAGCAGGCAGTGCTGAGCGAACGCGTCGACCGGGAAGGTCGTGGTCGAGCCGTCGGGCAAGGTGAGCACCTTCTGCGTCAGGTCGACCGTGATCTGCGCCTTCGGGTCGGCCTTCTGAGCTGCGAGCAGCTTCTGATGGACCTCTGGGCTCACGACCACGGGCAAGAGGCCATTCTTCAAGGAGTTGCCCTTGAAGATGTCGGCGAACGAGGTCGAGACGACCACGCGGATGCCCCAGCCGACGAGCGCCCAGGGCGCGTGCTCGCGCGACGAGCCGCAGCCGAAGTTGTCGCCCGCGAGCAGGATTTGCGCGCCCTGCGAAGCCGGGAAATTGAGCGGGAAATCGGCCTTGTCCGTGCCGTCGGCGTTGTAGCGCCAATCGCAGAACAAGCTCTTGCCGAGGCCGTCCTTGTCGATGACCTTGAGGAAGCGCGCCGGGATGATCTGATCGGTGTCGATGTTCTCGGCGGGGATGACGACGGCGTGCGAGGTGATCTTGCTGAAGCTTGCCATGTTCGTGTCTTCCTAAATCAAACCGTGCCGAGGGTGCGAACGTCGGTTACTTTGCCGGTGATGGCCGAAGCCATCGCGGTGGCCGGGGAGGCCAAGAAGGTGCGGCCACCTTTGCCCTGACGGCCTTCGAAGTTGCGGTTCGAGGTGCTGACCGCGTATTGGCCCGGCGAGAGTTGGTCACCGTTCATGGCGATGCACATCGAGCAACCAGCTTCACGCCATTCGGCGCCGGCGTCGGTGAAGATGCGGTCGAGGCCTTCGGCCTCGGCTTGGCGTTTCACTTCTTGCGAGCCCGGTACGATCAAGGCGCGCACGCCGGCCGCAACGTGGCGACCTTTGAGCACGGAGGCCGCGAGCCGCAGATCGCTGATGCGACCGTTGGTGCACGAACCTACGAACACCACATCGACCTTTTGGCCGACGAGCGAACGGCCGCCTTCGAGGCCCATGTACGTCATGGCCTTCTCGAAGTTCTGGCGATCCGAGCCAGTGAAGTCGGAGGCTGCAGGCAGCGCTTGCGTGACCGGAACGGCCATGCCCGGGTGCGTGCCGTACGTGATCATCGGCTCGATCTTGTTGGCATCGAGCTCGACCAGCGTGTCGTACTTGGCGCCGGGGTCGCTGGGGAGCTTCTTCCAACGCTCGACGGCCGCGTCCCAGGCCGCACCCTGGGGCGCGTACTCGCGACCCTTCACGTACTCGAACGTCTTCTCGTCCGGAGCGATCAGGCCTGCGCGCGCGCCAGCTTCGATGCTCATGTTGCACACGGTCATGCGCGCTTCCATGTCGAGCGCGCGGATCGCGCTGCCCGTGTACTCGATCACGTAGCCGGTGCCGCCACCGGTGCCGATCTTGGCGATCACGGCCAAGATGATGTCCTTGGCGGTGACGTGCGGCGAGAGCGTGCCGTCGATGCGCACTTCCATGGTCTTCGGGGTCGACTGCAGCAGGCATTGCGAGGCGAGCACGTGCTCCACTTCGCTCGTACCGATGCCGAACGCGAGCGAGCCGAACGCGCCGTGCGTCGAGGTGTGGCTGTCGCCGCAGACGATGGTCATGCCCGGTTGGGTGAAGCCACGCTCCGGCCCGACCACGTGCACGATGCCGTTCTTCTTGTCGCCCAGGGCGAACAAGCGGATGCCGAACTCGGCGCAGTTCTTCTCGAGCTGTGAAAGCTGAGCGCGCGCTTGGTCGTCGATCACCTGCAGCGCCTTGGGCAAGGTGGGCGTCGAGTGATCCATGGTTGCCACGGTGCGCTCGGGGCGGCGTACTTTGAGACCGCGCGCGCGCAGACCCGAGAACGCTTGCGGCGAGGTCACCTCGTGGATCAGGTGCAGGTCGATATAGAGCACCGCGGGGCGCTCGGGTTCTTCGACTACGACGTGATCGTTCCAGATTTTTTCGAAAAGAGTCTTTGCCATGCTCACTCCGCAGCTCCGGTCGTCTGCTCTCGAACTTGTGCCACTTCGCCGACTTGCGATTTGTCGGCTTGTTTCTCGTACGTACCCAGCGTCACCAACAGGCGATTGAGCGCACCGAGATAGGCCTTGGTGCTCGCCACGATGACATCGGAATCTGCCGCTTGGCCGTGCAGGATGGCAGCTCCACCGCTGCCGTGCTGCGCGTTCAAGCGCGGGTCACTGCTACCCAGCGCGCGGATGCGCACGCTGGCATGGCCGAGCGCGTCGATGCCCTCGGTCACGGCGTTGATCGTGTATTCCACGAGCTCGCTCGGCGCGTTCACGATCTCGTCGACCGCGGTGAACGCCGCGTGCACCGGCCCCGTGCCTACGGCCGCTTGCACGCGCAACTGCCCGTCCGGGCAACGCAGGCGCACGGTCGCGGTGGGCATGCCGTTCGAGCCGCAGGTCACCTGCACCGCGTCGAGCGCGTAGTACTCGACGCCGCGGCCTACTTCGGAGTTCGCCAGCGCCTCCAGATCGGCGTCGGTGATGCGCTTCTTCTTGTCGGCCAAGGTCTTGAAGCGCTGGAATGCGGTTTCGAGCGCCTCGCCCTCCAAGGCATGACCCAGCTCACGCAGGCGCACGCCGAAGGCGTGGCGCCCGGAGTGCTTGCCCATGACGAGCGTGGTTTTGCTCGCGCCGACCGTCTCGGGCCGCATGATTTCGTAGGTGCCGGCGTGCTTGAGCATGCCGTCCTGATGAATGCCCGACTCGTGGGCGAAGGCGTTGGCGCCGACGATGGCCTTGTTCGGCGGCACGACCATACCCGTACGCACGCTGACCAGGCGGCTGGTGCGCACCAGCTGCGTGGCGTCGATGCCCGTCTTCAGGCCGAACATCGGTTGTCGCGTCTGCAGCGCCATCACCACCTCTTCCAGCGAAGTGTTGCCGGCGCGCTCACCGATGCCGTTGATCGTGACCTCGGCTTGGCGTGCGCCGGCCGCGATGCCGGCCAGGGCGTTGGCCGTGGCCAGCCCCAGATCATCATGGCAATGCACCGAGACGATCACGTTCTCGACGCCTTTCACGTTCTTCATGATGCCGTCGATGATCGCGCCGAACTCGGACGGAACCGTGTAGCCCACCGTGTCCGGAATGTTCAGCGTGGTGGCGCCGCATTCGATCACCGCGGTCAGTACCTCGTGCAAGAACTCCGGCTCGGTGCGGCCGGCATCTTCGGGGCTGAACTCGATGTCGTCGCACAGCGACTTGGCGAACGTGATCATCTCGCGCGCGCGAGCCACCACTTGCTCCTTGCTCATGCGCAGCTTGTGCTCACGATGCAGGGGGCTGGTCGCCAAAAACACGTGGATACGCGGGAATTTCGCGATCTTGATGGCGTCGAACGCTGTCTGGATGTCCTTCTGCGTCGCCCGCGCCAAGCCGCACACGATCGGCGGCTCGGGGCTGGGGCGCCCCGAGATGGGTTCGATGCCGACCGTCTCCGCAATGTCGTGCACAGCCTGAAAGTCGTCCGGCGACGCCGACGGAAACCCAGCTTCGATCACATCCACGCCCAGTCGTGAAAGCGCCCGCGCCACCTCGAGCTTCTCTTCCGACGTAAGCGTCGCGCCGGGAGCTTGCTCGCCGTCACGCAACGTCGTGTCGAAAATCCGCACGTAATCTGCAGGTGGTTTGGTGTGCTTCTTACTAACTGGGCTGGTCATGGTTTCATGGTCTCGGTTCGAGTTGCTGGTTCTCCAACGGATGAGTTGAGGGGAAAGAAAAATCCCCCACTAGAAATTCTCAAGCGGCGAAGACGCCGCGGAGGTTCGGGGGTTGTGCCGCAGCACCGCTGGCGGCGCCGCCCTTTTCACCGCGGGTCATGGCGACGGTGCCGGTCTGGACCATTTCGGCGATGCCGTACGGAGCGAGCACGCTGACGAGCCCGTCGATCTTGCTCTGCTGGCCGGTGAGCTCGATGATCATGGTGTTCGTGTCGAGGTCAATCACTTGGCCGCGGAACACTTCCACCAATTGCAGCACTTCCGAGCGCTTGTCTTGCCCAACCGTGACTTTGATCAGGGCTAGCCCGCGGATTAGGTTCGGCTTGCTGGTGATGTCTTCCACGCTCAGTACGTTGACCAGCTTGTACAGGTTGGCTTCGATGCGCAGCGCAGTATCTTCGTCCGCTTCGACGGCGAAGGTCATGCGCGAGATGCCGGGCTCGTGGGTGCGGCCGACATTGAGCGACACGATGTTGTAGCAGCGGCGGCGGAACAGCGACGTGACCCGATTGAGAACGCCGGGCTGATCTTCCACGTAGGCGACGAAGTGACGCAGGGTCGAGGATTCAGGTTGGGTCATGGCTCAATTGTCTTTTCCGGTTTCGAAGATCGGATTGTGCGGCGGCACGTCCTTGATCGCTTCCCCAGGCAGCTCTTCGGAGGGGATTTCACCGCCCGCAGCCGCGGCCGGCACGGGGCGGCGGATCATGTTGTCCAAGTC
>OUNO010042171.1_pt1 | contig 11889 bp, 8 predicted proteins | sample 1779811 | NCBI WGS metagenome assembly OUNO01 (sample SAMEA3914804, study PRJEB12502) | metagenome | biome: forest; material: soil | place: Canada | collected 2010-06-25 | depth 0.3 m
GCGCGAGCCCGACGGCGAGGGGGCGGACGCTGCCGGTCATCGCCGCGTGCGCATGCGTGTGCGCCGCGGCTCCTACGTCGTGTCGATGCGCGATTCGATTCACGCGCTTGAAGGCACCGGTCAGGTTCATCACACCCAGAGCGATCAACACCACCGCCACTGCTAGCTCCAGCGTGAGGCCGAGGCGCGGCGGGATTACCCAGCCGAACACCAGGATCGCGCCGCCCACCGCCAACAGTGTGGCTGTGTGCCCGAGGCCCCAGAGCACGCCGATGCGCAGGGCCGCGCGCGGCGTGCGCTCACGACTCACGATCGTGGTCACGGCGATCACGTGATCCGAATCGGTGGCGTGCCGCATCCCCAAGAGGAAGCCGAGCGCCAGGAGTGCGAGGAGAGGCATGACGAGGACCGAAATTCTCGTAGCACGATTATTATGGCTCGTGTTACCGGAGCACCGGGCTCGTCCGAAATCGCCCCATTTCCGGGCAATTTGCCGCGACCCGAAATGCCTCGCTCCCGTCGGCACGGTGACGGCTGCGTTGCGACGCGGGTCGATTCGTCATGCGCCGCCGAAGGCCATGACGCCCCCGTGAGTGACGCGTGACCATCAAAGGAACATGCACAGTATGGTGAGTGTCAGTGTTCCCAAAATGCCACGCGTGCCGTTCTGTTTACGATCGTGAATCGAGCCTTTTGTCGGACGAAGTCGAGCGCGTCGCTCACAAACAGACACTCACTCTTCGTGTCCTCGTCACCGAACGTCGGCATTGTCGGGCCCATGACATTTCGAACGATCGGGACGGGGCTTTGTTTGTTGTTGCCGCTGTTGACTTGGACGGCATGCGGCAGTGACGACGACACGGTTGGCAATACCGCGGGCGCCGGCGGCGCTGATGCGGGTTCTGGTGGTGCGAGTGCCGGTAAGGGCGGCGCGGGCAAAGCGGGTGCTGCTGCTGGCGGTGCGCACGCCGCGGGCAAAGGCGGCGACTCGGAGGACGCGGGCTCGCCTCCGGTCGTGGAAGCCGGCGCACCCGGTGACGCCGGTGCAGGCGGCGAAGGCCCCGTCAGCGATCCGTTGGCAGCCGACATCGACACGGTCGTCGTGATCTACGCGGAGAACCGCAGCTTCGACGGCTTGTTCGGCAACTTCCCAGGCGCTCACGGCTTGAGCGAAGTGATCAGCGATGCTGGCGTGACCACCGACAAGTACGTGCCGCAGAAGGATCGCGATGGCAGCACGGTGCTCACCAAGCTGCCGAAGACCTGGACCGGCGCAACGGCTCCGGGCAACACGACGGTGGTTGCCGAAGCGTTCACCGATGGCCTGGCGAACAAGCCGTTCGGGATCGAGAACGCGTTCGTGGCTGCCGGCGGCTCGGCGTTGACCACGGGCGACGTGACGCGCGACATGGCGCATCGCTTCTTCGAGAACATCATGGAGATCAACGGCGGCACCAATGACCTGTTCGCCGCGTGGGTCGACGGCGGCGGCCTGACCATGGGTCACTGGGACTACAGCAACTCCGGCATCTACAAGCTAGCGCAAGACTACGTGCTGGCCGACAACTTCTTCGAAGGCGCGTTCGGCGGCTCGTTCCTCAATCACCAGTACTTGATCTGCGCCTGCGCGCCGAGCCTCCCCGCTTCGTTCGTGGCCAGCAACTTGCCGTCCGTGAACGTGCTCGGCACCGCGAACGCCAAGGGCGTTCCGCAGCTCGCGGCCAACGCGGCCTCGCCGGCTTCCGCGCTCGACGGCTCGCCGTCGTTCAAGACGGGCAACGTCGCACCGCTCGACTATTTCGGAGCGGGCGACGGCTACCGCGCCGTGAATACCATGCAGCCCGCGTATCAACCGAGCGGCAACCCGCCGGTCGCGAACGCGACGGATCTGCGCTACGCCAACGCGGCGTCCGGCACCACCGTGCCCGCGCAGACGCAGACCACGATCGGCGACGAGCTGACCGGCAAGGGCGTGACCTGGGCCTGGTACGCGGGCGCTTGGGACTTGGCGACCGCCGACGGCATGCAGCCCAGCACGGCCCCGCGCGCCGTGATCTACGCGCCCTCGACGCCGAAGGGGGCGCCCGACTTCCAGACGCATCACCAGCCCTTCAACTTCTACGCCGCGTTCGATCCCGCGACGCACGCCGCCGACCGCACCGAGCATCTGCGCGACTACACCAAGCTGCTGACGGACATCACCGCTGGCACCGTGCCGCACGTCGCTTACTACAAGCCGACGGGGAACGTGAATCAGCACCCCGGCTACGCGAACGCCGACGACGGCGATGCGCACATCACGGATCTCGTGACCAAGCTCAAGGCCGGCCCGCAGTGGGCGCACATGGTGATCATCATCACGTACGACGAGTTCGGTGGTCAGTGGGATCACGTCGCGCCGCCCAAGGGCGACTTGATGGGCCCCGGTACGCGCATCCCCGCGCTGATCATCTCGCCGTATGCCAAGGCGGGCACGATCGACCACACGCAGTACGACACGGGCTCGATCGCTCGCCTGATCGCGCGCCGCTGGAGCCTCGCTCCGCTCGCGGGTGTGACCAAGCGCGACGCGGCGCTCGTTGCAAGTGGCGCCCCCAAAATGGGCGACCTCACCGCGAACCTCGACTTGGCCAAATGAGCTGAGCGAGTCAGCTACTAGCTAGTCACACACACGCGGCCGGCGCCGCCAAGCCTCACGGTTTGGCGGCGTTTGCCGTTGGTAGGTCCGAGTCCGTGAGCGCGTTCAGGAAGGCAATCAGATCCTGAATCTCGGCGTGGCTGAGTCGCGCTGCTTGCCCCGGCTTCTGGCCGAACGGCGGCTCCTGATTGACGTTACGCTGCGCGCTCAGTGGCAAGTCGTCGTACTGCTGCACGTGCCCGGCCTTCTTCGGGTACCACTTGCCCGGGTTGCTATCGCGCGTGGCGTAGAAATCGAGCACCTGAGCGAGCGTGTGGAACACGCCGTTGTGGAAGAACGCCTTGCGCAGGCCCACGTTGCGCAGCGAGGGCGCGCGGAACGCGCCGCAGTACTCGGCATGGCTCGCCAAGTCCGTACGCAGCGGGCCGCACAGGCCCTGATCGAAGAACTTAGGGTCGGCGTTGTTCGGGATGTTGGGGTTGCGCGGGACGCCGAGCGCCACGAAGCCGAAGTCGCTGAACTGAGGAAAGCCGTTGCTACGCGGCTGGCTCGGGTGACAGTGCGCGCAGTTTGCCTTGTTCCCGTCGTTGAACAGCGCGAGCCCGCGCTGTTCTTGCGTCGTGAGCTCGCCCTGCTTGCGAATCCAGGCGTCGTAACGGCTCGTGTACGGGTAGAAGTCTTTGGGGCTTTGTTGGAAGACCTCGAGCGCGAGCAAGACAGCCGTGGAGGCGCGGGTCGGGTCGTCGAACACGTCCCTACCGAACGTTTCCTGGAAGCGCGGCGCGTGGCTACTGCTCGCGACCTTCTTCACCACGCTCTCGATGCTCTCGTTGGCCATCTCGAACGGCGAAGTGAGTGGGAGCTTAGCCTGGTCGTGCAAGGTGTCGGCTCGACCGTCCCAGGTGTGGCCGCCGGTTGGCCCTTGATCGGCGCTCTCGTCGAGTGCCTCTTCGAAGTAGTGCTCCGAGAAGCGCGGCACGGTCTGCAGGTAACGGAGCGAGGGCGCCGCGCGCAGCCCAGGACTATTCGAGTCGGGGCCTCCGAGCTGCGTCGAGCGATCGTTGGGCGGGCCATAAGCAAGGTGCGGATCGTGGCACGAAGCGCAGGCGAGCTTTCCCGATGCGGACAGCGCAGGATCGGAAAACAGCGCGCGTCCGAGCTCCATCACCTCCGGCATGTACGGCTTCTTGCTGAAGCGGTCGGCGTTGAACGCTTGCGCGGTGGCGGAGGAAGGTGAGGGCGCGGCCGGTTTCGGCGTGGAGGCACTGGCTGCAGCTGCGTCGTGGTCTGGCGCGGAGGCTGGGTCGTGACAGGCGGCGAGCAGGGCGGCGCTAGCGATGACAGAGGCGGTGCAGCGGCGTGAATTCACGGCGCAAATGAGCGACGACGCGGTGTCGTGTTTACTACCGAACCGTTACGAATACGTGAACTCGGCACCAGCGTTTGGGTTGCTGCCCGCCGACCCCTTACCCGTTCAACGCAGTCCGACGTAGCGCGCTCGCAGAAAATCTACCAAGGCGCGCGTCTTGGGCGCCAGGTACTTGGTAGCGGGGTACACGGCGTAAACGCCCGCCTTCGGCAGATGCCAGTCAGGGAGCAACCGGATCAACCGACCACGGGCGACGTCGTCAGCCGCCGAGCTGTCGGCGACGCTTGCTATGCCGCCACCGGCGCGGGCGAGCGCGAGCACGCCTAGTGGTGAAGAGCAGCTGATCGTGCCGTGGATGCGCACCTCTGTCTTGGCCCCGCCCGGACCGGTGAATCGGAAGCTTCGCGAAGCTGCTTTCAGGGCACTAAATGTCACGCAGACGTGCTTCGACAGCTCGGTCGGGTGAGACGGCTTGCCGTGGCGTGCGAGGTACGCGGGCGATGCGAGCACCCATTGCTCGAATGATCCGAGTGCAGTTGCCTTCAGCGATGAATCCTTGAGCCAACCGCGACGAATGGCGACGTCGACACCGTCTGCTACCAAATCGACAATCGCGTCGCTCGCCAGCACGTCCAAATGCAAGTCCGGGTGCAGGCGCGCGAATGCCGCCAGCGGCTCGGCGAAGCCCGCGTGCAGATGATCAACGCCGACCGTAATTCGCAACGAACCGGTGAGCGCCGCCTCCCGCGCTCCGATGCCGTCGACCACCTCGCGCAACCGCGCGAGCAGCGGCGCAGACTCGGCCAGCAACCGGCTGCCTTCGGGAGTCAACACGACCTTGCGCGTCGTCCGCGTGAAGAGCGTTACGGATAGCTCGGCCTCGAGACGTGCGACTTGCTGGCTGACCATTGCCTTCGTGCCGCCAAGCCGCAGCGCAGCTGCCGTGAAGCCGCCTGCTTCCGCGACCGCCACGAAGGTTGCAAGTCGATCGATCTCGATGGGTTTCGCTGCCACGCGGTGATTGTATCGGTTTGGTTTACAATGTGTAAAGCATTGGATCATTGTTCTTGACCGCCCGGATCATCAGAATCGCGGCATGAACAACCCACACGGTCCCTCGGTGCTTTCCACGTCTACCGTCGCTCTAGCGGCCCTTGCGCTTTTCGGGGCTTGTGCGGGAGCGCATGACTCGCCCAAGCCCGCTGCGCCGGCGGAAGCCGTCGCGACCAAGCACAAGGAACAGGTGACTCAGCTCCTCGAGTCCATCGAGAGCGGCGACCCCGGGCCTGTCTCCGTGATCAACCCGAACAAGCTCATTCAACACAACCTGACCGAGGCCGACGGCCTGGCGGGGTTGGGCGCAGTCCTCGCCAAGCTGCCCAAGGGCTCGGCGCGAGTGCACGTCGTGCGCGTATTCGCCGATGGCGACTTCGTATTCACGCACACCGAGTACGACTTCTTTGGACCCAAGATCGGCTTCGACATCTTTCGATTCGAAAACGACCAGATCGTCGAGCACTGGGACAACCTTCAGCAAACACCGACCGCGCTCAATCCGAGCGGTCGATCGATGACCGACGGACCCAGCCAAGTCGAGCATCCCGAGCAGACGGAAGCGAACAAGAGCTTCGTGACCTCGTTCTTGAACGAAGTGATCATCCAAGGCAAATCGGACAAGCTGGGCGACTACTTGCAACCAGACTTCCATCAACACAATCCACTGGAAGCAGACGGCATCTCGGGCTTGGGCGCCTTCCTGTCGGCGCAAGCCGCCGCCGGCACGCCACTCAAGTTCGATACCGTGCACGCCGTTTACGGTGAGGGAGAATTCGTGCTTTCCGTGAGCGAGGGCAGCTTTGCCGGAGCGCACTCGGCGTTTTACGATTTGTTCCGCATCGAGCAGGGGAAAATCGCGGAGCACTGGGACACGATCGAGACCATCCTCCCGCGCGAGCAGTGGCAAAACCAGAACGGTAAGTTCTGAATTGCGAGGGGAGCGCGTCAGCGATGGCTGGTAAGGAGGCACGGTCGCATGCCAGTGATCGTCACTGGTGCAATCATCGCGGGTGGGAGCAACGCGTCGCTCGCGTTGTTTCACAATGTGATGGGGGCGATGAGCAACGCGGAGGCTGAGCGGCGGGCGAGTAGAGTGACCGATGCCGGTAGTTCAGCTGTTCGGATTCTTTAGGCGGCTGCCGTAGGACGGCGCCGCCTTTGCGGTAGCGCGAAGATCCTTGGTGGCGAATACCGTCGAGAACAACCGCGTCACCGACACGATGAATTGCGGCAAAAGTACCTCGCGCCGCAGCGCGGCTTACAAAGTCGAGTATTCGGATCGGTTGCGAGCTTGCAATAGCGGTAAGGGATCGCCCAATGACCGCTTCTATAATACGTGGCCCAATACCCATGGACTATTGTGCGCTGCTTTTCGATGTCGACGCGGACGGCTCGTTGGTGCATGCCTTCATTGGGTGGGAAGGCGGCGCAGGGATCCCGGCCGAGCTGATGGACACCGATCGCGGCGAGCAAGCTTGCGCGTGCGCTCACGAGTATCTCCAACAGAAGCCCCTGAAAGTACGTCGCCTACTCGAGGTGGCTCGGAGGATGTACGAAGATAGCGGGGCAACCGACCTTGGTCACTTTCCCGAAGTGACAGTTCTCCAGCCACCGCTGATCGACCGCAACAAGCTTACTTTTCGTTTGAGCGTCGATGGTAACGAGGTCGAGGGAGTGCTGTGCGGCAACTGTCGATGGCATTGTAGAGGCCTTGACGAGCGTTCGTTTGCGTCAGCGTATCATTGCGCACTTCTCTACGCCGTCGACAACCGCGACGCCCTCGTCCGTCTCGGTTTCGAGTCTAGCGAGATCGACCAGCAGATCGCCGAACCTTGAGAGGTCGACAGGATAGTGCTGACGTGATGCCCGTTGCCGGCATGATCTTCACGAGCGCGGTGGAGTAGCGCTCGCCGACGCCTTCGATCGAGAACGTGCCTTTCAGGCCGTCTTTGCCGCAGCGAACAAAGCTCGCGTCGCTCGCGCAGCGTTCCGGCCAATGCGGGACCAGATCGTTGCCCATGGGCGCTTGTCGTTCGTGGCCGACCACTGCCACATAAATTGCCCGGGCGCGACCTCGCGCACCTCCATCTCGGCCATGGTCATCTCGTGCGCGTGAGCGGGAGTGCTAGTGAAGGCGCTCAGGAGTAGGCTCAGACCGAGCAGCCAGCGTAAGAAGGTACGGCTCACCCGAAGGCCGGCCTTGGCGTCGCCCGGCGTACCGTTATTCAGCTCTTTGACGAACGCCTCGACCGCGGCCTGCGAATTGTCGCCCGAGAGCGCTGCTTCGTCGAAGTCGTACCGAGTTGGTTCGTCGTACTTCTCGCGATGCTCTTCGAACCACTTTCGGAGCTGGGCATCGCCGATCGCGGGCAGCTTTCCACGGGAAGAAGACAGTGCTTGGCCGCTCGCAGCGCCCGCTTGTGTCACCTCTCGGTAACGTTTCAGTACTCGGGGGTGACGGTGCCTCAGGCTCGCGGTCTCGCCTTGCTCATGGGGCTTGCGAAAGCCTGCGTGCAGCGGCTTCGGCGCTCATTCGTACGCCTTCGTTCGGATCTTTCAGTAGCTTCGCTAGCAAGGCATCGGCTGTAACCCAATCACCTTCCAGCTTCGGGAAAAGCGCTCCGAGAGCATTGAACCGCACGCGCGGATCCGGGTGATCCAACAAACGCTTAAGGCGCACTATGAAATCGTCGCGATTGTAAAGATTGAAAGGCAGCTCATCCAGAATCCAAGCGGCGATCGCGACCAGATCAGCATCCTCGGACTCCAAAAGTTGCAAGAGCTCATCAACATCGCGACCACGCCTAAACGTGTCGACCAGCGCGTTGAGGGGGGCACCCTTACTTTCCTTTATGATTCCAACGATATCGTCTTCGATCATCGCCTATTGTTTAGCGCTGTCTGCAAGGAACGCACGAAGCTTTCTTCTGCTGAAATTCTCTGCGCATGAGCCACTCTTTGGATCTCCGAGCCGGTGGCGCTCGGCGGTTCGCTGCTGCTGATTGCGGCACTGGTCTTGCGCAGACGCGCCCAAGCTTGAGTCGGCCCGACCACCGCTGGATTGATGGTCACCGAATAAGCTCAGCTCACCCAGCCTTCGGCGGCGCGGACGCGCCGTTCAGGTCGATGAAATGACGCCGCCCGACACGCGTCAGCGTTGCTTCGAACGCGTTGCAGCCCAGTGAAGCCGCCGCACGACTTGCTCATCGTTCGTCGACGATCGTTCGGCCCCTTCGTTCCGGAAGCCGGAGAACTAGTTCGATTCTCGGAAAGCCGTGCCTCGTTCGCGTCGCATCGAGTGCGCACCCGCGCGCGATAAACTCCGACATTCCGCGGACTCGCGCGCGGGCGGCGGAACGCGCCACCCGTGGATCCCTTTTTGCACAACGGCCTTCCGTGCGCGCCGCAGTGGGCGGTCGCGCAGAGTTTTTAGACGCACCGTTTTGGAGGCTAAGTTGATGGCACGACGCGTAATGAAAATGAGGACGCTGGCTCTGGCGTTCTGTGGATATACCTCGCTCACGGGTTGCAGTGGCGTTCCCGGAACGACCGCTCCCGAGAGCAACAGCGAATCGACCGGCACGGTCGGCCTCGCGTTGCAGCTCGCTGGTGGTCAGACCATCAATAGCGCAACCTACACGATCGTTGGCCCGAATGGCTTCAGCAAGACCGGCGCGCTCGACCTGTCGGCGGCCACGAAGCTGAGCGCCACCATCGGCGGGCTGCCGGCGGGCACCGGTTACTCGATCACGTTGAACGCGACGACCGTCGACGGCTCGACGACGTGTGCCGGCTCGGCCAGCTTCAACGTGGTCGCGCGCACCACGGCGAACGTCACGGTCTCGCTCTCGTGCAAAGAAGCGCCCCGCACGGGCAGCGTGCTCGTCAACGGCGTGCTCAACGTGTGCCCCGCGATCGACGGCGTGAACGCGAATCCAGCTGAAGTTCAGGTCGGTGGCAGCATCGCCCTCTCCGCCACCGCTCACGATAGCGACGCCGCGCCCAGCACCTTGACGTACGGCTGGACCGCCAGCGCCGGTACCCTCAGCGACGCGACCGCTCAAAACCCGACGTTCACCTGCACCACGGCTGGCCCGGCCACGCTGACCCTGAAGGTCAGTGACGGCGATGTCGCTGCGACCTGCGCCGACTCCGTGAGCGCGATCGTCAACTGCAGCGTCGCTGCGAAGACCCCCGGCACCTACGTGGCGGGCGACTTCCACAATCACACTACCTGCTCCGACGGCACCATCTCGATGGAGAAGCTGATCAAGAAGGCCACCGACAAGACCGAGACGCCCTGGGGTCTCGACTGGTTCGTGCAAGCCGGTCACGGCGGTAACGGCAACCGCAACTGCACGCTGGTCGAGGACCCGACCCTCGCCACGCCTGCTTACCCGTACATCACGGGCAAAGACGCGAACACGACCTGGGAAAACTCCGGTGTCACTCCGAAGGGCGATGTGTCCGGCACCTCGCCGAACCGAAACATGTGGCGTTGGCAGTCGATCACGGAGTTTCAATACCCGCTGATCGAGTACTTCAACGCTTACAAGAACCTGCCGCTGTTCCTCGGTATCGAGTCGGTAGGCCCGGGCCACGAGCACATCTCGATGTCCGTGATCACCGGCCAAGTTCCGAAGTCGATCGACACGGCCACGCTCCCCAGCACGCCGGGCTACACGCCGGCCGGTAACGCCAATGCGCTGGCGCAATGGGAGTACTGCTTCGATCGCGCCGACACCGACACCAGCCGCGGCGTGACGAACGCCTACGATTGCTCCGTGCCCGGCAGCGCCAACGAGACCGATCCGAGCTGGAACGCGACCGGCAAGAAGCTGGTCCCCGCGAACGGCGTCGGCCACGGCACCAAGGGCCACTTGAAGACCCTCGAAGCGCTGAAGTGGATGGCCACGTACCACCCGGACGCCAGCTACTACGTGCCGGCGCATCTCGAGCGCGCCGGTCAATTCAACCCCGATGGCGACGCTGGCTTCAACGTCGAATCGCTGCGCGACTTCAACAACACGGCGCCCAAGGTCGCGTTCGGCATGGAGACGCAACCCGGTCACGGTGCCTCGGCGAACCGCGGTGAGTACCAAGTACTGCGCAACAACATCAACGGCGTGCAGACGGACAGCGTCGGCGGCACTACCTTCGGTGGTACCGGCGTGTACGGCGGCATCGTTGGTGGCGTGTGGGACGCGCTGCTCGGTGAAGGCCGTAACTTCTGGTTCTTCGCCAGCTCCGACTGGCACAATCGCGGCAACTTCGGTCCCGATGACCGCCGCTCGACCCAGGACTTCTACCCGGGTGAGTACCAGCGCAACTACACGCTGGTACGCAGCGGCAGCGACAAGATCCGTCCGCAACCCGTCGTCGACGGTTTGCGCACCGGCAATAGCTTCGGCACTCAAGGCCAGCTGATCGATCGCTTGTCGTTCGTGGCTTGCACCGGCAAGGCCGACGCGCTCGTGGGCGAGATTGCGGGCAATGCCGCGATCAACAAGACCTCGCTCTCCGTCGACGGTTGCGCGACGATGGGTGAGAAGCTGGCCGTCCCGGCTGGCTCGGACATCGTGGTCGGCATCGCGGTCCGCGATCCCTCGGGCGCGAACTTCTCGCCGTACACGTTCACCAATCCGTCCTTGGCTCAGATCGGCCTGAACGTGCCGCTGAACATGCCGGTCCTCGACCACATCGACCTGATCGGTGGCCAGGTCTCCGGCTACCGCGTGCCGGGTACCGCCGGTTACTCCGGCGCCTGGCCGGCGAACACCGCTTGGTTGAAGGCCGATGGCACCACCACGGGCCTGAGCTCGGTGCCAGACGCAGCCAAGAACCTGTCGACAGCGGTGCTCAAGACGTTCAACGGTACCGGCGCCAGTGCCTGGCAAGCGGTGACGTCGTTCGTCGATGGCAGCACGTTCTACACGATGACGTTCCGCATCCCCGCGGTCACGGCTTCGCAGTACGTGCGCGTGCGCGGTACGAACATGCCCGCCGCGGTGCCCTTCGAGACCGACGCCAGCGGTAACCCGCTCGCCGACGTCTACACCAACGCCAACGACACCACGCGCTTGACGATCCCCTGCACCACGGCGCACAGCGCGAGCAGCCAGTTCGACGGCTGCCCGGACCACCTCGCGACGGCGACGGGCGCAAGCCCCATCGCCGGCAAGAAGGCCGTGTCTTTCGATGTCGCGGCTTGGTCGGACCTCTGGTTCTACGCCAATCCGATCTACATCGAGGTCGCGGGCTCCACGCCGGTCGCTGGCGTGAAGTGAGGGTGAGCTCGGTCACGCACGACGTCACTCGTGAGTGATACGAACGTCATCTGACAGTAATAAAGTAAACGGCGCCGAGGCGGAAACGCTCGGCGCCGTTTATTTTTTTGTAAGCCGTCACGCGCGCGCCTCGCTCGATCATCAATCGGTCATGACGACGCGATTGATTGTCGCTCAAACGTTTCGGTGACCCTCGCGGCGCGCTGTTAAAGGCGAGTCTCAAATGCGCCCGTGGTGGCGTAGGAGGCCGCTTTCAATGCGAAACAATCTGACATACTCACTTTCCAGCGCCGTGGCGCTGGTTGGCTTGGTCACCCTGCTGCCCCATTGCAGCAGTGACGACACCTCTCCCTCGGACAACGCGGGCGCCGCTGGTGCTGCACACGCGGGCGCGGCGGGTTCCGCCGGCAAGTCTGGTGGCGGCAACGCTGCGGGCAAGGGCGGCGGCGGCGAAGCGGGCGAGCCCGGTGGCGGCGAAGCTGGCACGGGTGAAGGCGGCGAAGCCGGCACGGCCGAGCCCGGTGGCGGCGCGGGCGGCG
>OUNO010009474.1_pt1 | contig 11887 bp, 10 predicted proteins | sample 1779811 | NCBI WGS metagenome assembly OUNO01 (sample SAMEA3914804, study PRJEB12502) | metagenome | biome: forest; material: soil | place: Canada | collected 2010-06-25 | depth 0.3 m
GCGTCGGCGGTCGCATCTGGTCGGCAGAGGGCGCCGGAGTCGAGCTGGGTGCCGAGTTCGTGCACGGCGAGCCCAAGCCCACGCTGGCCTTGGCTCGCGAAGCCGGAATCGCGCTGATCCCGCTGCAGGATCGGCACTTCATGAAGCACGGCAGCGATTTCCGCGAGCTCGGCGATCTCTGGCAGCTCTTCGCGAGCGTCCTCGGCCGCCTCGAGCCCGGAGACGACGACGTGACGGCCCAAGCGTTCGTGGCGAAACAAGGCATCGACCCGGACACGACGGAACGCTTCCGACAGCTCGTCGAAGGCTTCGAGGCCGCACCCTTCGACGAAGTGAGCATTCGCAGCCTCGCCACCGATTCGCAATCGGTCACCGAGGACGACGCGCAATTCCGAGTCGACGGGGGCTACGGGCGACTGATCGACTTTCAGCGTGAGCGCGCACGCGCTGCGGGCACCGAGCTGCGTTCGAACAGCGCCGTGCGCTGCATCGAGTGGCACCTGAACGGGCCTGTCGTGCTGGGCTTCGACGCCCCACTGCCTGCCCTGACGTCCAAAACCTGCGTGGTCGCCGTGCCGCTCGGCGCCTTGCAAGGAGACGACGCCTTGCGGGTCGACCCGGCGATCATGAGCTGGCAAAAACCACTGCAACGCTTGGCCATGGGGCACGCATGCCGTTACACATTCGAGCTGCCGCTCGATTTCGCGCGCAGCGCGGCGCCACGCAATGCGTTCATCCACCACCCGCCTTCCTTGTTCGAAGCAGCGTGGTCACGTGAGACAGCCCAAAGCGTGTTGTGGACCGTGTGGGCCGGCGGTCCAAAAGCGATCCGGCTCGCCCGAGAATCGAGTTCGGAGCGCCAGCAGCTCGCGGCCGGCGCGCTCGCTGCGCTATTGACGGTGCCCGAGGCGAGCTTGCTCACCGCGCTGCTACGCCCCCCGGGAACACACGATTTCTCGAACGATCCGCACATTTTGGGCGCTTACAGCTTTTCTCGTCCCGGTGGCGCTCGTGACAGCGAAGCGCTGGCCGCACCCATCGGCGATGCATTGTTCATGGCTGGCGAAGCGACGGATCACGAATATCCCGGCACCGTGGCCGGTGCGATCGCCAGCGGTGAGCGCGCCGCACGGCAAGCGATTGCAGCGCTCGAACGTCGCCCGCGAGCGTGACATAGGCGCTCGACGTGGCCGTTTGACGCGGCTCACTAGCGCCTCATTCTTGCCCTCGCAGGCGGGCCGCGCCCACCGCCACGAGACGTTTGCCGCATAGGCATATGTTTTGCTCTTTGCCGGCGTCCCCGCACGGAAGCCTCATGCATCCCCCCTCGCCGTTGATCGCAGCCCTGGTGACGCGGCTTGGTTTCGACCTTCACCCGGGGCAGCCCGTGGTGCTCGCGTTCAGCCGCGCCTTGGAAGTGAGCGAATCGGCGAGCTTGCAGCGCGTCCGTGCTGAATTGCGCGGTCTAGGGGCAGCCTTGCTCTGGCTCGGTCGCGACCAGGCATTCGTGTTTCACCCAGATGACGCGTTCGACCTCGACGGCTCGCAGCAGGGCTGCTCGGTCGAGCTCGCCGACGAGATACGTGTGGCGTGCGGGCTCGAAGCACGCGCGAACAGCGAGCGCGAGCTGTGCTTGCTCGTCGTCTCCGGCGACGGCATCGTGGTGGGTCGACACCGCGTCGAGGCCAGTGATGGCCTGCTCGCGCTGGCAGATGCGCTGACCTTGGCGGGGCGCGAAGCAATCGCCCCCCGCCACCCACTCCTGCTCTCGCGTCGTGATGTCGTGCTCGCGAGCTTGGTCGGAGCCTTCGCGTTGCTGGCGAACGAGGGCTGCCATCAACCGGCGCACTCGGCGCCACCGCCGATCGTCGAACAGCCACACCGCGCACGCACCGTCGCGATCACCTTGAACGTCAACGGTCAGTCCCATGCGCTCGAAGTCGAGCCACGGGTCTCGCTACTCGACGCGTTGCGCGAGCGCCTCGGCCTGACTGGCAGCAAAAAAGGCTGTGATCACGGGCAATGCGGCGCTTGCACCGTGCTCGTCGCCGGACGACGCGTGAACGCTTGCCTGACACTGGCGGTCATGGTCGGCAGCGACCCGGTCACCACCATCGAAGGCTTGGCGCAGGGCGACCATCTGCACCCGATGCAAGCCGCGTTCGTCGGCGAAGACGCGCTGCAATGTGGCTATTGCACACCGGGGCAGATCATGAGCGCGCTCGGCTTGGTGCGCGAAAACCGCGCCCACAGCGATGCCGAGGTACGCGAGCACATGAGCGGCAACATCTGCCGCTGCGGTGCGTACGGCAACATCGTCGCTGCGATCCAACGCGCGCGTAGCGAGAGCACGAGCGGATGAAGGCCTTCGACTACACCAAACCGAGCACTGAAGCCGCCGCCATTCTTGCCGGGTCGAATGCGACCGCGCGCTACATCGCCGGCGGCACACTGCTCGTCGATTTGCTGCGGCTGGATGTGGAGCAGCCGGAGCTGTTGGTCGATCTCAACGGGCTTTCTTGGGGTGCCATCGAAGTCGGCCCGAGTGGCTTGCGCATCGGGGCATTGGTCAAAAATAGCGTTCTTGCCGAGCACCCCGCGGTGCTTTCGGATTATCCGGTGCTCGCACAAGCGTTGCTCTCCGGGGCCTCGCCGCAGATCCGAAACATGGCGAGCGTGGCCGGCAATCTGCTGCAGCGCACGCGCTGCGCCTACTTTCGCGACGCGGCGGTGCCCGCTTGCAACAAGCGCAAGCCGGGCTCGGGTTGCGCCGCGATCGGCGGCTTCACGCGCATGCACGCGGTGCTCGGCGGAAGCGAGCAGTGCATCGCCAGCCATCCCTCGGACATGAGCGTGGCGTTGCTCGCGCTCGACGCGCTGATCCACACGCGCGGCCCGGGCGGTGAGCGCGTCATCCCCATGGGCGACTTCCACACCCTGCCCGGCGCTCGACCGCACGTAGAAAGTGTCCTGCTGCCCGGCGAGCTCGTCACCGCGGTGTCGATCCCGCGCTCGAGCTTCGCCCATCACTCGGCCTACGTGAAGGCCCGCGACCGCGCCTCTTTTGCGTTCGCGTTGGCGTCCGCGGCGGCGGCGCTGGAGCTCGACGGCAACACGGTGCGCAGTGCGCGGGTCGCGCTGGGCGGTGTCGGCACCAAGCCCTGGCGCTGCCCCGAGGTCGAGCGGGCCCTGGTCGGCAAGCCAGCCAACAGCGACAGCTTTCGCACCGCTTCGGCGTTGGCGCTGAACGACGCGCACCCCAGCGCGGACAATCGCTTCAAGATCGAGCTCGGGCGACGCGTGATCGCGCGCGCGCTCGAAGAGGCCCGGAGCCGGCCATGACCGGCGAGAGCGTGGGGCGCGCGCTCGACCGAGTCGACGGCCCGCTCAAGGTCACCGGCAAAGCCCAGTATGCCGCCGAAATCCCGGTGGCCAACGTGGCTTACGCGGTGATTGTCACGAGCCCGGTTGGCCGCGGACATTTGCTCGGCGTCGACACCCAAGCCGCCGAGAAGACACCGGGCGTGCTGCACGTGCTCACTTCGGCGAACGCCCCCAGCCTCCCGGGGGCCAAGACCAAGGCCGACCCCAACGATCGCTTGCTCCAGCTGCTGCAAGACGAAGAAATCCATTACAGCGATCAGCCGATTGCCCTGGTCGTCGGCAGCACGTTGGAGAGCGCACAAGAAGGCGCGGCATCGGTGAGCGCCACGTTCGCACCCACACCACTGACGGTCGCGCTCGACCCCAGCTCGCCGGATCTATACACACCGAAGAAAGCTGGGCCAGTCGGTCCCGCTGATTCCAAGCGCGGTGATCTGGAAGCGGGCTTGAAGCAGGCCACGGCGCGGGTCGATCAGACGTACACGACGCCCGTGCAAAATCACAACCCGATGGAGCCGCACGCGCTGACGTCGGTCTGGCAGGGCGACGACCAGGTAACGCTGTACGATACCTCGCAAGGCATCTTCGGCGTTCGCAAGAAGGTCGCGGCCTTGTTCGGCATTCCCGCCGCCAACGTTCGGGTCATCTCCCATTTCGTGGGCGGCGGCTTCGGCTGCAAGGGCTCGCCCTGGTCCCACGTCGGCCTGTGCGTGATGGCAGCACGCGTGCTCAAGCGCCCAGTGAAGCTCGCGCTCACTCGTCAGCAGATGTTCTCGTTGGTCGGGCATCGCCCGTCCACGACTCAGCATTTGGTGCTGGGCGCGGACGCGACCGGCAAGCTCACCGCCATCGATCATCGGGTATTGTCCGAGACTTCACGCTTCGACGAGTTCGTCGAGCCAGCGGCCGTGGCCACGCGCATGCTGTACGCCTGCCCGAACGTCAGCACCAGTCATCGCCTGGTCAAAGTCGACATCCCGACGCCCACGTTCATGCGCGCGCCGGGTGAGTCGAGCGGCACCTTCGCGCTCGAATCGGCAATGGATGAGCTGGCGGTGGCGCTGAAGATGGACCCGCTCCAGCTGCGGCTGCGAAATCATGCGGAGCGCGACGAAGGGGAAGACAAGCCGTGGTCGAGCAAATCGCTGCGTGAGTGCTACCGTCAAGGCGCCGAGCGCTTCGGCTGGGCCAAGCGGCGCGCCGAACCGCGCTCACTGCGCGATGGGCACACGCTGATCGGTTACGGCATGGCCAGCGCCACCTACCCCGCACGCCAGAGCGGATCCTCTGCGATCGCTCGCCTGCGCCGCGACGGCAGCGTGCTCGTGCAAGCCGGCTCGCAAGACATCGGCACTGGCACGTACACGATCATGGCTCAAATCGCGGCCGACACGCTGGGCTTACCGGTCGAACGCGTGCGCTTCGAGCTGGGGGATACGGCAATGCCCGAAACGCCCGTCTCCGGCGGCTCGCAGACAGCGTCCAGCACCGGCTCGGCCGTGAAGCTCGCAGCCCTCGCTCTGCGCGACAAGCTCGTTGGTTTGGCCGTCGCGGACGCGCAATCGCCGCTGCACGGCCTCGAGCCGAAGGCCGTCCAGATCGCCGGTGGCGAGCTCTCCAGCGCGAACGGCAAGCAAAAGGACTCTCTCGGCGCACTCGTCGAACGTTCGGGCCAGCCGGAGATCAGCGCGCAAGCTTGGACCCAGGAAAAAGAAGAGCGCAAGCAGTTCTCGCTGCACTCCTTCGGCGCGCACTTCGTGGAAGTGCGCGTGGACGAAGACACCGGCGAAGTACGCGTGGCGCGCGCCGTGGGCGCCTTCGCCGCCGGCAAAATCTTGAATCCCAAGACCGCGCGTAGCCAATTCTTGGGCGGGATGGTCTGGGGCATCGGCTTCGCGCTGCAAGAGCACACGGTGCGCGATACGCGCTCAGGCCGGATCGTGACCCGCGATTTGGCGGACTATCACGTACCCGTACACGCCGACGTTCCCGCGCTCGAGGTCATCTCCGTCGCTGAGCAGGACCCGCACGTGAACGAAATCGGCGCCAAGGGCATTGGCGAGATCGGCATCACCGGTATCACAGCCGCCATTGCCAACGCCGTCTTCAATGCCACCGGTAAGCGCGTCCGCGATCTCCCCATCACACTGGACAAGTTAGCTTGAAAGCGAGCCGAACATGAACGACTTATCCCGCATCTGTGCCGCTGCGCGTGAAGCCGAAGCCCGCCGTCACCCGATCTGGCTGGCCACGGTGATGCGCGTGAAAGGTTCGGCGTATCGACATGCCGGCGCGCGCATGTTGTTCTCGAGCGACCAGGTGCTGGCGGGCTCGGTCAGTGGCGGTTGCCTGGAAGCGAGCATCGCCCGCAAGGGGCCGTGGCTGGCGCGCGAGCGCCCCGTGTGCGTTTCCTATGAAGGCGGGCGAGACACCGACGACGGCGAATCCCCGCGAGGCACGGGCTGCGACGGCACGGTCGACATCCTGCTCGAGAAGGTGAGCTTCGACACGCCGGGCAGCGTGCTCGATGCGCTCCACGGCTGCCTCGCGCACGAGCGCCGCTGCGCGGTCGTGACCGTGTACGAATCGAGCGACCCGGCGCTGCCCGTCGGCACGCGACTCACGCTCGACGAAGGGGGCGAGCTGTCTGCGCCCTCGCTGCGCGGCCCTGCCGTGGCAGCATTCGCGGCCTTTGCGGCAGCCGCGGCGCGTGCGCTGGACGACCATCACAGCCACGCGCGCACACTGCGAGTAGGGGGCATCGAGGCCCTGCTCGAGGTGTTCGAGCCGCCGCCGCACCTGTTCGTGTTTGGCTCCGGCCCCGACGCAGTGCCGGTGGTGGAGTTCGCATCCGGCCTGGGCCTTGGCGTCACGGTCTGCGATCCGAACCCGCGCGTGGCCGTGCGCGAGCGCTTCGCGGCCCTGGCCGAGCTTCATCTGGGTAGCCTGAGCGGTGTCTTGCCCAAGATACGCGTTCGACGCACGCCCCTCGCAGTCGTCATGTCACACCACTACCCAACCGATCTCGCGGCGCTACGGCTGCTGCTCGATTCGCCTGCCGCGTACCTCGGGCTGCTCGGTCCGCTCCGCCGCACCGAGCGCATGCTGAACGAGCTGTTCCCGGACGCGAGCGAGCTTCGGACAGCAGCGCGGGCTCGCATGCACGCACCCATCGGCCTGGATTTGGGCGCCGAGACTCCACCGCAGATCGCGCTCTCGATCGTAGCGGAGATCCAAGCCGTACTGGCCCGTGCCAGCGCCGAGCCCCTCTCGCACGACACGGCGCGCCCGATTCACCGCGCAGAAGGCGCGCTCGAGCTGCCGCTCGCCTCGCAGCTCGGGCTGACGGGCACCGAATGAGCGTCGCCTGCGCGGTGCTGGCGGCGGGGGCCTCGCGGCGCCTGGGCTACCCGAAGCAGCTCGCGCTGCACCACGGCGTTCCGCTCGTGCGCCGAGCAGCGTTGTGCGCCGCGAGCTCGCCCGCTTCCGAGATTGCCGTCGTGGTCGGCGCCCACGGCGTCCAGGTGTCGGCGGCGGTTTCGGACTTGTCGCTCACCGTGCTCGACAATCCGGAGTGGAGCGAAGGCCTCGCCGCATCCATCCGCGTCGCGGTGGCGTGGGCCGAGTCGCGTTCGTGTGCTGGGCTGCTGCTCGTGCTGTGCGATCAGCCGCGACTCACGGCCAAGCACTTGTGCCACTTGATCGAGTGCTTCGAACAGGGCGGCATCGCGGTCGCCTCGAGCTACGCCGGAAAAAATGGCGTGCCCGCAGTTTTCGCGCGCGCGGACTTCGGCGAGCTGAGCGCTCTGAAGGGAGATATCGGCGCGGGTCGACTGCTCAATGACGGCGCCTTGGTCGTCGATGTCGACTGGCCAGACGGCGCGTTCGACGTCGATACGCGCGAGCAGGCGCACGCGCTGCTCGCCCCCGCTCGTGAGCACGCGGGCTCGTGAAGGCGCTCAAAGTCGTGCTGCTCGACGTCGACGGCACGTTGGTCGACAGCAACGACGCACACGCGCAAGCCTGGCAAGCCGTGTTCGAGCGCAATGGCTACGCCGTCACGTTCGAGCGAGTCCGCGAGCTGATCGGCAAAGGTGGAGACAAGCTGCTGCCTGAAGTCACCGGGCTCGACGCGGAATCTGCCGACGGTCGACGGCTCGGCGCCGAACGCGGCGCACTCTTCAAACACCACTACTTGCCGCACGTTCGCGCGTTCCCGCGCGCCGACGCGCTCCTGGCTCGGCTCCGCACAGCGGGCCTCGAGCTCGTCATCGCGAGCTCCGCCACGGATGACGAGCTGCGCCCGTTGCTCGAGCTGTGCGGCGCGCTGCCTCTCATTTCGCACAAGACATCCTCGGACGACGCCTCGCGCTCCAAGCCGGATCCGGACATCGTGCAAGTTGCACTGCGCAAGGCCGGCTGCGCGCCCTCGGAAGCCGTGATGCTGGGTGACACGCCGTACGACGTGACAGCGGCTGTCAAAGCGGGCGTGCGCGCCATCGCCTTGCGCTCCGGTGGTCACCCAGACGCGGCCCTCGCGCGAGCCGTCGCCATCTACGATGACGCGGCCGATCTTCTGGCGCACTTCGAGTCATCGATCTTCGGCTCCGCCAGCGGCTGAGCGCGCACCGCAGCGCCGCGCTTGACAGCTGCGGCTCCAAATGTAACCTATTGGCTACCCATTATGCACCGCGCGCGCGCCAACGAAGACGTGTTCCGGGCCGTGGCCGATCCCACGCGGCGTGCCATTTTGGATCGGCTGCGCGCAGGGCCGGCGCCGGCAGGTGCCCTGGCGGCGGACTTCGAGCAGAGCCGCCCGGCTATTTCCAAGCATTTGAAGATACTTCGCGAGGCGCGCTTGGTCACCGAGCAGCGCGTCGGGCGGGAGCGGGTTTATTCGCTCGACCCCGTGCCGTTGCAGCGCGTTGCGGGCTGGGTCGAGGGCTACCGCTCGTTCTGGCAATCGAATCTGAATCGCCTCAAGCGTTACCTGGAGGATACATGAATCAACGACTGAAGAGCGCTGCGCAGGCCGTGTGTGACGTGAGCGAGGGCCTCGTCTTGGCAACGGTCGAGATCGCCGCCGCACCCGAGCGCGTGTTTCGCGCGCTCAGCGAGGCACAGGACATCGTCGCCTGGTGGGGCTCGGACGATACGTATCGCACCACGAAGCACACGGCCGATCTACGCGTGGGCGGCAAGTGGCGCTCGGAAGGGCAAGGCAAGGACGGTCACTCGTTCTTCGTCGAGGGCGAGTTTCTCGAGATCGACGCGCCGCGCAAGTTGGTGCTCACCTGGCAGGCCGCTTGGGACGGCGGCAACATCACGACCATCACCTACCGGCTCGAGGCGATCGACGGAGGCACACGGCTCACCGTGCGTCACGCGGGCTTCGACGGTCGGGCCGACTCTTGCCGCGGGCATACCGAGGGCTGGGAACGAGTGCTCGGCTGGCTGTCGGCGTTCGCGACCGGCGCCCCTGCCCTGGCAGCCTTCCTGTGCCGGCTCATTCCACCGCGCCCGAGCTTCGCCTTCGACCTGACAGATGACGAGCGCGCCATGATGATGCGCCACGGCGCTTATTGGCGCGAGCAGCTCGCCGCGGGGCGCGCGGTCGTCTTCGGGCCCGTCGCCGATCCAGCGGGCCCTTGGGGCCTGGGGGTCGTGCGCGCCGAGAACCTGGAAGCGGTCAAGGCGTTCGAGGCGGCCGATCCGGCGATCCTTTCAGGCCTCGGCTTCCGTTACGAGATCTTACCGATGCTGCGCGCCGTGCATTGAAACGGCCAGGCTTGCGACCAGAAATGGTCCTCGCCGCGTCGGTGGCCACGGCTAGCTTCAGCTGAGATGCGTGCGTCTGCTGCCGTTTGGCTTGCTCTGCTGACTCCGTTCCTCGCCTGCGGCACCAGCAACGCCCCCAGCGGGCCTCGCCCGAACGGCATGGCCGGAGCGAGCTCGACGAACGGCGGCAGCACGAGCGCCGGGGCCGCGAGCCAAGCCGGTGCAACGATGAGCATCGCCGGCTCGGGCGCTCCGCTCGGCGGCGCGAGTGGCTCGGCGAGCGGAGCGAGCGGCAGCACGGCCGCCTCTGGCACGAGCGGAAGCGGCGGGGGCACGACCGGCGGTGGGGGTGCAGCAGGCGCCGCGGTGGCCTGTGGCTACCAAGGGCAAGGACAGGTGCTCGAGGTGAGCGCGGACATCACGCTCTGCATCCCGCCGCAGACCTGCCTACCGGAGACCTGCCCGCCGACGCTCGCTAGCTGTGTCGACGGGCAATGCGTGTTCAAGGCCGGCTACCAGGGACTTCAGACGCTGCCCGAGGCCTGGACGACGCACTACTGCGATCTAGAGTCCGGCGCTTGTCAGGGCGTGCATCAATTCGACACGGTGCTGCAGACCGCTCAGGCGCTCGCCTCCAAGTCCGCGCTGCCGCTGTGCAAGTCCGGTACTGCCGGTAGCAAGTGCGTGGGCATCGTGGCCGTGCCGCCGATGATGCTCGGCAATCGCGAGAAATATAAGGAAAACTGGGGGCTGGGCCTGACCGAGGCATCGGGCCTCTGTTACGAGGTAACAGGCCCCGGGGGCTCGGCATTGCTCGCGCTGACCGATCGCTGCGGGGGCTACTGCAAGTGTCCCTCGGCTGGCGGCAACGAATTCAACGAGTGTGGGCTGTGCAACGAGGCGGCAGACATGACGCCGCTCTGCGAGTGCCGTGGTGCAGATAACTGCGGCACCGAGCAGTGCGATTGGTGTGCGGCCAACAATCACCCGCACTTCGACGTCGACGACGACACATTCAACCACCTGTGCGGTGATCAAGCATTCAAGGGCAGCTGCCAGCTTTCGAAAGCGAAGTTCGTGCCCTGCCTCGACGCACGGGCCGATTGGCCGCCCCCACTCTGAGCGTGTCGAGCGTGCCCGCAGCCGGGCTGAATTGCGACACGAACCCGGAACGATTCGAACAAGGCCGCGCGTTCACCCGGACACTCATCGCGCACGGATGATGCGCGGTTCGTCGCTTCCGCGAAGCCCGGCTCAACTTCCGCTCCGCGGAGTCTGGCTAGTCAGCACAGATTTCGCGGAGTAGGAGTCGAGCGACGACGTGGCTGGTTGCGACGCTTATCGCACTCGTGCAGCGCTTCAGACCCAATTCCCGACACGAGCCACGGCGAGGTCCGACAGGCAATTACGGCGCAGATACCGTATTTTGTTTCGTGCGGCGTGCAAGTTCAACACCCACTCGAAACGACCTGTAGATGTCACGAAAGCGTGCCGATTCTGCGATCTATCTCCAGCATAATCTCACCCTCGAGAGTAGTATGACGTCTCGCCCGCCGCTCTCCTCGATGCTCGTCGACCGTCAAACCAAACTATCACTTTCATCCGACAGACCGAGCGCGCCCAAACAAGCTTGTTTGGTGATCGTCTCTGGTTCTGGCGCCGGCCGTCGCATCGCGCTCGAGCAGGACGAGATGGTGATCGGTCGTGGCGACGAATGCGCGATCCGCGTCGTCGACGATTCGGTGAGCCGCCGTCATGCCGTGGTAACGCGCGTGCTGAATCGTTGGATCGTGCTCGACCTCGAATCGACGAACGGCACCTTCGTGGGTGACGCGCGCGTCGAGCGCGCCGAGCTGAAGGGCGGCACGCTGCTGAAGGTCGGCAAGGTCGCCCTGAAGTACATCGAAGACAGCCTGGAGCTCGAATACATCCAGCACGTCCTCGACGTCGCCAACACCGACGCGCTGACGGGCCTGTACAATCGCGGGCACTTCGACGAAATGCTCGGCAAGCTGCTGGCACCCGCGCCGCAGTCGAACGATGCCTGCTCGCTGATCTTGTTCGACATCGACCACTTCAAGAGCATCAACGACGGCTTCGGGCACCGCGCAGGTGATGCCGTGCTGCGTCACCTCGCTTCTCTCGCCAAGAGCCAACTGGAAGACGGCCAGCTGCTATTTCGCACCGGTGGCGAAGAGTTCGCGATCCTCGCCAATATCCCGCTCGCCGCAGCCCGCGAGCTCGCCGAGCTGCTGCGAAGAGCCGTCGAAAACGCCGTCTTCAATGTCGACGAGACGGCGATTCAGGTGACCATCAGCCTGGGCGTCACCGCGCTCACCCCCGGTGAGGACAGCGCCCGCCCGTACCAACGCGCCGATGACCGCTTGTACGCGGCCAAACGCGCTGGCCGCAACCGGGTTGCCTGAGCCAAACTACGCGATCCATACTGCGCGCGTCATGGCCGCTCCGACCGAGTCCCCGCATGGCGAGGTTCGGTTCGGCCTCGCGCTGCGCTGGTTGCTCGCGCAAGCGCCGGCCCGGCCGCTCCTCGTGCTCGCCCCCACCCTTGACGCCGGCAATGATCTGCTGCGCGCCGCGACGAAGCAAAAGGGCGCGCTGTTCGGCTGGGCGCTCGGCTCGCTGGGCTCGCTCGCAGGGAGGCTCTCGGCGCTGCCCCTGGCGCAGCAAGGGCTCACGCTCGCGCCGCCATTGGCGCTCGAGGCCG
>OUNO010141813.1_pt1 | contig 11887 bp, 9 predicted proteins | sample 1779811 | NCBI WGS metagenome assembly OUNO01 (sample SAMEA3914804, study PRJEB12502) | metagenome | biome: forest; material: soil | place: Canada | collected 2010-06-25 | depth 0.3 m
GGCAACGACCGGGGCGGCGGGTGGCGCTGGCGGAGCAGGTGCCGGCGTGGGCGCTGGCTCCGGCGGAGGTGCGGCGAGCTTGAAGTCGAACGTGTAACGGATCTTGGCCGGGATGGCTTCGCCGTTCTTCTGTGCGGGCTCGAAGACCAACGAGCGAGCGGCCGTGCTCGCCGCGTCGTCGAATTCGGGCCCCGCCGACTCGGCGACGACCACGTCCGTGACGTGCCCCGTGCGATCGATGCTCAGCGTGAGCACGACGCTCGCGGCCTCGCCGCTGGCGCGCTTTGCTTCGGGATAAGTCGGATCGACGCTTTCGACGAGCTTCGGGGGCACCAGCACGGCAGCCTCTTGGGTGTCGGGTTGACCCAACGCGATGCTCGGATAAGCGAGCGCACAAGCAACTGCGATCCAACGGAGTCTCATGGGTGATTGCCTCTGCGCCGGCCTAGAGCAACAGTTGGGCCAAGTGCAGAGTGGCAATCTCGATGCTCGGGCTCTCCTTCATAGCGCGCTCGCGCTCGAGATCGATCGTCAGCGGCGACTGTCCGTGGGGGTGGATGCAGCGTACGGATGACGCGGACAGGTGTCCGTCCAGCGTACGCTCGAAGTGTCCGCAGTTCGCGAATCGAGCGCGATTCGTGGCGATTCGTGAAACGTTCGGCCGTGGCACGCGCCGTGCAAAGTGGCGCGGCCATGAACACGAACATCGTCGAACGGTCCAAACACATTCTGCTCGAGGTCGGTGCCACTCCCATCCTGTACTTGATGATTGCGCTCAGTGTCGTGAGCGTGGCCATCATGATCGAACGCGCTTGGTTCTTCACCACGGTGCGCGAGAACATCGAGCGACTCGCGAGTGCGCTGGCGGGGCTCCTGAACGAGCACGACGTGAACGGCGCAGCGGAATTGGTCAGCGTCTCGAAGTCCGCCGAGGCGGCGATCGTCGCTGCTGGACTCCGCCAACTCGGTCGCGGCGCCGAAGCGGCGCAAGAAGCGATGGCCAGCGCGACCGCGCTGCAGCGCATGCGCCTGGAACGACGTTTGGCGTTCCTCGGCACGCTCGGTAACAACGCACCCTTCATTGGCCTTCTGGGCACGGTGATCGGTATCGTGCAGGCCTTCGAGAAGCTGCAGAATGCCGGCGCAGGCGGCGGCGCCAATGGACCGGCCACCGACGTCATGGGGGCCATCGCAGAGGCCCTGGTGGCCACTGCCATCGGCCTCGTGGTGGCGATTCCCGCGGTTGCAGCATTCAACTACTTCCAACGCCGAATTCGCTCCACACTCGCCAATTCCGAGGCGCTCACGCACATCTTGCTGGCGTACGCCAAAGGTGAAGCTGCGGCGCAGGGTGGAAATGGCGCGCCCGCCACTGCTGCGCGCCGTGCCCCGACGGTTGCTCGTGAGGCGTCCGAGCCCTTCAACATCCAACGCATCAGCTCGTACCCCGGTTGATCGAAAGGACTGTCACCATGGCAAGCGTCAGCAACAACGACGACGAAGGCATCAACGGCATCAACGTCACGCCGCTCGTGGACGTGACTCTGGTTCTGCTCATCATCTTCATGGTCACGGCCAAGCTGATCGCCGGTCACGGCATCCCGCTCGACCTTCCCAAGGCGGCCAGCGCAGGCACGACACAGACGATGTTGACCCTGAGCATCGACGCGCAGGGCAAGGTGCTCGCGAACGGGCAACCCGTCGCAAACGACGGCGCTCTCCGCGATCAGACGCGAAAAGCGCTGCACCAGAACCCCGAGCTGCGCACGGTCATCGCAGCGTCCGCGGCAGCCAGCCACGGCAGTGTGATGCACGTGGTGGACACCGTGCGCGATGCGGGTGCGGTCAAGATCGCGTTCGCCGCCGACAAAGTGCCTTCTTCCAGCTCGAACTAAGCCGCCCTCGATAGGAGACGACGATGATCTCGAATACCACCGAAATGCCGCTCGACGCGCTCGTCGGCGAGCTCTTCGGACGCGCGACACGCCGCCGCAGCTTGGTCGCGGCGGGTTGGGTTCTGGCTCTCGCTAGCCACGTAGCCGCGGCGCTGCTGTTTGCGAATCACCAGAGCGCGGCCGCGATCGAACGCACGCCGCCTCCGGTCGATGTCGAGTTCGTGACGCCGCCCGAGCCACCGCCACCCCCGCCCGTGCCCGAGCAGGCGCAACCCGAGCCGGCCAAGGCCGAGCCCACTCACGTCGCTGCGGCCGCACCGCCCGCAGCAGCACGCGCTGGCGCGCTGCACACGGCGGCGCCGGACGCCGCGCCCGCCCAACAATCCGAAGAGGCCGTCGACTTCACGACCGATCCGAACGGCAAGAGCTACGGTGGCGGGGTCGTCGCCGTCGGCGGGACGGCCGCGTTCGGTGCCGCCGGTGCACGAGTCAGCCCGGTGGCTGGCAACGCACCAAACGCAGCCCCGACCATACGCGCCGGTGATGGCCTCACCCCGGCCTCGGATCTGAGCCGCAAACCGAGCCTCCCGGGCAGCAACCCGTGTCGCGGTTTCTTTCCGGCCTCCGCACAAGACGACTCGGGAGACGTTGCCGTGATGGTTACGGTCGGAAAGTCGGGTCGCGTCGCGAACACGCAGCTGCTCTCGGAAAACCCACGCGGGCAGGGCTTCGGCGCCGCAGCGCGCACATGCTTGGCGAGCCAGAGTTTCGTGCCCGCCCTCGACCGCGAGGGAAACGCCGCCGCCACCGCCATTCGCGTGAATCTGCGCTTCAGCCGCTGAGTTTCGAGGCCCGCGATGGATCCGCAAATGCTATCTTGCGGCCCCGCGGGCGCTCATGGCCGATTCTCCGTCATCCAAAGCCAGCAGCGTTGCGCCCGTCAGCTCGGGCATGATGGCCGGCGAATACCGGCTCGGGCGCAAGCTGGGCGAGGGCGGCTTCGGCACGGTGTACGAAGCGATTCACCCGCTGCTCAAGCGGCGTGCTGCGGTCAAGGTGCTGCATCGCATCGCAGGCTCCGACTCGGAAGCGGTGCTCCGCTTCGTCGCTGAGGCGCGTGCGGTGAATCAGATCAAGAACCGCCACATCATCGACATCTTCTCGTTCGGAAAGCTGGCTGATGGGCGTCACTTCTACGTCATGGATCTACTCGAGGGTGAGCCCCTCGACCGCTACATTGCTCGCGAAGGCCGCTGCAGCGTCGAGACCGCGGTTCAGCTCCTCCGCCCGATCGCCGAAGCACTCGATGCCGCGCACGCGGCAGGCGTGGTGCATCGCGATCTCAAGCCGCAAAACATCTACCTGATCTGGGATTCTACAGGCGAAACGGTACCCAAGTTGCTCGACTTCGGCATGGCCAAGCTGCTCGGTGAATCACCGGTGCACACCGTGAGCGGCACTCCGCTCGGCACGCCGCATTACATGTCGCCCGAGCAAGCGCGCGGTGATCTGGTCGACGGCCGGTCCGACGTCTACGCGCTCGGCGTGCTCTGCTACGAGCTCTTGACCGGCAGCTTGCCGATGACCGGCGACAACACGATTGGCGTGCTGATGGCGCACATCATTCAAGTGCCCACGCCGCCGTCCGAGGCGTGCGCCGCGGTTTCCTCGCAGCTCGACGCGCCGATCTTGCGCATGTTGGAGAAGAAGCCCGAGCTGCGCCCGGCGTCGGCCAGTGAAGCGTTGGCGGAGCTCGCGCAAGCAGCCGAGCGTGCCGGTGCAGTGGTGCCGTCTGGTCCACCGCGGCTGTCGCGCCCGGCCCCGAATACGGATCCGGATCGCGTGCACTCGAGCGAAACCGCAGACACCACACTGCAGCCGTTCTCGCCAACGAGCCTGGGGTTCAGCGAGCCCTCGCTCGGGCGCAACGGCATGGCGCGCAGCGCGAGCGCCGGGACGCCCCCCAAGGCGTCCGGGCCCGTTTTGCAGCATTTGTTCGGCTGGCTGTTGCTGATTGCACTGGGCGCTGCGGCGACCGTGTGGTTCACGCGCCGCTCGCAGGGAACCGAAGCCACGCCTTCCGCGGCTGCCGCCTCGATCGCTGCGCCCACGCCTCCGCCGACACCCGCGCCGGATACGCCGTCTGCGACTGCTCCGAGTATCGCTGCCGCGCCCAGCGCTTCGAGTGCGGCGCCTGCGGCCGCCAAGGCAACGAAGCGCCCGCCGCTGGCGGCGTCTGCTCATCCGCGCATCCCGAGTGATCTGGAGAGCCCGTTTTGAACGGGTGCTGGCTGCTCGCGCTCGGCTCCTTCGCGCTCCTCTCCAACGCTTGCACGAACTTCCCGGACATCCCGAGCGGTGAGTGCGGCAACAGCGTGATCGAAGCCAACGAAGATTGCGATAATTTCCCGCGTGCGGCAGGCCAGGTCTGCCGCGCCAAGGGTACCGTCGGACAATGCCATCTCGATTGCTCGGCGAGCTCGGGTGGCGTGTGTCCCGAGGGCTGGGGTTGTGACAGCGGCTCGATCTGCCGTGAGCCGAGCGGCAAGTTCGAGCAGCCATCGAAGGCGGTGGACGTGGGCGCTTGGTCGCTCACTGCGGGTGATTTCGATGGTGACGGCCGCGACGACGTGATGAGCAGCGAGCCGCTCGACTCGATCGGCGCAACGCGCGTGCGCTTCCTTTATTTCGATGCTCAGGGGGAGTTTGCCGAGTCTCGGCAATTCCCGAAGCTCATCCTCTCACCCACCGTGGTCGACCTTTCGGACGACGACCCCGACGTACGAACGAGTGACGTCGCTTTCTCCGACGGTCGGATTGGGACGATGCAAGGTCGCTCCGACCGCAGCTGGGTACCCGACACCTTCAGCTCGTACCGAGTCCCGAGCGCACGCGTGCGCGTCGTCGGCGTTCTGCCATCCAGCATTCAGGGCAGCACGGCGATCGTTTCCTTGATCGACTCAGGTCAAGGAGCACAGTTCGTGGTCGCCGATCCGACCTCCGGGATGCTCACGCCGCGCAGCTCGCTGGGTGGCGGAATCGATGACTTGGTCGGCGATCCCGTCAGCGGGGATCTGCTGGAAGACGCCAAGCACTCGCCCTGCTTCGAGCCGGTCTTCGCTTTGAAGGGGCAGACCCACTTCACGCTGCTCAACGTGTGCGATACCGATCCGGATACGAGCGCGATCGATTGGCGCGCGACGTTCGGGCGCGTCGACGTCGCGCTCGATCCGCCGTTGCCGATCGACGCTGCACCGCAGATCGTCGATTTGAACGGGGACAAGCACCTGGACGTGCTGATTGGCGCGGGAGGCAAGGCGTTTGCCTCTTATGGTGATGGGGTGGCGCTGGCTCCTGCGGTGCCGTATCAGGTCTCGGAGCTGAACCCGGGCGACCAAGCTCCGCACTCGGTAGAAATGCCGATGCCGCTCGCCGCTGGAGACTTCACCGGGGATGCCGCGCCCGACTTCGTGTTTCCCAATTTTTTGTTCATTTCGTACACGCCTTACTTGGGCGCGGTGCCCCGTTATACGGGCAGCGAACCCAATCGCCTCGGCTCGCCGTACACGAGCGCTCGCATCGCGGACTTCAACGGCAACGGCAAGCCTGATGTGGTCGCCGCTTCGAACGCCGCGCCCAATCTGGCGTTTTTCAACGGCCTGGGCGACGGGAATCTCGTCGACACGTTCGTTTCGACGTCGGCTCCCGTTCAGACCCTGGTGACCGGTGATTTCGATGGCGATCTGATCGACGATCTCGGAATCGTCGATGTTGTATCCGCCGGGCAATCCAAGACCACGCTACGAATTGCATTCGGGGCGCCGTCACGTCCGTTGACGGATCCAGTGGCCATCGCACAGCTGAGCCAGCCGGAGTCGGTGACCGTCTATCGTGAGCTGGGTTTGGACGGGATGATCGTGTGCTCCAACGAGACACTGGACAGTGGTCAGAGCGGGGCACTCTCTTTCTTGGGTGGCAGTGGCGACCGCGTGCCGTTCGCGCCCTACGCGCTCACCGAGTTCTCGTCGACTGGGTCGCTGCGCGACTACGCGGCAGTCAACGTCGCGGTTGGCCGATTTACTGGCCGAAATCGGCCGGACCTGATCGCGCTCGCGTTTCCGCAGCTCGACGAAGTGGGGGTCACGCCGCCCACCGAGCCCTGGTTGTTTGCCGACCTGGAAAATCCGAGCAGCGCGCCGAAGCGCACGCCGAAGGCGCTGGACTCGCGCTTGAGCCCGATTACTGTCTTGGGGGACCGGCTCGACTTCGACTCGGACGTGGCGAGCGCCACGCTCGACATCGACCTGGACGGGCGCGACGAGGCCGTCTTGGCCATGCCAGCGGGTGCCGATCGAATGCACTGCGGCGTCGTGGTCTTGGCTGCTTCCAGCGAAGAAGAGGTCGAGCAGCGCGAGCCGCTCGTGCTCGACGAGCCGTGCACCGACCCGCAGCTCGGCGCAGCCGATATCGATGGTGACGGCTTCCCCGATCTGATCTTGCTCACGGGCTCTCAGGGCGCGGAGGCTCGCAAGCTGCACGTGCTCTGGAACGATGGCAGCGGCGCGTTTTCGGCTGATCGAATCGACCTCCTCACGCCCGCGGAGGATTCGCCGCAGGCGTTCAGCGTGGTCTCGAGCTCGACGAAGCAACCGCTCGGGATTGCGTTCGTTACGCACGGGGCATTGCGTTTGGTGCGTTCCTCCTCGAAGTCACGCACATTGCCGAGCCCGGAGACGCTCTACGACGGTTTGAACCGTGGCACCGGCGTCGTCGCAGCCGACGTGAACGGTGATCGCGTCCAAGATCTCGTGGTTGCCGACGACGGTAAGCTACGAGTCCTCAGAGCGCAGCTCATCGGGGCGCAGTGAAACGCGCTGCCGTCGCACTCGCCTGCAGCGTGGTCTGGCTCGTCCGGCCAGCGTACGCCGAGCCACCCACGGATTTGCAGCGCGCGAAAGAATCGTTCAAGGCCGGCGCAGCCGCCTACGCGGCGGGCGACTACCTCGCGGCGATTCAAGCGCTCGACGCTGCCTATCAGCTCACCCCGCTGCCCGCGATCGCATTCTCGCTCGGTCAAGCCGAACGCCGCCAGTACTTCGTGGATCATTCGCGACCGCATTTGGATCGCGCCATCTCGCTGTTCCGACAGTACATCGACGTTGCCCCCGGCGGCTCGCGCCGCGCGGACGCGCTCGATGCCTTGTCGCAACTCGAGCCGCTGGCTGCCGCTCAACCGAAGCCGACCACGCCCGTGCCGCGTTCTACCGAGGTGACGCGACGCACGCGCGTGCTCATCACCAGCGACGCGCCCGGTGCTCGACTCGCGCTCGACGGAACCGCGCCCGCCCCCTCTCCGCTGATCCGGGAAGTCGAGCCGGGCAAGCACTCGGTGATAGTGACGGCACCCGGCTTCCACGCGACCCAACGCGAGCTGACGGCCATCGCCGGTGAGCTGATCTTGACGCAAGTCACGCTGCGCGAGCGCCCCAGCATTCTGTCGATCTGGACGTCCGCGGACGCCGACATCTACGTCGACGGCGCGTACCTGAGCCCAGGCGGTGACGGGGTGACGCTCCAGCTGCCGAGCGGCAAGCACCGCATCGCGATCGCGCAGAAGGGTCACAGTGTGGCCGTGCGTGAGCTGACGCTCGAGCGTGGCAAAGCTCAGACCATTCGTGTGCCGCTCGAGCAAACAGCGCAGCGCATCGCCTCCGAGGGGCTGTTCATTGGCGGTGGAGCGGCGCTCGGCGCCAGTCTGATTTTCAGCGCGCTCACCATTCAAGCCGAAGGCCGTGCCGAGAATTTCCTGGGGCGGCGGTCCTACAGGAACGTGAGCAACCCCGAGCTCTTTGGGTACAACTCGGCGATCATCGATCGCGATCGCTACCGCATCGCCACGAGCGTGTGTCTCACCGCATCGGCGGGGTTTTTCATCACGGGGCTCTTCTTGCACGAATTGGATCAACCGAACCCGCAGCTTCTATACCGGACGGGGCCACGCTCGGGCGCACCCTTGCCCACGGCGCCTCCCGCGTCTTCGGCTTCTCGGGCAGGGCTACAGATTGCGCCTTTGGTGTACGGCAACGGGTTTGGCGCAATGGTTGGAGGTGTGTTTTGAGCTCGCAGCGTCTTGGCCTGACTCGTGCTTATAAGCAGGCAATGTTCGCCTCTGTCCGCGGCGCCGGCACCGTGTCGTGCGCTGCCGCTGCGTTGCTCCTTCTGCCAGGGGTGGCGCACGCTCAAGGGGCCGATGCCTTGCCGACGTTGGACGAGTCTCCAATCATCGCGCCAGAACCGTCGGAGCCGCCGCCGCCCGCGCCGATGCCGGTGACGATCATCCAATCGCCGTCGCGAAAAGGCCAGTCGACCGCGCGTGAGCAAGGCCCGATCCGCGCGCGCCGTCGCTTGGCGCTGCTCGGCGAGGTCGGCTGGAATGGAATTGCCGGTTTTGGGCCGAATTTGGTGTATCACGTCGACCCGCACGTGTCCGTCGACCTCGGGGCGGGCCTGTCCTTGCTGGGTTGGAAGGTTGGCATGCGTGGTCGCTACAACTTCCTCACCGGTCCGGTCACGCCGTTCCTCGGCGTCGGCTTCATGGGTGCAGCGGGCTTCGGCGACAACCCGATCCCGATCAACGACAAGAACGACGATCCGACGCGCGAGACCGTCAACGTCAAGATCTTGCCGTCTGCATGGGTACAAATGGTAGGCGGCGTGGATTGGATTGCGCCGAGCGGCTTCAATCTGGTCGGGTGCGTCGGCTACGCCTCGCTGCTCAGCCACGACCCGGTGCGGGTCGTCACGGGCGTTCCGACGTCTGACGACGAGCAGGCCTTCGATATCGCGTTTCGCAGCAACATCGTGCTGACGGTCGCGCTCGGTTACTCGTTTCGCTAGCTCACGCGCGGACACCTGTCCGGACGAGTGTCCGCTGCGTCCGGGCCTGCGCTGCACGCGAGCTCAGGCTCGCGTGAGCGTGAGTCGGCCGGTGCGGTTCGGCGCCAACACCTGACGGCCCGGCAGGGACAAGGAGATCACCATGCCGCCGCCCTCACGCCGTGCCACGCGCAGCTTGCCGCGGTGCGCTTCGACGATCTCGCGGCACAGCGCAAGCCCGAGGCCCGTGCCCTTTTCCTTCGTGGAAAAGAAGGGCAAAAGCGCATTCTTCAGCACCTCGTCGCTCATGCCCGAGCCGCGATCGGAGACGGTCAGGGTGGCCGAGCCGGCTTCGCCCAGCGTCAGCCCGAGCTCGACCGAAGAGCTGTCGTCGCAGGCCTCGAACGCGTTCTTCAGCAAGTTGATCAACGCCTGCTGAATCTGGCCGGCATCGAAGTAACCGTCTTGGCTCGGGACATTGCCCAGCTGCAACAGGGGGTACAGCATGCGAATGCCCTCGAGGAACGGCAGCCAAGGCACTCGCTCGAGGCGCGGTTTGGGTAAGCGCGCGAAGCTGGCATAGCCCTCCAAGAACGCCGCCAAGTGCGAGGTGCGCTCTTCGATGGTGTCGAACACGCGGTCGAGCTTGGCCAGCTGCTCCGGCTGTTTCGCGATCAAGCGGGCGGAGTGCACCATCGACGAAATCGGCGCGAGCGAGTTGTTCAGCTCGTGATTGATGATGCGAATCACCTTTTTCCAGACCTCGATCTCCTGGCGCCCGAGCTCGGGGGTCAGGTGCTTCACCATCAGCAGCGTGTGCGGCGCATCTTCGAGATCGAAGTAACGCTTGGCCAGGTGATAGGTGCCGAGCTCTCCGTCTTGCTCGACCGTGAACAGCGCGTCGCTCTCTGTCAAAAGGGCCTGTTTTAGGGCTTCGGGCGCGCGATCGAGCAAGCGTAGGAAGTTCTCACCAGTCAGCGATCGACCCTCGAAGAACAGATCGCGCGCTTCTGCGTTGGACAACAAGAGCCTGCCCGTGGGCCCGTAGAGCACGATGGCCATGGGGGCGTTCTCGACCACCGTTTGCAGCAAGCGCTGTTGCTGCTCATGCTGGCCACGCGCTTGGCTCAGCGTGCGATCGAGAGCGCGCCACTTGCCGCGGTAGCGCACGGCAAAGCCGACGGCCAAGGCTACACCGCAGCCGCAGACGACCAAGGCGAGGATCGCCGGGCTCATCAGCCCTTGGGCCTTCGCTCGAGCTCGATCCCCAAGCGATCCATGCGCCGGTACAGCGCTTGGCGGCTGATGCCGAGCAGCGCCGCGGCCGTCGCGATCACTCCGCCGCTCTCGACCAGCACGCGCTCGATGTCCATGCGTTCGGGGTCTTGCGCGGAAGCGGTCGACGACGGCAAAGGGGGCGCGTTTGCGGCGCCCGAAGGGAGCCCTGCGTCGCCCGGTGGCTGCCAAGGGCGGCGCGCACTGGGGCTCGGAGCTGACGAAAGGCCCAGATCCGCCGCGCTCACCCGCACTCCCTGGCACACCAGCGTTGCACGCTGAATGCGGTTTTCGAGCTCACGCACGTTGCCGGACCAATCGTGATCGACCAGGGCGCGCTGGGCCTCGGCGTCGAGCTCGTATCGGCTGCCATTGCGCTCGGCGTGCCGACTCAGCAAAAGATCCGCGATGGGCAGGATGTCGTCCGGCCGATCGCGCAGGGCCACGATTTTCAGCTCGATCACGTTCAAGCGGAAGAACAGATCCTCTCGGAACGCACCCTGGGCGATGGCGCGCGGCAGGTCCGCGTTCGTTGCGCTGATCAAGCGCACGTCGCTCTTACGCGTCGTATTGCTGCCCAGGCGCTGGTATTCGCCGGTCTGCAGCACGCGTAGTAGCTTCATCTGGCCCATCACGGACAAGTTCGCGATTTCGTCCAAGAACAGCGTGCCGCCGTCCGCTTCCTCGAAGCGGCCAATGCGCAGCTTCTTCGCGCCCGTGTAGGCGCCCGCCTCGGCTCCGAATAGCTCGGCCTCCAGCAGCTCATCGGGCAGACCACCCGCGTTGACTTGCACGAAGGGCTTCCCCTTGCGCCGCGAGTTGGCCTGGACGATCTGCGCCAAGCGCTCTTTGCCGGAGCCGTTCGGCCCCGTGATCAGTACGGCGGCCTCTGAAGGGGCCACCTTGGCGGCCAGGGTCACGACTTCGTGCATGGCGGCGCTGGCATAGACCAAACCGCATAAATCATGGCCCTGCGCGAGATCGTAACGGGCGCGATTGGTTTGCGTGCGCAGGCGCAGGTTCTCGCGCGATAGCTCGCGCAGGCGCAGCAGGTTCTTGACCGTGGCCACGAGCTTGTCGTCGTTCCAGGGTTTCGCGATGTAGTCGCTGGCCCCTTCGCGCACGAGCCGCACGGCGGTCTCCAGCGACTGAAACGCCGTCATCAACAAGACCGGGAGATCGGGGTCCAAGCCTTTGATGGCCTTCAGCAGGGCTTCGCCTTCCTCGCCGCTGGTCGCGTCGCGGTGGAAGTTCATGTCTTGCAGCACGACGCCCAAATCCTCGGAGCGGACGAGCTCCAGCGCGCGCTCAGGGGTGCGCGCGGTCAGGGTTTCCAGGCCGTGGACGTCGAACAGCAGCTCCAACGCCGCGCACACCGCGGGTTGATCGTCGACGACCAGGACTTTGAGTGCACTCATGAGCTTCCCACCACGGCGCGGCAAACATTGCCACAGTCCGGGTGGACTCGTCCAAGCAACTGGCGTGCCACCGGACAGGCGGACACTGAAGCTGCGCTAGGCTGGAAAATCCAGCAAATTGCCGGTCAACATCAGCAGCGAGAGCACGGTCCAGGAATGGTTGTAGTAGCGGCTGCGGGCAAGCAGGGTTCCCGTCCGGACGCGCGCATAGGCGTCGTCGATGAAGCCTTGGTATGCGGGGTCGTGCATCGCGCCCACGGCGGCGGCTCCGACGAAGACGGCCGAGCCCGGATTCGGACGCGCCGCGCGTGCATCGGGCGCCGGCTCGCCACTCAGCGTGTAGCCGTCGACGATTTGGTTCGCGCCCACGCCCGCGAAGAAGCGGCTCACCCGCTCCAAGTACGCGCGAGCGCGCGGCTCGCG